>ERZ825324.4626-NODE-4626-length-11247-cov-4.343817_pt1 | contig 11247 bp, 9 predicted proteins | sample MGYA00519859_ERZ825324 | MGnify/ENA primary metagenome ERZ825324 (study PRJEB31778, sample SAMEA3449198) | human gut metagenome | biome: human gut; feature: human-associated habitat; material: faeces | place: United Kingdom | collected 2010/2012 ... | reverse complement strand
GAATGGCTTTCCTTACATTTTTTAATTCTGATAGACCCATATTATTCCCGGATATTACATATTCTTTTTATGATGTGTGGGCTGATTTGTTTAAGATTAAATATGAAACAAAGAAGTTGGATGATAACTTTAATATAAAAGTTGAGGATTATTTCGAACCAAATGGTGGCGTGATTTTCCCAAATCCAAATGCACCAACAGGTATCGTGCAGAATGAGAGTTTTCTGAGAGATGTTATAGAACATAATCGTGATGTTGTTGTTATAATAGATGAAGCTTATGTTGATTTTTGCGGAGAGTCTGCCTTATATTTGACAAAAGAGTACGATAATGTGCTTATTGTTCAGACTTTTTCAAAGTCACGCTCAATGGCAGGCATGAGAATAGGCTATGCAATCGGTAATCCTGAACTTATTAAGGCTATGAATGATGTTAAGTTTTCAATTAATTCATACACAATAAACAGACCGTCAATTGTGTATGGAGCTGCGGCTGTCAATGATAAGCAGTATTTTGAAGAATGTACGGCTAAGATTATTGCAACAAGAGAGCGTTCAAAGGAGCGTCTGAAGAAGCTGGGCTTTGAATTCCCTGATTCCAAAGCTAACTTTATATTTGCAAAGCATAAGGAAGCAAAGGGAGCATATATATTTGAGGAGCTTAAGAAACGCAATATATATGTAAGGTATTTTAACAAGCCGCGGATTGATGATTATCTCAGAATCTCAATAGGAACGGATGAACAGATGGATGCGTTGTTTGCTGCACTTGAAGATATTCTGTAAATTTGTTGACTACATAGACATAAACTAGTATATTTAATATATGTGGCTTTAATACACATTAATTGTGTGATATTAAAAGATTAATTTTATTAAGGGAGATTAATACAATGGCTAAAGTTGGAATTGTAATGGGCAGTGACTCAGATATGCCAATCATGGCTAAGGCTGCTGATGTTCTTGAAGAGCTTGGAATTGATTATGAGATGACAATCATCTCCGCACACCGTGAGCCGGATGAACTGATCGAGTGGACACGCAGTGCAGAAGGACGCGGAATGAAAGTTATGATCGCGGGAGCTGGAATGGCAGCAGCCCTTCCGGGAATGTGTGCAGCATTATTTGCCCTTCCGGTTATTGGTGTACCTCTTTCAGGAAAGAATCTGGATGGAATGGATGCAGTGTTCTCAATCATGCAGATGCCGCCGGGGGTTCCGGTTGCAACCGTTGCGATCGACGGAGCAAAGAATGCAGCAATTCTTGCAGCAAAGATTCTTGCAGCTTCAGATGAAGAACTTCTGAATAAATTAAAAGCTTATACAGCAGAGCAGAAAGAGGCAGTCAAAGCCAAAGCAGCAAAGCTTGATTCTATCGGATATGAGGCATATCTGGCATCAAAATAATAGATATAAGAGTACAAAATAAACAACGAGTACAAAGGAGATCGGGTTATGGATTACAAAAAAGCTGGTGTGGATATTGAAGCAGGTTACAAGTCAGTAGAACTTATGAAAGAGCATGTAAAGAAGACCATGCGTCCGGAAGTTCTGGGCGGACTCGGAGGATTCTCAGGAGCATTCTCTCTTGCGAAGATCAAAGAGATGGAAGAGCCGGTACTGTTATCCGGAACAGACGGATGTGGAACAAAGGTAAAACTTGCCATGATCATGGATAAGCATGATACCATCGGAATTGATGCAGTAGCTATGTGTGTAAATGATATCGCATGTGCAGGTGGAGAGCCATTATTCTTCTTAGATTACATTGCATGTGGAAAGAACTATCCGGAGAAGATCGCATCGATCGTAAAAGGTGTGGCAGAAGGTTGTCTCCAGTCAGAAGCAGCACTGATCGGTGGTGAGACGGCAGAACACCCTGGACTTATGCCGGAAGACGAATACGACCTTGCAGGATTCGCAGTTGGTGTGTGCGACAAGAAAGACATGATCACAGGAGAAGACTTAAAAGCTGGAGATGTACTGATCGGTATGGCATCTACAGGTATCCACAGCAACGGATTTTCTCTGGTACGTAAAGTATTCGAGATGACAAAAGAATCCCTAGATACATATTATGATGACCTTGGAACGACACTTGGAGAGGCACTGCTTGCGCCGACAAGAATCTATGTCAAAGCATTAAAGAGCGTAAAGAACGCAGGCGTGAAAGTGAAAGCCTGCAGCCATATCACAGGCGGCGGATTCTATGAGAACATTCCGAGAATGTTAAAAGACGGAGTAAGAGCCGTTGTAGAAAAAGACAGCTATCCGATTCCTCCAATTTTCACAAAGCTTGCAAAAGAGGGTAACGTTGACGAGCATGCAATGTACAATACTTATAACATGGGTATCGGTATGATCGTTGCCGTTGATCCTGCTGATGTGGATAAGACAATGGAAGCAATCAAAGCGACAGGTGATACTCCGTATGTGATCGGTCATATCGAAGACGGAGAAAAAGGAGTGACATTATGCTAAATGTCGTAGTTCTGGTATCCGGCGGCGGAACGAATCTGCAGGCAATCATAGATGCGGTAGATTCCGGCGTGATCACGAACACGAAGATCGCCGGTGTGATCAGTAATAATAAAAATGCATATGCACTGGAGCGTGCCGAGAAACACGGCATTCCGAATCAGTGCATTTCTCCAAAAGATTATGAAAGCCGTGAGATTTTCAATCAGGAATTTATGAAGGCTGTAGATGCTCTGCAGCCGGATCTGATCGTACTGGCTGGATTCCTTGTAGTGATTCCTGCAGAAATGATCGCAAAATACAGAAACCGTATGATCAATATCCATCCATCCCTGATCCCGGCATTCTGCGGAACCGGGTTCTATGGGCTGAAGGTGCATGAAAAAGCACTGGAACGCGGCGTGAAAGTGGTAGGAGCCACAGTGCATTTTGTGGATGAAGGGACCGATACAGGCCCGATCATTTTACAGAAAGCAGTTGAAGTAGAACAGGGAGACACTCCGGAAGTTCTGCAGAGACGTGTGATGGAGCAGGCAGAGTGGAAGATCCTGCCAAGAGCCATTGATCTGATTGCAAACGGCAAAGTAAAAGTAGAAGGACATCATGTGACGATCGAGTCATAGAGGATAAAGGAGCAGTGTAAGATGAAAGTATTAATCGTTGGAAGTGGCGGAAGAGAACATGCAATCGCATACAGCGTTGCAAAAAGCGATAAGGTAGACAAGATTTACTGCACTCCGGGCAATGCGGGAATTGCGGAATTTGCAGAATGCGCACCGATCGGAGCCATGGAATTTGACAAGATCGTAGCATTTGCAAAAGAAAAAGAGATTGATCTCGTAATCGTAGGAATGGATGATCCACTGGTTGGCGGTCTGGTAGACGAACTGGAAGCAGCAGGCATCCGCACCTTCGGACCTAGAAAGAATGCAGCCATCCTTGAGGGATCAAAAGCATTTTCTAAGGATCTTATGAAGAAATACAACATTCCGACTGCAGCGTATGAGAATTTCACAGATCCTGCCAAGGCAATCGAATATCTGAAGACAGAAGCCAAATTCCCGATCGTATTAAAAGCAGACGGTCTGGCACTTGGAAAAGGTGTGCTGATCTGTAAGGATCTGGAAGAGGCAGAAGAAGGCGTGAAGACGATCATGTTGGATAAGAAATTCGGTACAGCCGGTAATGAGATGGTTATTGAAGAATTCATGACAGGAAGGGAAGTATCTGTATTATCATTTGTAGATGGTAATACGATTAAGACCATGACTTCCGCACAGGATCACAAGCGCGCAGGAGACGGAGATACCGGTCTGAATACAGGCGGAATGGGAACATTTTCCCCAAGCCCGTTCTATACAGAGGAAGTAGACGAGTTCTGTAAGAAATATGTATATCAGCCTACAGTAGATGCTATGAAAGCAGAAGGAAGACCTTTCAAAGGTGTTATTTTCTTTGGACTGATGTTGACAGCAGACGGACCAAAGGTTCTGGAATACAATGCCAGATTCGGAGATCCAGAGGCACAGGTTGTTCTTCCTAGAATGAAGAATGATATCATTGATGTAGTAGAAGCTTGTATAGACGGTACTCTGGATCAGATCGACCTGCAGTTTGAAGACAATGCGGCAGTATGTGTCGTTCTGGCAAGTGACGGATATCCGGTGAAATATGACAAAGGACTTCCAATCAGCGGACTGGATGAATTTGGGAAACATGAAGGTTATTACTGCTTCCATGCAGGAACGAAGTTCGACGGAGACCAGATCGTGACCAATGGCGGACGTGTACTTGGCGTGACAGCAAAGGGAAAAGACTTGAAAGAAGCAAGAGCCAATGCATATACGGCTACGGAATGGGTGAAATTCGATAATAAATATATGCGTCATGATATTGGAAAAGCAATTGACGAGGCGTAAACAGCAAAAAATATGGAAACTGTGAATTGCAGTGGAATTTAATGCAAAAAGAATGAAAGAAAGAGCTTACGATTTAGGTTGTAAGCTCTTTTTAGTTGTGTTATAGTATCTCTATAACAAAAGAAAATGACAGGTAACAGGTGATAAGATGTTGATAGAAATTGATTTTAACAGCAATGAAGCAATCTATGTACAGTTGCAGAATCAGATCATCATGGGGATCGCAACAGACGCAATCCGTGAGGGAGATACCCTGCCGTCCGTCAGACAGCTGGCAGATACAGTAGGAATCAATATGCACACAGTGAACAAAGCATATTCGATCCTGAGGCAGGAAGGATTTATTCAGCTGGACAGAAGAAGGGGAGCAGTGGTCGCCATTGATGCGGATAAGGCACAGGCCATGCTAAAACTCCGGGAAAAGCTTGCGATATTACTTGCAAAGGGATGCTGCAAGAATATCAGCAGAGAAGATGTGCATGCATTGGTAGATGAGATATTTGACGAATATAGAAGATAGACAGAAAGGAACAGACAGGCATGGATTATACAAGACAAGCGAAGGAAGTGCTGAAGATCGCAGAAAAAAGTGCGAAAGAGATGGCACATCCTTATGTGGGAACAGAGCATCTGCTTCTGGGACTCAGAAAAGTATACACCGGTGTTGCGGCGCAGGTTCTGGGTGCGAACGGAGTAGATGAGGAGAATATACAGAAAGTAATGTCTGAACTGATATCTCCGTCAGGAGAGATGACGGGCAGAAAGAGACCGGAATTCAGTCCGAGACTGGAATACATTCTGGAAGACAGTAAAGTAGAAGCGGAACAATTCCATTCAGAAGAGATTGGAACAGAGCATATGCTGATAGCACTTATCCGTGATATAGACTGTGTAGCGACAAAGATTTTAACGACACTTGGAGTCAATCTTCAGAAGATATATCAGGAAATATTTGAGACTGTTGGCATTGACCCGAAGGCTTATCAGGAAGAATACGGACCGGAAGGAGGAAGAAAGAACGGGGTACTGGATCAGTATGGTACGGATCTGACAGCAGAGGCGGAAGAAGGAAAGCTTGATCCTGTTATTGGAAGAGAAGAGGAGATCGGACGTCTGATGCAGGTCTTAAGCAGACGGACCAAGAACAATCCGTGTCTGGTCGGAGAGCCGGGTGTCGGTAAGACGGCAGTGATCGAGGGACTTGCAACGCAGATTGCAGAAGGTATCGTGCCGGAAGGAATTCGTGGAAAACGTATTTATACGATGGATCTGGCGAGCATGATCGCGGGATCAAAATACCGTGGAGAGTTTGAAGAGCGTATGAAGCGTCTGATCCAGGAGGTAAAGGCAGCAGGTAATATCATTTTGTTCCTGGATGAAGTCCATACGATCATCGGTGCAGGCGGCGCAGAAGGAGCAATGGATGCGTCTAATATTCTGAAACCGTCCCTTGCAAGAGGAGAACTGCAGCTGATCGGTGCAACGACGATCGTAGAGTATCGCAAATACATCGAAAAAGATGCAGCACTGGAAAGAAGATTCCAGCCGATCACGGTGGAAGAGCCGGATAAAGAGCAGTGTCTTGAAATCTTAAAAGGCTTATGCTCCAGATATGAAAAACATCACAAAGTAAAGATACAGGAAGAAGCACTGGAGGCAGCAGTGAATTACTCCAGCCGTTATATCAATGACCGTTTCCTTCCGGATAAAGCAATTGATGTGGTGGATGAAGCGTGCTCAAAAGTGAGCCTGCGAGGATTTAAAGTACCGGAAAATGTATACAAACTGGAAAAGATACAGACAGAACTGGCGAAAGAACTGGAAGATGCGATCAAGAGTGGCAATATGACAGAGGCCTCCATGCTTCACAAAGAACTGAATGAAGCAGAAGAAAAATTAGAACAGATTAAGAAACGTTTCCATAAGAGAAATGATGTAAAACATCTGGAAGTGACAGAAGAAGACATTGCAGAGGTCGTATCACAGTGGACCAAAATTCCGGTGAGCCGTCTGGCAGAGTCGGAAAGTGCGAAGTTAAATAAACTGGAACAGACATTGCATAAGCGTGTGATTGGTCAGGATGAAGCAGTAACAGCGGTTGCCAAATCTATCAAGCGTGGAAGAGTCGGCTTGAAAGATCCGAAGCGTCCGATCGGTTCGTTCCTGTTCTTAGGACCAACCGGAGTCGGTAAGACAGAACTTTCCAAAGCACTTGCGGAAGCACTCTTTGGAGATGAGAATTCCATGATCCGTGTTGATATGTCGGAATATATGGAGAAACACAGTGTGGCCAAGATGATCGGTTCGCCTCCGGGATATGTCGGACACGATGACGGCGGCCAGCTCAGTGAGCAGGTGAGAAGACATCCATATTCGGTTGTGTTATTTGACGAGATTGAAAAAGCACATCCGGATGTATTCAATATTCTTCTTCAGGTGTTAGATGACGGGCATATCACAGATTCACAGGGAAGAAAAGTAGATTTCTCCAATACAGTGATCATCATGACTTCGAATGCAGGAGCGCAGTCTATCATTGATCCGAAGAAACTCGGATTCAATACAAAAGAAGATGCGGCAGGAGATTACAAACGGATGAAGAATAACGTAATGAATGAGATCAAATTCATCTTCCGTCCGGAATTTTTGAACCGTATTGATGAGATCCTTGTGTTCCATCCGCTAACGACAGAACAGATGCAGAAGATTGTTGGTCTGATGTGCAAAGAACTGGTTAAACGCGCAAAAGAACAGCTGGGAATCCATCTTACAATCCGTGATTCTGTGAAGAAGCATATCGTAGAGACCGGCATGGATAAGAAGTACGGGGCAAGACCACTCCGACGTGCCGTACAGAACCAGTTAGAGGATAAACTCGCTGAAGCAATCTTAAGCGGAGAGATCGGAAGAGACATGGATGTCGTTGCCGGAATGTCTAAAAAAGAAATTAAATTTACGGCAAAGACTACAAATTAAAAATATTTTATTATATAATAGAATGAACGAAAGAAGAACCTTAGGAGGACGAAAAAATGGCAGCAGTGAAAGAGCTTTTAAGAGCTGAAACAGACGGTACACTTAGTTTTGGAGATTATACATTAGACAGCAAGACTAAGTTAGACGGATTTGATTTTCAGGGGGACATCTACAAAGTTAAGACGTTCAAAGAGATTACAAAATTAGAAAAGAACGGCATGTTTGTATACGAATCCGTACCGGGAACTGCAGTAGAGAATTTCAAAGCAACAGAGAACGTAGTTTCGTTTAAAGTATGTGGAGAGACAGATTTTCAGTTTACACTTGGAATGGAAGCAGATGCAGAATACGTTGTATACATGGATGATGTGAATATCGGAGATATGAAAACGAACTTAAGTGGAAAACTCAGCGTAAGTGCAGAAGCAGAGGCTGGAAAAGAGATTGAGATCAAAGTCGTAAGAAAATAATGGCAAAAGCAAAGAAGAGTATATATTTCTGTCAGAATTGTGGACATGAGGAGAGCAAGTGGCTCGGACAGTGCCCGATGTGTAAAGAATGGAATACATTTGTAGAGGAAAAGGTGAGTACTCCGGTAAGTGGTGTATCCAGAGGAAGCAGCGTGGCGAAGCCAAAGAGCCAGGTTGTGACATTGTCCAGTGTATCGACGACAGATGAAGAACGAACAAAAACTGGAATAAAAGAATTAGACAGAGTATTAGGCGGGGGAATCGTACAAGGTTCCCTCGTATTAGTAGGCGGGGATCCCGGAATCGGAAAGTCCACATTATTGCTTCAGGTGTGCCAGAAACTGGCGGACAAGCAGAAGAAGGTGCTCTACATTTCCGGTGAGGAATCACTGAAGCAGATCAAGCTGCGTGCAAATCGTATGGGAGAATTTGCAGACAGCCTCTTTTTATTATGTGAGACGAATCTTGCAGCAATTCAAAGTGTGATTGAGAAAGAGACACCGGATGTGGTTGTGATTGATTCGATTCAGACGATGTATAACGAAGATGTAGCGTCTGCGCCGGGAAGTGTATCTCAGGTGCGCGAATCCACGAATGTATTGATGCAGCTCGCAAAAGGACTGAATATATCCACTTTTATCGTAGGACATGTGACGAAGGAAGGAACGGTTGCGGGACCGAGAGTGTTGGAGCATATGGTGGATACTGTGCTTTATTTTGAGGGTGACAGACACGCATCATACCGGATCTTACGTGGAGTAAAGAACCGTTTTGGTTCTACGAATGAGATCGGTGTGTTTGAGATGCGGAGAGAAGGACTGTGCGAAGTGGAGAATCCTTCGGAATTCATGCTGAGCGGCAAGCCGGAGAATGCGTCCGGATCTGTGGTGGCATGTGCGATGGAAGGTACAAGACCAATGCTGATGGAGATTCAGGCATTGATCTGCCGGAGTAATTTTGGAATGCCGAGAAGAACTGCGGCGGGACTGGATTATAACCGTGTCAATCTGCTGATGGCAGTTCTGGAAAAGAGGATGGGTCTGCCGTTATCCAATTATGATGCTTATGTCAATATTGCCGGTGGAATCCGTATGAATGAACCGGCGGCCGATCTTGGGATTGTAATGGCCATTGCTTCCAGCTATAAGAATAAACCGATCGCAGAAGATACGATCGTATTCGGGGAAGTAGGATTGAGCGGGGAAGTAAGGGCTGTGACCATGCCGGAGCAGAGAGTTGCAGAAGCAAAAAAGCTTGGATTTAAGACTTGTATTGTACCAGCGGTTGCATTGAAGTCCATTGGAAAAGTGGATGGAATAGAAGTGATCGGGGTCAATAGTGTGAATCAGGCGATGAATTATATTTAAGTATGGTTAGAACCGGAGGGAATGAAGCTGTGTGGCTTTTTAGTGTCCCTGCCGGTTCTTTTTTTATTGCCATGCGTACGGAAGAAGCTGGCAAGAGTAGATTTTCTGTGTTGAGAGGAAATTATACGGTATGTGTTTTTCGGATAACTGTTTCATACATGAAGAACATAATGCATAAAAAGAGTCCAAGATAAGCCGGAAAGAGTGTAATGCTTATGGATCTTGCAATGATACCAAAAAGTGGGGGCATCAGGCAGGTGCCGATATAAGCGAAAGCCATCTGAACTCCGATGATCGCCTGAGACTTATCTGCTCCGAAATGTGCGGGAGTTGAGTGGATAATGGATGGATAAATCGGTGCACATCCCAATCCGATGAGGATAAGTCCGGCTAAAGCGACTGTTTTCCCGAGTGGCAGAAGCATGGCAAGGACACCGAGCAGTATAATACCTTCACCAAGATGGATCATCTGCGAATCATTTAATTTAAACGTAATGAAGCCGCTGATGCCTCTGCCCACAGTAATTCCAATAAAGAAGAGACTGGCAAATCCGGCCGCTTTCTCGGAAGAATATCCAAGGTGCAGTACGAGGTAACTGCTGGCCCAGAGAGAGGATGTCTGCTCAACTGCAGAGTAACAGAAGAAAGCAAAGAGAATTTCCCCGGCTCCTGGAATCTGAAAAATCTGCTTTAATGTCAGGACAGGTAAAGTATTGCCAGAGCCGGAAGCAGATTGTCCGATATGTTCTTTCTTATGAAATTGTTTCCAAAGAGGAAGGCTGATGATCAAAATAGCAGTAAGTCCTATCTGGAAAATCGAAATATAACGGTATCCCATAGACCATCCCTGTTTATTAGACAAGGCGTATCCCATAATATAAGGTCCGATAGAAGCACCGACACCCCACATACAGTGCAGCCAGCTCATATGTCGGCTTTCGTAATGAAGAGCAACATAATTGTTAAGTGCTGCATCGACACTTCCACCGCCCAACCCGTAAGGAACTGCCCACAGACACAATGCGATAAAAGAATGACTGACAGAGAATCCGAATAAAGCAACAGCAGTGGTAGCTACACTGATGGCAGTAATCTTACCGGTGCCAAGTTTTTTGGTAAGTCTGTCACTTTGCAGACTGGATATAACTGTACCGGCTGCTATGATCATGGAAATGATTCCGGCATAAGAAACAGGTACATGAAAGGCCGGATACATAGAAGGCCATGCAGATCCTAAAAGTGCGTCCGGAAGACCAAGGCTGATGAATGCCAGGTAGATTACGGAAAGTAATAAGTGAAACATGTAATAATAACTCCTTTTATTTTATATAAGAACAATCATAAAAGGAAAGAGGATCGGTGTCAAGAAATGGAGATGGGCAATTTATATAGAAGAAAATATGAAAAAAGAAGTAAATTATCTGAATTATCTAAATTGCAGAAAATATAAAAACAATCTTGACAATTCAAACCCCCTTGTGGTATATTAATCTAGCTGTCGCGTTAGACAAGGCCGTGAGGTAACAGAGTCGAAGCAGAAGACGGCGCTAACTGATTGGAAAACAGCAGGTAATGCTGAATGGTAATCAGAAATCTTCAGGAATTGCTCCTGAAAAAAAGAATAAAATAACAGTTGACAAACACAACTGATTATGATATTCTTAATAAGCTGTCGCTTGAGACAAACGAAAGTTTGGCGAAAGGATAGCGGTCGAACAGCTGAAAAGCTGGTCGAAAAAAGATTAAAAAAGTTCTTGACAAACGTCAATGAATATGATAATCTAAATAAGCTGTTTCAAACAGCAAAGACAAAGAACCTTGATAATTAAACAATAGACAACAACCCTGAAAATTCTAAAGAGAATTATTCAGAACAGACATTTAATGTCGAACCTTAAAACAGTAAAGGGGATAAGAAAGCTAGTAGTTTTCTTGAACTGGAACGAACTTGATTTTAAGTCCGAGTCAAATCGGAATTAAAGATTTTTAACGAGAGTTTGATCCTGGCTCAGGATGAACGCTGGCGGCGTGCTTAACAC
>ERZ825324.4624-NODE-4624-length-11249-cov-3.312757_pt1 | contig 11249 bp, 13 predicted proteins | sample MGYA00519859_ERZ825324 | MGnify/ENA primary metagenome ERZ825324 (study PRJEB31778, sample SAMEA3449198) | human gut metagenome | biome: human gut; feature: human-associated habitat; material: faeces | place: United Kingdom | collected 2010/2012 ... | reverse complement strand
AATAGAGAACACGAACAACACCACTATGCCACCGGCGTAGACCGCGATCTGCACGGCGCCCAGAAACTCAAAGTCGAGTTTGAAATAGAGAGCGGCCGTAGCGAAGAGTACGAACAGCAGATATGTGGCCGAACGCAGGATTTTGCGAGTGGTGACAGTCAGCACCGAGAATATGACGATCGACAGAGCGATCACCCAGTACATGATTATACCTCCAAGTGATTCCATATCTAATAATTATTGTTTGTCAACAGATTTTGCAGGCTGATCAGTCACCGGCTTGTCACCCTGTGCTTTCTCTGCAGCCTCAATGCCTTCGGCGGCTGCGGCTGCGGCCTTCTTGGCGGCTGCGGCAGCTTTTGCTGCAGCTATCTTGGCCTCACGCTCGGCCTGGATGCGGGCGAGCTCTTCGGGCGAGGGAGCCGGCTCCTCCTTTTCAGGCAGATAATTGAGCTGCTTGACAAGCTTCTCTCGGGTGAACACGGCCTGCTCGAAATCGTTTGAGAATTCGATCGCATTCTGCGGGCACGAGCTTACGCAGAGCTGACAGAATGTGCAGCTGCCGAGATCATACATATATTTGTCAAGTTTACGCTTCTTCTTGCCGTCGGCAGTATCCACCATCTTCGTGCTCAAAGAGATGGTGCCGTTCGGACAGTTGCGCTCGCAGATGCCGCAAGCTATGCACTTGTGGCGTCCCTCGTCATCGTATTTAAGCTCCAGAATGGCGCGGAAACGCTCCGGAACGTGGACGGTGTCGCGGTTTTCAGGATATTTCTCCGTCAGCTTGGGTGTGACGAACTCCTTTCCGGTGACCGTCATGCCCTTAACGAGGCTGGCGATGCCGGCCCCGAGCGACGAAAAATAATCTTTTACACTACCCATAGTTTATCGTTGATATGTTTTACTTTTTAATTGCTTGGTGATATGTCGGTTGATTATTCTATCTGACCTGACCGCCGAGTATGTCGAGCAGTTCGGTGGTGATACTCTGCTGTCGCAGCTTGTTGTATTCAAGCTGAAGCTGTTCGAGCAGTTTCTTCGCATTGTCGTTGGCGCTCTGCATGGCCATCACTCTGGCAGCCTGCTCCGAGGCACGGTTTTCGGTAAACACATCGTACATCACCGACATTATGAACATCGGCAGCACGCTTCCGAAGATTGTCTGTGCGTCGGGTTCGAATATGCATGGACGCACACTGGGCGTCACTCCGTTGTCAGACAGCGTTGAAGCGGCCACAGGCAAAAGCTGCTCGGCGCTCGGACGCTGGCGGCTGATACTGTGGAAGTTCATATACAGACAATCCACTCTGTCAGTCTCGCCAGCTGTGAAATGCCGGCAGAGATTGTCGGCGAAATCGCGCACTCCGTCACCGACAGTCTTGGAGTCGACCCCTTCGGCAGTGACGATGCCGACTGTAGCCGACTGAAGCTTGCGACAGCTCTTGAGCATCTTCTTGCCGATAGGATAAAGCTCAATCGCTATATCCTTGCCATACGACTCGCGCAGATGACGGATATGCTCCGTCAGAAACTTATAGATATTGTTGTTGTAGGCACCGCACAGGCCATCATCCGAGCCAAAAACCACTACGGTGACTTTAGCTACCGGCCTCTCTTCCAGAAGAGGTGAGCTGAACTCAGCGTCGGCTGTAAGCAAAGTGCCGATGATCCTTTCCACCTGACGGCGGAAAGGCTGAAGCCGGCGAAGGCTCATCTCGGCCTTATGCATCTTGGCCGACGAGATCATCTTCATGGCTCCTGTGATCTTCTCCGAAGAAGCCACAGAACCGATGCGTGTCTTTAGTTCGCGTAGTGTTGCCATTTATTTCTCGATGCCTTCAGGATTTCAATACGATGCGGCCACCTGACTTGCGGCTGCGTTGAGTTTCTGTTCCATATCCTCAGTCAGCTTGCCTTCACGCAGCGGGTCCATGACGTCGGCCTGATGAGCCGAATGCAGGATCTGCAGGAGGCTCTTCTCAAACTCCCCGACTTTGTCGAGGGGCACGTTTTCAAGAAGTCCGCGTGTGCCGCAATAGATTATCGCTACCTCATCCTCCACCGCCATCGGCTTGTACTGAGGCTGAATGAGAAGTCGCTCGTTCTTGCGTCCCTTGTCGATCACGCGGGCAGTCACCGGGTCGATATCGCCGCCGAATTTAGTGAACGATTCAAGCTCACGGAACTGCGCCTGGTCGATCTTGAGCGTACCGGCCACTTTCTTCATCGACTTGATCTGCGCCGATCCTCCGACACGGCTGACAGAGATGCCCACATTGATGGCCGGACGTATGCCGCGGTTGAAAAGCGCCGTCTCAAGGAATATCTGTCCGTCGGTGATCGATATGACGTTGGTCGGTATATATGCCGATACGTCTCCGGCCTGAGTCTCGATGATGGGAAGAGCAGTGAGAGAGCCTCCGCCCCTGACAATGGGCTTGAGAGGATCAGGCAGGTCATTCATGCGGGAAGCCACCTCCTGATTGTCGATGATCTTGGCCGCACGCTCAAGCAGACGCGAATGCAGATAGAAAATATCGCCCGGATAGGCCTCGCGTCCCGACGGACGCTTAAGTATCAGCGAAATCTCACGATAGGCCACTGCCTGCTTCGAGAGATCGTCGTATACGATCAGGGCATCGCGTCCCGTATCACGGAAAAACTCGCCTATGGCTACCCCGGCAAACGGTGCGTAGTAGCGCATCGAGGCCGAGTCGGAAGCTGTAGCAGCCACGACCACGGTATAGTCGAGAGCGCCATGCTGGCGGAGTGTCTCTACAGTAGCGGCCACTGAAGAAGCCTTCTGGCCTATGGCCACATAGATGCAGTATACAGGCTTGCCGGCCTCAAAAAACGGACGCTGATTGATGATGGTATCGATGGCGATGGCGGTCTTGCCTATCTGGCGGTCGCCGATGATCAGCTCGCGCTGTCCGCGGCCGATGGGCACCATCGAGTCGATGGCCTTGATGCCGGTCTGCAGCGGCTGCTTCACCGGCTGACGGTAAACCACACCCGGAGCCTTGCGCTCCAGCGGCAGACGCATCAGGTCGCCCTCAACGGGTCCTTTGCCGTCGATCGGCTCTCCGAGCACATTGATGACGCGTCCCAGCAGTCCTTCGCCCACCGGGATAGAGGCGATCTCGCCTGTGCGCTTGACCGACATTCCTTCGGTCACCTTATTGACGTTGTCGAGAAGAATCACACCTACATTGCTCTCCTCAAGGTTGAGTGCCACACCCGTCACACCGTTCTCGAACTCGACAAGTTCGTTGGCGCAGACGTTGTCAAGCCCGTAGACGTGTGCCACGCCGTCACCGACGTCGAGCACCGTGCCCGTTTCTTCAAACGACACCTTCGAGTTGACGGTTTCGAGCTGCTGCCTGAGCACTTCGGAAATCTCGCTGGGATTTATCATCGGGATAGATTGTTATTTGCTTGATAAATTGAGTCTAAGTTGTTTGAGCTCATTGCTGAGGGAAGCATCGAGACGCTCGTTGCCCACGGCCACAGTGAAGCCGCCGATAAGCTCCGGATCGACTGCAGTCGAAAATTCCACAACTGCGTTCCTGCCCAGATGACGTTCCACCAGCGATTTGAGTCGCGACGCCTCCGCCGGCTGCAGCTTATGGGCACTCGTGACTTTCACTTCATGAATGTCATTGGCCTTGCGGTAGATGTCGATATATGCCAGAGCGATATCGCGAGCCATGTCGAGCCGACGGTTTTCGGCGAGAAGCTTCAGGAAGTCGGCAAATGCGGCATCGGTCTTATCAGCTCCGGCAGCCGTGACAAGCAGTGCTTCCTTATCGGATGCGCCGACATAAGGATTGGCCAGTGTCGGCTGAAGGCCCCCGTTGGCGGCAAAAGATGCCGTCAGATTCTTCATCATCGTGTAGACACGCTCAGCCACCCCCTTTTCGAGAGCGAAGCCGTAGAGAGCCTTTGCGTAGCGCCTTGGTACGAGTCCTTCGTTCATCACTCAGTTCAGTTTTGTTTTTCCATATCGTCGAGCAGACTGTCGACCAGACGGCTCTGGGCCTTATCGTCGGCCATCTCGTTGCGCACCACTTTCGTGGCTATGTCGACAGCCAGAGCGCTCACTTCGTTGCGGAACTGCAACTCGGCCTGTTTGCGCTCCTGCTGTATCGACAGCTGAGCCTGCTCCATCACCTTGCGTGCCTCCTTCTGGGCGGCTTCGCGGGCCTCGTCGATGATCTGTGTCTTCATACGGTCAGCCTCGCGAAGTATCTCAGTCTGATGCTTACGCGCTTCGGCTATGTAACTGTCGGCCTGCTGACGCGCGCTGTCGAGCTGTTCTTTGGCGTTTTGAGCGTACTCCACTCCTTTGTCGATGAGGTCGGCGCGGCCTTCCACACCTTTCATGATGGCCGGCCATCCCCACTTCCACAACACGAAGAAGAGAATGGCAAACGCCACGAACATCCAGAAAATCAGACCGAAGTCAGGCTTGAACAGTTCCATTTCTGCCTACTGTTGATTAGAGGAACAGCGAGAGGATACAAACAATCACAGCGAAGAGGGCAACACCCTCGACCAGAGCCGCGATGACAATCATGTTGCTTCGGATGTCGCCAGCCGACTCCGGCTGACGTGCGATGGCTTCCATGGCCGACGCGCCGATTTTGCCGATGCCAAGACCTGCGCCGATAACGGCGATACCTGCTCCGACGCATGCTCCGATGCCGAGGATGCCTTCGATTGCTGCTAAAATCATTGCTAACATAATCTTAAGTTTTTATGGTTTGTTTTTTATTGTTGATTCATTTAATCTGTTTTTCAACCGGCTACAGGACTTTCGGCCGTCGTAGCTGATTCCTTGTGGCCGTGAGCCTCTTCATTATGTTCACGCTCCTGACCGAATGATATGAATATCGTCGACAGCATCGTGAACACATAGGCCTGGATGAAGCTGACGAGCACATCGATCAGCAGCATGAATACTGAAAATGCCACCGAGATCACCGTCATGCCGCCGGTCACCACCGGCCCCATTGCGGCAAATATGAAAATCAGAAGTGTGAGCACCAATATGATCATATGGCCACCGAGCATGTTGGCGAACAGACGCACCGTCAGAGCCGCCGGCTTGGTGAGAGCACCGAAAATCTCGATGATCGGCATGATGGGTATGGGGAACTTCAGCCAGAGCGGAACGTCGGGCCAGAGTATCTCTTTCCAGTAATGCTTCGTTCCGATCAGGTTGGTGAGCAGGAACGTGAATATAGACAGCACCAGAGTGACGGCGATATTGCCCGTAAGGTTCGCTCCGCCGGGGAACACCACTATCAGTCCGAGCAGGTTCATATAGAGTATGAAGAAGAACACCGTCAGAAGATACGGAGCAAACTTCATCGCGCGATCCTTAAGCGTAGGCTTGATCACCCCGTCGTAGACAAACGTGATCAGCGATTCAATGGCTCCAGTGAATTTGCGCGGAGCCTTGTAGCCGTTGCGCTTGTGCCACCTGGCTACGTTGAGTATGCTGATTATGACGAGCGCCACAGCTATGAACAGCCCGAGAACATTCTTGGTGATCGAGATATCCCACGGCTTGTATTCCTTGCCGTCAATGATCTCCACGATCTTGCCTTTATGCTCGCTGTCGGCGCCTGCCACTTTGAACGTCGCGTTGCCGTCAACATAGGTGCGTCCGTGCTCGACCTTCGACGACATGAAGCAGTGCAGTCCGTCGTGCCCCCACACTATGATTGGCAGAGGGATCGACTTGTCGTGAAAGAAAGGCACCTCCCAGCCATACCGGTCGCCGAGATGCTCGAATATTATCTCTTTCGCGTCGATCTTGCCATCTTCGGCGTCATCTCCGCCATGAGTCTCCGATGCCATGCATGGCACCGCCGACACCAGCAGTAAGAGCGACAATATGGCTAAAAGCTTCTTCATGTTCAGTAGATACAAACGGATATAACATTGTTGTCAACCGACACCAGGCCACCGCTTATCGGCAGCGACTCGCGCTGTCCGTCGGTGACATACTCGATATTGCCCGCTGTGAGCGCCGAGATGAGCGTAGCATGATTATGAAGCACGGTAAACTGCCCCATCACTCCCGGAAGAGCGACCAGCGTCACCTCACCCTCGAAGAGTATATCCTCTGCCGATATGATCTTTAGTGTCATGCCTTTGATTTATTTATGCCCGTCAATGCCGGTTGTTGTTTATATATGCGCGCGAATGTCACTTTACCTCCGCAAGCAGTTTCTTGCCCTTCTCGATGGCCTCGTCGATAGTGCCGACATTGAGGAAGGCCTGCTCGGGATACTCGTCCATCTCACCGTTGAGTATCATCTTGAATCCGCGGATGGTCTCGCTCAGAGGCACCATCACGCCGGGAAGGCCAGTGAACTGCTCAGCCACATGGAAAGGCTGGGAGAGGAAGCGCTGCGCACGGCGTGCGCGTGCCACCACCAGCTTGTCCTCGTCCGACAGCTCGTCGACACCGAGGATGGCTATGATGTCCTGCAGCTCGTTGTATTTCTGCAGCAGCTGCTTGACGGCCTGCGCTGTATTGTAGTGATCCTCGCCGATGATGTTCGGGTCGAGGATACGCGAAGTCGATTCCAGAGGATCAACGGCCGGATATATGCCAAGCTCGGCGATCTTTCGGCTGAGCACCGTAGTAGCATCAAGGAAGCTGAATGTCGTGGCCGGAGCCGGGTCGGTCAGGTCGTCGGCCGGTACGTAGATGGCCTGAACCGACGTGATCGAACCGTTTTTGGTCGATGTGATGCGCTCCTGCAGTGCGCCCATCTCGGATGCGAGTGTAGGCTGATAGCCCACAGCCGACGGCATACGCCCGAGAAGAGCCGACACCTCACTGCCTGCCTGAGTGAAACGGAATATATTGTCGATAAAGAGAAGTATCTCCTTGCCGCCGCCGTCCTGGTCGCGGAACTGTTCGGCGACCGTCAGTCCCGACAGAGCCACGCGCAGACGTGCGCCCGGCGGTTCGTTCATCTGGCCGAACACGAGAGTGGCCTGCGAGTCACTCACTTCTTTCATGTCGACATCCTGCAGGTTCCATTCGCCTTTATCCATCCCTTCACGGAACTTCTCGCCATATTTCATGACACCGCTCTCGATCATTTCCCGAAGCAGATCATTGCCGTTCTCCGACACCGGTAAACACCGAAAAACCATTGTGTCCTTTGGCGATGTTGTTGATCAGCTCCATGATGAGCACGGTCTTGCCTACGCCGGCGCCACCGAACAGACCGATCTTGCCGCCCTTGCTGTAAGGTTCGAGCAGATCTATCACCTTGATGCCGGTATAAAGTATCTCGGTGCCTATGGTCAGATCGTCAAATTCCGGAGCCGGCTGATGGATCGGGCGCAGATTGTCGCGCTTGAGAGCCGGCAGACGGTCGATAGCCTCGCCGACCACATTCAGCAGACGTCCCTTCACCTGATCTCCGGTCGGCACAGCTATGGGCCGGTCGAGATTGTCAACGCGCTCACCGCGACGAAGTCCGTCGGTGCTCTCCATGGCCACGCAACGCACGGTGTTCTCACCGATATGCTGCTCCACTTCGAGTATTAGCATTCCGCCGTCGGGGCGGTCTACTTTCAGAGCGGTATAGATCGGGGGCAGATCATTGCTGCCGCCCTCAAAGGCCACGTCGACCACGGGACCGATGACCTGTGCTATTTTTCCGTATTTGTCGCTCATGTCTGTCTATTGTCAGGATAGATGGTTTTTCAGTTGTGTAAGGCGTATCAGAAGTGGAGTCCGTATACAACGATCAACACCATCAGCACAAGGTTGACAAGATTGATCGGTAGCAGATATTTCCATTCAAGCGAAAGGATATGGTCGATTCGCAGACGCGGGAATGTCCATTTGAACCAGATAATGATGAAGGATATCACCACAGCCTTGCCGATAAACCATATCACCGAAGGGATATAATCCATGATATGGTTGAAGCTCTCCCATCCGGGTATATGCAGTGGCATCCAGCCTCCGAAAAACAGAAGAGCTGCCACACCCGATACGATGAAAAGATTGAGATACTCGGCCAGGTAGAAGAAGCCGAAGTGCATGCCGGAATACTCCGTATGGTATCCGGCAGTCAGCTCGCTCTCAGCCTCAGGAAGGTCGAACGGACCGCGGTTGGTCTCGGCAGTGCCTGCGATGAGATAGATGATGAATGCGATGATGGCCGGAATATGGCCGGAGAAGATAAACCAGAGGTCGCGCTGCTCCTCGACAATGCCGCCCACCGACATCGTGCCCGCAAGGCATACCATCGTGAGTACTGACAGACCGATCGAAAGCTCATAGCTGACCATCTGCGCACCGGAGCGGAGAGCGCCTATAAGAGTGAACTTATTATTGCTCGACCATCCGGCAAGAAGAATACCCAGCACGCCTATCGACGAAACTGCGATCAGGAAGAAAATGCCGATATTGAAGTCAATAATCTGAAGGCCGTTGCCCCAGGGAAGCACCGCGAAAGCGAGCATCGAGGCAAGAATCACCAGATAGGGTGCGAGAGCGAAAAGGAATTTATCAGTATGTTTCAGAGATATAAGCTCCTTGATGAGCATCTTGAACATATCGGCGAAGCTCTGCAGCAGACCCATCGGACCCACACGGTCGGGACCAAGACGGCACTGGAAAGCGGCGCACACCTTGCGTTCGTAGTAAATATAGAAAAGTGCCAGCAGCGCGTAGACCGTCAGAAGCACCAGCCCTATGAGCACGCACTCCGTGGTCACGGCGAGCCATTCGGGCATGAACGAAAGAAGCCCGGCATGGATCCAGTTGGTTAAAGCGGAAAAATCAAACATGACTTATGTTTTTTCAGGTGTCGTTGTCAATAACAGATGATTTGTTTATCGGTCCATATCGGGCACGATATAGTCGAGCGAGCCGCCTATGGTTATAAGGTCGGCGATCTTCTGGCCTCTGGTCAGATGATCGACAGCTGCCGCTGCGGGCAGACACGGCGGAACGATCTTCAGACGGTAAGGATTGACAGTGCCGTCGCTCTCGAGATAGATGCCGAATGCGCCGCGGCAACCCTCAACCGTACGGAACCAGTGGCCTACTGGCAGTTTCAACACTTTCGCCACCTTGGCCTGAATCTCACCTTCGGGTATATTGTCGATGAGCTGCGCTATGATCTTCGCGCTCTCCTCGATCTCCTTCATGCGCACCTTGAAACGGGCCATGGCGTCGCCTTCATGCATCACCACCTGCTCGAAATCAAGCTCCGGATAGATGCTGTAGGGATGAGTCTTGCGGATATCGCATGCCCAGCCCGAGGCACGGCCCGACGGGCCGGTCACCGACCAGGTGATGGCATCCTCGCGGCTCATCTTGCCCACGCCCTTCATACGGTTGCGTGTGATTACGTTGCCGGTAAACAGCTTGTCGTATTCCTTCAGGTTAGCCGGAAGCACTGCGAGAAGCTCTTTCACATCCTTGACAAAGTCGGGATGAAGATCCTGCATCACGCCGCCTATCGTCTCATAGTTGAATGTCATGCGGGCGCCGCAGGTCTTGTCCATTATGTCGAGTATCTGCTCGCGCACGCGGAGCGTATAGAAAAGCATCGTGGTAGCACCGAGGTCCATACAGAACGTTCCGATGAACAGGCAGTGGGAGGCGATGCGCGAAAGCTCGTCCATGATCACTCGGATCACCTGCACGCGGCGCGACACCTCTATGCCGGCCGCCTGCTCTATTGTCATGCAGAGGCCATGGTGATAGTTGTGGGCCGAGAAGTAGTCCATACGATCCATGAAATGAAGGGTCTGCGGATATGTCAGTCCCTCACATATCTTCTCGATGCCGCGGTGTATGTAGCCCATGTAGACGTCGATCTTCCTGATGGTCTCGCCGTCTACGGCGGTGCGGAAACGAAGCACTCCGTGAGTGGCCGGATGCTGAGGGCCGATATTGACCACAAAGTCATCTTCCTCAAACACACGGGCCTGCTCTTTTACCACCTTGCCGTCAGACTGCTCCACATATGTGTCGGTGAAATCGCTCTGGCGCTCGTTTTCTGTCGGAACAGGATTGAGCGACGGATCGTAGTCCTTGCGCAGCGGATAGCCCTTCCAGTCGATGCTGAGGAAAAGGCGGCGCATATCGGGGTTGCCGATAAAGACTATGCCGAAAAAGTCGTAGACCTCGCGTTCGAATATTCCGGCGATATGCCAGAGATCGGCTATACTGTGAAGCATAGGGTTCTCACGGTCAGCGGTAGTGGCTTTAATCGCTATGCGGCTGTGATCCGATGTCGACTGGAGATAGTAGATGCATCCCATCTTCTCTACCCAGTCCATACCCACTATCGTCACCAGAAAATCGAAGCGGAGCTCATCGCGCAAGAAACGGGCGAGAGCATGTAGCTTCGAGTCGGGGATTTCGACGGTGAGCACGTCGGACGTATCAAAAGTGGCTTCGGGGAACTGCCCGGCTATTCTTTCCTGAATGTCTGCCATATTTGTCAATGGTTTCTTCGTTTGATTGAAAGGTGTTGACTTTATTGCTCCGGAAGTCAGTCCTCCACTCCCTCTACGGGATGCTCTTTGAGGAATTCCTGCTGTTTTTCCTTGCGGTTGACGCCTCCGAAGAAGCGCTCTACTTTCATTTTGCGCGAAAGCTGCATGATAGCGTAGATCATGGCTTCAGGACGGGGCGGACATCCCGGCAGATACACATCGACCGGTATTATCTTGTCGACTCCCATCACCACATGGTATGATTTCTTGAACGGGCCGCCGGAAACAGCGCAAGAGCCCGTGGCTATCACATATTTCGGTTCGGCAAGCTGATCGTAAAGACGACGCAGCACAGGAGCCATTCGATGCACTATAGTGCCGGCCACCATGATGAAGTCGGCCTGACGGGGCGACGAACGCGCCACTTCCCATCCGAAACGCGCCATGTCAAAGCGCGCGGCTCCGAGCGAAACGAATTCAATGCCGCAGCAACTGGTGGCGAAAGTAAGAGGCCAGATGGAGTTGGAACGTCCCCAGTTGATAAGTTTGTCAAACGAGCCGACGATGACATTAGTGCCGTTCTCCTTCAGCTCATTGACCAGGCTTTCGATATATTCATTATCTTTCCACGCCTCGTAAGGCATGCTCTTGGTTGTCACTTCCATTCAAGCGCTCCTTTCCGCCAGGCATAGACGAGACCCAGCACTAATATGGTGAAAAAAATCGCAATGCTGATGAGCCCGGCTCCG
>ERZ825324.4617-NODE-4617-length-11258-cov-15.227528_pt1 | contig 11258 bp, 9 predicted proteins | sample MGYA00519859_ERZ825324 | MGnify/ENA primary metagenome ERZ825324 (study PRJEB31778, sample SAMEA3449198) | human gut metagenome | biome: human gut; feature: human-associated habitat; material: faeces | place: United Kingdom | collected 2010/2012 ... | reverse complement strand
GCCGCCGGAGCGGTGCTTAAGCCGTCAGGCGGGAATTGTGCGGTGTTGCCTTAACAAAATTCACCGCATCAGCTCATCCGCGGGACGATGCAAGCATCGTCCCCTACAAATGTTTGTAGGTTTGCAGCAAATATTTACGTTTCTCGGCGGGGTCGGGTGCCCCCACCTTACCGGGCAAGTTGCCCTTCCCCCACAAAACCAAACACCCCCGTCCTTATTCCAGCTGTCACGCAGCCAAAACAAAGGCGGGGGTATTTTTTAATGCCAGAGGGTAAACAGCAGCGCCAGCAGGGCCAGCAGGCCAAGCAGGTAGACGCCACAAATCAGCAGGGTAGCTTTCAGCGCACCCAGGATCGCCCACAGGCGCTCCTTACCGGTCAGCTGGGGGTCTTCCTCCCAGGGACGGTCAGCAGCCTGTTGGGGCTGCTGCGCGGGGGTATGGCCCTGCTTGCGGCGGCGCGGCAGCCAGATACTGTCGTGCTCAATGCCACTCATATCGGCCACGGTGCGGCCGTCATCCTCAAAGGGTTCGTTATGCTTCATTTTTCGTACAGGTGGCACACAACATAGTGGCCGGGTTCCACCTCACGCTGCTGCGGCGCTTCGGTCTTGCAGCGCTCGGTCGCATAGGGGCAGCGGGTATGGAACTTGCAGCCCTTGGGCGGGTTGGCCGGGGACGGAATGGAGCCCTGCAGCACAATGCGCTCGCGGCGAATGGTCGGGTCCGGAATAGGAATGGCGCTGAACAGTGCCTTGGTGTAGGGATGTAGCGGATGGCTGAAGATATCCGGCGTTGCACCGTACTCCACCAGGTTGCCCAGGTACATAACGCCGACCGTATCCGAAATATGCTCAACAACAGAAAGATCGTGGGAGATGAACAGGTAGGTCAGGTTATATTTATCCTGCAATTCTTTCAGCAGATTGATGATCTGGGCCTGAATGGAAACGTCCAGTGCAGAGACCGGTTCGTCGCATACAACAAACTCCGGGTTCAGGGCCAGGGCGCGGGCAATGCAGATGCGCTGGCGCTGGCCGCCGGAAAATTCGTGCGGATAGCGGGTTTTGTGATAGGGCTGCAGGCCGCAGTTATCCATGACCTGGTCAATATAATCATTGAACTCTGCCTTGGGCACCAGGTTATGCTCGCGCACAGCCTCACCGATGATCTCACCAACCGGCAGACGCGGGGACAGGCTGGAGAACGGGTCCTGGAAGATGATCTGCATCTTGGTACGCAGGTTACGCAGCTCCCTGCCGGTCATATCGTACACTTCTTTGCCGTTGAACAGTACCTGACCGCCGGTTTTTCCGCCGGCAAGGCGCAGGATTGTACGGCCGGTGGTGGATTTGCCGCAGCCGGATTCGCCGACCAGACCCATGGTATGGCCGCGCTTGAGGTTGAAGGTAACGCCATCGACAGCCTTGACATGACCCACGGTCTGGGACATCAGGCCGCCCTTGATGGGGAAGTATTTTTTAAGCTGGTTGACCATCAGAATATACTGATCATCATAGGTGACGGGGGTATAGTCCAGCTTTTTTGCGTTTTCTGCCTGTGCCATCGTCACTCACCCGCCTTTCGATTATTTTCATAGTAGCGGTAGCAGCTGACCTTGTGCGTGGGGGACAGGCTGATCTCGCAGGGGTATTCACCATCGCAGCAGGGCAGAGCCATCTCGCAGCGATCCTTAAAGTAACAGTAGTTGGGCATATTGACCGGGTTGGGCACCTTGCCGGGGATGGAGTACAGTCGGTCCACCTTTTTGCCCACGATCGGTTTGGAAGCCATCAGGCCGATGGTATAGGGGTGAGCCGGGTTTGCGAAAATCTCCTGAGCGGTGCCCTTTTCCACCACGCGGCCTGCGTACATGACAACAACGTAATCTGCCATCTCGGCAATCACACCCAGGTCATGGGTGATCAGCATGATGGAGGAGTTAATGCGGTCCTTCAGGTTGCGCAGCAGGTCCAGGATCTGGGCCTGAATCGTCACGTCCAGTGCGGTGGTGGGTTCGTCGGCGATGATAACCTTGGGGTTGCAGGCCAATGCCATGGCGATCATGACACGCTGGCGCATACCGCCGGACAACTCATGCGGGTACATCTCATATACACCCTGGCTGTTGGCGATGCCAACCATCTCCAGCATTTCAACGGTGCGCTTTTTGATGTCCTCTTTGCTCTTGCCTTCGCCGTCATGCAGAGCAATGACTTCATCAATCTGAGCACCGATGCGGAACACCGGGTTCAGGCTGGTCATCGGCTCCTGGAAGATCATCGAAATATAGTTGCCGCGCAGGTGCTGCATGACCGTGCCGGGAGTTTTGGCAACATCATAGGCTTTGCCATTACCCAGGTTCAGGCGGATCTCGCCCTGAACGATCTGGCCCTGGGGGCGCTGCAGCAGCTGCATCAGCGAAAGGCTGGTAACGGATTTGCCGCAGCCGGATTCGCCCACAACGCCCACAGTTTTGCCCACGGGAACTTCAAACGAAACACCGTCCACGCTTTTTACCACGCCGGTATCGGTAAAGAAATAGGTGTGCAGGTTATCAAATTCAACAGCGTTTTCCGGGTTTTTCATCTGGGTCAGGTACTCAGATTCCGGCACATTCTTGCGCTTGCGCTGTTTTTCGTACTGGTCCGTAATGCGGCGGTTTTCTTTGGAGATACGCCGCGACTCCTTGGCGGAAAGGTAACCGTCCTGTTGTTTAGCCATCGTGTGTGTCTCCTTTCATCAGCGTTTCATCTTGGGGTCAAAGGCATCGCGCAGGCCATCGCCCACAAAGTTGAAGCCCAGAACCGTGATCAGCAGGCAGATGCCGGCCGGGACCCAGATGAACAGATAGTTGGTCATAACATAAGCGTTGTTGACATCGTTGATGATGTTGCCCCAGGATGCAAACGGGTACTTAACGCCCAGACCCAGGAAAGACAGGGTGGCTTCCGTCAGGATGGTGGAGCCAAGGCTCATGGTGCAGGTAACAATCAGCTGCGGGATAACGTTGGGGATCAGGTGGCGGAAGATGCGGTGCCATGCGCTGATGCCGCAGGCTTCGGCTGCCGTCATGAACTCCTGCTCGCGCAGGGACAAAATCTGGCCGCGGACCAGGCGGGCAATGCCGGGCCAGCCCAGGAAGCCGAGGATCAGCATCAGGTACATCATACGGGTCCAGGAGTCAATGCGCATGGCGTCCATGGCAGCGCCCAGAATGATGATGATGGGCATGGAGGGCAGGCAGTAGAACACGTCCACGATACGCATGATGAGGTTATCCACCCAGCCGCCGAAGTAGCCGGAGATACCGCCCATAACAATACCGATGGAGCCTTCAATCGCAACAACAATGAAGCCGATGATCAGGGAAACGCGGCCGCCGTACATCAGGCGGGTCAGCATGTCCATACCGTTGGTATCGGTGCCCAGCCAGTGCTCCTTGTTGGGGCTTGCGTAACGGTCAAACACATAGGTTTCCGTCATCTGCTTCACGCTCCAAACGCCGGTGCTGGCATCGTACACGATGTCATACTCGGCTTCGTTGCCGTCGACATCGGTGTAGGTGAACTCGGTAATATTATCGTCAATGGCTTCTTCCAGGCGGTCGCGGAAGTCACGGCTGATGACCACGCTGGCATCGGCAGCGGAAACGACAAAGCGGCCGATATAGGCAACTTCGTTGCCGCTCTGGGTGATATTGCCGTCGTCATCCAGCGCATAGTCCTGGCCATCGGCAGTAAAGGTGGTCTCCCCTGCTGCCTGGGCAGTCAGGGCGGCCAGCTTGGCATCAAAGCTCAGCTCGGCCACGCCGTCCGCTGCGGTGACCATATCCTTAGAGGCATAAGCCAGCACAGTGCGGCCCTGGCGGAAGACGTACAGGTCCTCGTTCAGGGTTTCCACTTCGTAATCGTTATTTTTATAGGTAAAGGTCTCTTCACCCTTCTTGATGGCCTCGTTGCCCTTGCTCTGGGCAATGGAGCCGAACTCCTGGCCATCGGCAACAACAAAGCGCAGTTTATCGTTGCGGGTCACACCCACATACTCTTTGGACATCTGGGTGTAGGTGTAGAACTGCTGGTCCTGGCCGTAAGGGCTGACCACGCCGCCAATGAAGGAAAAGACGAACATGGCAAGCAGCATCGTCAGGCCCACAACGGCCAGACGGTTGCGGAAGAACCGCTTGGCAACCAGCGCGCCGGGCGAAAGCACCTTAACGCGGCGGTCGTCGTTCAGGGAGTACTGCTCCTTTTTGGGGGTGTTGTTCTGGGTATTCTCGCTCATGGGTGCAGTCTCCTTTCTTTAAGAAATGCGCACGCGCGGGTCAACCACTGCGTACATGATATCAGTCAGCAGGTTGCTGACCAGGGTAAGCACCGCCATAAAGGACAGGTAGAACATGGTGAACGGGATATCACCCGCAACCATGGACTGGTAAGAGATGTAGCCGATGCCGGGGATGGAGAACAGAGTCTCCGTGATCAAGGCACCGCTGAACAGGCCGGGCAGAGAACCGCCGATGATGGTAACCAGCGGAATCAGGGTGTTGCGGAATGCGTGCTTATAGATGACCACATGCTCCGAAAGGCCCTTGGCGCGGGCGGTACGGATATAGTCGGCGTTCAGCACTTCCAGCATGTTGGTGCGGGTGTAACGCATGGTAGAGCCGATGGAAACAATGACCAGCGTGACGATGGGCAGCACCAGATGGTTGGCGCGGTCACAGAACTGGCCCCACGAGCTGAGCTGGGCATAATCACGCCCGACCAGGCCGTACAGGTCAAACCAGCCAAGCTTGACAGAGAACAGCAGCTTGAGCAGCGTGGCAAAGAAGAAGCTGGGCAGAGAGATGCCCACCAGAGCCACAGCGGTGATGACGTAATCGGTACGGGAATACTGTTTGGTAGCAGCCAGGATGCCCAGGGGCACAGCGATGATCATGGACAACACAAAGGAGATGCCGCCCATGACAACAGACAGACCAATAACTTCCTGGAATTTTTGAACAACAGGGACGTTCCACTTCCAGCTGTCACCGAACTGACCGCGCACTGCGCTGGACAGCCAGGTCATGAAGCCGGGCAGGATGCCCTTATCCAGACCATAAGCTGCGTTGAGCTGATCCAGCCATTCCTGATACGGTTTTGCGCCCGGTGCCTGGGACAGCTGCATGGCCATGTTCTCGGCAAAAGAGCTGGGCAGGCTGCGCATCATCACATAGATGATGAAGGTAACGCAAAACAGGATCACAAAAGAAAGCAGGATACGCTTGATGACGTAGTTTCGCACTTGAAAAATCGTTCCTTCCTTCGCGGGCAGGGAGGCCGCGTTTTTAATGGCTGCGCCGCATGGCTCCAAAATACACATGAGCCGGGGCCTTGTAGCTTCGCCTATGGTGTACCTAAAAAGTCGAAAATTTAGGGCAATACCGCATAATTCTAAGTGCCGATACGGCGAGCGAGGTGCGGCAGCTGCTAAGCCAAAAGCGCAGATAATACTGGATGTCTTATCGAGCATTTTGGCAACGCAGATGCCGTGCCGCAGCCGCCGGAGCGGTGCTTAAGCCGTCAGGCGGGAATTGTGCGGTGTTGCCTTAGCCTGTTTCTACAAACACGACTGAATTTTGCGTTAAAAAGCCTTGGAATCCACGAAGGATTCCTGCAGCTTTTTGCCTTAAATTCGCCTCATGTTTGCGAAACATCCGTCATTTTCTTTGTTTTCAGATACACCTCATTACTTTGATACCGAATATGGGCATCCCCCTCCCTCGGACAGAGGGAACTGTCCGGGGGAATGGGACGGCCACATTTGGGCTGCAAATGCTGCCGCCGTTTGTACTAACAGCAAGCAACCGCTCCCAGAACCAGTGCGGCACCAAGAGCGGCTGCTCACCATAAATTCAACAACAGGCTGCGCTGAAATTACTTCAGAGCGATCGTATTGATTTCAGACTGGTAAGTCCAGTACGGGGTCAGATCGTTGGGGATGGTAGCGGTGTCGATACGCTCGCTGGAGAAGATGGCGGATTCGCTGCGCTGGTAAACCGGCAGTTCAACGCCCCAATCCAGGATGATCTCCATAGCTTCCTTGTACATGGCCTTACGGGCATCCTGATCGGTGGTCTGGCGGGCAGTCTCGATCAACTCGTCCAGGTCAGCATCATTGATCTGGTAGTAGTTGGTGGAACCCTTGCTGTCGTACAGCTGGTACATATCGGGGTCGTTGGTGGACTGCCATGCAGCAACCCAGCCTTCGGCAACGCCGGACTGATAAGAGCTGTACAGGTCAGAAGCGTTTGCCAGGTCGTTGACGGTCAGGGTGAAGCCGATGGTCTTGAGGGCAGCGGCTGCATTGGTCAGAACCTGGAAAGAGGGGTGGTCGCCGTTGCCGGAAGCGCCGATGTTGACGGTGTATTCCATCTTGGCGCCAGCCGGAGCTGCGGTGACCTGGCCGTTTTCAACGGTGTAGCCGGCTGCTTCGAAGTAGCCGAGGGCGGCCTGCAGAGCAGCAGCATACTTGGTGTCGCCGCTCATATCGCTGGTGTAGATCTCGTTGCCGTCAACGTCGGTAGAGTAAGCGATCTTGTAGCCGTCGTCGGTAACGGAGGGTGCTGCCCAGGAGGTGTTGGAGATGGGGTAGTTGATAACGCTTGCGGTATCGCCGTAGTAAGAGTTGATGCCCTCATCACGGTAAGCGGCAATCACGGTCATGATAGCCTTGCGCAGGTTCTTGGATTCCTCAGAAGCGGGATCATCGCCGACCTTAACGTTGTTGGCGCTCAGGGCAATGTAGCCATAGCCGCGGAAGTCCATCAGACGGGTGGTGATGACAGAGCCGTCGAGGTCAGAATTACCACCATTGATGGTAGCGATCTGGTTGGCAGCTTCCAGAGAGTAAGAAGGATCGGAGATGTCGATGGTGCCGGCCTGAACACCGGTGATCTTATCGGCTTCCTGGGTTTCCTTCATGTTGACGTGCTTGGCAGCGGGCTCGCCTTGATAGTAGCTGGGGTTGGCATCCAGGTAGATGACGCCATCGCTGTACTTATTGAAGGTGTAAGCGCCGGCGCCCAGGGGGGTGCCGGTGACGGAACGAACCTTGCTCAGGTCACCCTTCTTGAAGCCGTAGGAGTGGTTGTCGTAATCATACAGGCTGCGGTCACCATAGTAATCCAGGGAGGCGATAGGCAGCTGCAGCTGGTAGATCATGGAGTTGGACAGCTCGGTGGTGGTGATGGTCATGCTGTAATCGCCGGTCTTGACAATGCCGGAAACGGTGTCAACGTCAGCGCCGGTGGCAACACCGGTGGTGGAGTAAGCATAAACATCAGCCGGAATCAGGTCAGACAGAGCAGAACCTGCGGTCTCAGCTTCCATGGAAGCAAAGTTCCAGTCATATTTTTCTGCGATAGCCAGGAAGAAATCCTTTGCGGTAGCGTCAGCGGCCAGGCCGTCAAAGCCCCAAGCGGAAGCAGCAGCGGCAACGTCGCCTTCGTCAGCGTAACCGGAAGCAACGCAGTTATCAACGATCTCCTGTGCAAATGCAGTGCCGCCTTCGTTAACAGCATCCCAGAAAGCCTTCTGCTGCTCAGCGGTGAACAGGCTGTTATCAGTGTTGTCCTCGCCTGCCTCAGCAATCAGCTTGGACAGGGTGGTCATGCTGCTGCGGTAATCATCCAGGCCGACAATGGGCATGGAGTACAGGGTGGCGGAACCGTCATAGGTCGGGTCCATGTAAACATACAGGTTGAAGATGACGTCATCAATGGTGATGGGGGTGCCGTCAGCGAAGACCAGGTCATCGCGCATGTTGATGGCATAGGTAACGGTGCCGTCAGCATTCTCGGTCACTTCGCAGTCAGCGGGGCCATAGTAGGTGTAATCGGTGCCGTTGTACTCGCGGGTCTCACCCTCGATGCCCTTCAGGATCATTTCGCCCTTACGGTCAGCGCCCAGCAGGGCAATGTTGGTCAGGTCGATAACGTGCTGGTCAGCGGAAGAAGCGGCGAAGAACGGGCTGAACTTGCCCTCAAAGCCGGTATCTGCCAGAACCAGGGTGCCATCGCTGCTGCCGGTATCGGTAGCAGCGGCTTCGCTGGTAGCCTCGCCGGAAGCAACAGACTCAGCGCTGCTGGAAGCGGAAGAACCGCAGCCAGCCAGCAGGCCCGCAGCCATTGCAACTGCCATGGCCAGTGCAAGCACTTGCTTGGTGTTTTTCATGTTTGTATAACCTCCCAAATCATTTTGGTAATGGCGGCAATTTTAACACTACCAAAAGGAGTGTTAAATAAGAAAGGCTTAAGCCTTTCCGCATTTGCGGTGTTCCCTCACCGCAAACAAATGTCACCAATAACTATATTATAATATCGTAATTTTCAATTTCTGTCAACCAAAAAACGCCGTTTTGGCAACATCTAAATAAAAGTCAGCAGGATAACCATAACAGCACGCTGAATTTTGTAAAATTCTTCCGCGTCGCACTTTAGCGGGCTAAATTCTGCGTTATGGTGCAAGGTCTTTTACTCTTCGCGCCCGGAGTCGGATTCTTCGGTATAAACCGCCGCCCGGATGGTGTGCCCTGCGGCAAAAGCAGCCGCAGCAGCCGCAGCGGCCAGCGCTGCAAATAATACTGCATACCAGATAGCGCCTTGTCCGCCGTTCAAGAACACATCCATACACTCCCCTACTGCAGCCAGCGCTGCGAACACCCCGGTCAACAGGCAGCGCAGCGGCAGTTTGGCTACCGTTTCTTCATACACATAGCTGCGCAGGCGTGCCCCGCCGCAGCTCATGCGGGCCAGCGCCCACACCGCGCTGATGCCAGCCACCAGCGCCCCGGCATACGGCAGCAGTACATAAAACTGCTGCATGGCCCCCGGCGCGGGCACCATGCCCGCCGCCGCCAGCGCCGCCAGTGCCCCGCCGCACAGCGCCCACAGCAGGCCCCGCAGTTTGGCATACGGCATGCTGCCGGTATAGCGGCGGTAGCTGCCCTGGTACAGGTAGCTGCCGTTGACATCTCTGCGGAAGTCATTCAGGTATTCCCGCCCACGGCGGTTTTTCTTTTGCTGCATTATTCGATCCCCGTCAGGTCATAGCTGTCCAGCCACTGCTTGGCCGTTTCGCACACGCCGCGCAGGCAGCTTTCCTCAAAGGGGCTGTCCAGACCGGCGTTTTTCAGCAGCTCAGTAAACACGCGGCTGCCGCCCTGGCGGGTGTATGCCATGTAGTGCTTCCACGCGTTGGCGCGGTCCTTTTGCAGCATGGCCCAGAACTGCAGGCTGACGGTCTGTGCCAGGCAGTAGTCAATATAATAGAAGGGGCTTTCGTAAATATGCTTCTGGCGCTGCCAGCCCTCACCCTCGCTGTAGAACGGGATCTCGCCATCCAGCTTCATCCACGGCATATAAATGCCCAGCAGTTTTTTCCAGGCGGCGTGGCGCTCGGCAGGGGTCAGGTCCGGCTTTTCGTACACGATATGCTGGAAATGGTCCACCATGGTGCCATACGGGATAAAGGTCAGCGCACCGGCCAGGTGGCTGTACAGGAACTTGCGGGTATCCTTGCCAAAGAAGCCCTCCGCCCACGGCCAGGCAAAGAATTCCATCGACATGGAGTGGACTTCGCACCCTTCCATGCTGGGCCACACGGTGGAATACGGCACGCGGTCACGGTTGGTGTATGCGGCAAAGGCATGACCCGCTTCATGCGTGACCACCTCAACGTCATGCTGGGTGCCGTTGAAGTTGGCAAAAATGAACGGTACCTGATAATCCCACAGGCTGGTGCAGTAGCCGCCCGCCGCCTTGCCGGGGGTGGAAAGCACGTCCAGCAGCTCATTGTCCAGCATGGTGTTAAAGAAGACGCCGGTTTCGGGTGAAAGTTCCTCATAGAATTTTTTACCCTGGGCCAGAATGGCATCGGCATCGCCGCAGGGGGCGGGGTTGCCGGAACGGAACATCAGGGCATTATCGGCAAAGCTCATGGGGTACTGTTTGCCCAGGCGCTTGGCCTGCTCACGGTAGATGCTGTCCGCCAGCGGCACCAGATACTTGACCACGGCGGCACGGAACTTTTCTACATCCGCTTTGGTATAGCAGTTGCGGCCCATGCGGTAGTAGCCCAGGGTGGTGTAACCCTCGTACCCCAGCTTTTTGCCCATCTTATCCCGCAGGTGGGTCAGCTTGTCATAAATATCATCCAGCTGTTTCTGGTTGTCCTTATACCACTGGCCCTCGGCTTTCCAGGCGGCCAGGCGGCGGGCATCGTCCGGGTCATTCTTGAACGGGCTCAACTGGGACAGAGTGTATACCCCGCCTTCAAACGGGATCTGTGCGCTGGCCAGCAGCTTGCCATACTGCTGGGTCAGCTCGTTTTCCTGCTGCAGTTCCTCCATGATATCGGGCGAGAATGCCTTGCGCTCAATTTCGGCGTTCACAAACATCAGGTCGCCGTATTCTTCGGCAAAGTTTTTGCGGTAGGGGCTTGCCAGCATGGCGGCGGTCCAGGAATCCTGCCACTGCTGGATCTGCGGCATGGCGCTGTTGGCAAATTCCATCTCTTCATCATAGAACTTATCCCGCGTATCAATGGTATGGCGCACGCTGGCCAGGGTGAACAGGGTATCCACATGCTTGTTCAGCACCTGCTCCTCCAAAAAAGCGGCGCGGGCAGCGGCATAGTCAGGGGCGTTCTGCAAACGCTCGGTCAGTACGGCAAACTGTTCTTTCAGGGCGCTCATGTCCGGGCGCTCATAGGGCATTTCGGAAAATTTCATGGGTTCGTTCTCTCCTTATTCTACAGTTTTGTTCGTGACTTAGGGACATTATACCATGGCGCAAAAAATAAGACCAGCCCGAAAAAGGCTGGCCTTCCATGATTCTGTATGATTTTACATGCTATTCATAAATTATCGCACGCAGCGGCGGCGCGCTCTCCCCCTGCCCCTTTGCCGTCAGCGCAGGGGTTGGCCTGCCTGCCATTCTGCCCGCCGGGCCTGGTAAACATCCAGGCGGCGGGCCGCAAGGGCATTTTTGCAGGCAGCTGCCCGCCGCTGCGCCTGCTGTTCAGTACGGGCGGCAGCGCGCTGCTGCGCGGTATTTTGTGCAAGCATCAGTTTCATGGTTTATGCCCTCCCTTGTGTGCTTCCAGCATACCACGGCGCGGTGTGGCACACCATACCGTATTTTTCCATTCAGGAAAAATTTTATTTTAGGCAATACCGCATAATTCTAAGTGCCGATACGGCGAGCGAGGTGCGG
>ERZ825324.4607-NODE-4607-length-11278-cov-11.741067_pt1 | contig 11278 bp, 8 predicted proteins | sample MGYA00519859_ERZ825324 | MGnify/ENA primary metagenome ERZ825324 (study PRJEB31778, sample SAMEA3449198) | human gut metagenome | biome: human gut; feature: human-associated habitat; material: faeces | place: United Kingdom | collected 2010/2012 ... | reverse complement strand
TTTGCAAGCAGATGGCGTGCAAAGTCGCCAGACGCTCTTTGTGCGGTGTTGCCTTATACCAACTGGTTCCGGTTGCAGATCTTCAGATTTTCGATGACCTTCTTTACGTCCTGTGTGCTGTCCTTGGCACAGATCAGAACGGCATCGTCAGTGTCTACCACGATCAGATCTTCCACGCCCACTGCTGCGATCAGACGCTTGCCGCCGCAAATGGTGCTGCGTTCGGTGCCGATCGTGATGACATCGCCCTCGATATAGTTGCCGTATTCATTGGTGGAGTTGATGCGTTCCACTGCCAGCCAGTTTCCCACATCGTCCCAGCCGAAGCTGCCCGGCAGAGTGTAGATGTTCTCTGCCTTTTCCATGACACCGAAGTCAATGGACTCGCTGCGGAATGCGTGATACTCGGTTTCCAGCACTGACGGGAATTCCGCAGTTCCCACAGCCGCTTCAATGCGTTCCAGACCAGCGTAGATGTCCGGCATCAGGGATTCCAGATTTGCCAGAATGGACGATGCTTTCCAGACGAACATGCCGCTGTTCCAGAGGTACCGGTGAGAAGCCAGATACTGCTTTGCAGTTTCCAGATCCGGCTTTTCTACGAAACGCTCTACCCGATAAACGCCAGCCATGCCCAGATCGGTGTCCCGTTCGAAATTGATGTAGCCGTAGCCGGTTTCCGGATAGGTCGGTGTAATGCCGATGGTCACCAGATTCTGATCCTTTTCTGCCACTGCCACTGCCTGCCGCAGGGTGTCCACATACATTTCCTCATAGCGGATCAGGTGGTCAGAGGGCAGCACCAGCATCATTGCCTCGCCGTACTTCTTGCGAATCACAGCGGCAGCCAGACCGATACAGGGAGCTGTATTTCTGGCACAGGGCTCCAGCAGGATATTTTCCTCCGGCAGCTGGGGCAGCTGTTCCTTTACCAGTGCGGCATAGCTGACATTGGTCACCACAAACACGTCGTCCATTGCCACCATTGGCAGCAGACGCTTGACGGTTTTCTGGATCATGGTTTCTCCATCCTTGGTCAGAGAGAGAAACTGCTTGGGATAATTGCCACGGCTCTTGGGCCAGAAACGTTCGCCTCTGCCGCCTGCCATGATTACTGCGGTCACTTTCATGAGTGATCTCCTTTCTCTTGTTCCTGCTCCTGCATCTGCTCCTCCTGATACAGCAGTTCCTGTACATCGTGAGCATTGGCTTCCTCGTTGGTTTCACCGGGGAACAGGGCAGTTTTCAGTGTCATCAGAATGATACGCAGGTCCAGAAAAATGGAATAGTTCTCGATATACATGAGATCCATTTTCAATTTATCATAGGGCAGGGTATCATACAGACCGGTGACCTGTGCATAACCAGTCAGTCCTGCCTTTACCTGAAGCCGGAACTCGAATTCCGGCATGGTTTTCTCGTATTCCTCCGCCAGTTCCGGACGCTCCGGACGGGGGCCCACCACAGACATATCGCCGCGGAGGATATTGATCAGCTGGGGCAGTTCGTCCAGACGGCACTTCCGCAGAATCCGTCCCACCCGTGTGATACGGCTGTCGTTTTCCTTTGCCAGCTGCGGGCCAGCCTTTTCAGCGTTGACCACCATGCTGCGGAATTTGTACACGTAAAATTCCTTGCCGTGATAGGTCAGCCGCTTTTGTTTGAACAGCACCGGACCGCCGTCGTCCAGCTTAATGGCAATGGCGGACAGCAGCATCAGCGGGGACAGCAGTATCAGAAAGACCACTGCAAAAACAAGGTCGAAGATGCGCTTTCCCAGCCGCTGTTCAAATGTCAGCCCATAGTTCCGGCACAGCAGCAGCGGCGTATCAAACAGCCGGATCTCCTCTGCCCCTCTCAGGATAATATCCGAAATTTTCGGGGCAATATACGCCCGCACATTCTGGGCGAAGCAATATTTGATAAGATCGTTCCGCAGCTTTCCGGAAACCTCACAGAGGATAATACCCTCGTACCGTGCAATTGCCTCCTGAATCTCCTCCGGCGGTGCGTTGGCACTGACGGATTCACAGATCATATACTTGTCCACGCGGCGGCTCATTTTCAGCACCAGCTCCGCGGCATTCCGGTCGCCGTAGATGACTACCAGCTTTCGCGGCGGGTACAGCCGGAAACATAAGCGATTGGTCAGCACGATCCACAAAATCAGCACCGCCAGATCGGCAATGGTCAATAGGATCATCGGCACTGCCGCAGAAAAATCACGGTTGACAACGCTGATCTGGAAATAGGTCACCACATTGACACAGAAGATCGACAGCGTCTGGGAGTAGAACATGTCCGTTCGCTTGAGGTAGCCGATCTTCAGCCCGCCAAATGACTTGGCGAACAGCAGAACCAGCACCACATAGATCAGGATCATGACCCAGTTGCCGCGGCGATAGAACGGCAGCAAAATGGCATCGCTGTAGCTTTCATACCACACCCATGCAAAGCCGGCGGCATACAACCCCACCAGCAGCACCGCTGCAAAAAATGAAAAGATCCGTTTGAACTGATCTCGGTTATAGTTTTTTTTCATCATATTCTCACAGCACATTTCTGTGCTGACATGCTTTCCTTTCCACAGGATCCGCCGGAAGAATTCCGGCAAAACTGCATCTTAGCACTGCACGAAGCAGACACCGCAGCACACGCTTTTATTATAACAGAGGGTACACCACTTTGTCAAGTATTTTCCATATAGTGCAATGTTTTCTGCTTCTGTTTCGTGCTTTTTTTGCACAAAATGACGATTTGTGCAGAGCAGCACCTGAAATTTCTGCCGTCAACCGCAAAATGCACACAGACATTCCGCCTGTGTGCACTGCAAAGAAGACTACTGAAGATCACTTGTGAAACTCTAATTTAAGAGCCGGAGTTGTTCGAATTCGGCATTTCCGGCGGTGTGCCGCCCTGTCCGCCGTTTGGTGCACCATTGGGAGCACCGCCCCGTCCGCCGCCGGCAGGTGCTCCGCCGTTCATGCTGCCGGTGCCGCCGTTTGCTGTGACCTCTGTGCCGCCGCTGACAGAGCCGCCTTCTCCATAGCCGTCCTCGTTGAGGGTGCCGTCATAGGTGCCGCCGGTAACAATGGTATAGTCGGCGGAATCGCTGTCGCCAATGCCATAGATCACATCGGAAACGGCTTTCGGGGACTGCAATGTTGCAAGAACCGTACCGTTCTTGTCCACAATGCTGATCTGTTCCCCTGCTGCGGCATTGCAGTTGGTGGCGATCAGACAGCCGCTTTCCGGATACTCCATCATGCCCTTGCTGGACAGTGCCAGCATGGTGCCGCCGGTATAGGTCATGTTGCCGTCTGCGTCCAGCGAGCCGTCACCGCCGCTGGTGGGGCCGCATACCAGCAGAGTGCCGCCGGACATCTCCCATGTGCTGTTGGAGTCTACGCCGTCACCGGAAGCGTTGACGTAGATATAACCACCGGTAATGGTCATGGCATAAGAGCCGCTGTCAGAACCGCCGGTGTTCAGCCCGTCATCTGATGCGTCCAGAATCCGGACATTGCCGCCGCTGATGGTCATTTCCGCCTTGGATTCCACACCCTCGGTACAGCTGTGAATCGTAATATCCCCGCCGGAAATTTCCAGATCGCCGTGGCTGCTGATGCCCTTGTTGTCGGAGGTGATTTCCAGCGTGGTGCCGGAGAACACTGCCGTTCCTGCCGCATGTACAGCGTGGTCGGTGGAATCAATGGTGCAGCTGCCGCCGCTCATGGTCAGGTTGCCGCCGCACTTGATGCCCTTGCTGGTGGCATCTTCCGCAGCAGTGGTCATGGCAGCTGCCGCAGATGCTCCTGCGTCTGTGGAGGAATCTGCGATGGTCTGCATGGCTGCTGCCGGAATCGCACTGGCATCACTGGCAGCGACGTTCTGGCGGTTGTCTGCATTGTCGGGCGGTGTATTGCCGTTACCGCCGAAATTGCCGCCGCCAAAGGTTTCGCCGTCCGGCAGCTCCGGCGGGTTTCCAGAGGGTGCCTCTCCGGAGGGCATGTCACCGGAAGGCGGATTGCCGCCGCCGAAGTTGTTCGGCTGGAAATCGTCCTGTGCAGAAGCGGCAACTGTACCGGTGGTGGTAATGGTCACAGCACCGCCGGAAACTGTCAGGTCGCCGTCTGCCTGAATGCCGTCCTCGGCACTGGTCACATCTACTTCTCCTGCCTGTAACTCCAGCGAACCGGTGCAGTTCACGCCGTCTTCTGCGGCATCAATGGTCAGCTTGCCGCCGGCAATTTCCACATCGCCGCCACAGTGGATTCCCTTACCGCTGTTGGCTTCGCCGGTTTCCGTATTCACAGCCGTACCGCTGCTGGTCAGATGATACGTACCGTCTGCGATCCACACCAGCGTTTCCGCCTGCAAACAGTCGCCGCCAGCCTGTACTGTTGCACTGCCCTGCTCCAGCTGGAGAAAGCCCTTGGTGTCGTCGTTGGATTCTGTGGACTTGATGCCGTCATTGCCGGCGGTGACGTTCAGGTCTGCCCCGAACATTGCCACGCAGTCCTTGCCCTTTACGCCGTCCTGTGCAGCTTCTACGGTGATCGTACCATTCACCAGCTTCAGGTCGTCCTTGCAGACGATGCCGTCCACGCTGCTGCCTGTGACAGTCAGGCTGCCGCTGCCGTTGATCGTCAGTTTATCCTGTGCAAACAGGGCACAGGCGGAAACGTTGCAGCCGTTGATCTCTGTATCGGCGTTGTCCGCACTGTCTGTCAAAGTGTTCTGTGAACCTTTCGCCAGTGACAGAATGGTGCGTTTTTCGTTGGTGCAGACCAGAGCCGGTCCGGAGGGACTGGTGATCTCCACACCGTCCAGATACAGCTTGACTTTTTCCGAGCCGGTCACAAGGACTTGTCCCTTGGTCAGCTTGCCGCTGAGCCGGTAGGTGCCGCCGGCGGAAATGGTGATGCAGTTGTCCTTGACGGAAACCGCCTTGGTATTGCCTTTCACCTTGGTGTTGCCGTCCTCCAGCGTGATCTCTGCATCAAATGCGTCATAGTTGTCGCAGAGGTCATCTTCATCTGTGGTCACGCCGGCTTCGCCGGACTGTATCGCCGAAAGGCTCTGTCCGACGGCAGCTTCTGCTGTGTCGTTGTCGTCCAGCGTGGTAGTCTGTGCAGTGCTGCTGCCGCTGTCTGTGCCGAACGAGTTGGTGTTCTGTGCACAGCCGGTGCAGGTAATCATTGCCGCTACCGCCATGCTCATTGCCCAGGCAAATATTTTCTTTTGCATGATACGCACGCTCCTTTTTGATTCTGGTACCCCATGGTGTGAATTTGTCATGTGTAAAACTCCTCGATATGTGATACCCAATTCCCCAAGCGTGGTTTTGATCTCTGTTTCTATACTGTATTATCGCATACGTTTATGGAAACTGCGTGAAAATCCTGCGTGAAGCTGCAAAAAGCTGCGTGGAAGAAACTTCCGCATTTCAACGGGCAACAGAAAAACGCCCGACAGAATCTGCCGGACGCTTTCCCGAAAAATAATAAGGAGAATGTATGAAAAAACAAGATGTCAAGAATGTTGGAGCAACGCCGCACAAAGCCTATGCATCAGATGCTTTGTTTGATGCTGCATCAAGAACGCAGATCAGTTATTTTCTGTCTGCTGCACTTCTGCCAGTGTCACGTCAACCTTTTTGGTTTCGCCGGCACGGACATAAGTCAGCGTGATCGTATCCCCAGCCTTGTACTGGTTCTTGACTGCGTTCAGTTCTTCTGTGGTGCTGATCGTCTGATCCTGAATGCCGGTGATAACATCACCCGGCTGTAAACCAGCCTGATCGGCTGCACCGCCGGCGGTCACGCTAAAGATATAGGCACCCACCGGAATATTGTAAGCCTGTGAAACCGCTTCTGTCACGTCCTGACAGGAGATGCCCAGCTGCGGGCGGCCGGTCACATAGCCATAGTTGATCAAATCATCGACAATGCTCTTTGCCTCCGACATCGGAATTGCAAAGCCAATGCCTTCTACTGTCGCTTCACCGGAATAGGTGCTGGACATTTTGGCGGAGTTGATACCGATCACCTGACCAGAGCTGTTGATCAGCGGACCGCCGGAGTTACCGTTGTTGATGGCGGTATCCGTCTGGATCAGCGTCATGGTGTTGTCGTTAATGGTAACCTTCCGATCCAGTGCGGAGATAATGCCGCAGGTTACGGTGTTCTGGAACTGCAAGCCCAGCGGGTTACCGATTGCCACAACCATTTCGCCGACTTCACAGCTGCTGCTGTCGCCGAATTCTGCGGGAGTCAGGTTGTCTGCATCGATTTTCAACACAGCAATATCCGCTTCCTTGTCGTATGCCACGATTCTGGCATCATAAGTGGTTTCCTCGTCAGACATCTGGATCTGTACGGAAGAAGCTTCGCCATAACCGTATTCGTCATCGTAAATAACGTGGGCGTTGGTGACAATATAGCCGTCCTTCGACATGATGATGCCGGTGCCGACGCCAGTCATACCCTGCGAACCGTTGTTGCCCTGCGAGCCGTAGCCGAAGAAGCCGCCGTAGCCGTTCATGGGGTTATTGTTGCTGCCGTTGGACGAGGAGAAAGTGGACTGTACGCCGACAACCGACGGTGTCACTTTCTTTACAATATCCGCTACCGACATGGAACCGTTGGTAGAAGCCAGCTGAATCCAGCTCTGATTGGAGTCACTCTTTTTGGAAGAACTGCTGTCGCCGGTGCTGCTTTCTGCGGCAGAACTGTCGTTGCTTGCAACGATCGAACTGCTGTTGTCTGCATTTGAGGAACGAATGCCCTCATAGACACCGATCGAACCGCCGGACACCAGAACCATTGCCAGCACAAACGCTGCCACTTTCAGTCCGGTATGCTTTTTCTTCGGCTTCTTGTTGGGGTCGCCGCCGTTGGGATCGGAGTAGTAGTTTACATAAGAGTAGCCGCCGTTGTTGCCGCTGCCGCCGTTTCCGGTGGGAGTGGTCTGACCGCCTGCCGGATTGTTATAGGCAGAGCCGGCAGCGTTCTGCTGCTGGTATGCACCGCTGTGCACTGCCTCGTCCTGATGCGGTGTGGTGTTGCGGTAGTAACCGTTCTGATATGCATACGGATTTGCTGCACCGTTGACACCGGAACCGGCATTTCCTGCCGGAGCCGCGGTATTTGCAGCACCGCTGTTGTTGGTGGTATTGTCGGCATTCTGTGCCGCACCATTCTCATTCCATTGTGCATTGTTTTTGTTTTCGAAGTCAGCCATAATACTCTTCCTTTCTATCGTGAACCGCTTGTTTTCTGCGGTATGTGTTCTTCGCTTTCTGTAATTATTATTATACAGTTTTATGTGATAATCATATGATAATCGATAGAAAAGACGGTAAAATACAGCCCACAAAGGCTTCACATTCCCTGAAAACAGCTTTCACACAGGAAATTATGCCTGATTCTGTGCAAGATAGTCTGCCAGATCGACATGAACGCCGGCACCGGTCTGTGCCATATAGTACAGCCACAGGAAAATATCCTGCGAATCCAGCGTGCCGCTGTTGTCTGCGTCCAGAGCCTTTCGCTGAATCGGATTCAGTTCGGTGTCCAGACCAGCACCTACCCGTGCAATATTGTACAGGCAGAGAAACAGATCCTGTGTATCAATGCTGCCGCTGGCATCGGCATCGCCCATACTGCATGCCATTTTCTGATGAGATGCGGCTCCGGTGATGATGCTGTCTGCCGAGGGACGATTGCTTTTCAGATCGCCGTCCTTGCCGGTAGCGGTATAGGCATTGGAAATCACGCTGCCGTCGCCGCAGGAGAGCATCTCCGAGGACTGGATCGCAGCAGATGCCAGCATGACCTGCCCCAGCGGAGTGAAAGTCATGTTCAGATCCATGATGTTGCTGAATTCAAAGCCGATCGCCTTTTCACCGGCTGCCCCTACATAAGGCGTATAGAAGTCGGCAGCAGAAGCATTCTGCAAGCTGCGGATCTTGTCATTCAGTCCGGCATTGTCTGCAATGGTCATTGATGCCAGTCCCGTGCCGCTGACATTGCCGCCCTCCAGGGAAACGTCCAGATACTGATACAAATATGCGATTACAGTCTTTCGGTTCTGGGATACACCGGACATGCCGTAATAATCCACGCCCAGCGGATTGTTGACAGTCTGTACTACCACGTTGGCAGAACGGTTCAGGGACTTGACTTCAGTAACCGCCGCTTCAATGTTTGCCGCAACGGTTTCCACCAGAGCCGGCAGATCCCGAGCAAGCTTGCTGTTTGCCGCAGAAAGCTTCGAGCCATCACTGGTCAGCTTGTTTGCCACGTCAGTAAGCGTCTTACAGTTGTCCATATCCACCAGGTCGGCGTTTTTATACAGTACTTCTTCTATAAAGTCGTTGACACCCACAGAGATCATTACCACATCTGCGGTCTGCACATCGCGTTTCATATTCTGATTGGACTGCAAGTCAGAAACCAGCTTACCGGAAGTGGTGCCCACTGCGGCATAGTTCACCGCATTGCCGCCCAGATAGTCCGCCATATAGGAAACTGCCGACTCGCTGCCGCTGACTTCTGCCAGACAGTCGTCACCCAGTGCCACGACCTTCGGGGTAACTGCAAGGCTGGAAGTGTCTGCCGCAAATACCGGCAGTGCCAGTCCGGTGGCTGCTGTGACAACGGCACAGGCTGCCGCAATGCCTCTTTTCCAAAAATGTTTTTTACTCATATCGTTTTTCCTTTCTGTACAGGCAGAGCCGCCGTACCCCCTTATGGCAACACTGCATAAAGCTTACTTGTTGACTTCATCTGATGCTGCCCTATGGCAATACCACACAAAGAGCGTCTGGCGACTTTGCACGCAATCTGCATGCGTCAGATACGAAACAGACTCTCATATTTCACAAAAATGCTCGTGAATACATCAAGTATTCACTCCGCTTTTTGTTTCATCTGACGAAAAATTTGACGACGCATCTGTCGCACAATCTTTGTGCGGTATTGCCCTATATTTTTTCGCACGGCTCTGCATTTCCTTTACGATATTGTCATTATACCGTGTTTTTCCGATTCTGTCAAGATAAAACCGCACAAAACTGATGCATAAGATACATCACCAGATTTTTCAGCAGAGTTTCTCCAAAAAGCGAAACCGTGCCTGCCCTCAAAAGGACAAGCACGGTTTCAGTAAAGCAATGAGAAAAAGAGAGATAACTGCAAAATTCAAAAATTGCATGTGGAAATGTGACTGACATCTCGCAATTCTATTTTGTCAGCCCATATCCGTTCGAAGCATCATCACACGCGGGATTTCCGTTTTCTGTGAATCATCTGCCTTGCTTCTGTGATAATTATATCATATTTGCACCATTCTGTCAACAGGAAAGTGCTGGATTTCGTGTAAAATATCCAATTCGTTTTTTGTGCAATTTCACAACACGGATTTTATGCACCATATTTTCCTTGTCCAGCTGGTACAATTTCTGCAAGCATTTCCCTTGTAAAAAACGTTTTCCACAATTTTATCCACTTTTCCACATGCACCCGTGTGGAAAGCGGTGGAAAAGGGCGGGCTTTATGCAGTATTTCCTTAGTTCTTGATGATTTCCGCGGAATCCAGCAGAACGGTAAACGGTCCGTCGTTGCACAATTCCACCTGCATATCTGCCCCGAATATGCCGGATTCCACCACAGACACCCGTTCCCGACAGTACGCCTTACATGCCTCATAAAGGGCTTCCGCCTGTGCCGGCGGTGCCGCGTGCACAAAACTGGGGCGGTTCCCCTTGCGGCAGTCCGCATACAGGGTAAACTGGGACACCAGCAGCAGACTGCCGCCGACATCTTGCAGCGAGAGGTTGATCTTATCGTTTTCGTCCGAGAAGATCCGCAGCCGCAGCAGCTTGTCCACCATTTTTTCCATGATCTCCGTGGTATCCTCCGGTGCAATGCCCAGCAGCACCAGATACCCCTGTTCGATTGCACCGGTGACATTGCCGTCTACGGTGACTTTTGCGTGTTTTACACGTTGTACCAACATTTTCATGCCTGATCCCTCACTTGAATTTGTTCCAGCACCTTGCCGATGGGTTCCCGAATGCACAGGTCTGCCTGTTCGTCCATGGGCGTTGCATCACGGTTCAGCAGTACCAGATGTTCCCCGCGGAAATACCGCAGCAGTCCTGCCGCCGGATAAACCGTCAGCGAAGTGCCGCCCACCAGCAGCAAGTCTGCGTTGGCAATGGCGTTCACAGAGCGTGTCAGCGTGTCCTCCGGCAGAGATTCCTCATAGAGCACCACGTCCGGCTTCACTCTGCCGCCGCATTTGTCGCAGTGTGGCACACCGGTGGTCATCATGATCCACTCGGCATCATAGACGGCACCGCACACCTGACAGATATTCCGGTGCACACTGCCATGAAGTTCCAGCACACTCCTGCTGCCTGCCAGCTGGTGCAGCCCGTCAATGTTCTGGGTAACTACTGCCAGCAGTTTTCCTGCCTGTTCCAGCTCCGCCAGCTTCTTGTGTGCCGCGTTGGGCTTCGCCGTCAGACAAATCATTTTGTTCCGGTAAAAGCGGTAAAACTCCGCGGTATGCCGTTCAAAATAGGTGTGGCTCAGAATCGTTTCCGGAGGCACGTCATACTGCTGATGATACAGCCCGTCCTGACTGCGGAAGTCCGGAATCCCGCTTTCGGTAGAAACGCCGGCTCCGCCAAAAAACACGATACGATCCGACTGATCCACCCATTGCTGCAATTGTTTGATTTTTTCCGTTTCCATGATACCTGCCCCTTTCTATCCGGCAATGACGCTGACATAAAACGTCCGGCGGCGTGGACCGTCGAATTCGCAGAAGTACACGCCCTGCCATGTGCCCAGCACCAGTCTGCCGTTCCGCACGGGAATGGTCACGCTGCTGCCCATTGCCGAAGCACGGGCGTGAGCAGAGGAATTGCCCTCCATATGGCGAAATTCCGGTCTGTCCGGAAACGCCTTCCGATATGCCAGCAGCAGATCTGTTACCACATCGGGGTCGGCGTTTTCATTAATGGTGATACCGGCGGTGGTGTGGGGGCAGTAAACGACACAGATGCCGTCTGTGATGCCGCTGTCCGCTACGGCTCCCTGTACCTGTGCCGTGATCGGGCAGAGATTCTCTGCCGGTGTTTCCAGTGTATACGAATATAGCATGGCATTTGCTCCTTTTTTCGGTAGTATTTCTATTTTTTCGGTAGTATCTTTAGGAAACACTGAATAAAGCTTGTGCGTAAGATGCGTAGTCAGATTTTTCG
>ERZ825324.4601-NODE-4601-length-11293-cov-2.907991_pt1 | contig 11293 bp, 10 predicted proteins | sample MGYA00519859_ERZ825324 | MGnify/ENA primary metagenome ERZ825324 (study PRJEB31778, sample SAMEA3449198) | human gut metagenome | biome: human gut; feature: human-associated habitat; material: faeces | place: United Kingdom | collected 2010/2012 ... | reverse complement strand
CGGCGCCGAGCACCGGAACTCTCAATGCTCTCGCGCACTCGGACCACAAGACCAGGGAGTCGATCTCAGCCTGGTCTTTACCGATTTCTTCATGGGAGAGAAGACCTTCTTCGGCCCAGCCGGCGGCTACGACGGCATTAACGCCGCTGGAGACGAGAACTTTTGCGTCTCTGAGGTTAGACGCGATGCCGAAGACCGGAATGCCGTTGGCTTCGAGCTCTTCCATGTAAGGCTCTCTCAGGCCTCCGAGTCTCAAGCCGATCGCTGGAACCTTCAGTTCCACAAGCTTCTTGAACTGGTTATCAAACAAAGGAGCGGACAATTGTCTGGCAGCCGTGCATCCCAAATCCTCTCTGAGCGGAGAGAGCGCCGTGTCCTGCAGGCGAAGTCTCTCGGCGTCTAAGATCGATTCTTTTTGCGGGAACATGAGTACGGCAAAAGGCTTATCGGTCAGCGAACGAACTTTTGCAACATCTCTTTCGATTTCATCTTCCGTTTTAAAACCGATATGGAGCACGCCCAAGCCGCCGGCATTGGAAACCGCCGCTGCCATTTCCGGAGTGTCCCACCCGAGGCCCGGCAGTCCGATCACCGGTTTGGAGACCTTGAAATCGTCTAAAAACTTCTGAGTTTTGTCTGTTGCATTCTGAGTCGCAATCATCTCGAATCCTTTTATTCTTTCGCGCTAATGAGCCGCGGCATTGTTTTTGGCAAAACAGCATTGTCGTCTGTTTCAACTACGCACACAAGAATAGCGAAAAACGCCTGTCTGTTGATCGCTAACTCATTAAAATGTCGGGATTATCGTAAGGAGTTTTGTGTGGAAACAAAAACAGTTGTCATTGGACTTTCAGGCGGAGTGGATTCTGCCGTCAGTGCCTACCTTCTCAAGAAGCAGGGATACGAAGTAATCGGTCTTTTCATGAAAAACTGGGAGGACGATGACGACAGCGAATACTGTTCTTCCCGACAGGATTTAATCGATGCCACGGCTGTTGCAGATGTAATCGGCATCGATATCGAAGCCGTGAACTTTGCCAAAGAGTACAAGGACCGCGTTTTTGCGGAATTCTTATCTGAGTATTCTGCGGGTCGTACGCCGAACCCTGACGTTCTCTGCAATTCCGAGATTAAATTCAAAGCCTTCCTGGATCACGCCATTCGTTTAGGCGCTGACAAGATCGCAACGGGCCACTATGCGCGCGTTCGCGAAAGAGACGGACTCTTTGAACTTCTGAAGGGTGTGGACAACACCAAAGATCAGAGCTACTTCTTAAATCGCCTCAATCAGTACCAGCTCTCGAAGGCCATGTTCCCTGTCGGAGACATGTGCAAGACCGAAGTACGCAGAATTGCCGAAGAAATCGGTCTTCCGAACGCCAAGAAAAAAGACAGCACCGGTATCTGCTTTATCGGAGAGCGTCCGTTCCGCGAGTTCCTCCATCGTTACCTCGCCAACAAGCCCGGTCCGATTAAAACACCGGACGGAAGAATTGTTGGTGAGCACATCGGCCTTTCTTACTACACCTTAGGTCAGCGCAAAGGTATCGGTGTCGGCGGCTCTAAGTTCGGCAACGGCGAACCTTGGTTTGTTGCCCGTAAGGACATTCCGAACAACACGCTCTATATCGTCCAAGGTCACGATCATCCCTGGCTTCAGTCTTTCTCGCTTTCTGCCACGCGACCCAACTGGATCAGCGGTACGGCACCTGAAGCCGGAAGAATGCTCGGCCTTAAAACGCGTTATCGCATGGCCGATCAGGAATGTAAGGTGATCCGAGCCGACGATGAAAGCGTTGTGGTTTCTTCTCTTGATCCTCTTTGGGCGGTGACACCGGGACAAAGTGCGGTCTTTTATGACGGCGAAGTTTGCCTAGGCGGTGCGAGTATCGACACCAGCCGCTAACACCAGACGGCAAAACGGCGTTCTTCCTTTGCGGTTGAACGCCGTTTTTGTATTTTCGAGAGGACCGGATAGCCCTCTTCCTATAGTTAAGCTGACAAGTTAGTTTGCCTTCTTCCGCAGCCCTTTAATCGCAAAGGCCACAATCAGCACGAAGACGGCACCGGCAATTCCGGCAGGCGTATGCATTTCCGCCAAGTTCGGAATATGCGGAGTCAGTCCGGGGTCGCCTACAATCAATGTGCCTGCGATCCAGCCCAACAAAGCGCCGCCGGCGTAAACAATGATCGGATAACGATCAATAACCTTCAGGAACAACTGGCTGCCGCCGAGAATGAACGGGACACTCACTAAGAGACCGAAGATTACAAGCGCCATTTGATGACCGGCAGGTGCCTGTTCTGCCGCACCGGCAATCGCAATAACGTTGTCCAAGCTCATCACTAAGTCGGCAACGATAATGGTTTTAATCGCGCCCCAAAGACGCTTACTGGCATGAATTTCATGCTCCCCTTCATCCTGAGGAACAATGAGTTTGATACCGATCCACAGAAGCAGAAGCGCTCCGACGAGTTTGAGGAAAGGAATGTTCATGATCGTGACGGCAAAAGCAATCAGGATCACACGCAAGAGGATGGCACCGCCCGCTCCGTAAAGCACTCCTTTAAAACGGAGGCTCGGATCAAGGTTTCGGCAGGCAAGAGCGATCACAACTGCGTTGTCACCGCCGAGCAAGATGTCTATCAAAATAATTTGAAGAACGGCCACCCAATGAATTTCGGCAAACCAAGCGATAAGCGCTTCCAATGAAATATCTCCTAAGCGTTGAAATCAAATTGACAGCTGATTGTAGCAATGCGTTGATTTTTCGTAGTTTTAGCGTGCCCGTTCTTGTGAAAGAAGCGTGAAAACTTTGACGGTCAAAATTTCTGACAAAACCTCTTTGCGATGATGAAACACATCTTTAGTACGTCGGTATACTTCCGTTGTGCAATCTATCGCCGGATAGGCACCTTTTTCAGTACTCCGTAGGCCATTGAAGGATTACTGACAAAGGTGCCTTTTTCGTTTTTGGAGGATTTAAATGTCTTGGATTTACCTTTTCATTGCAGGAATTTTTGAAATCGTTTGGGCTGTCGCTTTGAAATATGCTGACGGCTTCAGCAATTGGTTCTATAGCGCGGTCACCATTATCGGTATGGTCGCGAGTGTCTACTTCTTGGCTGTAGCGATGAGAACAATTCCCTTAGGAACTGCCTACGCCATTTGGACCGGTATCGGTTGTATCGGAGCCTTTATCGCCGGCATCCTCTTGTTCGGAGAAGCCTTCACAGTCTCCAGAACCGTTTTTGCCTCGCTGATCGCCATCGGAATCATCGGTTTGAAATTCTCAGCTTCTTAATTCAAGAACTCCACAACAGCAAAAGGCTTTTTGAATTGTATAAGGGCTTTCTCCTTAAAAGTGGATTGAACACATAGTCCGAAAGTGGACTCTTTTTCTCAAAGTGGATTGGAGAAAATGAAGTCAGTCTTAAGGAGAACCTTATGCAAAACACAATAATCAAATCCATAGTTTCGTTAGGTCTGTCTTGTCTTTCGCTGTCAGTATTGGCAGCCGCGGCTCCTCAGCAGCCTGTAGACAAAAACCAGTGCTTCGGCTGTCACGCGACCGCCATCAAGACTCTGTCTACACGCGGTGCGCATAAAAACGTGAATTGTGTGGCATGCCACGACATCAGTCCGGACCACGTCAAAGCCCCGAGCCGCGACAACCGCCCGACTACGCATTTCGAATATGCCGCTTGCGGTCAGTGCCATACCGAGCAGCACAAAGACATCATGGATCCGAAGTACCACTATGAGTGGGCACTTAAAAATACACCGCCCGCTTATGCTCAGATCCGCGATATCGCCGGCGACAACTCTTTCCGCGACATCCAGTTCCGTCTGCCGCGCTTCCATTCGAGCATCGTGACCGACCTCGCAAACGTCCGCTCTGACGGTCGTTATCAATACAAGAAATACACGGACCTCTCTAAACCGGGCGCTCCGATGTGGGAGGCGCTTACCGACACACGTCCGAACGAAGGCGACAAGATTCTGCCGTCTAAGACCTTGTCTTTAACTTGGCGTCCGCAAAAAGGCCGTGAAATTATGGGCCGCTCTGACTGCTTGAAGTGCAAAACCTCCGACAGCATCATGGACTACGCATACTTAGGCGCCAGAAACCCGAAAGCTCCGCTCGCTTTTAATGATCCGGACCACAAAGTTCTGAAGACCGTCAACAACAGCTTCAACTGCATTACCTGCCATGACCCGCATTCAGCGGAACCTCGCATCGTCTTCGATCATCTGATTGAAGCCATGACTCATCCCGATTACAAGGACTACAACTATCAGAAGAACGCCGGAAAGACCGGTTATCCGAAGATTGAAGTCATCAATATGGGTGTCCGCGGCTATCCGAGAAAGATCGCCATTCTTGAAAAAGCTAACTCGAACTATATGTGCGGTCAATGCCATGAAGGTCATAACCGCTCCGAGACTTTCTACAGAGACAGCGACGGTCAGCTCGCTCATCCGAAGGACGCAATCGATAGGACCGGCTGGTCCGTCGGCACATTCTTTGCAGCGAACCCGATCGAACGCTGGAATCTCGTCAGAGGTTTAGGTCTGAATAACGGAACGGATAAGGCTACCGGCGTTAAGACTGTCTCGACTGACCACTATCACATGGAAACCGTCGTTGCTTCTAAGCACGGCCAAGCCGGCGTCGGCTGCACAGACTGCCACTTTGCCAAGAAAGCAAACGGCACATTGGAGCACCAGCCGAGTCTGCCTTCTCTGAAGTACAAGAACACCTGCGCAAGATCCGACTGCCACGGCAACCCGAACGGTGACAACTGGTCCGAAGGACAAGCCGCCTACATGGTCGCAACAATCCAGCAGCGTTACCGCATCCACAAAGAAAGACTTGAACGTTACGGAAGCGCCGCTCGCAATCTCCTGATCAAAGCCAAGAACGGCGAGGTTAAGATCAATCAGCCTGAATACCAAAAACTACAGGACGCTTACAGCCTCTACCTTCACACTGTCGGCTGGTACTTCTCAGACTATTCGAAGGGCGTTCACGATCCATCCGGATTTGAAGACACTTCTTCTCAAGTTATCAAGAATCTGAGAACTGCGACAGCAGCTGCACAGAATGCAGTAAAGTAAAATAACTCAGCACCGGCCGGAGACAATCTCCGGCCTTAAAGTTGCCGGAGCCGACATGACACACAAAGTTCAGCCGAGCCTCTCAAACATATCGCTAAATCTGAAAAGCGGAGCGCCGTCGCTCCAAGAGCAGCTCTACCAAAAGATCCTCGAACTCATCGAGCTTAAAAGTCTGCGCCCCGGAGACCCGATTCCTTCAAGCCGCAGACTTGCCTCTGAAATCGGTGTCTCACGATCAACAGTCGTCAGTGTCTATAACCGACTGTTGGAAGAAGGGCTTCTTGAAACGAAGAACGGCAACGGAACTTTTGTCTCGGAACTTTCTCTCGGAGTATTCGAAAATCCAAAAGAAAATAGTTCGGCCAATGAGAAGTTTCTCCTGTCAGAGCTGCCTTTATCTGCAAAGATTGCGGCAGCCGCTTCTGAATTCAAAGTCCAGAAACCAATGCCTTTCGCCGTCATCGCGCCGGATCAGGAAAGCCTCCCGGGTAAAAATTGGACAACTGTCGTTGCTCGAACTTCTAAGAGTCCCTGGCTACACAACGGATATTGCGAGCCGGGCGGTTTTATGCCTTACAAAAAGGCCGTCTGTGACTACCTCCGTCAATATCGAGGCTTGAGATGTGAACCGGAACAAGTGATCACCACTGACGGTACTCAGCAGGCATTGGATCTTTGTGCGAGCGTTCTGTTTGAAAAAGGTGACAAGGTTGCCGTTGAAGATCCTTACTTTCAAACCCACATTAACTTGCTGGAATTTCGAGGATTAAAGCCGATTCCTATTCCTGTGACGCAGAACGGAATCGATATCGAAAAACTCAAGAAGCAAAAGAAGATCAAAGGCGTTTTAGTCACGCCGTGTCATCAGTACCCGTTAGGCTACGTCTCTTCCGCTGAAAACAACGAGAAGCTTTTAGCTTGGGCAAAGACTGAAGGTGCTTGGATCATCGAAGATGACTACGACAGTGAACTCCGATATGGAAAGAAGCCTCTGCCGGCACTCTCTTCCTACAAAGAAGGTGCACCGTGTATTTATCTCGGAAGTTTTACGAAGGTGATCTATCCGGGCTTCAACATGGCCTACATGGTCGTCCCGAAGAATCTCATCACAGTGTTTGAAGGCGCCAAACTGCTAATAGATCGGCACAGCAGTGAAGTTCATCAATACATTTTGGCGGAGTTCATTCAGAATGGTTTCTACTATTCGCACGTGCGCCGCCTAAAAAAGATCTACGAGAAACGCAGACAGGCTGCAGTAAGAGCGATCGGAAAATACCTCTCAGCCTACGGGCATATTGAAGGTGCCAATGAAGGAACCCATTTGACCTTCATCTTTAATCATCCACAGGATGACGTTAGGCTTTCCGAAATTTTTAAGCGTTCCTACCAGATCGAGACCAGGCCGCTTTCTGCCTGCTACCGCTCTGCCAAACCGCTCACCGGCTTAATTCTCGGTTACGCTCACTTTACAGAGGAAGAGCTGGAACAAGCTGTTTTAAAACTCAACGAAGCTCTAGAACAAACTTTAGGTTGAGAAATTGCTATAAGAAAAGAACTCACACGAACAAAACAGGCTTTGGACAAAGAAACCATCCGGGAGATCATTGAAACCACTGCTTACGGAGTGCTTTCTTTAAACGGAGAGGAAGGCTACTTCTATACAGTGCCGCTAAGTTACGTTTATACGGACGGAGTTGTCTATTTCCACGGATCGCCGCGAGGATACAAGTACGAATGCTTTCAGAGAACAGACAAAACCAGCTTTTCGATCGTCGGACAGAGCCAGGTTGTTCCGAGTGTCCGAGCGAATAATTTCCAAAGCGTTCTCATTTGGGGACGACTGCAGCCTGTCACCGATACTGCAGAGAAACTCAGCGCCCTTCGTGCGCTTGCTGAAAAGTACAGCCCCGGCATTCCTGACAATGAAGATGAAATCCAACATTCTTTGAATTACGTCTTCATGATCAAGCTTGTTCCTGAATGGATTAGCGGTAAACAAGCTGCATTAGAAGTTAGAGAGGCTGCCGAAAAGCTATAAAGCAGCCATCGACCATTTAAAAAGGCGCTCCTCACATGAGAAAGCGCCTTTTGTTGTTCTGACGTTTTGATTAAGCCTTTGTCTTTTTCGATCTAACGTACTTAAGCACAAAGGCAACAAGCAGCACAAAGACTGCACCGGCAATACCGCCTTCCGTATGCAGAGCCGGAAGATTCGGCAAGTGTGCCAAGATGCCTGGGTCATCTACCATCAGCGTACCGGCAATCCAGCCCAGCAAAGCCCCGCCCGCGTACACGATGATCGGGAAGCGATCGATGATCTTCAGAATAATCTGACTGCCGCCGAGAATAAACGGAACGCTCACAAGCAGACCGAATATCACCAAGGCCATTTGATGGTGGCCCGGAGCCTGTTCGGCCGCGCCGGCAATAGCGATCACGTTGTCGATACTCATGACCAAGTCGGCAAGGATAATGGTCTTAACCGCTCCCCAAAGCCGCTTGCTCGCATGAATCTCATGCTCTCCTTCGTCAGCCGGCGCAATGAGTTTAATACCGATCCACAAGAGCAGAATGCCGCCGCAGAACTTCAGGAACGGAATGTTCATCACCGAGACTGCGAAGGCAATCAGAATGACGCGCAGCAAAATAGCACCGCCGGCGCCGTAAATAATGCCTTTCGTCCGCAGATGCGGATCAAGGCTTCGGCAAGCCAACGCAATCACGACGGCATTATCACCGCCGAGCAAAATGTCGATGAGAATGATCTGCAGAACTGCGACCCAATGAATCTCACCAAACCAAGCAATAAGCGCTTCCAAAATGAATTACTCCTTTTTCGAAGAGAGCACGGATTGTAGCAACGAGCCTATTTCGGACGGATTCCGTGTCGTTCGAATACCGCAGGCTTCCATCACGGCCAATTTACCTTCCGCGGTTCCTGTACCGCCGGAAATGATCGCTCCCGCATGCCCCATTCTCTTTCCTGCAGGTGCCGTTACGCCCGCAATAAAGCCCACGACAGGTTTCTTCATATGATCTTTTACCCATTCGGCAGCGGTTTCTTCATCGTTTCCGCCGATTTCTCCGATCATGACGACCGCGTCGGTTTCCGGGTCATCATTAAAGAGCTTCAGCACATCGATATGCTTTAAGCCGTTGATCGGATCTCCGCCGATACCGATAGCAGTGGATTGCCCTAAACCCAAAGCCGTAATCTGCGCAACCGCCTCATAGGTCAGTGTACCGGAGCGGGAAACGACACCGATTCTGCCCTTGCGGTGAATGTGCGCAGGCATGATGCCGACATTGACTTCTCCCGGCGTCATAATACCTGGGCAGTTCGGTCCGAGAAGAAGAGATTTAGAACCGGTCTTTTTCATATGATCTCGAACCTTGACCATATCCATGACCGGGATGCCTTCTGTGATGCAGACGATGAGGTCAATGCCGGCGTCACTTGCTTCCTGAATAGCGGCTGCCGCACCGGCAGGCGGGACATAAATTACGGAAACGTTTGCGCCGGTCTTTTCTTTGGCTTCTTTAACGGAGCCGAAAATCGGCAAGCCTTCCCAGACTTGTCCGGCCTTCTTCGGATTCACGCCGCCGACAAAGCATTCCTTGCCAAAGCCGTAGTCTCTGCAGAGACGAGTGTGGAACTGGCCGGTTTTGCCGGTCATACCTTGGGTGATGATGCGGGAGTTCTTATTTACCAAAATGCTCATGTTATTTCTCCGCTGCCAGTTCTACGGCTTTCTTCGCGGCGTCGCCAAAAGACTCGGCTGAGATAATCGGCAGACCGCTGTTCTTGAGAATCTCTTTGCCTTCTTTTTCGTGCGTACCCTTCATACGGACGATTAAGGGAACGGTTAATTTGACGTGTCGGCAGGCTTCGACAATGCCTTCGGCAATGACGTCGCACTTCATAATGCCGCCGAAGATATTGACGAGAATGACTTTGACTTCCGGCTGGGCCAGCATGATTTCAAAAGCTGCCGTGACCTTTTCAGGGGACGCCCCGCCTCCGATATCAAGGAAGTTATCGGGCTCACCGCCGAAAAGCTTGATCGTATCCATCGTCGCCATGGCTAGACCGGCGCCGTTCACAAGGCAAGCGATATTGCCGTTGAGCTGAATGTACTGAAGACCGGCCTTATGGGCACGAAGTTCTGTCGGATCTTCCTGCTCAGGATCGTGGAGTTCTTCAAGTTCGGGATGACGCAAAAGTGCGTTGTCATCGAACGTCATCTTCACGTCAAGCGGATAAACCTTTTTATCTGCTGTCACGATAAGCGGATTGATCTCAAGCAAAGAGCAGTCCATCGAAACAAACGTATTCCACAGTTTCCTCAGGACTTCTGCGCAGTCTCCGGCAATGTCGGCAGGAACTCCCAAACGAGTAGCAACTTCCAAAGCTTCGGGAACAGAAAGACCGGCCACCGGATCGATAACCGTCTTGATAATTTTTTCAGGAAATTGGGCGGCAACTTTTTCAATTTCCATGCCGCCTTCAGCAGAAGCGATAAGAACCGGTTTCTGCAGCTTGCGGTCAATGAGGAAACCGACATAGAACTCCTGAACGATATTGAGGCCCTGCTGAACAAGGACCTTGCTCACGGGGGCTCCGGCAGGGCCGGTCTGCTTGGTGACCAAGCGGCTGCCGATCATAAGACGGGAGAGATTGCTGACGTCATCCAGACTGCGAGCGAGTTTTACACCGCCGCCCTTACCTCTGCCGCCGGCATGAATCTGGGATTTAACTGCCCAAATCTTTCCGCCGATTTCTTCGGCAATTTTTCGAGCTTCCTCAGGACTTGAAGCAACTCCAGCAACAGGAACGGGAACGTCAAAATTCTTCAAAATTTGACGTGCTTGATACTCATGAATTTTCATAGCCGTGAAATTGTTAACTTTTGTTTGTGAACAAAAGTATAACGATCTCAGACAACAGTCTTAAAAGAGTTCGTCAGGAAGTTCGCACTTCAAGACTTTTTCAATGGTTTTAAAGGTAAAACCTCTACTGGCGAGGAAGCGAATTTGCTTTGCGCGTTCTTTGTAATCCTCGGGCGGCTCACCGAATTTTCGTTTCCAAAGCACGAGTGCTCGGTCATATTCCGACTCCTCGTTCTGCTTCAAAGCCTCTTCAGCGATTTCACGAGACACGCCGTCCCGCTGGAGGTTCCAAAAGAGCTTGCGGTCGCCGTATCTGGCGCTGCGCGTCAGCTATTTCAACGAGCTCGACACTTATGCCGAAGTCAAAGGTCTCGATTCTCAGGCAATCATCGAAGGGGTAGGTCTCGACCCGCGAATCGGAACACATTACAACAACCCGTCATTCGGCTATGGAGGCTATTGCCTTCCTAAAGACACCAAGCAGCTGCTTGCAAACTATGCTCAGGTGCCACAGAACATGATGACGGCAATCGTCGAAAGCAACCGCACCCGTAAAGACTTCATCGCCGACCAGATTCTCAACATGGCCGGATATTATTCGGCAAACAGCCAGTATGACGCAGGTGCCGAGACCCCGTGTGTAATCGGTGTTTATCGCCTGACTATGAAATCAAACTCAGACAACTTCCGCCAGTCGTCGATTCAGGGCGTGATGAAGCGCATAAAGGCCAAAGGCGCACAGGTAATAATCTATGAACCCACGCTCGAAGACGGCACCACATTCTTCGGCAGTCTGGTAGTCAACGATCTCGGACAATTCAAACAGCGGTCACATGCTATCGTCGCAAACCGCTACGATCCATCGCTCGACGATGTGGCCGACAAAGTCTATACACGTGACATCTTCCGCCGCGACTGATCCAAATTGATCCCAAAATAAAGAGCTTAATAAAAGAGACGGGAACCCGATCGGATTCCCGTCTCTTTTATTAAGCTCTTTAACTCCCGCGGAGTGACCGGATTACGCGATTTCTTGCTGCGCAAGCGCTGCGCGTTAACGAACTCTGCTCGTTCAAATCCCGGTCAGCCCTAAAAAAGGGACTCCGTCCATCTTAGCGGAGTGACCGAGATTCGAACTCGGGAACCGGTTTTGCCGGTTACACGCTTTCCAGGCGTGCCTCTTCAGCCACTCGAGCACCACTCCATAAAACGGCTTAACGAGTGCAAAGGTAGCTTATTTTTCGGACGTGTCAAAATTCAAATTAAAAATTTTAATCAGAG
>ERZ825324.4592-NODE-4592-length-11323-cov-3.053159_pt1 | contig 11323 bp, 7 predicted proteins | sample MGYA00519859_ERZ825324 | MGnify/ENA primary metagenome ERZ825324 (study PRJEB31778, sample SAMEA3449198) | human gut metagenome | biome: human gut; feature: human-associated habitat; material: faeces | place: United Kingdom | collected 2010/2012 ... | reverse complement strand
CGTGATGTCCTTGTCGGACGTCCGGATGTAGGCGGAAGAGAAGAGATCCTGAAAGTCCATGCGAGAAATAAGCCGCTTGGAGATGATGTGGATCTGAAGCAGATTGCCCAGACAACGGCAGGATTTTCAGGAGCAGATCTTGAGAATCTTCTCAATGAGGCTGCAATTCTGGCAGCGAAGGAGAACCGGGTGTACATTCAGCAGTCTGATATCCGTCATGCATTTGTGAAGGTCGGAATCGGTCCGGAGAAGAAGAGCCGTATCGTTTCTGAGAAGGAACGCAGGATTACAGCTTATCATGAAGCCGGACACGCGATCTTGTTCCATCTGCTTCCGGATGTAGGACCGGTTTACAGCGTATCTATCATTCCGACAGGCGGAGCCGGCGGATATACGATGCCGCTTCCGGAGAAGGATGATATGTTCAATACAAAGGGGCATATGCTTCAGGAAATTACAGTTTCCCTTGGCGGACGTGTTGCAGAAGAAGAGATTTTTGATGATATCACAACGGGAGCTTCCCAGGATATCAAGCAGGCAACAGCAATTGCAAAATCAATGATCACGAAGTTCGGTATGTCTGAAAGACTGGGGCTGATCAATTATGATAATGACAGCGATGAAGTATTCATTGGACGTGATTTCGGTCATACATCGAGAGGGTATGGCGAAAAAGTGGCCGGAACGATTGATGAAGAAGTGAAACGTATTATTGATGAGTGTTATTTGAAAGCGCGTGCACTTATTCAGGAGTATCATCCGGTACTCGAGAAGTGTGCACAACTGCTTCTTGAGAAGGAAAAGATAACAAGAAGTGAATTCGAAGCACTGTTTGCAGACAGTGAGGTTGAAGGATAGTAGTCATTATATGTATTTAGGATAAGATACCCTCTGCCGGCGGGCGATCCCGTGTTGGCCGGGGGTATTTTGGTTCTATTTTAGAATAGTTTTAAGAATTGAGTTAAAGGAGGCTAAACAGGTGAATAGAGAAGCACTGTTTTGTGACGGTACAGGTGATTATGTCTGTCCGGCAGAGCCTGAGATAAATGAAAAAGTAGTGTTGCGATTTCGTACGGCACACAATGATGTTGATGAAGTGAAACTTCACATTGGAGAACAGGAGTATCCTATGTGGAAGACACGTACGAACGGTGAATTTGACTTTTACGAGATTGAGTATCAGCTTGGTGAGGATATCTTAAGATATTGTTTTGAAATCAAGCAGGGAGCAGAAATCTGTTTTTATAGTAGGTATGGAATAACAGGGAAAAAAGAAAACTATTATGATTTTATTATTTCGCCGGGATTTAAGACACCCGAGTGGGCGAAAGGTGCTGTGATGTACCAGATCTTCGTTGATCGTTTTTATAATGGAGATCCGACAAATGATGTGGAGGATAACGAATATATTTATATTGGGGCACCGAGCCGCAAGGTGAAGGACTGGAATCAGGCACCGGAAGCAATGGATATCCGTAATTTTTACGGCGGGGATTTACAGGGTGTTTTAGATAAGCTGGATTATCTGCAGGATCTTGGAGTTGAAGTTATTTACTTCAATCCGTTGTTTGTTTCTCCATCGAATCATAAGTATGATATTCAGGATTATGATTACATAGATCCGCATTATGGAAAGATTGTTGTGGATGATGGAGAAGTACTTCCGGCAGGTGCAAAGGATAATATCCATGCGACAAAGTATCAGCAACGCACAGGAGATATCCGCAATCTTGAGGCAAGTAATCAGTTGTTTATCAAACTGGTAGAAGAGATGCATAAGCGTGGAATGCGTGTGATTCTGGATGGTGTATTCAATCATTGTGGCTCTTTTAACAAATGGATGGACAGAGAACGTATCTATGAGCCGCAGCCGGACTATCCGAAGGGAGCATATGTAAGTAAAGAAAGTCCATATAACAGCTTTTTCCTGTTCCATGATGCGAGAAATGAGCTCTGGCCTTATAACGGAACATATGATGGCTGGTGGGGACATGATACATTGCCAAAGCTCGATTATGAGGATTCACCACAGCTTGAGCAGTACATTATGGATACCGGAAGAAAATGGGTATCACCGCCGTATAACGTAGACGGATGGCGTCTTGATGTTGCAGCGGACCTTGGATTCAGTAATGAATACAACCATATCTTCTGGAAGAGATTCCGAAAGGAAGTTAAGGATGCGAATCCGGATGCAATTATATTGGCAGAACATTATGGAGATCCGCAGGATTGGCTTCAGGGAGATGAGTGGGACAGTGTTATGAATTATGACGCATTTATGGAACCGCTGACCTGGTTTTTGACTGGTATGGAGAAGCACAGCGATGACTATAGAGAGGATCTGCTCGGCAATGCAGAGAGCTTCTGGGGAGCCATGCGGCATCATACCTCCAGTTTCTCCATGCCCAGCTGGCAGGTGGCTATGAATGAACTGTCCAACCATGATCATTCCCGTTTTCTGACGAGAACGAATCATAAGGTGGGACGTACCAATACACTGGGACCGCAGGCTGCGGAACAGGGTATCAATAAGGCAGTCTTCCGGGAAGGCGTTGTGATCCAGATGACATGGACGGGTGCTCCTACAATCTATTACGGAGATGAGGCAGGTGTCTGTGGTTTCACAGATCCTGACAACCGCAGAACGTATCCCTGGGGACATGAGGATCAGGTGCTGCTGGCATTTCATAAGGACATTATCCGTCTGCGCCGGGAGAACGAGGAGCTGCGGATCGGCTCCTTGAAAATGTTGGAAAATGACTACAACTTTATTTCTTACGGACGTTTTAACCGCAAGGGACAGTGTGCGATCCTGATCAACAATAATTATCATCCCATCACCAAAGAGATTCATGTGTGGGAGATCGGAACCCCTAAGACAGGTAAGATGAAAGTGATCCTGCAGTCCAGGGATGACGGGTATTGCATGGAAGGTGCGGAGTATGAGATCAGGGCAGGCAAGGTTCTGATCGAGATGCCACAGACCTCGGCAACGATACTGAAATATGTAGAAGAATAAATATATGTAACTATTCAGAACACCATTCGCAAAACCGCCTCTGCGAGGCTTCCTTTTTGCTCATGGTGGTTACTTCGCCCTATAAATAGTATCAAATGCTCTTACGAATGCAAGGATTCGACGCTCATTTGATACTATTTACATGGCTCTGAATAGTTACAAATACAAAAGACAGAGAGGATATTCGATGTTCACCATCATTATTACCCTGCTGTTGCCGCTGGTATCCATTGGGATCTGGCGGCAATCTATTTTAAAAAATAACAAAAAAAGCGGACAGTCTGTCACGATCGGGAAGGGAGAATATGTCCTTCGCTATCTCACCTGCCTGCTCTGTATGCTGGTCATTCCCTGGATCCTGTTGTCGCTGACCGGCAATGACGGCAATACGATCTTGAGAAAGCTGTTGGAATCCAGAGAATATGCAGTGAAAGTTCTATGTCTGGAGATCAGCATGATGCTGGTCTATGCCATTGCGGAATTGTTCGTGGAAGAAGCGAAAGCCGGAAAGCATGAGAAGATCCGGAGCGTCCTGAGCAAGATTACCGACAGCAAGGCGTGGAGCGTATTTCGCAAATACATAGGACCGGTGGCAGTACTGGCATTGACAGTGCTGGTGGTGTGTCTGAATTTCAGCATGATGTCCGACCGCGTACTGTGGGGGGATGAGGCGTTTTCTGCGAATACGGCCCACAAGGATGTGGATGGCATTTTGCAGGTATTGTATTACTGGGACAATCATCCGCCACTGTATTATTACTGGCTGAAATTATTCGGGACCCTGTTCGGATATAAGGTACCGGTATTCCACCTGGCCTCTCTGGTGCCCTTCGTGATCGGGATCGTACTGGCACTGACCGTTGTGCGGAAACATTTCGGACTGCTTCCGGCAACATTTTTTGTGATGATCTCCGGTCTGGGACAGGCGTGTCTGGAGTACAATCTGGAAGTCCGCATGTATGCGCTGGCTTTCCTGTGTGTAATGGGTTGCTTCTATTGTTCCTACAGAGTCATTGCTGACGGCAGCAGGAAGACCTGGGCAGGCATGGTGCTGTGGGCACTGGCAGCAGCGTATTCTCACTATTATGCACTGGTGGCTGTAGGCATTATGATGTTTTTCACCGGAGTGGCCGTATGGATCAAATACCGTGGGAAAACATGGATAAAGGGTGTTCTGGCCATCGTAGCATTTTTCATAGGTTATGCACCCTGGCTATATTTCTTCTATGCCGGCTTGAAAAATGTCAGCAGAGGCTGGTGGATGACAGAGATCCTGGGACTGGACCAGAGTCTGGAGATCGTTATGGGCGGCAGAGGGATGAATGGTATCGTATTCCCGCTGGTGATTCTGTTTCTGGTGGTGACCCTGGCAGTGGATTCTTCTGTATTCTCTGTGGAAAAAGACGGAGTACATATGCAGAAGCCTTCTGTGAGAAACTGGTCTGACAAGACATATGCCATGGCAGTGGGAGCCTGCACAATCCTTGGAACTTTGGCATTTGCTTATTTGTTAAGTGTTGTTATGGCACCGATGCTGGCACAGAGATATCTGTATCCGTTAAGCGCGGTGGCAATCGTCATGCTGGCGGTGGGCAGCAGCCGTGTGCTGGAACTGGCTGCAGAGCTGGAGAAGAAGTCCTGGAAGGGCCTGGAGGCTGTAAGCAGAATTGTGCTGGCGGTATTGCTGGTAGTATTATTCGGCCTGGGAATTCAGAACTATCGGGAATGCTATGACAGCTATGAACAGCAGAAGGTGGAGACCGAAAAGACACTGGATCTGATCGGTACCCCCGATGAGGATGTAAATATGGTCACGAATGGTGTAAAACATCTGGGTTGGACCGTGCTGTATTATTACTATCCGGATAATGAAATCGTGAACGGAGATTACAACCAGGCGGATTCCGACAGGTTCTGGTATTTTACACCGACCGAACTTGGCGCAGATGCCATCGCCGGATTGCAGCAGGATGGATATCAGGTAACCGATTACGGACTGATGCAACTGTCGCAGTATCCTTTCTATTTATATTATATTGAAGCAGTTCAGCCTGCGTCATTCGCAAAGTTGCGTTAGCACGCTTTTTCGTCACTTCGTGACTACTTTTGCTCATAGATTGGCGCTCTGCTCATAGGATGACAGAATTGACGCTTTGTGTGCGAGCACCCAATCGTCGCTTCTGTCATCCTATGGCTGAACTTTTACACTAAAATAATAAAAACATCTTGCAATTTGTGTGAACATATGCTACAATTTCACATTGTTAGGGCACTTTGCCTGACATGGATGGATTCCCGAGTGGCCAAAGGGGACAGACTGTAAATCTGCTGCAACTTGCTTCGGTGGTTCGAATCCACCTCCATCCATTGGTTCTTGAAAAAGAACAACACTCTATAATATCGCGGGGTGGAGCAGTCTGGAAGCTCGTCGGGCTCATAACCCGAAGGTCGTTGGTTCAAATCCGGCCCCCGCAACTTCAAATAATCAACGGATAACGTTGGTTATTTTTTTTTACACAAAATGAACTCAAAATAAACTTTTGCGGTATAATAGGACAATAAGTGTATAGATGAAGAAAGGAAGGAAAGCAATGAACCAGAAGGCGGTCATAGCGATGAGCGGCGGTGTAGACAGCTCCGTTGCGGCATATTTGATGAAGGAAAAAGGATATGAGTGTATTGGAATTACGATCAAAACCTTTAATGAAACTGGTGATGGAATAAAACGAGAAAATACATGTTGTTCACTTGATGATGTGAGCGATGCGAGAAGTGTAGCTTGTACGCTTGGGATTCGCCACTTTCTTTATAATTTTACAGGTCAGTTTGAGGAGCATGTCATGAAGAGATTTGTGGATGCTTACGAGAATGGATGTACACCAAATCCTTGTATTGATTGTAATCGCTATATTAAGTTTCAGGAATTATATGAGCGTGCTAAGCTTATGGGTTATGATATCGTTGTAACAGGTCATTATGCACGCGTGGAATACAATGAGGCAACAGGTCGTTATCTTTTAAAGAAGGGATTAGATGCCAATAAGGATCAAAGCTATGTGCTTTACAGTCTTACACAGGAGCAGCTTATGCACACTCAGTTTCCGCTAGGAGAGCTGCCAAAGCCTAAGGTAAGGGAGATTGCTGAGGAGCAGGGTTTAATAAATGCTCGTAAACATGACAGTCAGGATATCTGCTTTGTAACTTCTGGAAACTATACAGATTTTATTCGTCAGTATACGGGAAAGGAATATCCAGAAGGTGATTTTGTAGATCGAAAAGGCAATGTTCTTGGCCGTCATAAGGGAATAATCCATTATACTATTGGACAGCGTAAGGGATTAGGACTGGCGCTTGCAAAGCCTATGTATGTTTATGGGATAGATAAGGAAAAAAATCAGGTGATTTTGACAGATGAGGCTGATTTGTTTTCAAGTGAACTGATTGCAGATGACTTAAATTTGATTTCTGTTCCTAAAATTGAAGGAAAAATGCGTGTGAAAGCGAAAGTGCGTTATCGTCATACTGAGCAGCCAGCAACAGTAGAGCAGCTTGATGAAAAACGCATTCACGTTATATTCGATGAGCCGCAGCGTGCCATTACAAAAGGACAGGCTGTTGTGCTCTATGATGGTGATATAGTTGTTGGAGGTGCAACAATTTGTGATACAGTTCGCCTAGAACGCTAGATTCAGATAATTTCATGCTTATTGGCAAATGTATAAAATCTGTTTCTCATGCATATAGTAGGAGTAATGGCGCAAACCGCAGCTAAGTGATGCGGAAACTGGCCCATAAGAAAAGAGATTGTGTATGGGAAACAGAAAAAGAAAGCACAGGGAACCGTTGTTTTGGCTGGAGGCAGCGTTTATCGTGTTGCTTTTAGCAGGTGCGTATGTGATAGGAGGTTATGCGCGTGCGAAGCAGAGTGATTCGCTTCAGGAGGTATTTGTTGCAGATCATGGAACAAATGTTGTTGAGGTAACAGACGCGCAAGGGACAATAACGGGAAGTGAAGTAGTTGATTACGATGAACTTATTTCAGATTATCGAAATATTTTGTTGGTTGGTGTAGATGCGAGGGATCAAAAGCGTATCGATAGAGGTGCGAACGCAGATGTTATCATGATTGTGAGCATCAATGAAAGCACAGGAAAAATTCGTCTGATATCTGTTCTTCGTGATACACTTCTTCGCCTGGAGAATCCTGGAAGCTATCATAAGGGCAGACTTTATGATAAGGCCAATTCACAGCTTTGTTATACTGATATTGCAGATATGATCAGCATGATTAATCGAAACCTTGATTTAAATATTAAGGATTATATTGTGTTAAACTGGCTGGCAGCGGCACAGGTAGTTGATACGCTTGGCGGTATTGAGGTATCAATTGAAAATCCAGAGGTAATTCGCTATATGAATGGATATCTGACGGAAGTGAATCAGCAGACAGGAATCTGGTCAGAACAGCTTGATGGAAGCGGGACATATAATCTGACAGGAACACAGGCAGTGGCATTTTGCCGTGTACGTTATGCCGGATTAGGTGATGTTGGGCGAACTGGTAATCAGCGAATGATTATTGAAAGATGTCTGAAAAAGGTTAAGGAATTGATTTTGACAAAGCCAACGACAGTTGTTAGAGCCGTATCAATCGGTATGGATAGTATTGCAACAAATCTTTCAATGCTGGAATTAGGAAATCTCGCATTTCAGGCGGGTGATTTTGAAATTGAAGAAAGTATTTCTTTTCCATTCCAATATGAGGCAGGTGAGTATCTGGGGCAGATATATGATTTGACAAAAGGTGTAAAAGATGCAGTTGTGGCAAGAGAATTGGCAGATAATGTGGTGCAGCTGCATGCCTATCTTTACCCAGAAGCAGCGTATGCCTATCATTTGCCAGAAGAAATCAAAAGAATCAGCGAGGATATCGCGTGGATGTCAGATGTGAAAAAATAGGTACAGTAATTTCATAGAAGATAGGAGGAAGCATAGTGAAGATACTAGTAACAGTTCCATTTCAAAAAGAACATCAAGAGGAGCTAAAAAAAGCAGCACCAGACGCTTTGTTTTTCTTCAAAGATGCGTACACGATAGATGATAAAAGAGATGAGAAACTATATCATGCTTTTTTGAAAGAGGCAGATATCATAATTGGAAATCCGTCTATTGAAGAGATAGCTTCTGCACCAAAGCTGAAATTTGTTCAGTCATCTAATGCAGGCGTAGAAAAATATACGCAGCGGCCAGGATTTCCAAGAAATGTTATGCTGTGTAGTATGTCAGGTGCATTTGGAGGGATTATTTCAGAGTATGTTCTTGGTGGAATATTGACAATGTATCGCAAATTTCCTAGTTATATTGAGCATCAGCAAAAACGTCTGTGGCAGGATGCAGGAAGTGAGCAGGCACTGATGGGAAAGACTGCGCTTATTTTAGGCACAGGCGATATTGGAACTAATATTGCAAAGCGTCTGAGCGCATTTGATGTCTATACGATAGGTATCAGACGAACTGCAAAATTTGCATCTGAATGGTTTGATGAGGTGTATACGCTTGATGCATTAGATGAGCAGATTTGCCGTGCAGATATCGTGATTGGCTGCCTGCCAAAGACAGTTAAGACGACACATTTGTTAAATCAAGGACGTCTTCGCAAAATGAAAAAAGGCGGACTAGTTGTAAATGTCGGAAGAGGAAGTTTAATTGTTCAGCCAGATTTGATTCAATTGCTCGAAGAAGGCTATCTTTCAGGGGCTGTGCTTGACGTGACAGATCCAGAGCCGCTGCCTAGTGATAATTTGCTGTGGGGCATGAAGAATGTACTTATAACACCACATGTTTCGGGAATTAGCTTTGGTCATACACCACAGGTAGAGGAGCGTGTTGCAAAAATCTGTGCTCATAATCTGAAGGCTTTTTTGAATCATACAGAGATGATGAATGTAGTGGATTGGGAAAGCGGTTACAGAAAAGGAGAAAAATATGCAGGATCAATCAATCTATGAAAAACTAAGAGAGTATGCAAAGAGTGATGCATACCCATTTCATATGCCGGGGCATAAACGTAAAGTGGATTGGATTTCGGATGTGTATGATATTGACATTACTGAGATTGACGGATTTGATGATCTGCATCATGCAGATGGTATTCTTGAAGAAGGTATGGCGCGCATGGCTAATGCAGTAGGGGCAAAGAAGTCATATTACATAGTTAATGGTTCAACATGTGGAATATTAGCAGCTATTTATGCGGCGTGTCCACAGGGAGCTACAGTTGCGGTAGCAAGAAACACTCATAAGAGTGTTGCCCATGCAATAATGCTCAGAGGACTAAAACCAACATATATTTATCCCCAAAATGTGGATAACTTGTGTATAAGTGGTCAAATTATCCCCAAAGATGTGGAAAAAGCTTATGAGCAATCCCCAGAAATTGCGGCAGTGATCCTGACATCGCCGACGTATGAAGGAATTGTATCAAATATACGGCAAATCGCAGATGTGGTACATGCACATGGCGGAGTTTTGATTGTGGATGAAGCACATGGCGCACATCTTCCATATGCTAATCATGGTGCTAATCAGGAAGAGACGTATCTTCCATATAGTGCAGTGCGTGAGGGCGCAGATATTGTCATTCAGAGCCTTCACAAAACACTTCCGTGTCTGACACAGAGTGCAGCACTTCATATATGCAGCGACAGAGTTTCGGTAAAAAAAATTGAGCGTGCCCTTCATATATTTGAGACATCTAGTCCATCTTATGTTTTGATGGCAGGAATGGATCTTTGTGTGCGCTATATGCAAGGCGAAGGCAAAAAAAAGCTACAAATGCTGACTGACAGACTGCAGCTTTTCTATGAACGAAGCGAGTCATGGAAACAACTGTGGTTTCTGTATCCGAAAATAAAAAGCGCAGACATGATTAGTATTCCGATTGCAGATTATACAAAAATTGTGTTTGGCGCAAAAGGATACAAGAATGCAGGAAGAAAGCTGCATGAAATTTTGCGCGACCGCTATCATCTTCAGCCGGAAATGTCAGCGCCCGATTATGTAATTCTTATGACAATGCTGACAGATACAGAAGAAGGCTTTTTGCGTCTTGAGGCGGCACTTAGCGAAATTAATGATGAGCTGGAATGCGGCTCTCTAGTATGGGAGAGAACAACGAGTGCGTATCCTTCTGCATTTGTGCCGCTTGAACTGGTTATGCTGCCGCTAGAAGCAGCAGAGGCGCCTGTAATTCAGGTACCATTTTTTGAATCTGTTGGAAAAATCAGTGCCGAGACTGTCTATGTTTATCCACCGGGTTGTCCGTTCTTGATGCCAGGAGAAAAAATTAGCGAGGAACTGCTTGAAATTGTTCGTTACTATAGGACAAGTGGCATGGAACTGTACGGCATGGAGGATGAAACTGGAGAAACGCTCCTTGTCATTGAAAATTAATAACATAAAAACAGAAGCTAAATAGTACAAACAACAAAAAGGAAAAGAAGATATGAAAATTATCTATTTTATGGGAAAGAGTGCATCTGGAAAAGATACTATCTACAGAAAAGTAAAGGAAAAACTTAATCCTTCACCAAAGGAAATCATATTGTATACGACGAGACCGATACGCGATCACGAAGAAAATGGAAGAGAATATTTCTTTGTGACAGACAGTGAGATTGCCAAAATGGAAAATGAAGGAAAAATTATAGAAAAGCGTGTTTACCATACCGTATACGGTGATTGGATTTATGCAACAGCAGATGATGGACAGTTTGATGATAATTCTGTTTATATGACAATTGGAACACTTGAATCGTATGTGCCGATTCGTGCGCATTTTGGAGCAGAAACTATGATTCCTGTGTATCTTGAGGTAGAGGATGGGCTCCGCTTAGAGCGGGCTATTGCAAGAGAGCGCACGCAAAAAACTGCAAACCGAACTGGAAGGAGAGCTGAATGATGAACATGTGGGACGAAATGAAGAATATCAAGGCGCCGGACGAGCTGAAGGCGCGGACTCGCGCGGCGGTGCGTGAGGAAAAAGGCAGAGTGCGGCAGCCGGTCCGCAGCATGAGGGGCGGCATGAAGCGGCTGCTCGCGGCAGCGTGCGCATTTGCGGTCGTACTCGGCGGCGCGGCCCTGCACGGCAGACAGACCGGAAGCGATCCCGTGACGGACATAGCGCACACGTTCGGTCTGGTGGCATATGCTGCCGATACGGGCGAGATGCGTCAGCCGAAGGACAGCAGGATCGTGTTCGACTGCGGCAGCGGCGCAGACGACCCGGACAAGGGATTTTTC
>ERZ825324.4582-NODE-4582-length-11344-cov-3.214811_pt1 | contig 11344 bp, 7 predicted proteins | sample MGYA00519859_ERZ825324 | MGnify/ENA primary metagenome ERZ825324 (study PRJEB31778, sample SAMEA3449198) | human gut metagenome | biome: human gut; feature: human-associated habitat; material: faeces | place: United Kingdom | collected 2010/2012 ... | reverse complement strand
CGAGGAGCTTCAGACCCCCCAGGTCTACTTCCCCACCACCACACCTTCATCGATCGAAATCGAGGAGAACCAGACCTCGGTGACCATCAACGCAGAGCGCGTGAACACCACCGGTGCCATCACAGTGCCTGTGACAGCTACAGCTACCGTGGGCGGCGAGGCTACCGACATCTTCACCGTGTCGACCGTGGCAGCTTTTGCCGAGGGTTCCAACACAGCTCCCATCACTATCGACTTCGACTTCGCAAAGATCAAGCAGGAGACAAATTACACTTTAGTAATCAATCTTGAAGGAGCGGATCTGACTCCTTACGGCAAGTCGCAGCAGACTGTTACTCTTAAGTACGCTCCCTGGAGCGCATGGAAGACTCTCGGGGCGTCGGTCTATACCAATAATACTCCCTGGGGATTCGTAGAGGAGCAGCCGATCCAGATGCGTTCGTCGCTCGTGAATCCTGATCTCGCTGAATACCGTTATGCGGCAGGCACTCTGTTTGCCAATGAGCTGGTGATTCAGCTTAACAAGTCGACAAACGCCATTACTGTTCCCCTCCAGGATACCGGACAGAAGAGCGACGGCAACAAGATTCTGGTTGCCGACATGTATACTATGGCTTCCAAAGTTCTTTCAGGTCAGAACCCGGATCTCTATGAGCATTCAAGCTACCTCAATCCCGAGACAGGAGTCATGACTATCGCTATGTGCTTCATCATGGACAAAGGTGGAGGCAGCATAGGCTGGTGGGGTCCCGACAACTTCGACTACATTCAGCTTCCCGGTTATCCCGACTATGCGATCAGCGTAAGCAACGACGGCGCTTATGTAAGCGAAGACAGCAAGGAATATGCTATCCTCAACATAGTAAAGGGCACGGATGTGGCCAACTACGCTTTCCACCTCTATCCCGGCGCTCTCAATGCCAAGGCTGTAGCCGAAAAGGTGGCAGGTATCAAGGACGCTATCAAAGCTGATACCGAGGAGCTTTATTCTGCAAGCAGAAGCTTCCAGATCCAGATGACACAGACCGGTTATTACACCGCTATTGTGGTGCCTGTCAATGCCGCCGGTGAAGTTCAGGAAGAGACTGTCTACACTTTCCGTTATGAAATGCAGACTGTCGACTGGAATGCAGGATGGAAAACCGTGACCAAGGTCGTTGACGGCAAGGAAGTGCCCGTGCAGGCTCTTTACAGCGATGCATTCTTCGCAGGCCTGATCATGCGTCAGCCCATGCAGTGGTTTGTCACCGTTCAGGAAAGCATCAAATACCCCGGTTACTACCGCGTGGTTAAGCCTTATGCTGAAGAACTTGACGAGGATGGCACAACTGTCGGTGACTACTATGGATATCCCTGCAACCGCGGTCACTTCTATCTCTATATCGACGCTACCGATCCCGACAATGTCGTTGTCGAGCCCTCTGCCACAAGCATGGGATTCTATCTCGGCTCCGTCGCTCCGGGCAAGCTCGTGGATGGCACTAAGTTTGAATTCCCCGCAAACAGCGTGGGCGTTTACAACGGCTACGACGAAGAAACCGGCGAGGATATCTGGCTGTGCAAATGGGAAGAGAAGTGCGTGATTCTTGATCTTGATCCGCAGGAGGATGAAGAGGAAGAGGATGCACAGGCTGCCTCGTTCAAGGTTCCGATGGCTAAAGCAGCTTCCTCTGTGAAGGTGCCCGATTTCGGAATGCCCGTCCGCATCGTCAAGCCGACCCTGAAAAATATTCGCACTCTCTGATCTGAGACTGCTTTAGCAATCAGGTAAATAATCCGATTTACCGACTCTTTCAGCAGGGGCTGCACCGCAAGGCGCAGCCCCTGCTTCCGTTACCCGTCTCTTCATTCACATGGTGACTGACTGTTCTGTGTAATATTTGGGTTTAAGTGTTTTATTTGTTACTTTTGCAAACAATGACAATTATGATAAGCGAAAGAATACAACGTCTGATACCTTTGATTCAGAAATTCATGACCAGTCGACCTGTGAAACGTGCATGGTTGTTTGGTTCATGTTCTCGTGGTGAAGAAACTCTTGAAAGTGATGTCGATATTCTTGTGGATTATGATGATTCTCAAGGATTGGTGTCGTTGTTCACTATGGGTGGCATATTGATGGATCTTTCCGACCTGCTTGGCTGCAAAGTAGATTTGGTAGAGAGCCGAGGGTTGAAAGATTTTGCCCGTCAAGCCGTTGATCGTGATAAAATCCTGATTTATGAGAGAGCTGATTAAGGATCCGGGTCGTATCGCTCATATGTTGGAAATGGCAAGACTTGTCGAGATAGAGAAATCAAGACATACTCTTGAGGAACTTGCCAATGATATGGTATTGTTCTACGGTCTCTCGAAAATGATTGAATTTATTGGTGAGGCTGCATACATGATATCAAAAGAATTTAAGGAGAGCCATACACAATTGCCATGGCGACAAATTGAAGGTATGCGCCATATCCTTGTTCATGGATATTATTCGATTAGCGATACTGTCTTATGGGATGTGGTTCAGAATGATATACCGAAACTTATTCCCGTTTTAGAAGCGTATGTCGATGAGATGGCCTAAGGGTCGGCGCAGCTCGGATGATTATTGTTGAGATGCTTTGAACACTTTCTGTTGTTGAGGTGTTATTCACTATAGGATTCACTTGATTAATCATGAAACGATATTTTCTTTTTCCGGTTTTGGCTATTGCCATGGCTACAACAGGCTGCGGGCAGCGCGGCGCGTCAACATCGGCAGACCCCACTGCAGGCTTTGCGGTCGATTCGCTTCAGCTTGCGGATTCCACTGTCTTTGAGGGATCCACGGCAGCGGTAAGCATGCGGCTCGTCTATCCGTCGGGCAGCGATGCGGCCGCCGACTCCATGCGGCTCTGGCTCGCCGACGTCATGGCGTCGGCATCGACCAATTACGGCGCTCCACAGGTGTTTTCTCTTGAGCAGGCCAATCAGCTGCCTGCTGTGGCCCGTACGGTGACCGATTCGCTTCTTAAAGTAGCGCAACGCGACTTCGCCGAGCTTGCCGGAGTTAATACGCGCGAAATGTTCTATTCGTTCGACTACAATGCCGACACTCTGGCCGTCACGCCATCGTATGTCACTATTCAGTTCAGCGGCTATACATTCACAGGCGGCGCGCACGGGTCGTTCTACATCCTTCCGGCAGTGTTCACCCGGCCGGAAGGCCATCAGCTGACATGGGCCGATCTGGTCGCGCCCGACCGCAAGGCCGAGCTGCTCGGCATGATACGCCGCGCGCTCATGGAGCAGTATTTCGACGTGTCGATCGACGAGGCTTTCGCTGAAGTGCTCCTCGTCAAGCCCGACGAGATAACGCTCCCTGTGGCCGGTCCCGCGCTCTCCCCTGAAGGCCTGCACGTGATCTACCAGCAGTATGAGATAGCCCCCTACGCATGCGGCATGCCCTCCTGCATCATCCCCATGGAGGATCTCCGCCCCCTCCTCAACCCCTCCCTCCGCCTATGACCCAGCCGGTAGGGCACATCGGACTTGTCCGACACGTCCGACATGTCTGATCCGTCTGAGCAGTCAGAATCAGAGAGTCGTAGACCTCGATACTATCGTTAACCCCGCCATGGCGCGCGTAGCAGCGCCTTGGTGGGGATAGCTATATGGTATTTCCGATGGCTCTTCGTAGATGAGCCGCAGGGACAGTTGGATTTCGTGGCGGTTATCGCTCTATATATCAGCGAATTCTGTTGCTCAACCAAAACGAATGTAACAACTTTATTACTAATTAAGTTGTTACTAACAGAGTCATTACTTATCTTTGTGTCTGTCTTACAATAGAATATCAGCTATGTGAATACGCCGTCACAATATACAAACGACACGCCCGGAGGCGCTTGGCCTTCGGGCGTGTCTGCTATATGGGTCATTGCGGGCCGCTCGTCAGCGGATGAAGAGCAGCTCGCGGTATTTGGGCAGCGGCCACATCTCGTTGTCGACCATCAGTTCGAGCTTGTCGATGTGGTAGCGGATCGTGTCCATATGGGGCACAACGGTGTCGTGGTAGGCGATCGCCTTGTCGCGCTCCGACTCCAGGCGGTTGGCCACTCGGCGGTCGTCGACCATGGCCGCAACCTCTTCGCGGATCACTTTCATGTGCTGCGTCAGCTTCTCGATCGACTCCATGACCGAGGCGGTCAGATCCGTGCGGTCGGCGCCGAACACCTGACGCATCTTCATGACATTGTCGAGGAGCACCGACTGATACTGCGTCGCCACAGGTATTACGTGGTTGATGGCGAGATCGCCGAGCACGCGGGCCTCGATCTGCACTTTCTTGGTGTACATCTCCCACTTCACCTCGTTGCGTGCGGCGAGCTCCACCTCGGAGAAAACTCCCGTGGAGCGGAACATGTCGACCGACGACTTGCGCTGGTAGGCGTCGAAGATCAGCGGCACCGACGTCTCGCAGTCGAGTCCGCGGCGTGCGGCCTCCTCCTTCCATTCGTCGGAGTAGCCGTTGCCGTCGAAGTGGATCGCTTTCGACTCCTTTATAAGTGCGCGCAGCTCCTCAAGTATGGCGTCGTTCTGATTCTGGCCGCCGTCCATGCGCCGGTCGATCGCTTTCTTGAAGAGCATCAGCTGCTCGGCCACGGTGGCGTTGAGGGCTATCATGGCGGCTCCGCAGTTGGCCGACGAGCCTACGGCACGGAATTCGAAGCGGTTGCCTGTGAAGGCGAAGGGCGACGTGCGGTTGCGGTCGGTGTTGTCGCGCATGATCTCCGGTATCTGGCTCAGGTTGAGTTCAAGCTCCTTGCGGGTGGCCAGATCTGTCAGCTCGGCGTTGGTGGAGTTTTCGATGCGGTCGAGTATGCCGGAGATCTGCGATCCCATGAATATCGAGATTATGGCGGGAGGCGCCTCGTTGGCTCCCAGACGGTGTGCGTTGGTGGCCGACATTATCGACGCCTTGAGCAGGGCATTGTGGCGGTGTACGGCGGCCATGACGTTGACGGTGAACGTGAGGAAGCGCAGGTTGTCGATGTCGTTGCGTCCCGGGGCGAAGAGGAGAGTGCCCTTGTCGGTGCCGAGGCTCCAGTTGTTGTGCTTGCCCGATCCGTTGATGCCGGCAAAAGGCTTCTCGTGGAGCAGCACGCGGAAGTGATGGCGGCGGGCCACCTCGGCCATCACCGACATTATCAGCTGGTTGTGGTCGTTGGCCAGATTGGCTTCCTCGAATATCGGGGCGAGCTCAAACTGGTTGGGCGCCACCTCGTTGTGACGGGTCTTGGCGGGAATGCCGAGCTTATGGCACTCGATCTCGAGATCGAGCATGAAAGCCTCCACGCGCGAGGGGATGGCTCCGAAATAGTGATCCTCAAGCTGCTGGTTCTTGGCCGATTCGTGACCCATCAGGGTGCGGCCGGTCAGCATCAGGTCGGGGCGCGCGGAGTAGAGGCTCTCGTCGACAAGGAAGTATTCCTGCTCCCAGCCGAGATATGCGCGTACATGTTCCACCTCAGGGTCAAACATGCGGGCCACGGCGGTCGCGGCCTTGTCCACGCTGTTGAGGGCGCGGAGCAGGGGAGTCTTGTAGTCGAGGCTCTCGCCGGTGTAGGATATGAATATGGTGGGTATGCACAGGGTGTTGCCGATGATGAAGGCCGGCGACGAGATGTCCCAGGCCGAATATCCGCGGGCCTCGAAAGTATTGCGTATGCCGCCGTTGGGGAAGCTCGAAGCGTCGGGCTCCTGCTGCACGAGAAGCTTGCCGTTGAAGCATTCGATCACCCCTCCCTTGCCGTCGTGCTCTATGAAGGAATCATGTTTCTCGGCGGTGGTTTCGGTCAGCGGCTGAAACCAGTGGGTGTAGTGGCGCGCGCCGTTGTCGAGCGCCCAGCGCTTCATCCCTTCGGCCACGCTGTCGGCCACTTCGCGCGGCAGCGGTTCCTTGTTGTCGATAGCGCTGCAGAGTGCCTGGTAGGTGTCGGCAGGCAGGTATTCAAACATCTTCTGGCGGTTGAACACATACTTGCCATAATACTTTTCGGGTCTTTCTTCCGGGATTTCCACCGGGTCGGCCTTGCGGTTGAACGCTTCGTCGACCACCTTGAATCTCAATGATTCCATTGTTCGTTAGCTTTAACGGTTAATAATTATTGTTTTCCGGCTTTCGAGCTATCTACCGGCCGGCTTTTTGTCATTATTGTCGGTTTGTTTTCCTATAGGCGGAGCGCTGCTATGCGGCCTGCAGCCTCGGCTGTCGCCTCGCGGGTGGCGAAAGCTGTCAGCCGCAGGTAGCCCTCGCCCGACGGACCGAAGCCGCATCCGGGAGTGCCCACCACGCGGCAGCGCTCCAGCAGCAGGTCGAAAAACTCCCACGACGTCAGTCCGTCGGGAGTCCGAAGCCATATATACGGAGAGTCGACTCCGCCGTAGGCCTCCAGACCCGCCTCGCGCAGCGATGTGAGCAGCGTCGATGCGTTGCGCTTGTAGTAGGCTATCGTATCGGCCACCTGACGGCGTCCCTCCTCGGAGTAGATAGCCTCGGCGGCACGCTGTGTCAGATACGACGCGCCGTTGAATTTCGTCGTCTGACGGCGAAGCCATAGCCGGTGAAGGCTCACTTCCTCTCCGGAGGCCGTCACGCCGCAAAGCTCGCGCGGTATCACAGTGTAGCCACACCGCAGACCCGTGAAGCCGGCTGTCTTGGAGAAACTTCTGAACTCGATGGCCACCCGGCGCGCGCCCTCTATCTCGTAGATCGAGCGCGGGACGTCCGGAGAGCTGACGAAAGCCTCGTAGGCTGCGTCAAACAATATCAGCGAACCCTCTCTTGCGGCATAGTCCACCCACTCCTTAAGCTGGCTGCGGGTCAGTACGGTGCCGGTAGGGTTGTTGGGAAAACAGAGGTAGATCACGTCGGGCCTTTCCGACGGAAGCGCAGGCACGAATCCGTTGTCGGCCGTCACTGGCAGATATATGATGCGGCTCCAGCGTCCGTTGGCTCCGGGATCGCCTGCGCGTCCGGCCATCACATTGGTGTCGATATACACCGGATAAACCGGATCGGTCATCGCCACCCGCGTGTCGGCCGCAAGTATGTCGCCTATGTTGCCGGTGTCGCTCTTGGCGCCGTCACTTATGAATATCTCGTCGGCATCCACCATGATGCCGCGGCTGCGGTAGTCACCTTCGGCTATCGCCTCGCGCAGGAATCCGTAGCCCTGTTCCGGCCCGTATCCGCGGAATGTCGACGCGTCGCTCTCGTCGTCGGTGGCGCTGTGCAGGGCGTCGGCGGCAGCCCGGCATATCGGGCGCGTAACGTCGCCTATCCCCATTCTGATGATCTTTTCGCCGGGATGGGATGCGGCGAAGGCTTCCACCTTGCGTGCGATGTCGGAGAAGAGATAGGCCGACGGGAGCTTGGTGAAATTATCGTTGATGTGTACCATTGTGTAAATCGTGTGTTTCAGTTTCTGATATATGTGCCGGTAAACACTTCGGTAGCCGTTCCGGTCATCATCACGTGGCCCCCTTCGCTCTCCGGCAGCCACTCTATGGTGAGCCGGCCTCCGGGCAGGCTTATCTCGGCCTTGCGTCCGGTCAGTCCGTTGGTGGCTGCAGCCACGAGAGTGGCGCAGGCGCCAGTGCCGCAGGCCATGGTTTCCCCTGATCCGCGCTCCCACACTCTCATCGTTATCCGGTCGGGGCTATCTATGCGCGCAAACTCTATGTTGGCGCGGTCGGGCCACATCGGATGCCGTTCAAGCTCCGGGCCGTGGCCGAGTACCATTGCGTCTGAAAGGTCGTCGGTGAATATCACTCCGTGGGGATTTCCTATCGATACGGCTGTCAGCCTGTGGCGGCTTCCGTCGGGGAGGGTCGCCTCAGCGCCGACTGCGCCCACCTCCGGGCGTCCCATGTCGACTGTGACGCTATCCACCTTGCCGTCCTGCCCCTTGCGGGCCATCAGCCGGCGTATTCCTGAGAGTGTTTCGAGAGTCAGATCGGTGCGGTCGGTCAGCCCGTGGTCTATCACATATTTGGCGATGCAGCGCGATGCGTTGCCACACATCCGGGCTTCCGAGCCGTCGGCATTGAATATGCGCATTCTGAAGTCGGCCTTGTCCGACGGGCATATCATCACTATCCCGTCGCCCCCTACGCCTTTGTGGCGGTCGGCCATCTCCCTCGCCAGAGTGGCGGAAGACTCAGGCTCCGACTCCATACAGTCTATGTATATGTAGTCGTTGCCGATGCCGTGCATCTTTATGAATCTGATTTCTTCCACAGCAGGAAAATTGAAATCCGTAAATTTTAAGCCGCAAAATTAATCAAATTATTCAATACGCCATTCTTCCGCTTAAATTTTAACGCAAAAAAATAATTGTCCGCCACACCCGTCCGAGACAGGCTATTCATCTTCAGGGCAGCATCATATATGTGCCTGAAATGCTTCCGCGACTGCCTGATGTTGGCAAAAAACGCTGTTTTTTGGCAGTTGAGGCCACAGATCTTTGATTTATGGGATAAATTATGCTAAATTTGTGGTCTATTCAGTTCACACATTACCCAGCATAAACATTGTCATTATGGAGAATGAAATCAACCGGTCACAGAAGCAGGATATTCAGCGTTACGCCTCTGATTTCAGCAATTTCGGCGATGACTACCTCTTTGCGCGCTTCAACTGTCTGCCCGACGCGGATGTGATCTCCGATACTCCCAAAAGGGTCACCGGCCTGACCATAATCCTCGGGTTGCAGGGCAACGTGACTGTCGACGTGAATCTAAACACCTACGACATGCAGGCAGGCTCCGTGATGCTCGTCGGTCCGGAGAGTCTCTTTCAGCTCCGCCATATCGACTCGGGGCCGTTTGATTTCTGCCTGTTTGTTGTCTCGTCGGAATTCGTGCGCGACATCAATCTCGACATCAATACCATCAATTCGATGGGATTCTCCAACAATCATTCGCCGCTGTTACAGCTGACTCCCGAAGAGATGGATCTTCTGAAAAAGTATTTCGCCCTGGTACATCAGAGCACGCTTGAAAATACCGACGCCGTTTTCGTCAAGTCAATAGCACGCTCGGTCATAGCGGCGGCCTTCTACCAGCTGATGCAGTTCGGCAAGCGCCGCGAAGTGAAGGAGGAAGCGCCGGCCGAACGCTCCTCCACCCGACGCCACAACTACGTGAAGGAGTTCATGCAGCTCGTCAGGGATCATCACCGCAGCGAGCGCTCCATCACGTTCTATGCCTCCAAGCTGTTCATCTCTCCCAAATATCTATCCATCATCATCCGCGAGGCTACCGGACGCCCGGCTTCGGCATGGATCGACGACTACGTGATACTTGAGGCGAAAAATCTCCTGCGTTTCTCCGGCAAGAATGTGCAGCAGATAGCATATGAGCTGAATTTCACCAACCAGTCGTCGTTCGGAAAGTATTTCAAACACCTTACCGGCATGTCGCCCACGCAGTTTCAGCGCAGCTGAATGAGGCGTGTCTCATCCCCGTTGCCGCGCGTAACATAGCGTAACTTTTGTTTGCTAAAAAAAACGCGCCGCGATGAACGTTGGTAACGAAAATATCGTTACTTTTGTGAATTGGAAATTGTCTAACATTTTAATACACTAAACAATGAAATTTCTGACCGACGAAAAACTCGTGATTGTTGGCGCTGCCGGTATGATCGGCTCCAACATGGCTCAGACAGCCGCCATGATGCATCTTACCCCCAACATCTGTCTCTACGACGTGTTCAGCGCCGAGGGCGTTGCCAAGGAAATGCGTCAGTGTGGCTTTGACGACATCAACTTTACCAGCACCACCGATGCGGCTGAAGCATTCAAGGATGCCAAGTATATTATCTCTTCTGGCGGCGCGCCCCGTAAAGAGGGCATGACCCGTGAGGATCTTCTCGCCGGCAACTCCAAGGTGGCCGAGGAGCTCGGACAGAACATCAAGAAATATTGCCCCGATGCAAAATTCCTCGTTGTCATCTTCAACCCTGCCGACATAACCGGTCTGGTGGCTCTGATCCACAGCGGCCTTAAGCCAAATCAGGTGGCTACCCTCGCAGCCCTCGACTCGACCCGTCTGAAGGAGGCTCTCGCACTCCACTTCGGCGTAAGCCAGACCGCAGTCAAGAACGCCTACACCTATGGCGGCCACGGAGAGAAGATGGCAGTGTTCGCTACCCCGACCACTGTTGACGGCAAGAAACTCGTCGACATCATCGCCGGCAAGGAGACAGTCAACGGCCGCGGTCTGTCGCAGATCGAGTGGGAGCAGATGCAGAAAGAGGTTACCCAGGGCGGCGCCAAGATCATCGAGCTCCGTCGCCGCAGCTCGTTCCAGAGCCCCGCTTACCTCTCGGTAGAGATGGTGGCAGCTGCTATGGGCGGCTCGCAGTTCGAATACCCCGTGGGCACATACGCCGACACCGAGCGCTTCAACCACGTGATGATGGCCATGCCTTCAGTGATCAACGCCGATGGCGTCTACACCAAGGCTATCGCCGGCACACCCGAGGAGATGGCTGCCCTTCAGGCAAGCTACGAGCACCTCTGCAAGATGCGCGACGAGGTAATCTCCATGGGCGTCCTTCCTCCCATCAGCGAATGGAACGCTCTCAACCCCAACATCAAGTAAATCCCCCTGCGGTTTACACATACCCGATACAGAGCGGCTGCGCCATCGCGCAGCCGCTCTTGCCATATCTACCCCTCGCGCCTACTGCTTGATAGTGTGTCGCTATCGGGATCCACTCACATGCACCTTATACTCTCTCCTCAGCGGCCTCATCTACGAAGATGCCGAGCGGATTCTCTCCTGACCCCGCCAAGGCGGCGTTCCGGCCGCCTTGGTGGGGCTTACAGATGTAGCGTGGTCTACGACCACTCCCGTCCGCTCCGCTGCCGGCACCTGCCTCTATGGCCACCATTTTGATACGCTCCCCCTGTCCTCGCCGCCGAGTGGCCTGTCGTATCTCCACGCCATCGGATGCTCCGTGGAGCATCCCTACATTATGCAATGGAGTGGCATCCTTATCCCATCTCACGCCCAACACACCATGAGGGTGGTCGTAGACCACCGGCCTTTGTTAACCCCGCCATGCCGGCCGTAGGGCGGCTTGGTGGGGTGAGTGTCGTGTCCATGCGGATCTTCGTAGATGAGCCGCAGGGACAGGCAGCGACAGGCATTCGTTAAGTAGTGTGATTGTGATGAACTTCATAATGTCCACATTGTCAGGCTGTAACCCGCTTACGCAAATGGCATGTAACAAGGTCGTAACCATTTTAACCGCGTTTAACACAAAAACTATTGCACGCCCGTAATTCTCCGTAACTTTGCATTGTCA
>ERZ825324.4580-NODE-4580-length-11347-cov-5.791180_pt1 | contig 11347 bp, 9 predicted proteins | sample MGYA00519859_ERZ825324 | MGnify/ENA primary metagenome ERZ825324 (study PRJEB31778, sample SAMEA3449198) | human gut metagenome | biome: human gut; feature: human-associated habitat; material: faeces | place: United Kingdom | collected 2010/2012 ... | reverse complement strand
GCCGACGAGATCGCCAAGGAGGCGGACTTCTTCAGCTTCGGCACGAACGACCTGACGCAGATGACCTTCGGCTTCAGCCGCGACGACGCCGCGAAGTTCCTCGGCGCGTATTACGACACGAAGATCTACGAGAACGACCCGTTCCAGCATCTCGACGTCAATGGTGTCGGCAAGCTCGTGGAGATGGCCTGCAAGCTCGGCCGCCAGACGAATCCGGATCTCGAACTCGGCATCTGCGGCGAGCACGGCGGCGATCCGTCGTCCATCGCGTTCTGCCACAAGGTTGGCCTGGACTACGTGTCCTGCTCGCCGTTCCGCGTGCCTATTGCCCGCCTCGCCGCCGCTCAGGCTGCCATCCGCGATCAGCGCCAATAAAAAGTTGACGCAGCAGCGTAGGCAAAACAACTGATATAAATACGGTCACACAGTCCCTTTGGATTGTGTGACCGTTATTTTTTGCTCATTTTCAGCTGAACACACCGCAAATCAAGCCGTTGGTTTCTCTACAAAATCAGCGGCTTTTTTCGTTCTCAAAAAATTTTTTGAAATTTTTTCGCTCAGGGGATTGAAAAATGAGCCTTCTCGCTGCCTACCTATTGAGGGACAAAACAAACGCCCTCGTGAACCTTGAAAACCGAATACACATTCAACAGGTACATTCCTGATCGGTGGCGAAGGCCCCAGCCGGATGAAGGTGCGCCACAAACTTCCTGCCCGCAAGGGTTATCACGGAAAGCAAGGTTGGTAGCGATTCCGAACCATTCTGAAATATCCGCTTGCTACGGATAAGGCAATGAAACGATTCAGGGACAATGATGCTTCCCTATGGGGCTGGCGGAGTACCCGGCAGAGGTGAGATTCCCATGCGTTCGGTCAGCAGCCGAACGCCTGTTGATTTCCTTTTACGCATTTTGGGGATGAGATCGAGTTAAATGCGACCACCAAAGCACAGGATTCGCTTCCTGTGTTTTGGTGGATCGAGCGATCCAAATCTAATAAGAAGGAGGAAAAGCGAAATGCCAAACTGTAAAACCATAGCGATATGCAACCAAAAAGGCGGCGTGGGGAAAACCACCACGGCAGTAAACCTCGGCGTAGGATTGGCTATGCAGGGCAAAAAGGTGCTTCTCGTGGTTACTACCTGCCTCGGTTGGCAGGACACGGACAGCTTGCCGCAGACCCTTTCCAATAAGCTATCAGCGGTAATGCGGGAAGAACAGCAAGACCCGTTCTCCGGCATTCTCGGCCACGAAGAAAAGGTTGACCTTGTTCCGTCAAACCTTGACCTTTCAGCGTTGGAGATGAGCCTTGTGACTGCAATGAGCAGAGAGAGCGTGATGAAAAACTATCTCAGCCAAGTGAAGGACAGGTACGACTATGTGCTGATAGATTGTATGCCGTCCCTCGGTATATATGAAATATACAAAACCGGAGCATTATATTTGGCAGGATTTAATATTGAACAGAAAATTAATTTTGTTATAATGTATTTACATTCCGCTGGAATGTAAATACATTATAAGGAGAAAGGTAAATGGGCAAAAAATTAAATCTATCCACTGAAAAAGGCTGTCGCAAAACTCTTGCAATACTACTTTGCATTGTATTATTGGCAAGTTTGTTTGCACAACTGATTTCGACAAACTTTGGATCAGTCAAGATAAGCACGTTAACTATTGACTCGCGCGGTGCTGAACTTGACATAGATCTTTATGTAAAAAGAAACGTTTCAGATTCCGACAAATTACCCTGCGTGCTATTAGCACACGGACGAGGAGCAACAAAAAATGTGGTAAGAGGTCTTGCCGAAGATCTTGCCAAGCGTGGATACGTTGTACTGAATGTCAATGCGTACGGTATGGGAATGAGTGAGCAGCCGGTAAGTGATGAAACCGGAAACGGAGCCGACCACTTTAATTTTGGAGACAGTCCATTTGGCATGATAGATGCATTGAACTTTGTCAGAACTTTAAAGTATGTTGATCAGACAAGAATTGCCATGTTCGGACATTCATATGGTAGTGCACGAATTTCCGTTGCGGCTACAATGGACTGCGGATACTTTACTCTGAACGACAAGAAAATAAATATTTTATCAGATATTTTCGGACTAAAATTTACAGAAGATGAAATCTCTCAAAGCGCAGACAAGCTTGCAGAGGAGCGCCTTGACGACGAGCAGTTCAAATACTATTTATCACTTGCTGATCAAGCAGAAAAAGAAAGCTCCACACGTATAAATACGCTTGTTCTCACAGGTGCAACAGGAGGTCCCGCTCCGGCAACAGTAACCGTCGGCGGACATGATGTAACCAGAGAATGTCAGGTGAATGTAACATATGTAAACGGTAGATACGATTCTCTTGGAGCGGGGGCTATGTGGAGCAAAGACGGAACTCAAACAATCCTCGGAGACCCCAAGCCCATAGATATGTGGTTTAGTTCTGAAAACAACGGCGCATCATACCATGAAATAGGCAAGCTCGGAGAAACAACACTTGAAAATTCAAACGAGCTTAAAGAAGCTATTTCCAATCGCACTGCACGTATTGTATGCTATAACAATGAATCACATTCTAAAAATTACTTTTCGAATGCAACAAATGCGGATACCGCTGCAATATTGAAAGAAACATTAAACACTCCCGATAGCACATCAGGAAATTCTACTTGGCTTATTCGTGCATGTTTTAACTGTGTAGCTATGCTTGCGATGTTAATGAGTATTGTTGTCCTGACTCATTTGCTTCTTAAGAAGCCATTCTTCTCTTCATGCATAGCTGAAAAAACTACTACGGAGACATTCCTTAAAAAGCCGGAGGAAACCATTCTTTCAATACTAGCTGTCATACTTACCGTCCTCGCTCTTTACAAAGCAAACAGCGGCGGACCGGTATGGGCAAACCCGTTCGGAACGAGAATATTGCCAAATGTTCTCAGACTCGTTACAACAAGTGCAATTGCGGTATGGTTTGTAATTTGGCTTGCAGTTGCATCTCTCATAATAGTTACAATTAAAGTTGTTTTAGAAAAGAAAAAAAGCGGAAAAATCACCTTGTTCAAAGATTGCTTTGGTATAAAAATTTCCGGTATTTTAAAGTCATTGTTGCTTGGTGCAATCGTAATTGCATTTGCATACTTACAGCTTATAATTATTATGTATCTGTTCAACCAGGACTTCCGTTTCTGGCAAATGATGTTCAGTGAAATGAAAGCCGAACATTGGTTGGTCGCTTTACCATATGTAATCTTGTTCCTGCCTTGCTATCTGTGCATGGGCTGTGCAATCAATTACTCCGCGGGTAACAGTTTAAATCCACGTAAAGATATGGCAAAGACCATTTTTGTCAATTCCATCGGAGTTTGGGGTCTATGCTTATTCTGCTTCATCATGTGGTTTGTAAATTGGAAAGGCGCTGCAATAAGTGACTTCACACTTTCTTACTCCATGCTTCTTTTTGTACCGGTTACGACATTTATCACACGTAAGATGTACAAAACAACAAACAATGTGTGGATAGGTGCAATTATCAACTCTATGCTCCTTGCTTGGTCTTTGGTATGCTCAGCAGGCATTGCAGACGAGTACTATGGACAAAATCTAATTTCAGTTTTGTTTAATGTTTAAAAATGCAAAATAATAGAACGGATGCTTCATATCAGGAGCATCCGTTCTTATCTTTTTTTATAAGTATACTTTTTTTAGTCGTTTTTTCCTTGGCAATTCCTTTTTCAATATCATTATTAAGTACAACAAAAGCATCTATTATCGTATTTATGTCAGCATCGTCTATACTATCCAATGCAGAAAAAAAACCAACAAATCTTTCACTGACAACATTTTCTATATTTTTAATATAAATTGACCTTGCCCTGTCCGTAGGCTTTAGTATAATGTCCTTCTTGTTATCTGATCTCTGGAATCTTTCAAGCAATCCAAAATCGGTAAGTTTTTTTGCTGCTTTTGAGAAAGACGCCTGTGGAATTCCAAGTTTATCAGAAATTAAAATCATTTTCTCTTCATCTGAATTGTGTTCAACAATGTATTCCAGTATCTGCCATTCGACATTGTTAATTAAAATTCCATCACCAATATCATGCTTTTCCGTGCTATCCTTTACGGCAACATTTGAAAATCTCATCAGTTCAGAAACAAGAGCTCTGTACCGCCCCATCCACGTAAAATCCAAGCGTATAACCTCATTCTCGTCTAATTATAATTTTTTCTTTCATTTAATATAAATATTATCAAACTAAAATATTTTTTTCAATATAAATATATCATATCAAATTCTCTTACCCAAGATGTATTGTGATCCTACAGTGCGAAAGTGGCCTGCGTGTCAATGTTATGGTAGAAAATGCTGGGAAGATGTGATATAATACGCTGCATAAAAATGGAGTTGTCTACACTTTCAGGAACGGGGAGCGCAATGCTGCATCCCGGTGCTTGAAGAAGGTGACGTGATTATGTGGCTTTTGACGGCTCACGCATACGCCCAAATATCATCGCCTGTCAAGCGGGCAAATGCACTTTTTCCGCTTTTCACAAACGCGGGCGGCCACACGCAAGAATATTTCGCCATTTAAACACAAAAAGACGAAAAGAAACCGAAAAATTCGGGTGCTTCTCACACTTTACATTCGCAAAGCGGCGGCTTATACTGAATTTACCGGAATTGGGTCCGAAGCCGGCAACTGAGAATGGGAGTGATTTCTGTGGCGGAAAACAAGACATTATGCATTGCCTGCAAGTACAAATTCCACGACCGGGATCTGCAGCCGTGCGCGGACTGCCTGCGAGCCACGCAGCTGGCGCAGCGGGGTGTCGACCGGTACCAGAAAGCGGCGGAGCCGCAGCCCGGGGCGCCTGTCCCGGAGACGCGCAGGGCGCATCCGTCAGCCAAAACGCTGTGCTTTGCCTGTAAGTATATGTACTGCGACTGGGACGCCGAGCCCTGCCGGACGTGCCTGCGGCACAGTCTGGCGGAAGCGGGTCAGACGGACGCCTTCGAGCCGGAAACGGCGTCGAAAGCGAATGGTTTATGAATTTTGCTAAAGATATCTATCAAAAAAATAAATAGTTTGGCGGTTATCGCCGTTGATTTCCGTTTGCGATTTCCGCTATAATAAAAGCGTGCAAGGGAGCACATCTTCGAAAAGCGAAGGTGCGCTCCCTTGTCTTTTTTTATTTCCTTCGCCCACAAAAAACGGAAAAAACACAAAAACCGGTAAACGGACCCACCGGCGCGGGCGAAAAAATCAAGAACAGGAGGATATGAACATGAAACTGAAACGACTGACGGCACTGCTGCTTTCTGTGATGATGGTGCTTTCTCTGGCCGCATGCGGAGGCGGCGGTGATACAAAAGATGATTCGGCGTCCGGCGACCTGTCGGGCAAAACGATCATCATCGGCAACATTACCCCGGTGACCGGCGCGCAGGCGGCCTACGGTCTGGCCATCACGAACTCCATCCAGCTGGCGATCGATGAGATCAACGCCGCCGGCGGCATCCTCGGCGCGACCGTGAAGCTCTCCACCAAGGACGACCAGGGCACCCCGGCCGAGGCCGTTTCCGGCTTCAACTCGCTGCTCAGCGAGGGCGCGTCGGCCATCATCGGCGCAACGCTCTCGAGCTGCACGTCCGCGATCACAAGTCTGGCCGACGATGAGGGCATCGTGCTCGTGACGCCGAGCTCCACGGCAGACTCCATCACCACCAAGGATGACTACGTTTTCCGTTCCTGCTTCAAGGACAGCTTCCAGGGCGAGATGGTCGCGGCCTACGCCAAAGATCAGGGCTGGACGAAAGCCGCCGTGCTGTATGCGACCGGCGATACCTACTCCTCCGGCCTGCACGATTCGTTCGTGAAGGCGGCCGAGAAATACGGCATCGAGATCGTCTGCGAACAGTCCTCGTCCGATACCGGCGCCGTGGACTTCTCCTCGCAGCTGGCGACCATCGCCGCCTCCGGCGCGGATATGCTCTTCGCTCCGTACTACTACGATGCAGTCGGCCCGAAAATTATCCCGCAGGCACGTGAGGCCGGCTTCAAGGGCGCGATCATGGGCTGCGACGGCTTTGACGGCACGCAGGACTACACCACCGGCGATCTGAGCGCTTACGAGAACGTCTACTTCACCAACCACTACTCCCCGGAGGACAGCTCCGAGATCGTCCAGAACTACGTTAAGAACTATACCGCCAAGTACGGCTCCGAATCCATGAACGCCCTCGGCGCACTGGCCTATGACGCCATGTACATGGTCAAGCAGGCCATTGAGAAGGCCGGCAGCATCGACCACGATGCCATCCGCGACGCGATGAGCGGCATGCACTATGTCGGCGTTACCGGCGATATGACCCTCGACGAGACCGGTACCCCGGAAAAGAGCGTGGCCATCCTGACCTTTACGCCCTCCGACGGCAAGCTCGTGCAGAAGTTCGTCAAGACGCAGAGCTGATCTGCCCCGGCTGTGCAGCCGGAACCGGACAAAACCAAAAGCAATGCCTCCGCGCGAAAGCGCCGCCCGCGCTTTCGCGCGCAATTATTCCGGCGCGGCTGGCCTGCGCGTGAACCAGAAAGGCAGGGAGAGAATATGACTGACTTTTTACAGCAACTGATCATCGGGCTCCGCCTCGGCAGCGTCTATGCGCTCGTGGCGCTGGGCTACACGATGGTTTACGGTATCATCCGACTTATCAACTTTGCACACGGCGACTTCATCATGGTCGGCGGCTATACACTGTATTTCACCGTGCCGATCCTGCTGCACAGCATGGGTCTGCCGGCGTGGACGGGCGTGATCGCGGCCATTGTGATCTGCGCGCTCGTGGGTGTTCTGGTCGAGCTGGTGGCCTACCGGCCCGTGCGCCGCAAGGGCACGAGCATGTCGGCCCTCATCACAGCCATCGCCATGAGCCTGCTGCTGGAAAACCTCGCGCAGGCCATTCCGGCCATGGGCCCGAACCCGCGCGTGATCTCCGATGAGATCTTCAGCACGGCACCGATGTCCCTCGGCGGCGTGTCCGTGAACATGGCGGCCGTGATCACGATCGTCATCGCAGCCGTTGTCATGGCGGCGCTGCAGGTCTTCGTGCAGAAGACGAAGCTCGGCCGCGCCATGCGCGCCGTGTCCGAGAATAAGGAGGCGTCCACGCTCGTGGGCATCAACGTCAACCGCACGATCGTGACGACGTTCGCCATCGGCTCAGGCCTCGCGGCCATCGCAGCGCTGATGTACTGCGCGCAGTACCACACCGTGACGACGACGATGGGCTCCATGCTGGGCCTCAAGGCGTTCGTGGCGGCGGTCATGGGCGGCATCGGCCTGATCCCGGGCGCCATGCTCGTCGGCATCGTCGTCGGCATCATCGAAGCGCTCGTGACGGCCTACATCAGCTCGTCGCTCGCCAACGCCGTTGTGTTTCTGATCCTGATTGTGATGCTGCTGGTCAAGCCGGCCGGCATCCTCGGAAAGAATGTAGGTGAGAAGGTATGAATACGCTGCAAAAAACGAAACTGCGCGGTACCGGCATCAACTGCGGCCTGATCGTGCTGCTCTTTGCCGTGGTGCTGCTGCTCGGTCAGGTGCTCCCGCAGAATACTTACCGCCGCGTGCTGGTGCCGATCATCTGGCAGATGTGCATTTTCATCCTGCTCGGCACGTCGCTCAATCTCACGCTTGGCTACCTGGGCCAGCTCACGCTCGGCCACATGGGTTTTGCCGGCGTCGGCGCCTACACCGCTGCGCTGACCTCGCTTGCGCTCGAGCGCGCGGGCCTGTTCGAGGCATCCAAAGCAGCCCCCGGCCAGCTCATTCTGGTCATTCTCGGCTGCTGCCTGCTCGGTGCCATCTTCGCAGGGCTGCTCGGCCTGCTCGTGGGCATCCCGGCGCTGCGGCTGCACGGTGACTATCTGGCCATCGTGACGCTCGGCTTCGGCCTCATTGTTGAAAATGTCATTGCAAACCTGCCCTTCGCCGGAGGCGAGGGTCTTGCAAATGGTACGGCGAGCTCCTCGCTCTATGCCAACGGGCTCGGCCTGTCGACCTCGCTGCAGGCAAAGTATGTGTGGTTCGTGCTGGGCATCACTATCTTGTGCATCGCGCTCATGTGCATGTTCATCCGCTCGAAGTACGGCCGCGCCATCGAGGCCATCCGCGACGATGAGATCGCCGCGTCCGCTTCCGGCGTGAACACGACGTATTACAAGATCCTCACGTTCGTCATCTCGGCGTTCTTTGCGGGCCTTGCCGGCGGACTGTATGCCACGTGCTTTTCCTCGCTCACGACGGCGAGCTTCACGTTCACCAGCGCTTCGATCTGGAACTCGACCTTTATCGTCGTCATCGTGGTTCTCGGCGGCATGGGCTCCATGACCGGCTCGGTGCTGGCGGCCATCGCCATGTACCTGCTCAACTACGAGATCAAAAACGGTGCATGGGTATCGGCGCTGCCGGGCTTCGTGCAGACGCTGTTCCAGTTCCCGATGCTGATCTATGCACTCGTGCTGCTGGTCATCATCATTTTCCGTCCCAGAGGCATTCTGGGCACCTACGAGTTTTCGCTCGACCGGCTGCTGTTTGACGGCCGTCTGGCCGAGAAGAGAAAGGCCAAGGCCAGGAAGGGAGGCGCCGACGCATGACCGATACCAGACCCGTTGTGCTCAAAGCGGAGCACCTCGGCATTACGTTCGGCGGCCTGAAGGCCGTGTCGGACTTCAACATGGAGATCCATGAGGGTGAGCTCATGGGCCTCATCGGCCCGAACGGCGCCGGCAAGACCACGGTCTTCAACCTGCTCACCGGCGTGTATGTGCCGACGGAGGGCGCATTTTATCTCTGCGGGCAGAAGCTCAACGGCAAGCAGACCTATCAGGTCGTGGAGGCCGGCATTGCCCGCACGTTCCAGAACATCCGCCTGTTCAAGGCCATGACGGTGCTCGATAACGTAAAGATTGCCTTCACGAAGGACATTCACTACAACCTCGCCGACAGTCTCCTGCGCACGAAAAAGTACTGGAACACGGAGCAAGAGCTGACCGACAAGGCGATGGAATACCTGCGCATCGTCCATCTGGACGACAAGGCCGGACAGCTTGCGTCCAGCCTGCCCTACGGCCAGCAGCGCAAGCTGGAGATCGCCCGCGCGCTGGCAACGAACATGAAGCTGCTGCTGCTCGACGAGCCGGCAGCCGGCATGAACCCGACCGAGACGGCGGAGCTGCTCTCGTGCATCCATACCATCCGCGATACGTTCCATGTGGCCATTCTGCTCATTGAGCACGATATGAGCCTGGTCATGCGCGTCTGTGAGCGCATTCAGGTCATCAACTTCGGCCAGACGATCGCCGCCGGGCTCCCGGAGGAGATCGCGAGCAACCAGGAGGTCATCGAGGCGTATCTCGGCGAAGAGGAGGCGGACGACGATGCTGAAGATTGAAGATCTGGAGGTGTCCTACGGCGCCGTGCAGGCGCTGCGCGGCATCAGCATGGAGGTCAACGACGGCGAGATCGTCTCGCTCATCGGGGCCAACGGTGCCGGCAAGACCACCACGCTGCACGCCATCACCGGGCTCGTGCCCATCAAGAGCGGTTCCGTGATCTATGATGGGCACGACCTGCGCAAGACGGACCCCAGCCGCATCGTCACCATGGGCCTCGCGCATGTGCCGGAGGGGCGGCAGGTGTTCACGCGCATGACCGTGGCGGAAAACCTTGCCATGGGCGCGTATTTCCGCAAGGACAAAAAAGCGATCGCGGAGGACCTCGAGCGGGTCTATGCGCGCTTCCCGCGCCTGAAAGAGCGCGCCAAACAGCTTGCGGGCACGCTCTCCGGCGGCGAGCAGCAGATGCTGGCCATGGGGCGCGCCATCATGAGCGCGCCAAAGCTCATCGTCATGGACGAGCCGTCCATGGGCCTGTCGCCCGTGCTCGTGCAGGAGGTATTTTCGATCATCGAGACCATGCACGAATTGGGTATCACGATCCTGCTCGTGGAGCAGAACGCAAAGATGGCGCTCGCCATCGCCGACCGGGCCTATGTGCTCGAAAACGGCCGGATCACCATGTCCGGCGGCGCACACGATCTGCTGCACGACGACAAGGTCCGGAAGGCCTATCTTGGCGCGTGAATGCAGACAGGAAAAGCGCACACACCCGCGGGTGTGTGCGCTTTTTTACGCCGGAGCCGATGATGGGAGATTACCCGTCTCTGTCAGAAGCGGAAAACGCAAGCACCCCTCGGGCTCAGCCCGAGGGGTGCTTGCGTTTGCAGGGGTCACGCCTGCGTTTGTTCGCCGTTGCGGGCTGCGAACCGGCGCGACGGCCGGTAGATGAGCAGCGCAATGAAGATGAGCACGGCCGTGGTCGCGAGGCTGATCGGATACACGAGCATGATCGACCGGAACGTGTGGTGCAGCGGGAACACGGTGTTGATCCAGATGATGCGCACGCCGCATACGCCGAAGAGCGTCAGAATCGCCGGCACGAGCGAGATGCCGAAGCCGCGCAGGTAGCCGGACAGGATTTCATATGTCAGGCTGAAAATGTACGACCCGAAGAGAATGAGCAGGCGGCTGTAGCCGATCTCTATGACCTGCGGGTCGTTGTTGAAGATGGCCAGCAGGTACTTGCCTGTCAGCAGAACGAGCACGATGGCGATGGCCGAGGCAATGATGTCCTCGCCAAGGCACAGAAACATGGTCTTCTTGCAGCGGTCGATCTTTCCGGCACCGTAGTTCTGGCCGACGAAGGTCGTGCACGCCTGGCTGAAGGAGTTGAGCACGTCGTAGGCGATGATCTCGATGTTGAACGCGGCACTCGAGGCGGCCATGACGACGGTGCCGAGGCTGTTGATGGCCGACTGGATGATGATGTTCGACACCGAGAAGATCGCGCCCTGAATGCCGGCCGGCAGGCCGATGCGCATGATCTTGCGGAAGATGGCGGGGTCGATGCGCAGCTGACGGATCTCCACACGCACCAGATCGCCGTGCAGCAGGCGGCGCAGCAGCAGCACGGAACTGACCGCGTTGGAGAGCACCGTCGCGATGGCAACGCCGTTGACGTTCATCTTGAGCACGATGACGAAAAACAGGTTGAGGATCACGTTCAGAACGCCGGAGACCGTCAGCGCGATCAGCGGCACCTTCGTGTCGCCGACGCTGCGGAAAATGGCGGCCTCAAAGTTATACAGCAAAATGACCGGCATGCCCAGCAGGTAGATGCGCAGATACGCGAGCGCGAGCGGGTATACATCGTCCGGCACGTTGAGCAGGCCCATGAGCCTAGCCGCGATGAGCTGGCCGAAGACCGCCACGAGCACGCCGCCGATGAGCG
>ERZ825324.4578-NODE-4578-length-11353-cov-4.981855_pt1 | contig 11353 bp, 11 predicted proteins | sample MGYA00519859_ERZ825324 | MGnify/ENA primary metagenome ERZ825324 (study PRJEB31778, sample SAMEA3449198) | human gut metagenome | biome: human gut; feature: human-associated habitat; material: faeces | place: United Kingdom | collected 2010/2012 ... | reverse complement strand
AAAATGATTATTATATTTTTTATGCGACTGATAAGGCAAGTGGAAAAAGAGAAATTATCCAATGTGGCATAGGTGCAGCAAGAGATTATGGTGAAGGAAATATCCCCGTCCAAGGAGAATGGAGAGATGTATATAAGGATAAATTTGCAGGTAAGGGTTAGATAAGCAATAGAACCGAAAATATTTAACGAAGTGTTTTTTTGTTTTTTTATTAAAGAAAGGGGAATATTATTATAAAAAGACAGAGGAGCAATAATATGGAAAAAATAACACTTGTTGCAATGTTAACAGATTATGATGATACTTATGAAATAAGGAATATCGATAAGGAGTCAAAAGAAGAAGGAGAAAAGACATATGAACGACTATTTGTTTCAGTTAGCGATGGTGATAAACACGTCCTATGAAAATTTTCATGACAATTTACTTAATATTATTATTTATGTAATGTCATTTCAAGAGAGCGATGTTGATGCAATGAGTATTTCAGCAATTGCAGGATGCATTGATAAAAATGTTAGATTAGAATTTACTGAAAAAGAAATTACTAAAGCGATGCGATTAGGTTTGGCAAAGGGACTGATTTTTAAAACGCCAGATAGTAAAAAAGAATTATACTCACTCAGTGAAAAAGGAATTCAAAGGATTCATTTTGAAAATGTGCAATTGTTTTCAGATATTATTGATCAGTATATGGAAATTTATCAAGTAAATGAGTCATATAGTAATGAAAACGTCAAAGACTTAATACATAAATTTTTATATGGTAGCATAGGTGAAAATATTTCTGTTTTACTTTCTGTTGTTGAGGGGAAATATGAAACAAGTAATGATGTGACGGAGAAATTCAATAACGAAGAGAGAAAAATAATTAATGATTTTCTTGATTGGAATAATAGAGAAAAAAACGATGTTTTATTTCGATTGATATCATTTTCGGTTGATTATAGTAGATTAACAGTTAAGAAAAACTCAAGACAATTCAACAATTTATTGAATGGAAAAGTCTTTTATTTGGATGCAAATATTTTTTTCCGTCTGATGGGAATTAATAATTTAAAAAGAAAAGAAACAACGCAAAAGTTTATCGCTAAATGTAAGGAAGAGAAAATCAAATTGATGTATACCAATATAACTAAGCAAGAAATATTTGATTCTATTGATTTTCATATAAATGAATTGAAAAAATTTACAGCTTCTTATAGAGGGCAGGGAAGTTCTCTGAATAAAGCTCTTGAGTATGCAAATATAGAAAAGAGTTTTTACATGGAATATTATCATTGGGCTAAAATAAATAATTCTTTTAATCGGTTTGGTGAGTTTAAGTCGTATTTAAAAACTCAATTTTATCATTGCTGTGAGGGTATTGAATGTGAAGATGTAGGAGCGTTTAATGTTGATGACAATTTAGTTGATGATTTAATGACGAAAAAACAGCATAAAACTGGTCACGAAAACGTTATATGTGATGTAAAAAACATTGTCCATATCAAAGAAAAAAGAAGAAGAAGTAATGGAGAAAAGATAAGTTGGAATACAAAATATTACTTGATTACAGCTGATCATAAACTTATAGATTGGGTCGATGAACGATATTCTCCGCGTAATCCGATTGCGGTGCTTCCTAGTGTATGGTACTCATTGATGCTAAAATTAAATGGAAGAGAGAAGGAGGGCTATGAGTCATTTATTGAGTTTATTAAAGTGAAATATATTCAGGATGTCGATGTAAATGGGTTTAATAGAATTATAAATACAATTTGCGAAAAAACAACTAATGGGGAATTACAGGATAGATTGCTTGATGAAATCTTTGATGGAAATGAGCAGAATAATAAATTAGGAGATTTGTCTGAAGAAGAGACAATTACTTTGATTGATGACACATATGAAAATATATTGGACAATGTCAGACAGGAAGGAGTTTTGCAAGGAAAAGAAATTGCAGATTCAGATAAGAAAAAACTGGAGGATAACGGCAGGGAAAATGGAAAGAAAATTGGTAGGCTTGAAGAGAAAATAAGAAATTTTGAAAAGGAATGTGTTTCGACCGCAAAGAAAAGAAGAAAGAGAAATATTATTTTAGCTGCTTTAACTGTAACTATCGTATATGTTTTGTTTTTTATTTGCATTGTTAAATTTATACCCATACCAACAATGAAAAAATATAGATGGTTAATATCGCTTATACCAGCAGGATTATTAGGAACGATTCTATTGCAAATATTTCCATTGACATATCAGGAAAATTATGAAAATGTTAAATTTGAAAGGAAAAATGAGTTAGAAGAAATGGAAGAAAGATTAAGAGAATTGCAGGAATAGAACGTGATAATATTTAATTTGGATAGGGCGCATAACATATTTTATTATGTTGTGATTGAGAGTGTTATAGTATTTATGCATTTTATGTTAGCAAAATGTAAGCAAAAAATCCTGCAAACTCAAAAAAACACTAGAATAAGCAGGCTTAATATACAAAATACCCGCTTTAACGAAGTGACAAACCACAACATATAGATGTGGGAATTGAGTTTGAATGGTGTACATGAGCCAAGAAATGCCGAATTTTCGGCGTTTCTTGGCTTGTTTTATGTTGAGTGACAATCAAATGACAATAAAGTTTAGTGTGTGGTGAGTAAAGCAAAACATATTTGATTTATTGTGATTACTGTTGATAACAATACATATATTAGAAATGTATTAAATGTGTAGCATATAAGCTGTTACAGTGGCTATTATGATTAATAGCACAAGTATGTAGAGAACAATCATAACTTTATCTTTTAGAATAAGAGTTAGGAGTGTTTTTCTAGAGGTATTTTTGTACAAATCATAATCATTAAGAATTTCTTTACATTGTTTCTCTAGTTCGTTTAGTTTTGAAAAAGACATTTCTTTGGTTGAGGAAAGTGATGAAACATATTTGTTGAGTTTATCGAGTATTTTTTGTAAACCAGATTCGTTAATATGTAAGTCCATAAGTTCATTTTTTAATGATGTATTCATTTTTTTGCATTCTTTCAAAAGATCGCTGACCAATCTATCTTTAGATATCCAATTTACATCTATATGAGCTTTATAATATTCTTCTTCAGTTGATATACCTTCTTTTTTCATTTCGTTATGCATTTTAATGTCAGAATCATATGAGAATTCTTGAACAGTACGTATTCCAAAAAGCATACCACTGGTATATCCCAATTTTCGTAACAATAGCTCAAAAGAGTTTATTTGATTTTGGAAATCTCCTTGAATCAAAAAAATTCGTGAAACAATAATACCAGATATTATACCTCCAGATATTCCTAATATTAAGTTCCAAAAAAGTTGAAATACAGACATAATCTTCGTTCCTTTCATTTGAAATATAATGTTTAATCCTTCTTCGGTTTTCGTTTCCTCTTCACATAAGAGAAATCTGGAAACAAGTCTTTTAACAATTCAGCGGTTTCTTCTGCATCGTCATCCTCATTCATATTCTGAATAAGTAACTGGTCGTCATCATCAAGATTCAACGAAACAGTATACTCTTTATTCGGGTCTGTTGGGTTCATTGGGTATTTTACCTCTTTGAGATAATATTCCGTTTCTGATATTTCGCCATCCTCTAGCTTGTCTCGTAAACGTGCCCAATACTCAACCATTTTTCGGAAGCTATCAAGGTCTTCTTGTGGACAAGGACCAGCACTTGGAAGTCTCTCCTTAAATTTGAAACATACTTCACCATCTTTCATAGTAGGTCGTAATCCATATGCCCATTCGATGTCAAACAGTACATGAAGTGCACTGAAAATATTTGCCACATCAGGGTCAGATAATGCATAAAAGCTGACCCCCAGATTGTTTGCAATATTTAATAAAGTTGCTTCATCGGGATATCTGTTTCCAAGTTCATAGTTTCTGATGGTGGATTCGTTTAATCCACATTTATCTGCTAATTCCTTTTGCGTCATGTCAGATGCAATTCTGAAATTTCGAATCAAATAGCCTACCCGGCTGGTGAATTTCTCGCCCATTTTTACTGCTTCTTATAAGGTTAATGAGGGTTGTAGCATGCACGACGACACGAGGTACAAAACATGCATCTGCATACATTATATCATAAACAGTACAAAAGTGAACTGCTAATATAATACACATCATAACAGTTCAGAAATGAACTGAATAATAAAAACGAAAGAGAGGAGGCATTAGCTTATGGAGAACAAGAGATTTTTGACAGCACAGGATGTTATGGAAATGCTGGGAGTATCACTATCGTATTCCTATAAACTGATACGAAGGTTGAATGCAGAACTTGAGGCTGATGGATTCGTGACAATAAAAGGACGTGTCAGTACACAGTATTTTATGAAGCGAATCTACGGGCTATCTACGGATAAGGAGGTGGGATAGATGGCGGTTATCAAGAATCATAAGACCGGAATGTGGGAGGTGAGAACCCATTATAAGGATTTGACCGGAGCAAGGAAACAGAAAACCAAGAGGGGCTTTGCCAAGAAGAGCGAAGCCCTTGAATGGGAGAGAAATTTCAAGCTGAAAGAGGATCAGAGTATCAGTATGAGCTTCAAAAGCTTTGTGGATATTTATCTTACGGATTTAGAACCAAGAATAAAGCGCAATACTTTTCTGACAAAGAAGCACATTATTGAGACAAAGATTCTGCCTTATTTCGGGAAACGAAAACTGGATGATATTAGGACTTCGGATGTCATCCAGTGGCAGAATGAGATTATGATGCTGAAGAAGGATAATGGGGAGTTATTCTCCCCTACCTATCTGAAAACCATTCATAATCAGCTTAGCGCTATATTAAATCATGCAGTAAATATGTATGGTCTGAAAGATAATGTGGCACGAAAAGCCGGAGCTATGGGCAAAGAAGAAAATAAGGAAATGGAGTTCTGGACACAGGATGAATTTCAGGTATTTTTGGAGTGTGTGGCAGATAAGCCTATTTCGTATTATGCATTTGAAATACTTTATTGGACTGGTATTCGTGAAGGTGAGCTGCTTGCCTTGACACCGGGTGATTTCAATTTTGAAAAGAAAACGCTTCGGATAAATAAGTCATATCAGAGGCTGGAAGGTAAAGATGTAATTACAGACCCGAAAACACCAAAGAGTAATAGAACCATTGTCATGCCGGATTTCCTTGCTATAGAAATGGAGGATTTTATAAAAAGCATATACGGAATAAAGATGAACGACAGAATTTTTACCATTTCAAAAAGTTATCTTCATCACGAAATGGATAGGGGAGCAAAGCTTGCAGGAGTGAAAAGAATCCGGATTCATGGATTACGACATTCCCACATTTCTCTGTTAATCAATTTAGGATTTTCTGCATTGGCAATAGGGGAAAGAGTCGGACATGAGGCGATAGATATCACTTATCATTATGCACATTTATTTCCAACGGTGCAGACGGATATGGCAGCACAATTGGAAACAGAAAGGGAGGCGCTAGTCAATGTCAGAAAAGAATAGAGACGATAAAAACAGATGGCGGAATGTTACAATAGCATTCCGCATGTCGCCGGAGGAAAATGAAGAACTGAATAACAGAGTGAAACTCAGTGGATTTCGTACGAAGCAGGATTATATTATCCAGAGTGTTCTTTATCAAAAGGTGGTTGCAACAGGTAATCCGTTGATGCTGGTACAATTCCGGCAGAACCTGCAAAGGATTGAGCGTGAGCTTGAGAGAATAGAAAAGGCATCGGATATGGATGGGGAGTTACTTACTCCCATCCGCTCCATGATGGAAATATTGGAAGGCTTCAAGGAACAACCGAGAACATTGGCAGATGGCATCCACGTTTGATATATCTGCTAACATGCCGACTCCTTTAATGTATTCAACAAAGTCTTCAGAAGATTCGGATGAACGGAATTGCTCAGGCGAATGCAAAAGCCGGAAGCTTTGCTTTCAATCGTATGTGAATTGTCAAGGTACAGGGAATGATTTTCTTTATCCGGAATGCGTTCAGCCAGATCATCTTCTGCCTCGATCGCAATCCTCACTACATCCTGATGGCAGGAAGTAAGATCAAGAGCGGTTGTTTTCCCGACCGGATCCGGTATCTGGCAAGCCTTTTTGCGAAGTCTGCTGACTGCATTATAAAAGCAGCTGACGGAAATGCCATTTTGCTCACACTATGCGGCATCCGATAATCCGCTTCGGCGGCAACTGGTGATAAGTGACATCCATTCTTCGGATGAACGTCTTGGAGCACGAATGTTACTCATAATTAAGCCTCCTAATGAAGTGAATTTCTACTTCCTATCAATTGAAGAAGAGTAAAAAACTATCATCTATCATTATGAGGTATAAAATGAAAGCTGACTAGTCGGCTAAAAATTAAGCGCTTACTTTAGAATTGCATGCAAGAGAATGAAATTATAATTTTGGCATAAATAGCGTGAGTTTAATATATTTATGATAAAATTGTTGATATAGGAAGAAATATAGATTAATATAAAAAGAAATTGAAGGAGACGCTACACATAAATCAGAGAATTACTCCGCCCACTTTCATCTCTCCCTTGCAATTAAGCCATAAGATGTTTACAATGTTGATAAAGGATTATTTGAAACGGAGGACAAGTTATGCAAAGGGAAAAAATACAATTAATTCGAGATGGCTTGGAAACAGCATATGTAAATGGGAATACGGCATCCGAATTATTATATAAACCAAACTTTGTTTCAAATAACCACAATGAGGGAAAAAAGGTTTTATCGGTCATTGAGGAAGAACTTTTAAAATGTGACAAATTCCAAATCAGTGTTGCGTTTATTACGCTGGGAGGGGTGACGCCGCTGCTCCAGACATTAAAAGAATTAGAGAAAAGAGAAATCCCAGGTGAGATTTTAACCTCTAATTATCTTGATTTTAGCGAGCCGCAGGCATTAGAGAAATTGAATTCTTTAAAAAATATTCGGATTAAAATGTATGACACAAATTCGGCGAAGAATGGTTTTCATACGAAGGGATATATTTTTAAAGAGGAAGAAGTATATCGTATTATTATTGGTAGCTCCAACATGACGAGTGCTGCACTTACGACGAATCGTGAATGGAATACAAAGTTAGTTTCTACTTCGCAGGGAGAAGTGGCTGAGGATATTCTGAAAGAATTTGATGAGCTATGGAATTCAGAGTATGCGCTTGATTATGATGCCTTTTATGAAGAGTATAAGCAGAGATATGAAATTATAAAAGGACAAAGAAAAATTGCAACAGAGCGAAATGTCACCTCTCTTGAAAGATACAAATTAAAGCCCAATAGTATGCAGGTTCGGTTTATTACGAATCTTAAAAATATTTTGCAAAAAGATGAGAAACGTGCGTTATTAATTAGTGCTACGGGTACAGGAAAAACGTATGCTTCTGCTTTTGCTATGCGTGAACTTGGATTTAAACGTGTCTTATTTATTGTGCATAGAGCGTCTTTGGCAGTCCAGGCGAAGAAGTCTTACCAGAGAGTGTTTGGCAATTCGGTATCAATGGGATTGGTTGGTGCCGGTTATTATGAATATGATAAAGATTATGTATTTGCGACTGTAGAGACGTTAAATAAGGATGCGCATTTGCAGCAGTATAAAGTGGATGATTTTGATTGTATTATTTTAGATGAAGCACATCATAGTTCGGCTAATACATATCAAAAAGTGATGAATTATTTTACGCCGCGGTTGTTTTTAGGAATGACAGCAACGCCAGATAAGAGAACGGATTCGGATGATAATATATATGAAATATTTAACCATCAGATTGCATATGAGATTCGTTTGCAACAAGCAATGGAAGAAGAATTATTGTGTCCGTTTCACTATTTTGGAATTACGGATTTATCCGTTGTTCAGGATACGAAATCAAAGAATTTGTCTCATGAAGAGTTTAATAAGTTGATTTGTGATGAACGTGTAGAACATATTTTGGAACAGGCAAATTATTATGGTTACAGTGGTGAGCGTGTAAAGGGTTTAGTTTTCTGTAGCCGCAAACAAGAGTGTCAACAATTGTCGGCAAAATTTAATGATTTAGGCTATCGAACAGTTGCACTTAGTGGAGATGATTCAGAGAAAATTCGGCAAAATGCGTTTGAACGTTTGGCGATGAATGAGGAAAATGCAACAGACAAAGAACCATTGGATTACATTTTTTCAGTGGATATATTAAATGAAGGTGTTGACATTATTGAAGTCAATCAGGTTATTATGCTAAGACCTACACAATCGCCGATTGTATTTATTCAGCAATTAGGTAGGGGACTTCGAAAGGCGGCGGGCAAGGAATATGTCGTTATTCTTGATTTTATTGGAAATTACAACAATAATTTTATGATTCCGGTGGCTTTATCGGGAGATCGTTCCTATAATCCAGATACGATTCGAAAGTATGTTATAAGCGGAAATCGAACAATTCCGGGAGCCTCGACAATTCATTTTGATGAGATTGCGAAGAATAAAATATTCCAATCAATTGACAAAATTCGAGGAATGAAATCGATTATTAAAGAAAGCTATGTGTCATTAAAAAATAGATTAGGGAAAATTCCTAGTTTGTATGATTTTTATATTCATAACGAAGTGGACCCGTTAGTGATAATTAAGGAATACAAGACATATTTTCAGTTTCTTGAAAGTGTAGAAAAAACGAACTATATTTGCACTTTGTCAGCAGAAGAAAAAATGATTATAGAATATTTGTCGAAAACTATTTTAAGTGGGGTGCGACCGGAAGAATTGGAAATCTTGCGTTTATTATTAGAACAAAAAAGTATTTCCATAAATGATTTTAAACGGTTTGTAAATGAAAAGTATGATAGAAACATTACAAATAATCAGGTTGATTATGCAATAGATGTGCTGCAGGGGAAATTTGTAAGTAATGATAATGAGTATCAAAAATACAAGAATATTGAAGTTATAACGAATGACCATAATAACTTTATTACAAGAATGCTTTGTTATGAGGAGCGTTTACGACATGATGAGTTTAGGCAAATGGTAGAAGATATAATTCGAGTAGGTCTTACACGATACGAGGATAAATTTATGAAAACGGATGAGATAGAGTCTCCATTTGTTTTGTATGAAAAGTATTCGAGAAGAGACGTGAGTTTGCTAATGAATTGCGGAAAAGATTTATCTTCGGTTATGTTTGGAATGAAAAGAATCGTGGATGATGTTTTTATATTTGTTACATATCATAAAGAAAAATCAGATGATGAACGTAATTATGTGGATGGCAAACCGGATTACGCAGATGCGTTTGAGGACAACATGATTTTTAGATGGGATTCTAAAATCGGAATGGGTACTGAAAGTAACTATATGAAAGAGGTGACAACAGCACCTAGAAAACATTTGCTGGTAAAGAAAAGCGACGCAGAATCAAATTTTTATTATATGGGTACATTTGATATTTTGAATGTTAAGGAAGACCAAAAAGAAGATAACAAAGGTATTTTAAAGAAAATCTGTAAAGTGGTTGTGAAAATGCATCACCCAGTGAGGGATGATTTGTTATGTTATTTACAGAGCACAATTAAGGAGAATTAGAATGAAAACAATAAGAGTAGTTGCAGCGGTTATTCAAAGAAAACAAAATGGCAGCAAACAAATTTTCGCAACGCAAAGAGGCTATGGTGAATTCAAAGATGGATGGGAGTTCCCCGGCGGAAAAATTGAAGTCGGTGAAACTCCGCAGAAGGCATTGATTCGTGAGATAAAAGAAGAATTAGATGCAGATATTGTTGTGGGCGATTTGATTGACACGATTGAGTATGATTATCCGGATTTTCATTTATCAATGGACTGCTTTTGGTGTGAATTGCAGTCGGAGCATGTTGTATTAAATGAGCATGAGGACGCAAAGTGGCTTTCGAAGGCACAGTTGGATTCGGTTGATTGGTTACCTGCGGATGTAACCTTGGTGGATAAGATTGCAAAAGGGATGTGAGGATTGACACATAGGCCCTTTCCCATTGACAAAACCATCAATTCATGTAAAGATGAGAGAAACCCTTTCCGAACGGCAAGGGCATAATGTAAAATTGGAGGACAGAAAATGAAAGTAGCAGCAGCTTATGAAAATGGAGAAGTTTTTCAGCACTTTGGTCATACCAAACAATTCAAAGTGTATGAAATAGAGGATGGTAAAGTTGTGTCATCTGAAATTATAGAAACAAATGGACAAGGTCACAGTGCTTTGGCAGATTTTTTGCATGAACAGGCGGTTTCTACTGTGATTTGCGGAGGCATTGGTGAGGGTGCGCAAGCGGCTCTCACAGAACAGGGAATTGAGCTGTTTGCCGGTGTTAGCGGACAGGCAGATGAGGCAGTAGAAAAATATATCAAAGGGGAGCTTACTTCTACCGGTGCCAATTGTGATCATCACGGTGAAGAAGGTTCTTGCGGCGGACACGAAGATGGCGGATGTGGTTCTGCATGTGGAGGCGGCTGTGGTGGCTGTCACAGCAAACCGCCTTTTGAGGGCAAGAATGTAGGAAAGACGATGAGGGTACATTACAAAGGTACATTTAATGATGGAACGCAGTTTGATTCATCCTACGACCGTGGTGAGCCGTTGGAGTTTGTTTGCGGTGCGGGAATGATGATTTTAGGATTTGATAAAGCAGTGGCAAATTTGGAAGTTGGACAGATTGCGGATGTTCATTTGGAACCATCGGAAGCGTATGGAGAAGCGGACCCGGATGCAATATTTACCGTGGAAATTGATAAGATGCCAGGAGCGGAGGCGTTGGAGGCCGGACAGCAGGTATATCTCCAAAATATGTACGGACAGCCGTTCCCGGTAAAAGTTACAGCCAAAGATGAAAGCACGATAACATTTGATGCGAACCATGAGATGGCTGGCAAAGAGTTAAATTTCCAGATTGAAATTGTAGAGATTTTATAGGAAAATTGGTAAAAAAGACAAGAAGTATAATTATTATATTTGTTATCTAACCGGTTCTGTTAAGGCAAATGCTGAGCAGGAAAGGGAATTGATTAACATGTCAGACCAGACGCCTTATGATTACAGAGCGAATCATAAGGCTGCTTTTGATGACATTTCACCTGTCCTTTTGGAAGATCATTTGAGAAAAACAGGTAGTAGATTAGCAAAACAGGTTAAGGAACGAGGAGTAGAGGAGATATTAGAAGATATGCAGTTACTGGTAGGACCGCCGGAACTCCGTTATATTCAAAATGTGGCAATCATGATGTTCTGTGAGCATCCGGACCGGTTTTTTCCATACACCTATGTTCAGATGACATCATTTCCGCAGGGGAGTATAGAAAATCCAAGTGTCAGCGAGGATTTTCCTAATA
>ERZ825324.4575-NODE-4575-length-11359-cov-3.376238_pt1 | contig 11359 bp, 8 predicted proteins | sample MGYA00519859_ERZ825324 | MGnify/ENA primary metagenome ERZ825324 (study PRJEB31778, sample SAMEA3449198) | human gut metagenome | biome: human gut; feature: human-associated habitat; material: faeces | place: United Kingdom | collected 2010/2012 ... | reverse complement strand
TCATAATCGACCCGGAATATCACGGCGCGTGTGGGATCACCGCACGACACCAGAAAGCTGCTCCTGTCGGCCTCGGGCGAACATGAGACTCCTGCGGCCAGACGTGGAGCAATAGATGCCCAAGCGGTCGGACACATGCCGCGCGGCGGAAGGGTAGGGTCGGCTGTATGCGGCCCGATGCTCCAGACATCCCCCACAGTCATCAGCGGGCAGGGGCCGGCCTCGGGATCGTCGAGATAACGGGCCTGCAGTTCAGGCACCACGGTGCGGCGCACCACCGTCAGGCGGCAGCGACGGGTCGGCACGGCAGCTGAAGCAGGCTGAGCGAGCACCGCCAAGGGTTTTGCGGCCGCCAACGCGATAGTTCCGGCCATCAGTTTGCAGAAGTTTCGGCGGTTCATGCCGCAAAAGTAGTCAAATTCGGGCGGAATTCGCTACTTTTGCGCATACATTAACCAATCACCATTATGAAAAAGACAGCTATGGCGGTCATGGTAGCCCTTGCGGGCTGCGGACTGCAAGCCCATTCCTCCTCATCGGCCGACGGCGAAGCGCGCTTGCTGCGTTTCCCTTCGACCAATGGCAAGGAGGTTGTATTCACCTATGCAGGCGACCTCTACACGGCGCCTCTGTCGGGCGGCGAGGCACGCCGCCTCACATCCCACGAGGGCTACGAGATGTTCCCCCGCTTCTCGCCCGACGGCACCCACATCGCTTTCACGGGCCACTACGACGGCAACACAGAGGTGTATCTCATTCCCTCCGACGGCGGATCGCCCGAACGCCTCACCTACACGGCCACCAATGCGCGCGACGACATAGGCGACCGCATGGGCCCCAACAACATCGTCATGACATGGAGCCCCGACGGCAAGCGCATCGTCTACCGCAACCGCATCTCCGACGGCTTCGACGGCAAGCTCTGGACCATCTCGCCCCAGGGAGGCATGCCTGAAGAGATACCCCTCCCCGAAGGAGGCTTCTGCAGCTTCTCGCCCGACGGCAAGCGCATGGCCTACAACCGCGTGATGCGTGAGTTCCGCAACTGGAAGTATTACCGCGGAGGCATGGCCGACGACATCTGGATCTACGATCCCGAGGCTGCCACAGTCAAGAACATCACCGACAATGTGGCGCAGGACATCATACCCATGTGGATCGGCGACGAGATCTTCTTTCTCTCCGACCGCGACATGACCATGAACATCTTCGTCTACAACACACTTACGGGCGCGACGGAGAGGGTGACCGACTTCACCGACTACGACGTGAAGTTTCCCTCGACCGACGGCCATATCATCGTCTTCGAGAAGGGAGGCTATCTGTATAAGCTCGATCCTGCCACACGCGCCACATCGCGCATCGACATCACTCTGCGTCCGGAGGCCAATTTCGCCCGCACCGAGCGCAAGCCGGCCGGAAAACTCATGACGTCGGTATCGGCGTCGCCCGACGGCCAGCGTCTGGCAGTGACCGCCCGCGGCGAGGTGTTCGATGTGCCGGTCAAGGAGGGAGTCACCCGCTGCATCACCCTCACCCCGGGCGCCAATGAGCGCGGAGCCGAGTGGAGCCCCGACGGCAAGAACATCGCATATATCTCCGACCGCACCGGCGAGACCGAGATATGGCTCCAGCCTGCCGAGGGCGGAGAGCCGCGGCAGCTTACCCGCGACAACGACACTTACATCCGCTCGCTCCAGTGGAGTCCCGACTCCCGCCACATCCTCTACACCGACCGTAAGAACCGCGTCGTAGAGGTTGATCCGGCCAACGGCGGCAAGCGCACGGTCATTCAGAATCCGGAAGGAGAATTTTTCGACGTCGTCTACTCCCCCGACAGCCGCTGGATCGCCTACACCCGCTCGGGAGCCAACAACATGGGCGTGGTCTACGTCATGGAGCTCTCCACAGGCCGCGAGATTCCCGTCACCGACAGCTGGTATGACTCATCGTCGCCGCTTTTCAGCGCCGACGGGAAATATCTGATATTCAGCTCCGCCCGCGACTTCAACCCGATATACAGCCGCACGGAGTGGAACCATGCCTACGGCGCCATGGACTGCCTCTACATGGCTCTCCTCGACTCCTCCACTCCTTCGCCGTTCCTGCCCGCCAATCCGGCCGTGGGAGCCGCCAAGACTCCGGAGACAAAGAAAGACGCTTCCGTCAAGGATGCCGCTCCGACTGTAAAGATCGATCCCGAAGGGCTCTCCTCGCGCATCATCCGCCTGCCGCTCTCCACCGGCTGGTATTCGCCGGTCTACTCCGACGGCAGCCGCGTGTGGTATCGCACTGGTGGTGCCGTCAAATCCTTCGACCTCTCAAGCCGCAAAGAGGAGACCGTGGCAGAGCGTGCGGCCATGGGTGTCAGCCCCGACGGCAAAAACGCCCTCTTCCTGCGCGGCAATGACATATTCGTAGCTCCCCTCACGACAGGCAAGGCATCGCTCGACAAGCCGGTCGATACCTCCGGCGTCGTGGCCGTCATAGACTATCCGCAGGAATGGGCGCAGATTTTCGACGAGACCTGGCGCGCTTTCCGCGACGGCTTCTATCTCGAAAACATGCACGGACTCGACTGGAAAGCCATCAAGACCAAATACGCCGCACTGCTCCCCTATGTGAAAACCCGCCTCGACCTCAACTACGTCATCGGGGCTATGATCGCCGAACTCGCTTGCGGCCACGCTTACGTCAATCCGGGTGATACCCCGCGCCCCGTCAACATCCCCATGGGACTCCTCGGAGCCGACATCTCGCGCGACAAGAGCGGATATTACCGCATTGACCGCATCCTTCCGGGCGCGCCCTACAGCGAGAGCCTCCGCTCCCCGATGCAGGAACCGGGAATGGACATCAATGCCGGCGATTATATCACGGCCATCGACGGCGCCGACCTCGCCTCGTGTCCCAACATCTACAGCCTTCTCATCGACAAGGCCGACCGCCTCGTGGAACTGCAGGTCAACTCGCGCCCCTTGGCCGAAGGCTCCCGCAAGGTGACAGTGCGTCCGATCGACGACGAATACCCGCTGCGCCACTATGACTGGGTGCAGACCAACATACGTAAGGTCAGCGAGGCCACCGACGGCCGCGTGGGCTACATCTATATCCCCGACATGGGTCCTGACGGACTCAACGAGTTTGCGCGCTACTACTATCCGCAGCTCGACAAGGAGGCCCTCATCATCGACGACCGCGCCAACGGCGGCGGCAACGTATCGCCCATGATCATCGAGCGCCTGATGCGCAAGCCCTACCGTCTGACCATGAGCCGCACATCGTCGAAAGTCGGCACTATCCCCGAAGGCACCCACAACGGTCCGAAGATACTGCTCATCAACAAGTACTCGGCATCCGACGGCGATCTCTTCCCCTGGAGTTTCAAAGCCAACAATCTCGGCACCGTCATCGGCACCCGCACCTGGGGAGGCATCATCGGCATTAGCGGCTCGCTGCCCTATATGGACGGCACTGACGTGCGCGTGCCCTTCTTCACCAACTACGACGCCGCAACCGGCCAGTGGATCGTAGAGAACCATGGCGTGGATCCCGACATACTCGTCGACAACGATCCGCTGCGCGAATATGCCGGCGACGACCAGCAGCTCACGCGCGCCATCGAGGAGGCACTGCGTCAGCTCCGCGACCGCAAGCCGCTGCCGCCGGTGCCCGCTCCCCGCACCTTCCGCGACCTCGGCCTCTGATCTGCCCTTAAGGATATTGACAAAAACAGTCGTAATGCCTGGTCATCGGCATTGCGACTGTTTTTGTCATTATTGTGAAAATGATTAAATTTGCATCGGTAAGGTATTTGCTTTACCTGCTATGATCAATCAATATGAGTGCAACAATACCCGAAATAATAGGGAGCAAGACGTCGCGTGGATTTTCGATCGAGGTGCTTCCGCCACTCAAAGGGCGCGGCATCGGACAGCTTTTCGAATCGGTCGACCGGCTTGCCGAATTCGGCCCGTCGTATATCAACATCACCACCCACCGCAGCGAGCTGGTATATAAATCCACTGCCGACGGCCTCTACCAGCGCGTCAGCGAGCGCGCCCGTCCGGGCACGGTGGCTGTGGCCGCCGCCCTGCAGCAGCGCTACGGCATCACGGCCGTGCCTCACCTCATATGCAGCGGATTCACACGCGCCGAGACGGAATATGCCCTGATCGACCTGCGGTTTCTCGGCATCACAAATCTGCTCGTGCTACGCGGCGACAAGGCGCGCCACGAGAGCCGCTTCACCCCTACGGCAGGAGGACATGCCCACGCCGTCGAGCTCCAGCGGCAGATCAACGACTTCAACCGCGGGCTGATGGCCGACGGCACTGAAATGGACACTGATGAGGGAGCTGCACCCTTCAGCTACGGAGTGGCCGGCTATCCGGAGAAACATGATGAAGCCCCTAATCCCCAAATGGACATAGAGTGGCTCAAGCACAAGATTGACAACGGGGCTCAATATGTCGTCACCCAGATGTTTTTCGACAACACACGATATTTCGATTTTGTGGAGCGCTGCCGTCAGAACGGTATCAATGTCCCGATAATACCCGGCATCAAGCCGATCGTCACCAAAGGACAGCTGACGCTGCTACCTAAAGTGTTTCACGTCGATATTCCGTCGGATCTTGCCAATGCCGTTGCCGCATGCCGCGATGATTCCCAGGCCAAAGAGGTTGGAGTGGAATGGCTGACAATGCAGATGCGCGGACTATATGATGCGGGCGTGCCTTCAGTACACATATATTCACTTAACGCCACCCGCAGCGTGGCGGCAGCCCTTAAACAAGTATTATGAGATTTGCCGACATACCGGGCCACGACGACGTCAAGGCGCGCCTCCGGCAGATGGCCGACAGCGGCCGCATACCCCACGCCCTGCTCATCGAGGGCCCGTCGGGCATAGGCAAGATGGCTCTTGCCAGAGCTTTCGCCCAGTATCTCACCTGTACGGGCGGACGCCCGGGCGGCGATAGTTGCGGCAGCTGTCCGTCGTGCCTCCAGCATCAGAGTTTCAACCATATCGACACGCACTATACCTTTCCGGTCGTCAAACGCGAAGGTTCAGCCGAGACGCCTCTGAGCGACGACTATGCCGCGCAATGGCGCGACTATGCCGGCGAACGTCTCTACATGGACCTCGACCGGTGGACCGACGCCCTGGGACGCCGCAACGCCCAGCCCTCGATCTACGTCAGCGAAAGCGCCGCCCTGATACGCATGCTCTCGATGACGTCGCACCGGTCGCCATACCGCACCGTCATACTGTGGCTCCCCGAACGCATGGGCGCCGACACCGCCAACAAGCTCCTCAAACTGATCGAAGAGCCCTACGAGGGCACTCTCTTCATCATGGTCAGCGACCAGCCGTCGCTGATACTGCCCACCATCTACTCGCGCCTGCAGCGCATCGAGGCCCGGCGCCTGAGCGACGACACCGTGGCACGCTATCTCGAGGAGCGCCACTCCATCGATCCGGCCGAAGCCCTGATGCTCGCCCATAACGCCGAGGGATCGGCCGCGGCCGCCCTGCGCATGATCGACACACGCAGCGACAACCACGCTTTCTTCGAGCTGTTCACGCGCCTGATGCGCCTGGCATATCAGCGCAAGATAGCCGACCTGCGAGGGCTTGCCGCCGAACTCGCCGCCCTCGGACGCGAGAAAGAGATAAAATTCTACGACTACTGCGCGCGGCTGGTGAGGGAGAACTTCGTGGCCAACTTCCATGTCGACCGCCTCAACTACATGAACCGCGAGGAACAGCAGTTCAGCGTCAACTTCGCCCGGTTTATCAACGAGAACAATGTCGAGAAAATCATCCGGACACTCGATGACGCCCGAATCGACATAGCCGGCAACGGCAACGGCCGTATAGTGGGCCTCGACGTAGCCATAAAGATCATACTGCTCCTCAAACAATGACGACGTTTCTGCGGCAGATAGCGCGCCGGTATGCCGGTGACGAGGAGGGCCGCGCAGGGCGGACATGCTTCGTATTCCCCAACAAACGCTCAGCCACCTTCTTCCGCTCCGCCATGGAACAGGAAGCGGGGAGCCGCGCAGCCCGAGGTCTCCGCGCTAAGACAATCAACTCCCTTGCCGCGTCGCTCACGCGCGGCAAGGAGGCCACTCGGCTTGAGGCGCTGCTGGTAATGTATAACGAATACCGCCTCCTCATCGACGAACAGTCGACAGTCCGAGGCACGTCAGAAGCCATGGACTTCGACCGCTTCGCATTCTGGGGCGACATGCTCATCAACGACTTCAATGATGTGGACCGCTATCTCGTGGATCCTGACAAGATTTTCGTCAACGCCCGGCGATTCAAGGAAATCAACTCCAATTATCTCACCCCTGAACAGGCCGACGCCATACGCCGCTACTGGGGCGAGGACCGCAGCCACATGGCCATAGAACGCTTCTGGACCCACGTAGACGGCAAGGGACAATCGACAGTCCACACAAAGTTCCTGCGGCTATGGGAAGTACTCGCGCAGCTTTACCACCGCTACACTGAAAGCCTCCACGCCAAAGGGCTGACCACCTCGGGCGCTATTTTCCGAGAAGCAGCCGAAGCCGTCAAAAAAGGGGATGCACTGCAACGCATGCCCTACAGCCGCTACGTGTTTATAGGATTCAATCTCCTCTCTACGTCTGAACACGTCATATTCAGTCACCTGCGCGACCGCGGTATGGCCGACTTCTACTGGGACTGCGAATCGTCCGTCCTGCTCATGCCAGGCAATCCTGCCGGACAGCATATACGCACCAATATGTGCGAATTTCCGTCGCTCTATCCCCTCGATACACAAATACCTCAACGCGAGCCCGAGATAGAAATAATCGGAGTGCCAGGCAACATGGCTCAGGTTTCGGCCGCCGCCGAAACACTGGCCCGATGGATCCGCCCCGAAGAGAGAGTCACAGACCCGGACAACGCCATAAACACCGCTGTTGTGCTACCCGACGAATCGCTGTTCATCCCACTGGTACACAACATGCCCCAGGCGATCAGCAAGATCAACGTCACTATGGGGTTCCCTTTCCGGATGAGCCCCATATCGACGCTACTGCGTCTTATAACCTCCTTACAGATGAGAGCCCGGCGTGGGAGCGGAGGCCCTACTTTTTACCATGAGGATGTCAGCAACCTGCTGGCCGATCCCAACGTGAGAAGATTATCAGCCGAAGAGGCCGACGCTCTTGCCGACGACATAGCCGCCAACCGCCTGTTCAGAGTCGGAGAGAGTCACATCAGTGACTCCTACCCTGCGCTTGCGCCGATTTTCACAGCCGTCAGACTGACCGACGATACCGGCCTTATATGCGACTATCTGCGCCGGATGGCCTCGATGATGCTCGATACAGCCGACAGCCAGGAAGTGAACCGTCACTTCCTGCAGGCCTATATAAAAAAGATCGACGAGATACAAGCCACCATAGAACACCACGGAATAACGATGCGCGGCGCCACGCTGACAGGCATGATCGAACGGGCTCTCCAGAATGAGATAGTCCACTTCAAGGGCGAGCCCCTCGCCGGTCTGCAGGTGATGGGCATGCTTGAGACCCGGGCGCTCGACTTCGACAACGTCATAGTCATGTCGATGAACGAACGTATATTTCCGCGCCGCCACTATGCCAGCTCATTCATACCCGAAACCATCAGGAGAGGCTACGGGCTGCCGACATCGGATTTCCAGGAAAATGTCTATGCCTACTATTTTTATCGTCTCATTTCACGCGCATCAAGAGTGACCCTGACCTACGACATGCGCACGTCAGGACTCCGCACCGGCGAACTGTCGCGATACGCCGTGCAGCTCCTGTATCTCTATTCTGGTGCGAAAGTGAACCACAGACAACTGAAGTTCGGCAACATACCCGTAGAACATCATAACCTGACAGTTGAGAAAACGCCACGCATCATGGAGCGACTGATGCGTTTCACATCGGAAGCGCCCGCAGGGGAGGGGGTCAATCTGTCGGCAAGCAACATCAACACCTATCTCGGCTGCCCGCTCGAATTCTATCTCCGCTATGTGGAAGGATTCGACCCCAACGACGAGATGCACGACTATATCGACGCCAGCACCAACGGCACCATAGTCCACGACACTGCCGAAGCATTCTACAACATGCTCAAGGGCGACGCCGACAGCGTGACCGTGACAGCCGACATGCTCCGGCATCATATCGACCATCCCGAACTGGCTCTTGAAAAGATCATCACCAGAGTGATCAACCGCAACTTCCTGCGTCTGGGCGATGATTGCCTCACGCCGCTGAAAGGGGAATCACTGATTGCAGGCAACCTCGTCAGAGAGCTCATACTGACCATGCTGCGGAAAGAGATCGAACTCACTCCCTTTACATTCATATCGGCAGAGAAGCCATTTTTCACAGAAATAGATGCCGGGCTGCCATTCAGACTTCGTATCAAACAGCGTATAGACCGTATAGACCGCGTGGCAGGCAGACTGCGTATCGTCGACTACAAGACCGGGGGCGACAGCACCATCATCGACGCCGATCTTGACCGCCTTTTCGCACGCGGATACAGCGACGTCAAAGCAGTACGTCAGCTCATCATCTACTGCATGGTTTATGCCGCCGACAACCACACTGACGAACCGATACAGCCGGTGATATATAAATTCCGCGACATGGCTCTCGGAGGACTGCAGCCCCTGAAGATTAAGACCGACCGCTATCGGCTCGATGAGCTGACCGACTATCATCAGGTGATCGACGGATTCACCGAACGTCTGCACTCAGTGCTGCGCGAGATATTCGATCCGGAACGACCATTCACAGCCACTGACGACGAGAAAGCCTGCACTTTCTGCCATTTCAAGGCAATATGCGGCCGCTCCGGCAAATCCGAATGACCCGACTATCACTGATAAGTAAACGATGATCTACGTCCACGTGCCATTCTGCCGCTCAAAGTGCGCCTACTGCGACTTCTATTCGCTGCCGCGCCTGGAACTCGCCGAACAATATCGCGAGACGCTAATTGCCGAATGGCGATCGTGCCGACACGAGACCGAAGGGCTCCCCTCTCCGGCTACGCTTTACATCGGCGGAGGTACCCCCTCGGCACTCCCACGCCCGGTGCTCCAGAACATTATTGACACTCTCGCCACACCGTCGATGACCGAAATCACCATAGAGGTCAATCCTGAGGATGTAGACAGCGAATTCATCAGATGGATCTCAGACACCCCTGTAAGCCGCGTCAGCATGGGAATCCAGTCGCTCCACGACGACGAACTGCGCATAGTAGGGCGTCGTCATACAGCAGCACGCGCACTCGAAGCCCTCGACATGCTCGCAGCCTCACGCCTCGACGTCAGCGCCGACCTGATATATGGGCTCCCGGGGCAGACTGCAGAATCTTTTGCCGACAGCCTCCGGCAGGTGATCGCACGACGTCCGGAGCATCTGTCATGTTATCTTCTCTCATACGAGCCGGGCACCCGCCTCCACGCCATGCGCTCCATGGGGCGCGTCAGGGAGGCCACAGACACCGAGACTACAGAGATGTTCGGCCTCCTGCGCCGCATGACCGCCGATGCCGGCTACACCCACTATGAGATATCCAACTTCGCTCTCCCGGGTCACCGGGCCATACACAACAGCGGCTACTGGGATCTGTCGCCATATCTCGGCCTCGGTCCCGGCGCACATAGTTTCGACGGCATGACACGCCGCTACAATCCGTCGGATCTCAGATCATACATAGCGAGCGGAGGCAGATCTTTTGCCATCGCCGAGGAGGAGAACGCCGACGAACGCCTCAACGACTATCTCATCATACGCCTGCGCACAGCCGAAGGGCTCGATCTGCAGCAGTTTGCCCTGCTGTTTGGCGACGAAGCCTCCCGGCGCCTGCTCGCCGACGCAGCCCCACACATATCGGCCGGACGCCTCCTGTCAGCCGGCGGCCGTCTGCTGATGAATCCCGCCCACTGGCTCGTCACTGACATGGTGCTCACCGACCTCATCCACGCTTGAAAGAATCCACATATTGATTTGCATTTGCCAAAACAGTTGACTATATTTGTATCATAATATTGGCAGTATTATGATGAAAACAACAGATAGTGATACTATATTATCTTTATTGGACGGATTTGTTCTTGATAATACAGACGATATATCCCTGCAGGTTGCGGAAGATTTCCGGAAACGGCGTGTGGAGAAGAATATTACCCGGCAACGCATCTCCGAGCTGTCAGGAGTGCCCTTGTCTACTGTAGCCCGCTTCGAACAGAAAGGACGTATAGCGTTCGAATCGCTTGTCAGGCTGGCGATGGCATTGGGCTATACTACCGAGCTGCGCAATATATTCAGCACGCCCAAGTATGACACGATGGAGGAGCTTGATATGATTCGCCATAAAAGCGGCGGCAAAAGAGCCTACACTAAAAACGACAGGAAATGAAAAAAATCACCAGACTCAAAGTCATGTTTCACGGGCATAATGTCGGCACGAAAATCCGGTTGCCGGAGATCCGATGCCGAGAAATCATCAAGGAAGTCAGCGGCGGCTGCAGGGAATTGACCCGCTATGAAATAGCCTTGGACTAAACGTCGGCCAGCACCGAGAAATCAGAGATAATGTAGTCAGCTCCGGCTTCTTCCAGTTCAGCGACAGAGCCATTGCCGTATGTGACGCCACATGTGGCGGTTCCGGCACGTTTGCCCATTAGAATATCAACGTTCATGTCTCCGACCACAAGTGTTTCCGCCTTGGCCCATCCCTGTTTATCAAGAATAAGATTGACCGGATCGGGAGCCGGTTTGCCATTTTTCACATCGCCGCCACCTACAAGCATTCTGAAACACTCGCCGATATGCAGATCAGAGCAATATTCTTCAAGTGAGCCCCTGCTCCGGCTTGAAGCGATAGCCATTCTGACCCCTCGGCTGTTCAGCTCTATAAGCGTGTCAAAGACGCGAGGGAACAGATGCACCCTAAAAGATCCTTTGATGGAATTGAAAATATTGCGATAGGTAGTCACATATTGGTCCGACAAACCGGCGATATCTGGCCAAAGCCGCAAAGGGATCTCTTCAAGCCTGTAACCGATCATCGACTTGCACTCCTCATCGGATCTCTCCGGCAGATGCAGTTCTCTTATAGTCAGCTGCATCGTCTCGACAATCATTGCTGAAGTATCCGCCAAAGTACCGTCAAAATCAAATATGATATTCCTGTATCGTTGATCAACGTTTCTCATTATATCAATATTTTGCGCCAATATAAGTGTTATCAATCACAGTCTGTATTATAACGCTATTGAATACAACAAGTGCTCTTTCAGCCAATGGCCGTCGG
>ERZ825324.4570-NODE-4570-length-11375-cov-6.278180_pt1 | contig 11375 bp, 6 predicted proteins | sample MGYA00519859_ERZ825324 | MGnify/ENA primary metagenome ERZ825324 (study PRJEB31778, sample SAMEA3449198) | human gut metagenome | biome: human gut; feature: human-associated habitat; material: faeces | place: United Kingdom | collected 2010/2012 ... | reverse complement strand
CCCAGATTTCCCGCGTGGGCAACAACTACAATCAGGTCGTCAAGGCGATCAACACGTACCTCTCGCGCAACATGCTGCCCCGCCAGATCGACACGCTGGTAGCCTGCACGCGAGAATTGAAACTCCTCTCGGAGCAGGTATTGGAGTTGACTAAACGATTACGGGAGGAGTGGGGGCAAGGGGAGGACTTGCCCATCGCGGCAAAATGACTATCTTTGTGAGGGTAAAGCGGTTTTTAATTCCCGATAAACGACCCGAACGATGACCGACCGACTGATTTTCGTACACGACAAGCGGCGCGACGCCTACGTCGACAAGACGTCGGAGATCGTCGGGCTGCGACCGGCCGGAGCGTATGTGTATGTCGATTACGGCGCGGCGCGGGTATTCCGCTATCGCAAGGAGCATGTGGTCTGCTATCCCCTGCTCGCCACCCGCCGGCAGGTACGCATCTACAAGGACGGGACGTTGCAGGAGCCGTACGATACGCTGTTCGACTACGGGAAATATGTCCGGCTGGGCGCCGGAGAGGGCTTGCGTTCGCCGGCGATCGAGAAGTCGCGGATCGAAGCGGTCGATGCGCAGCCGCTCGCCGCAGACAAAGAGCGGCTGCTTTCCTATTTCGCGGAGGTTCTCGCAGCCAAAGCCTCTCTGGAGTCGGAAACCGATACGGAGGCCGCAGAGGAGGTTCCCGAAGGGGAGAAGAAAAGTTCGATCGCCGCCCTGCTCGCCGAGACGATGCAGCGCATCGATCCGCAGGATCCCCGTACGGCGCTGTATGCCTATCTGAACGGGCGGACGGCGGCGTGCGACGTCGACAATGCGGCCCTCGTCTATCCCTTCGGCTGCAACGCCAGCCAGAAACTCGCCGTGCAGCGGGCGCTGGGCAATCGGGTGAGCGTGGTCGAGGGGCCTCCCGGTACGGGAAAGACGCAGACGATTCTGAACATCGTCGCCAATCTGCTGATGCAGGGAAAAACCGTCGGCGTCGTGTCCAACAACAATGCGGCGGTGGACAACGTGCGCGACAAACTGTCGAAATACGAGTACGGGGCGTTGATGGCCGAGCTGGGAAACCGGACCAGACGGCAGGCCTTTTTCGCGGACAAACAGCAGGATTTCATGCCCGACGCCGCGTGGCGGTTGCCGGCGGAGGAGCGCGCGGCCCTGCGAACGCGGCTGGGCGAGCTGTCGGCGGCCATAGACGAGCTTTTCCGCGTCGACGCGGAGCTGGCCGACCTGCGGACGAAACGCTCCTATGCCCAATGCGAGTACCGTCATCTGCTGTGGGAACAACCGCTGGACGAAGCGCGGATGCGGCGCGTCGACCGCTGTTTCTTCCGTCCGATCGACAGCCGGCGGGCGCTGTCGTTCCGGCATCTCGTTACCGAGAGGTGGCAGGGCGGAAGGCCGTCGCTCGCTTTGCGGGCCGGACTGCTGTTCCGGTGCGGCGCGTGGCCCGGGAAGCGGCTGTTCGCGGATGCGGAGCTGCTGCCCGCCTATGCCGATCGCAAGTTCTACGAAACCTATATCGCCGAGCTCTCGGCCCGCATCGCCCGGCTCGGGGCACCGTCCGACGAGCAGCGTGCGAAGAGCCTGATCGAAGCGTACGGGAAGGTGTCGGAAGCGCTGTTCCGCGATATGCTCTACCGCAAATACGAACGCCTGAACGAAGCGCGGCAAGAGGAGCGGCCCCCGTTCACGATGCAGAACTACCGGACGCATTTCCGCGCCTTCGTCGAACGCTATCCGGTCGTGCTGAGTACGACCCATTCGCTGTGCGCTTCGATCGGCGCGGGGCACCTGCTCGACTACGTCATCATCGACGAGTCGTCGCAGGTCGATATCCTCACGGCGGCCGTCTGCTGCGCCTGTTGCCGGAATATCGTCATCATCGGCGACAGCCGGCAGCTGCCGCATATCGTGGAGGAGCAGCTCAGGGCGAAGGCCGGGGAGCTGCGCGACAAACATCGGGTGCCCGACGCTTACGATTATGTGCGGCAGAACATCCTCTCCTCCTTCAAACGGGTCTTCGCGGAACGGCTGCCCGTCACGCTGCTGCGCGAACATTACCGCTGTCATCCGCTCATCATCGACTTCTGCAACCGGAAATATTACCGGAACGAGCTGCTCATCATGACCGAACCGAAGGGCGGCTATCCCTTTACGGTCCTGACGACGACCGCCTCGAAAACCTACTCCCATAACGGCCGGATCTACAACCAGCGCCAGATCGACGCCACCTGCGACTGGATCGAGCGGCAGCATGCGGAGCCGGAGCAGATCGGCGTCATCTCTCCCTACCGGTATCATGCGCAGGAGCTGCGGCGGTGCCTGCCGCCGGGTGTCGAGGCCGACACGATCCACAAGTTTCAGGGACGGGAGAAGAATACCATCGTGTTCCACACGGTACGTTCCGAAATCACGGCATTTCTGGACGATCCGAACCTGATCAACGTGGCCGTCTCACGGGCCGTCGAGCATCTGGTCGTCGTCAAGACCGAAGGGATGCGGATCGCCCACGGGTCGGACATCGGCGATCTGCTGCGCTACATTCGTTTCACGTGCGAGGACGTCGATTCGGTCTTTATCACCAGTCCGATCCGTTCGGTTTTCGACGTGCTGCATACGGAGTACGCCGCCATGCGGTTCGCCTCCGATGCGAAACGCGAATCGCCGGCCGAACGGATCGCCGAAAGGCTCATCGGAGGAATTCTCGCCGGGGAGGATCGGTTTTCCGCCATCGGCGTCCACCGACACTACCGGCTGTACGATCTGGTCGGACGGAACGTCGAGTTGTCCGACGAGGAGCGCCTCTTCGTCCGCCGCCGCTCGCATCTCGACTTTCTGCTCTACAACCGGATGGACAACACGCCGATTCTGGGGATCGAGGTGGACGGCGTGCTCCACCACCGCTTCGACGAGGTGCAGGTCGCCCGCGACCGGCGCAAAAACGGCATCCTCGCCAAGATCGGCCTGCCGCTTCTGCGTCTCTCCACGGACGGCAGCAGCGAAAAGGAACGGATCGTAGGCGCGCTCGAACAGGCCATGCAGCAGGGGTGAGTGCCGAGCAGCGACAACCCGCAAGGCGGTCAGAGACCGACAGGGGACGGTTCGCAAACAGCGATGAGCAGAAAACACCGTAAGGCCGAAGGACGAATATCCAAGACATAACGATTCCTCGGCAGACCGGAGTTATCACGCTTGTTCGACGGCCAATCCGTCAGCTGTTTTCACTCCACATGTCGCACTGCTTCATGATCGTACTCAACGCATCTTCCTGTCCCTCGGGCGGATAATCATACTTCCTGAGCAGTCGTTTCACGATCCGACGCATGCCGGCACGGGCGCTCTCCTTGAGATTCCAGTCGATCGTCTTGTTGCGGCGCAGCGCATCGGTCAGTTCCCGTGTAATGGCAACCAACTGTTCGTTCGTATAGAAATCGCGTACGGCCTCGGGTTTGGTCAGCGCATCGTAAAATGCCAGCTCTTCGTCGTTCAGATCGAGCGCTTTGTCGGATTCTTTGCCGTGGGCGATCTCGTGGGCGATTTTCAGCAACTCCTGAATTACCTCCTCGTTGGTCAGCAACCCTTTGAGGTAATTGCTCATGGCACGGGACAGAATCTCGGAGAATTTTTCGGCCCGCACCGTATTGGTCCGTTGATAAATTCGCACCTGTTCAGCAATCAGCTTGCGCAACAGTTCGACGGCGAAGTTTCTCTCCCTCATCTGGGAGATCTCTTCGAGAAATTTCGGATCGAACAGCGAAAACTCCTCCTCGACGTCGGAGAAGAGGTTGATTACACCGTCGCTCTTGATGCTCTGTTTGAGCAGCTCGTTGATCCGTGCGTTGATTTCGCGCAGCGACATTTTGCCCTTGCCTTCGATGCGCGTCAACAGCGTGCGCACGGCTTCGAAATAGGCCGCTTCGAGACGCTGCTCGTAGTTCAGCAAACTCTGACAGAGCGACAACGCCTGCCGCAACAGCAGCGCCTCCTTGACAAACAGCTTCTTCGGCTCCTCGCGTTCGGGAGCTTGCAGAAAATCGACTCCTCCGCTGATCGCTTTGGCCCGTTCCAGATCGGATTTGCCGAAAAAGGCCGTATAGTCGAACCCGTGCAGCAAATCACGACACACTTCCAATCTCTTCTGAAACTCGGGATAGGCCGTTTTCGACACGTCGGGATCGCCGTAATTCTTGCGGTCGCGGAGCGTATAGTCGCTCATCGCCTTCCTCAACGCCGACGCGATGCCGACATAATCCACCACCAGTCCGCCCTGTTTGTCGCCGAAGACCCGGTTGACGCGCGCAATGGCCTGCATCAGATTGTGGCCGGCCATCGGCTTATAGACGTACATCGTCGCCAGCGACGGCACATCGAATCCGGTAAGCCACATATCGACCACAATCACGATTTTCAACGCACCGCCGTCGTCCTTGAACGCTTTTTCCAGCTCCTTTTTACGGGCATCGTTCCCGATGATCGGACGCCACTCCTCGGGATCGCCATTGCCCGAAGTCATTACGACGGCCAGTTTCCCGCTCCATGCCGGACGCATTTCGAGCAACCGGCGATAGATCTTGATCGCAATCGGCCGCGAGTAGGCCACGATCATCGCTTTCCCCGTCTGTTCGTACTGACGGTTCTCCTCGTAGTGTTTTACGATGTCTTCGCACAGCGAACCGATGGTTTCGTCGGCCCCGAGAATCGAGTCGATGCGCCCCAGCTCGCGCTTGCTCTTCTCGATGACATACGCTTCCGCCTCGGCCGCCATCGCATCGTATTCGTCGTCGATACGGCGCAGGGTCGCCTCGTCGAGTTTCAGGTTGATCACACGGCTTTCGTAATAGACCGGTCGCGTCGCACCGTCCTCCACCGACTGCGTCATGTCGTATACGTCGATATAATCGCCAAACACCTCGCGGGTCGATCGATCTTTCAACGCGATGGGCGTTCCGGTGAAGCCGATATAGGTCGCATTGGGCAGCGCGTTGCGCACCAGACGAGCCGCACCGACGATGACCTTCGCGCGTGTCGTACCGTCGGGCATGGTCACCATTTTCACCTTCTCCTCCAATCCGTATTGGCTGCGGTGTGCCTCGTCGGCCATGACCACGATATTGCGGCGCTCGGAGAGCGGTTCGTCGCTCTCCTCGAATTTCTGCATCGTCGTAAAGAAGATGCCGTTCGCCTCGCGTCCGGCCAGCAACTCTTTCAAATGAGCGCGGCTCTTGGCTTGGACAGGTTTCTGACGCAGAAAGTCTTCGCACCGGGCGAACTGCCGATAGAGCTGCCCGTCCAGATCGTTGCGGTCGGTCAGCACGACAATGGTCGGCGACGACATCGCCTGCTGCAACAGCTTCGAGAAGAAGACCATCGAAAAGGACTTGCCGCTGCCTTGCGTATGCCAGAAAACGCCGCCTTTGCCATCCGTCCGTGCAGCTTCCATCGTCGACAGTACCGCCTTGCGCACGGCGTAGAACTGGTGATAGGCTCCCAATATCTTCGCACTTTGCTTCCCGTCCTTCGAGAAACACAGGAAATTGCGTATCAACTCCACCAGCCGCACCTTGTCGAACATCCCCCGAAACAGCACGTCGAACCCGGCACAGCTCCGATCCTCCATCGAACCGTCGACCGTTTTCCACGCCATAAAGCGGTCTTCTCCCGCCGTAATCGTGCCGGCCTTGGTAATCGCGTGGTCGCTCATCACACAGAACGCATTGTAGATGAAGAGCGACGGAATCTCCTGCATGTAATTGCGCAACTGCGCATAGGCCTCCGAAACGTCGGTATTCTCGCGCGAGGGCGATTTCAACTCCACCACGACCAGCGGCAGACCGTTGACGAAGACGACGATATCCGCCCGCTTCACCGATCGCTCCTCGACCGTCCACTGGTTCGCTACCGTAAAATAATTTCGCAACGGCGTATCGTAGTCGACGAGCCGCACGAGTTCCGACCGCTGCTCCCGGCCGTCGAAGTAGTTGACCGCGACCCCGTTTTGAAGATAATCGGTAAACTGCTCGTTCTTTTGTACCAATGAACCGCCCTCGTAGGTCCGGATCTTCGTGATCGCCTCCTCGATCGCCGCAGCAGACAAGGACGGATTCAACTCCTGCACCGCCGCCCGCAGTTGCTCCATGTAGATCGGCTCCGTATAATCGCGCGCGACCTCCGGCCCATAGACATAGTCGTAGCCCAGCTGCTCGCGGAACAACTCGATTATCGCATTTTCAAAATTGGCTTCGGTGAAGTGCATAAATCCCAAACTTATATTTCTGTTTCGTTTTGACGTTTAAACTGATAGGTATCGGATTCCCAATTTATAATCTCATTTTTTGTTACCTTACTACATCCTTTACTTTTGCAAAAATCTGCAAGACTGTTAATAAATATATCATTTTGTTGACAAGGAATCAATTTCAACAATTCTTTTCCCGTCGTAGTTAATATTTTAATATCAACAGTACATTTAATAATGCTATCACTATCATTATAAAAAGTTATCATGGTTGTTTGATTAATACTATTATGATTATACGAATGAGCTGGAATTGTAAAGGTAAGTGTTAATGCTTCATTACTTAAAACACCCATATCCGTTAATTTTAACGCATCTATCAAACTAATACCAAATTCCTTTTCCGTACAAATACATTCATTATGAACAAGATATGATGTAGACACCACAAATAATTCAGCATCTTCTTTAGTCATATTCCTCAATGTATCTAAAGTTCGCATGGAATAAGATTTAGGTCGTTTAATCTCTCCTGCTAAAATTTGAGCCCATAATTTTTGCATTTCTTTGTCCGACACGTCTTCAACTATTGAGAAAAAGCGATTTTGCCAATCCTGATTTACTGGCTCGGATGAGACTTGTTCTCCTTCAGAGAACTGCGTCTTGGCTTGATCCACAATTTGCCGGACATTATTCATTTTACGTGATTCTCGGGCATATATATACCGAGCGACTTGCTCTTCTCCTTCCAATCTTGCCAATGCAATCGCATTTTGAGTATCAACTTTTCGGACTTCTGCGTAAGCCTCGGCATCCGCCATACGCTCTCTACCTCGTGCATTTAAGCCGGTCCAATCTCCGACAATTTCAGCCAGTTTAGCGAGGCCATCTGTATTTATTTCTATTAGAGCACCCATATTTATTATTATTGATTCTCTACATTTATTTCTCCGGCCATCAGTTTTGGCTGCAGGGTGTTGCGCAGGACGGAAAGGCGTGCGTTTTCGTCTTCGTTGTGCTCTTGCATATCAAATAATGGCTGGATTGCTTCCTCAAAAGCTGTTAATATTTTATTTGTAGGTATAATAACCTCCAATGATTTCATTAGTCCGCCGGATGCCTCTTTGAACGTAGACCCCGATGCCATTGATTCTATTTTTGAAGTGTTATTTCGTAAAAAATAATATATAAAACAAGTTCCGGCCTTTTGTGGAACGATGGATTTGAATCCTTGATTTGTACATATTTCGTTCTTGGCAATGGATATATAACCTATTGGAGCCCTTGAACTAAATAAAACACTTCCTCGAGGCATTAACTTGGCACTACTGTTTTTATAGCCAAGTTCGGAAATATCGGTTTCTCCCATGGATGTAAATTTGCAATTATTTGTTGATAAGTCTTTTGGTGTGATCCACGCTATGCCATTGTCTGTGTAATATTCGGATACTATTTTGGAGGGGGTGCCACCTCCGATAACGGCTCCTATTTTTGATAATGTTCCTACTTTCCAACCTTGTGGGATTTTGCCTAATTCGGAATCGACGAAGGGGCTGTCACGGAAGGGTTCGAAATCCACAAACCACGATTTGAAGAAGGCCTGCGCCTGCTCTTCCAAATTCGCATTGATCCGCCGATTCAATTCGATTTTATCGTCCAACGCCCCCAAAATCGCCGCAATCCGTTTCTGCTTGGCAAGCGGAGGAAGATTTACGGGCCATTGCATAATTTGGTTCTTGTCGCCACGGGGCATTTTACAACCTTTAGCCCCTGACATGACATAATCAAAAAATGCCTGCTGGCTTAAAAGATAATAAAGATATTTGCTGTCGACATTATCTTTTGCTCTAATACACAATACATCAGCAGAGCATCCACCGTTACGGTCTGCTCTCCATATTTTTTGAAAATAAGGTCTGATATTGGAGATTAAGATATCGCTAATTTTATATTCTATTACCGTTCCAGATGGTACATTCGCCGCCTCGCATACACCTCCCTTATTCGATAGCATATTCTCGGTGGAGATATAATTACTAATTTCTGAAGTTCGGATATTAATAATATCGCAAATATCTATCAATTTCATTTGTATTCTTCTATAATCCTTTGTATTACAGATTTCTGTAATGTTTGCTGGAGAGTGGTAGACATATTGGTCAATTTTATATAACGATTGAACTGAAATAAGCCTAATTCTACAAGTAGTTTGGCTACTAACTCATCGATAAACGAGGATGTTACAACGTTAATATTAGAAAAATCAAGAACAGCAATTTGTCTGTTCGTTTTCATTAGATTTATTATCTCATTTTTCAAGCGCAATGCGGATTCACGAGTTCCAGTCCCTTCGGCTAATTCTGATATTCTGAAAACAAGTTCTCCTGCATCATTCTCAAGATTTTCTGCATATAGATTTGTAAAATCGAACACTTTTCCGTTGAAAGTTAAAACCTTTTTGATTGAAATATCTTGTGAATAGTCTAATTGAAAATCTATAGTAGTACTCCATCTTTCTTTAGAAGGATAAAGATGTACATCTTTAGTTATAGAGGGTGTACCGTCAATATATTGATATGCATCTCTTCCTGATGTAATAACTAATCGCCCATTACCTTCCCGAATAAGGGAGAATAGTCCATACATTCCATTTCCTTGTCCTACTTTTTTATCTCTGGTAACACCCTCTTTAATACATAGGGTTAATGCATCTGCATTATTTCTTGGGGAGTTTATAGAATCTTTTAATGAATTATAAATACCTATGCCGGTATCGTAAATTGTAAATGCAACATGCTTTGTAGATTTATGAATTTGCCCCATAATAAATCCACATGATGCTTGGGAATGGTTGAGAACATTGTCCATTATTTCATTAATAGACCATTCAATACCTTCTAAAACTCCATTTGCAAATATATCATTTCTTCGGAGCTCATTAATTAAAGATGTTTGTATTTCGTATATGTCTTTTGATGTTTGAAATTTCCAAATTTTTCCTAATGCTCTTTGTAAAGCATCTTGGCGATTTGGTAATTCATAGGGAGATAAAATGGCTTGTAAATTCTCGTTATATGATTTCCCTTCTATTGCAAGATTATTTTCTTTTCGGAAAAAATCTATTAATCCTGCAATTGGAACTGCAGCATTGGGGAATATGCCTTGTATATCTTTAAATTGAATTACAAATTCTTCATATCCGGCTTTTTTGTATCCGTTATATAGCGCTCTTATAAAGCTATTTACACAATTGTAATTTTGCAAAGAGCGTATTGTTATGACATTCCCTTCTCTGGTAGTTAATGGCAAATTAAACCGATTCATCTTGTTGCTATTTTTAGATCTTATACCCGATACTTCCCAACTGCCGGCGGATCTCCGCCTCCAAATCGTGAGATTGCTGGAACAGCTCCGATAATTCGCCCGTCAGCCGCTCCATCTTCTCGGCGAAGGGCTCCGAATCCTCCGCCTGCTCGGCGATGCCGACATAGCGTCCCGGCGTCAGAACAAAGTCCTGCGCCGCGATCTCCTCCGTCGTCGCTGCCGCGCAGAAGCCCTTCTCGGCCTCCATACATCCCTCGGCATAGGCCCGATAGGTGTCGGCGATGCGCTGGATGTCGCCCCGGTCGTTCGGCTCCTCGCTGTCGGTCAGCTCGCGCAACTTGCGCGTGACCATCGTACCGAGATTGCGGGCGTCGATAAACAGCGTTTTACTCTTCTGTTTCTTATCCTTGTTGAAGAACCAGATCGATACGGGAATCTGCGTCGTATAGAACAACTGCGGCGGCATGGCCACGATGCAATCGACCAAATCGGCCTCCACCAGCTTCCGGCGAATCTCGCCCTCGCCGCCGCTCTGGCTCGACAGCGAACCGTTGGCCAGCACGACACCCGCTCGTCCCGTCGGGGCGAGGTGGTGGATGATGTGCTGAATCCATGCGAAGTTGGCATTGCCATTAGGAGGCGTACCGTATTTCCAGCGCACATCACCGGCCAATTTGTCCGCGCCCCAGTCGCTGAGGTTGAACGGAGGATTGGCCATCACGAAATCGGCCTTGAGGGTCGGATGGCAGTCGTTGAAAAAAGTGTCGGCATTGTATCGCCCGAGGTCGGCCTCGATGCCCCGGATCGCAAGATTCATCTGCGCCATCTTCCAAGTCGTCGGGTTGGAGTCCTGCCCATAAACCGAGATATTTTTAATATTTCCGGAATGATTCTTGATAAACTCTGCCGACTGCACGAACATACCGCCCGAACCGCAGCAGGGATCGTACACGCGACCTTCGTAGGGTTGCAGCACGTTTACCAGCGTTTTGACAATGCAGGCGGGCGTATAGAATTCGCCGGCGAGTTTCCCTTCCGCCTCGGCAAATTTCGAAAGACAGTACTCATAGGCGCGTCCCAGAATATCTTTCGAGTCGCCATGTTCGTGCATCCGGATATTCGTAAATAAATCTACTACCTCGCCCAACCGTCGCTTGTCGAGCTCGGGCCGAGCGAAATTCTTCGGGAGAATATCTTTCAATCGCTTATTCTCCTTCTCGATCGCCCGCATCGCATTGTCTATCACCAAGCCGATTTCAGGCGTGTGCGCCTCGGCCGCAATCCGCTCCCAGCGGGCTTCGGTCGGGACATAGAAGATATTTTCGGCCGTATATTCGTCCTTGTCCTCCTCGAATCCCTCGCCCTCGGCGACAAGCTGCCGGTATTTCGTTTCGAACTTATCGGAAATATATTTCAGGAAAATAAGCCCCAACACAACGGACTTGTACTCCGATGCGTCGATATTGCCGCGCATCTTGTCCGCTGCCTTCCATATTTCCCTCTCAAAGCCGATATCGGCCGTGTTCATGGTTGCCATTATGAATAATTTTATGTAAAGATACAAAATCCTTCTAATTATTCTTATTGATCAGATTCACCACCACCTTCGTCATCACGTCCTTCTCCTCGGTGCGGCTCTCGGCGATCATCAGCGTCAGGGCCACCAACGTGTTGTTATCCAAAAGGCGCGAACCGTCGGGGCGGTAGAGGATGCGGTTGTTCTCCAAGAACCAGAGGAACAGGAATGCCGCGATGCGTTTGTTGCCGTCGCTGAACGAGTGGTTCTTGACCGTCAGGTAGAGCA
>ERZ825324.4568-NODE-4568-length-11380-cov-2.713554_pt1 | contig 11380 bp, 10 predicted proteins | sample MGYA00519859_ERZ825324 | MGnify/ENA primary metagenome ERZ825324 (study PRJEB31778, sample SAMEA3449198) | human gut metagenome | biome: human gut; feature: human-associated habitat; material: faeces | place: United Kingdom | collected 2010/2012 ... | reverse complement strand
AAAGCTATCATCGAGAAATCTCTGGAGAATTTTGGATATATCCTGATCGCAGAAGATATGGACGAGGCCATTGAGGCAGCCAATGAAATTGCCTCCGAGCATATGGAGATCGTCACAAAGAATCCGTTTGAAGATATGATGAAAGTACGAAATGCAGGTGCGATCTTTATCGGAGAGCACAGCTCTGAGCCTCTTGGAGATTATTTTGCAGGACCGAACCATGTACTTCCTACCAATGGAACCGCGAAATTTTTCTCCGCACTTTCTGTAGATGATTTTATTAAGAAATCCAGCATTGTGTATTATTCCAGAGAAGCACTCCGGAAGATCCACAAGGACATTATCCAGTTTGCCACATCGGAACAGCTGACTGCACACGCAAACTCCATTGCGGTCCGTTTTGAGGAAGAGGATAAGGAGAACGAATAATGGCAAGAGAAGCACTGATCGAAAGAAACACAAAAGAAACACAGATCCGTCTGCAGCTGAATATTGACGGAACAGGAAGTTCCGATATTGATACAGGTATTGGCTTTTTTGATCATATGCTGGACGGCTTTACGCGTCATGGACTGTATGATCTTACTTTGAGAGTACACGGTGACCTGAATGTGGATGATCATCATACTATTGAAGATACAGGTATTGTCCTTGGAAATGCGATCCGTGAGGCAGTTGGGGACAAAAAAGGAATCAAACGTTATGGCAGCTGTATTCTTCCCATGGATGAAGTTCTGGTGCTCTGTGCAGTGGATCTTTCCGGAAGACCTTATCTTGGATGGGATGCGGAGTTTTCCACGGAGAAAATAGGAGATATGGCAACCGAGATGGTGAAGGAATTCTTTTATGCAGTGTCTTATTCCGCAGCAATGAATCTTCACATCAAAGTTCTTTCCGGCGGAAACAGCCATCATGTGGCAGAGGCTATGTTTAAGAGCTTTGCCAAAGCCCTTGATGCGGCAACACAGTACGATTCCCGGATCACAGACGTGCTTTCTACCAAGGGAAGCCTCTGATACATAAAGGAGACTACTTATGAACAAACAGTTGATCCCATGCCTTTATCTTCAGGCAGAAAAGGCAGTAACAGGATTTGGACAGAGAAATCTTTTCGGAGATGGAAATGTAGAGACACTTGCAAAATTTTACGGCGACAATGGAGCAGATGAGCTTCTGGTGTTTGACTTTTCTTCCGCAGATGCAGAGCATGACCGTGCGATCGGAAAGATCCGGGATATCTGCCAGGCATCCGAGATCCCGGTGATCGCAGCAGGAAACATCAAACGTATGGAAGACGTAAAAAAACTGATCTATGCAGGCTGTGCCAAGGTTGTATTAAATTTTTCAAAGAAAAGTAATATTGAGCTTCTTGAGGAAGTATCCAGACGTTTTGGAAAAGAACGTATGATGATCAGTATTTCTGATCTGAAGGAATTTACAGAAAATCAGGAGCTGATCGAAACTTATGCAGACAGTGTTCTGGCTCTGGATACAGTGGAAAATGAAATCGCACAGATTTCGCAGATTTCCATTGTTCTCCACACGGACGAAAGCAGTCAGGAAAAAGTTCTGGAGCTTTTAGGGGAAACCGCCGTGTCCGGACTTTGCGGTGCTTATGTGAGCAGCCTTGAAAATGATCTGCATACATTAAAAGAGACCTGCGAAAAAGCCGGAATTCCGGTGAATACCTATAAAAGCAATATTGCATGGTCCGATTTTAAATTAAACAGTGATGGAATGGTTCCAGTTATTGTCCAGGATTACCGGACAGATGAAGTGCTGATGCTGGCCTATATGAATGAACTGGCTTTTGATACCACACTGAAACTGGGAAAAATGACATACTGGAGCCGCAGTCGGAATGAACTCTGGACCAAAGGCCTGACATCCGGCCATGTACAGTATGTAAAATCCCTTACCATTGACTGTGACAATGATACGATCCTTGCCAAGGTGGATCAGGTGGGAGCTGCCTGCCATACAGGAAATCGTACCTGCTTCTTCAAACCGCTGATGAAAAAAGAGTACGATGATACCAATCCGCTCCACGTATTTCAGAATGTATACGATGTGATCACAGATCGGAAAGCGAATCCGAAGGAGGGCTCCTATACCAATTATCTTTTTGATAAGGGAATTGACAAGATTTTGAAAAAAGTCGGTGAAGAATGTACAGAGATTGTCATTGCAGCCAAAAATCCGGACAAAGAAGAGATCAAATACGAGATTTCTGATTTTCTTTATCATATGATGGTACTTATGGTGGAGAAGGGAGTCAGCTGGGAAGAGATCACCAGAGAACTGGCAAAAAGATAGAATTAAAAAAAAGACATATACAATTTTGGTTAGGCATGGTATACTTATCGGAACAAAGTGCGGAAATATAAGAAAAAGGGAAAGGGAAACAGCCAATGATCAAAATTGATGACTGGGTGATCGAGAAAGGAGAAAAAGCACAAGGTAAGATTGAGATCACAGGATGCGGCATGGCGATGCCGGCGACTGTGATCTGCGGGGTGGAAGACGGACCGACGATTCTGATCACAGCAGGAGTACACAGCGCCGAGTATGTAGGAATACAGGCGGCGATGGAACTTGCGAAAGAATTTCAGCCGGAGGAACTGAAGGGAAATGTGATCATCATTCCGCTGGTCAATGTCAGTGGATTTGAACATCGTACCATGAGTATGGTCTATGAAGATGGTAAGAATCTGAACCGTGTTTTCCCGGGAGATCCTGAGGGGACAGCTGCAGACCGCATTGCCTATACCATGGTGACGAAACTTTTTTCCATAACGGATTATTATATTGATCTGCACAGCGGAGACGGATATGAGCAGCTTCATCCATATGTTTATTATGTAGGGGTTGTAGATGAAGAGACGGCAGAGAAGTCCTTACATATGGCAAGACATATCGGTGTCAAATATGTGGTCCGCTCTACAACTGCTACAGGTGGTGCCTATAATTATGCTTCTTCTCTTGGAATTCCAAGCATTCTCATCGAGAGGGGCGGACACAGTTACTGGACCTGGGAGGAAGTGGAACAGGACAAAAGAGACGTCCGTCATCTTGTGTTTCATCTTCAGGGGAAGAAATGTCACGGACTGAAACATTACCGTCAGATGCTTCTGGAAAATGTGGTATATGAATATGCACCATATACCGGATGCTGGTATCCATCCAAAAAGCCTGGAGAGTACTTCTTTAAAGGAGAAGACCTGGGTGAACTGAGAGATTACTACGGAAACCTGCTTTATACATCCATTGCAACAGAAAATGGAGTTGTACTTTATCAGACAGCCAGCCTGAATATTATTGAGGACGGACCGATGATCGCCTATGCAGCGATCACAGAGACGCTGACCTGATATTCGCAGAGCTTTTCCACCAAAAATTGTTTTATTCAATTCCTATAGAAGCGATAAGAAAACCGGATTTTACCGTTTGTTGTTCTGTTTGTAAAAACAAACGCGTAAAATCCGTATTTTTTTGACAAATCGGATAAACTCAGTTGTTAAATACCTAACGGGGTATATGTACAATTCAAACAGCTTTGACAAAATTGATAAATATTCTAAAAATACAACATTTTTCTATGGACAACAGCAATAGATTTATCATATAATAAATCCGTAATTTAACAGCATTTGCTGATTTTTGCATCAGTCGTTGCAAGTTCCGAGAGGATTAATAGGGAAACCGGTGTAAATCCGGTACGATCCCGTCACTGTAATGGGGAATCCTCAGATAAAATACCACTGGCCGGGTGCGTGAGAAATAGGGCCGGGAAGGTGTCTGAGGGTGAGGAGCCTGAGTCAGGAGACCTGCTTGTAATTGTTTTAAGATGATTCTTACGGAAGATAGGAAGCAAGTTTTTTTGTGTGTGCCCGTATTTCGTCACGGGCTTTTTTCGTGCGTATTTCTAAAATTCCATGCATTTTCTGCATATAAAGAATCCCATTATAGTTATTATTATCTTATATAAGTTGAAACGGCTATGCTAAAAATCACATCAAATGAGGAAAGGAGTAAAACGTGACAAAGAAACAAGTAGGAAAAAGATTTCTCCAGATTATCATTGTATTATTTGGAATCAGCTTTTTCACATTTGGACTGACCTACCTGTCACCTGGTGATCCTGCGGAGATCATGTTGACAGAGTGTGGTAATCTTCCAACACCGGAACTTCTGGAACAGACAAGACATGATCTCGGCCTTGACCAGCCATTTCTTGTGCAGTATGGTTCCTGGCTGAAAGGTGTTGTAACAGGAGATATGGGACAGTCCTATTCTTTCAAAATGCCGGTAACGGATAAACTGGTATCCTGTTTCTGGCCGACGCTGAGGATGTCGTTGCTGGCACTTCTGATGATGGTCATTATTTCCATACCGCTTGGAATACTGGCCGCTGTATATCAGAACAAATTCCCGGATTATTTTGTAAGAGGAATTACCTTTGTGGGAGTATCTGTTCCAAGCTTCTGGCTGGGCCTGATCCTTCTCAGCATCTTTGGTGTTCAGCTTCGCTGGATCAATGTTGCCGGAGGCAGTACAGATTTTAAATCCATGATCCTTCCGGCGCTGACACTTGCACTTGCCATGTCTGCAAAGTATACCAGACAGGTAAGAAGTGCAGTACTGGAGGAACTTCACCAGGATTATGTCACAGGTGCAAGAATGCGTGGGATCAAGGAAAGAGTCATTCTCTGGAAACACGTTCTTCCTAATGTAATGCTTCCGCTGGTAACACTGCTGGGGCTTTCCCTTGGAAGTCTTCTGGGAGGTACTGCAGTTGTAGAGATCATTTACAACTGGCCTGGAATGGGAAATATGGCAGTAAAGGCAATTTCCTGTCGTGACTATCCTCTTGTACAGGGCTATGTACTCTGGATCGCGATCCTGTACATGTGCATCAACCTGCTTGTGGATCTGTCCTATACTTATCTCGATCCAAGACTTAAGGAGGATAGATAATTGAAAAAGGTATTACGAACATTCAAAGAAAATAAACAGTTCACTCTTTTCTTTATTCTGGGTCTCGTGGTGATCGGTGTTGCGATCTTTGCACCGCAGCTTTCCCCATATGATCCGTTGGATGCAGTTATGACCGAATCACTGCAGGAGCCAAGCTCCGCTCATCCGTTCGGAACGGATAAGCTTGGACGAGATCTTCTTTCCCGTGTTATCTTCGGAACAAGAACCTCTCTGATCATGACCTTATGTCTGGTTGCGGTGATCTTTGTGATCGGTACATTTTTAGGAGTTATCGCCGGATATTTCGGTGGTGTTGTGGATGCAGTGATCATGCGTATCGCGGATATGATGATCTCATTCCCCGGCCTTGTTCTGGCCATTGCCATTGCCGGTATGCTCGGACCGAATCTGGTCAATACCGTTATCTCCATTGCGGCTGTAAGCTGGACAAAATATGCCCGCCTTGCAAGAAGTATGGTTTTGAAAGTCAAGAAGAGTCTTTACATAGAGGCAGCTGTGGTAAACGGAACAAAGACCTGGAAAATTCTTCTTGTACACGTTCTTCCCAACATGGTAACCCAGATGGTGGTAACTGCAGCGGCAGATATCGGAACCATGATGCTGGAACTGGCTTCCCTTTCATTCCTGGGATTTGGTGCAACCGCGCCGACACCGGAATGGGGACTGATGCTGAATGAAGGAAGGACCTACATGGCAAAAGCGCCATGGCTTATGATCTACCCTGGTATCGCTATCGTGATCTGTGTTGTTGTTTTCAACATGCTTGGAGACAGCATCCGTGATGTACTGGATCCGCGCCAGGATCAATAAAACAACTCTGTAACAAACCAACACCATATGATCAGTATTATTTATCTTTAGGAGGATGAAATGAGAAATAACGTAGTTAAAAAAGTGCTGGCTGCTACACTTGCATGCATGATGACTTTTTCCATGACAACAATGGCTCAGGCAAAAGGTGACAAAAAAAGTGATAAGGAGATCACCATCGGAGTAACAAGCTTTGCAGATACACTGGAGCCGACAGAGCAGTATTTCAGCTGGGTTGTATCCCGTTATGCAATCGGTGAGTGCCTTACAAAATTCGATGAGCACGGTGAGATCGTTCCATGTCTTGCAGAAGAGTGGGATAACAGCGAAGATGGAAAAACATGGACATTCAAGATCCGTGAGGGCGTAAAATTCTCCAACGGTGATGACATGACACCGGAGATGGTAAAAGCTTCCATCGAGCGTACTGCCGAGAAGAGCGACCGAGTTCCGGAGTTCTTTGATCTTGATAACATCGAAGTTGACGGACAGAACCTGATTTTCCACCTGAACAGAGCTAACGCAAACATGGCTGGCTGCCTTGCAGACCCGCTGTTCCTCATTGTTGATACAAATGTCGATGATTCCACATTTGCAATGGAAGGACCGATCTGTACAGGACCTTACGCAGTAGAGTCCTTCAACCCGACAGATTCCTGTGTCGTAGTAAAAAATGAGAACTACTGGGATGGAGAAGTTCCCCTTGATAAAGTTACACTGAAATGTGTGGATGACCAGACAACACGTTCCATGGCTCTTCAGACAGGTGAGATCGATATCGCTTACAACCTGAAAACAGAGAACCTGGTTGAGTTTGAGGGAAATGACAATTACGACATCCAGGAGCTTCAGTCTCTTCGTTCCACCTATGCATTCATGAACCAGAACGAGGATCATGCACTCAGCGATAAGGCACTTCGCCAGGCACTTCTCCGCGGACTTGACAAAGAGACATACTGTAACACTCTTCTTGAGGGTGGTGCAACAGCTGGTAAAGCACCGGTTCCGCCAACACTTGACTTTGGATTTGATGATCTGAAAGATGAGAATGCTTACGATCCGGATGGCGCAAAGAAGATTCTTGAGGAAGCTGGATACAAAGATGTTGACGGTGACGGATTTGTAGAGACTCCGGACGGAGATCCGCTTGTTCTTGATTTCGTTATTTACACAAGCCGTGCAGAGCTTGGTGTATACGCACAGGCAGCACAGGCCAGCCTGAAAGAGATCGGTATCAATGTAAACCTGAATACTGTAAGTTATGAGACACTTCTTGACATGAGAGATTCCGGTCAGTATGACCTTCTGATCTGGAACGTACTGGTTGCCAACACAGGTGATCCGGAGAACTACTTAAGAGAGAACTGGTACAGCTCTTCCGCAAACAATACTGCAGGATACAACAATCCGGATGTAGATAAGCTTCTTGATGAGCTTGCTCAGACATTCGATGAGGATGCAAGAAAAGATCTGATCATCGACATCCAGCAGGATATTATGGATGATGCAGCAACTGTATTCTTCGGTTATGAGACAACTTATCTCTTCTCCAATAAGAAAGTAACTGGAGTTAAGATGTATCCAATGGATTACTACTGGCTGACAAAGGATATCACTCTTGCCGAGTAAAGGAGCGTTTATTTATGCTTGAAATCAAGGATCTTTCTGTTCAGTACGGAAAGCAGGCACCTACCATTGAGCATTTCAATCTTTCCATGAAGAAGGGTGAGATCATCAGTGTTGTAGGAGAGAGTGGAAGTGGAAAAACAACCGTGATCCGTGCTGTCCTCGGCGCTCTTGCCGGGGGTGGCCGGGTCAGTGCCGGTGATATTCAGTTCAACGGACATTCCCTGCTTTCCAATACCAAGGATGAATGGAGAAATTTAAGAGGTACCCGCATTTCCATGATTTTTCAGGATTGTGGTGGAACCCTGAATCCGATCCGCAAGATCGGAAGCCAGTATGTGGAGTATATTTGTACACATACTGACGTATCCAAAGCAGAAGCATGGAAAAAAGGCTGCTCCATGCTTCAGAAAATGCGTCTTCCAGACGCGGAAAATATCATGAAAAGTTATCCTCACCAGCTTTCCGGTGGTATGCGCCAGCGAGTTGGTATTGCCATGGCTATGACTTTTAACCCGGAACTGCTTCTTGCAGATGAGCCGACCAGTGCCCTGGATGTAACCACGCAGGCACAGATCGTACGCCAGATGATGGAGCTCCGTGATGATTTCGGAACCGGCATCATCATCGTTACCCATAACATTGGTGTAGCGGCTTATATGGCCGATCAGCTGGTTGTTATGCAGCACGGAAAAGTTGTGGATCAGGGAACACGTGATGAAGTCATGAATCATCCGACCAGTGACTATACAAAGAAACTGCTGGCTGCAGTGCCGGAAATGGAGGGACAGCGTTATGTTTAAGGAATCCGATATCGTGCTCAGTGCAAAACATATCGTAAAACAGTTCCCGGCTTCCGGTGGCAGAACATTGACAGCCTGCAATGATGTGAACTTGAATGTTTATAAAGGAAAGACTCTGGGAATCGTAGGAGAGAGTGGCTGTGGTAAATCCACCTTTGTCCGTATGGTCATCTCTCTTGACAAGCCGACCAGTGGCGAGATCCTTTATCATGGAAAAAATCTCTCCAATCTTTCCAAGAAAGAAACCTGGCTGAACCGTCAGAATATGCAGATGGTATTCCAGGATCCACTGGCATCTTTTGACCCGAAAATGAAGATCGTGGATATTCTTACAGAGCCGCTGATCAATTACGGGAAACTGAAAAGAAGCGAAAAAGAAGCCAAAGCCAGAGAACTTCTGAAAATGGTAGAACTTCCCGGAGATTTTGTAGACCGCTATCCTCATAACATGAGTGGTGGTCAGAGACAGCGTATCAGTATTGCACGTGCACTTTCCCTGGAACCGGAGATCCTGGTGTGTGATGAGGCGACTTCTGCACTTGACGTTTCTGTACAGGAGTCCGTGATCCAGCTGCTGGTACGTCTCCAGAAGGAGAAAAACATCAGCATGCTCTTTATCTGCCATGACCTGGCGCTGATCCGTTCTTTTGCTCATCAGATCGCGGTAATGTATCTTGGAAATATCGTGGAGGTAATTCCAGGAGAGGATGTTGCAGAAAAATCTCTTCATCCATATACACAGGCTCTTCTTGGCGCTCAGTTTTCCATTCATATGGATCAGAACAAAAAGATCGAGAGTATTGAAAGTGAGGCTCCAAGCCCTCTGGATGTTCCTCATGGCTGCCCGTTCCAGAATCGCTGTGAGCACTGCATGGAGAAATGTAAGACGATCCGTCCGGTGCTTACAGAGGTAGAGTCCGGACATGAAGTAGCCTGCCATTATGTAACTGAGAAATAAAGAAAGGCAAAAAACAGTATGACATTAAAAAACTTTAAAGTAATGGGCATTCTGCTGTTGTTGCTTGCCGTTTTTGCAGTTGGCGGGAAAAAAGTTTCCGCTGCTGTGGAAGACAGAGATGTTCAATATACAATAGGTGTTGTAGTATATAATCAGAACAGCCCGGAAATGAACATGTTTATGAACTATTACAGAGAATATATCCAGCAGGGATTTCCGGTAAAGTTCTATTTTTCAGGCAGCATTAATTCTGCAGAGGACGAGATCAATTTTATCCGCGCAATGAAGCTGCAGGGCGTAAGCGGAATCATTTCTTTTTATGGACAGGATATTCAGAAGATTGTAGAAGCCTGTGATGAAGAAGAAATGTATTATGTTCTTGGTTCCGGAAGTATCAGCGATGAAGATTATGACAAGGTAAAAACCAGCCCGTATTTTCTTGGAAGTGTAGGACCGGATGCAAAGGCAGATTATGAAGCCGGCTACAATATGGCAGATTATTTTGCAGATGCAGATACCAGCAGTTATATTGTGCTGACCGGTGGTTCTTCCGCAGGAAACTACATGCACCTTCAGAGAACCATTGGTGTTCTGGAAGGACTGGCTGAAAAAGAAGGACTGACTTATTCGGAGGATGTTGAAAAACTTGCGTCATCTGAGAAAACAACGGTTGTAGATGCAGGAAAGGATGATGTCAGCATTACCATCTGCCCTGGATATATGACAGATCCGAAAGGAATCAATAACCTGAAACATGCTTTTGTAGATAGAAATTATGATGCAGTTCTCTGTACCTTCAATGTAGATGAGATCATGAAGACGATTACTTCCAAGGAAGAAGAGCAGGGCTCCAATATCAAGGTCGGAGCTGTTGACTGCTTCTCCATGGAAAATCATGATGAGATCAATGATAACGATTCTTTTGGTAATCCGAAGATTGATTACATTGCAGGAAAATATGCATCCATGGGCGGTCCTGCATTTGCGATCCTGTACAATGCAATGTCCGGTCATCCGGAGGCAAACACCGATGATGCAGATAGCAATACTGTTCGTCTGTATCAGGGATTCTGGAGCGCATCCGATAAAGATACCTTCAATGAGCTTTACGGATATACACAGGATATTTACAAAAATGCATACAGCTGTGCGGATCTGATGAAAGTTATCAAAGCTTACAGTACAGATACCACACCGGATGATCTGAAAGCACTGACAGAAGCGTACACAGTGGAAGATGTGCAGAAGCGTATTGAGGAAAACTAAACAGAAATTTTGGAAAAGAGCTGGGCTGTCTTATGGGTTCAGCCCTTTTTCTTCGTATAAAAGACATTTTTATTCAAAAAAATGGAAAATCCTCTTTACTTTCTTAAGTTAATATAATAAAATCTATAAATATGTGAAAACATACATAGATAAATGAAGGGAGAGAACTATTCTTGACAACAGCACATATTTGTATAATGGCAGCCATTATCGTCTACCTGGGTGCAATGATCTTTGTGGGTTATCTGTGTTCCAAGAACAACAATGACAGTTCTGATTTCTACCTGGGAGGAAGAAAACTTGGACCTCTGGTAACAGCCATGAGTGCAGAGGCTTCTGACATGAGCAGCTGGCTTCTGATGGGATTACCGGGACTTGCTTATCTTACCGGTATTGCAGACGCAGGCTGGACAGCCATTGGCCTTGCCATCGGAACATACGTAAACTGGAGGATCGTGGCAAAAAGAATCCGCCGCTACACACATGTGGCAGGAAACTCCATTACACTGCCATCCTTTTTCAGTAACCGTTACAGAGATGAGAAGAAGATCCTGCAGTCCATCGGAGCGATTTTTATCGTAATCTTTTTTATTCCGTATACAGCTTCCGGATTTGCAGCCTGTGGTAAACTTTTTGCAAGTCTCTTTGGCGTAAAATATCTGCCGGCTATGATTATCAGTGCATTGGTTATCGTTGGCTATACTACACTGGGAGGATTCCTGGCAGCATCTACTACAGACTTTATCCAGAGTATCATCATGTCCATCGCACTTGTGATCGTATTCGTATTCGGGATCAGCACTGCCGGTGGTATTGAGGCAGTTGCAGACCATGCAAGATCCCTGCCGGGATATCTGACTATGTTTACTACATATGATCCCACAACCGGAACAGAACAGGCATATCCACTGCTTAACAT
>ERZ825324.4567-NODE-4567-length-11383-cov-3.840660_pt1 | contig 11383 bp, 13 predicted proteins | sample MGYA00519859_ERZ825324 | MGnify/ENA primary metagenome ERZ825324 (study PRJEB31778, sample SAMEA3449198) | human gut metagenome | biome: human gut; feature: human-associated habitat; material: faeces | place: United Kingdom | collected 2010/2012 ... | reverse complement strand
CTTCAGGTCGTCGGTCGTCAGGTCGGTGTCGTTCTTGACGCCGCGCTTCTCCTTCTGCTCCTCGATGATGACCTCGAACGGGTCGTGGTCCTCCTTCGATTCGGGCTTCATGCCCAGCACCACGTCGCCGTACATCTGTACGAAACGGCGGTACGAGTCCCATGCGAAGCGGGGGTTGCCCGTACGCTTGGCGACGGCTTCCACGGCCTGATCGTTCATACCCAGATTGAGGATCGTGTCCATCATGCCGGGCATCGAGGCGCGTGCGCCCGAACGGACCGAAACCAGCAGCGGCATCTCCTTGTCGCCGAACTTCATGCCGGTCAGTTTCTCGATATTCTGCATCGCCCGCTCGACTTCGGGACGGAGCATCTTGATGACCGCCTCCTTGCCGTGGGCATAATATTCCGCACATACTTCGGTGGTGATGGTGAATCCCGGAGGAACGGGAATGCCGATGAGGTTCATCTCCGCTAGGTTGGCACCTTTGCCGCCGAGCAGCTCACGCATTTTGCCGTTGCCTTCGGCTTCCTTGTTGCCGAAGGTATAGACTCGTTTTACGTCTGCCATAATTTTTTTCTTGGTTAATTTAATGATATGTAAATTTATAAAAATTTTTAGCTAATCTCTTCCCCTACAGACGAAAATTGCGGTGACATCGCTGTTACCGCCTCGTCGAAGAATCCTATTTGCCGTTGGGAATGCGAATATAGGAAAACTTTTCTGAAATTCCAAAAAATTCTACTCCAAGTAAACGAATACCGGCAGGGCGTAGCCGAAGCCGCCCCGGTAACGCCGTCTCTCGTAGGTCGGCTGCGGGTTACCCGTCTTGGGATCAAGCAGATAGCGGCGGGCGAAAACGTCGCCGCCCGAACATATCAGCGCGGTGTCGGTCAGAATGCGGTCGCGCATGAGCCAGCCTCCGCGGCGGCGGACGTTGCCCCGGCCCAGCCGGGCCGGCCGTTCGAGGGCGTCGCGCAGTCCGTATGCCGCCGCGTCGAGCGACGCGGTGCGCCCCAGAACGATCAGCTTCACGCCGGGGCGTTCTTCGCGCAGGTCGCGGACGACCCATTCGGCCATGCGCGTGTCGCTGCACAACACCAGTCCCACGGTGTCGGTGCGCGCCGGGCGGACCGGGCGGCCGGTTGTGCGGCGGGTGCGCGGGGCAGGGAAGCGCAGGGTGCCTTCGATGTAGAGGTAGCGGCGCCCCGGCTCCTCGTAGTGGGGATCGAAGAGGTCGCCGTAGTAGAGCAGTGCGAAATCCATGCCGTCGAGCGAGTTGAGCGTTTGGTGCAGGTAGCTGTAGTCACCCCGGCAGGCCGCCGCGATGTCGCGCACGACCGCTTCGTTTTCGACGCTCCACAGCGCGACGAGCGGCATGCGCATCGAGTCGATGACGGCGGCCGTACGGGCTATCTTGCGGCGGTAGCGTTCCGTGTCCCACGCGAGACGGCCGCCGGGCGTGTAGTCGCTGTCGTCGTAAAAGAGCGCCGGTATGGTGTCGTAGAGGTGGTCGAGGTCGCAGTAGGCGATGCCGATGCGGGGCTGGGCGAGGGCGCAGCGGATGCCGGAGAGGAGGAGCGCGGCGAGGAGAAGCGTGCGGAGCAGAAGGGCCGGACGTTTCCCGGATCGGTTTTCCGGCCCGGTCCGGGGGCGGAGCTTGGTGGCTGATGCCGTGCGGTGCGGGAACATGGGCCGAAGGTCAGATCGGTTCTTCGGGCAGGAACTTGCGCGGCGAACAACCCAGAAATTTGGCGATCTCGTTGATGTGATTCAGATTGTACTTCGTGCGGTATTTGGGACTTTCCACCTGCCCGATGTAGCCGTGCGAGACGCCTATGCCGTAAGCCAGCATTGCCTGAGACACTTTTTGGGCCATGCGCTCTTTGCGCACGGCTTCTATCACATAGTTGTCGAAGGCTGTTTTCACGGTGGCTTGTTTTCGAGTGTAAAACTAAAAAACGTGCCACGTCGAATTCCGCGTCATGTATAAGTATTACCTATCTATGTCTAAGTAACCCTTCCGGCTTTCGTCGGGGCATAAAAAAGACGGAGGTTTTTCCCTCCGTTGCCGTATATCTCCCTGATGCCGTTCCCCGATGCCGATTACGGGGTCTGCAAAGCCGCTCTTTCCTTTTTCGGCAGGGAAGCCGCGACAAGATCGTACGATTGCTTCACGAGGTCTTCGATCGTTCTGTCGGGTACGTCTTTGTCGAAATGTACGCTTATCCAGTGTTTTTTATTCATATGGTATGCCGGCGTCACTCCTTCGTAACGCTCCTGCAAATCCACGATCCGGTCGGGAGCGCATTTGATATTGCAGAAATCGAATGTCTCGACGTTTACGAAGCAAAACCATTTTTCCGCGACGCAGAAGACGAGCAGGTTCCGGTCGTATGCGGAAGCCGCTTTCTCGAACGGCATCTTTTCATAGGCCTCCTTGAACGAAAGGCAGTAGGTCCTGAAATCTTCGATATTCATAGGCTGAACGTTTGCTTGGAGTCGGAATTATCCCGATGTTTTTCCGGTGTGCGGCACGCAGTGGCGTTTTGCAGCTGCGGGGACGCGGTCATTCGGAGATTACGCCCGAACCCACCAGCTCGTCGCCATCGTACCATGCGGCGAACTGTCCGGGCGTGATGCCCCGCTGGGGTTGGTCGAAGAGGATGTAGGCGCCTTGGTCGCGCATGAAGAGCGTTGCGTCCTGAAGGGGCTGGCGGTAGCGGATGCGGACGCTGAAGCGGGCGCTCTGTCCGGGTGAGAGGGTGCGTGCGGGATTGACCCAGTGTATCTCGCCGGGAGCGATGTGCAGCGCCGGACGCCACAAACCGGGGTGGGCGTCGCCCTCGCCGACGTAGATGACGTTCTGCGCGGTGTCGGTCGCAAGGATGAAAAGCGACTCCCGGCGGCCGCCGATGCCCAGCCCCTTGCGCTGGCCGATGGTGTAGAAATGCGCGCCGTTGTGCTCGCCGATCTTCTTGCCGTCGCGTACGGTGTAGTGCCACGGGGCGGCGAGGGCGGTAAGGCGTTCGGTCGAAAGTTCGCCGTCGGTTCGGGCGACTTCGGCATCCGCTGCAGCAGGTATAGCCCGGCTTTCGGTCGAAAGCGCGCTGTTCGTCCGGGCGTCTGACGTATCGGGGCCAGCGGCGTTTTCGGCTTTGGCCGGGGCTGCGGCCAAAACCCGGTTGTATTTCGGCCACGAGGGGAGTATTTCGTGGACGTTGCCCTTTTTCGAAGCCAGTTTCTGCTGGAGGAAAGCAGGCAGGTCCACCTTGCCCACGAAGCAGATGCCCTGCGAGTCCTTGCGCTTGGCGGTGGCGAGTCCCTGCTCGGCGGCGATGCGCCGCACTTCGGGTTTCAGCAGATCGCCGATCGGGAACAGGGCGTAGCGCAGCTGCTCCTGCGAAAGCTGGCAGAGAAAATAGCTCTGGTCCTTGTTGGGGTCGGCGCCGGCAAGCAGCTTGAAGACCGTCCGTCCGTCGGGAAGAACCTCTTCGGCCTTGCGGCAGTAGTGGCCCGTGGCGACGAAGTCCGCGCCCAGCTTGAGGGCTTCGCGCAGAAAGACGTCGAATTTGATTTCGCGGTTGCACAGCACGTCGGGGTTGGGCGTGCGGCCCTTTTCGTACTCGGCGAACATGTAATCGACCACGCGCGTACGGTAGTCGGCCGAGAGGTCTACGACGTGCAGCGGAATGTCGAGCCGTTTGGCGACCAGCTCGGCGAAAACCCGGTCGTCGTGCCACGGGCAGTCGCCTTCGAGCGTGCCCGTGGTGTCGTGCCAGTTGATCATGAAAAGCCCCGTGACGTCGTGCCCCTGCCGTTTGAGGAGATACGCCGCGACGGACGAATCCACGCCGCCCGATAATCCGATTACTACATGTGCCATATTGTCTTGAAAATCTTATAGGTCGATCAGCCCTTCGGGCAGGATCATCTTCATCGTCCGCCCCTCGAAGTCGATATGGGCGATGAACTCCTCGGCGGCGGGGACCAGCACCCGGCGGCCGCCGATTTCCAGCTCGAAGAGCGGATTGGCTTCGCTGTCATAATAGTCCGCGACTCTGCCTGCGAATTGTCCGGCAGGGGGCATGCTGTCGCCGGCGTCGCTGCCGTCGTTGTTGGCGTTGGCATTATCGTTGCTGCTGCCTCTGCTGCCGTCGTCGTTGCAGGTGTCGTTGTTTGCGTTGTTGCCATCGTCATTTCCGCCGTTTCCGCCGTTTTCCGTGCCGCCGTGCCGCATCTCGAAGCCCGTAACGGCGAATCCGATCAGGTCCTCCATGTAGAATTCGTCGTCATCCTCCTCGTCGAACCGGATGCGGAATTCGAGGCCGAGCAGCTCCTGCGCCCGGCGTTCGGTGTCGAAGTCGGCGAATGCGGCGACGGCGCCTGAGGCTCCGCGGCGTTCGAAACGTTCGCACCAGAGCGGCACTTCGAGGGCGTCGATGGTGACCAGCAGCGGGGTGTCGGTGTCGAAATCCGCGGGAAAATCGGCGTAAAGTGACAGCATCACTCCGCCGTCGGTGCCGAAAAGCTTGTTGATTCTGCCTGCGGGTATGGAAACGCTCATGTCGGTTCGGTTTACGGTGTTTTATCTTCCGCATCGCGTGGAGCGTGCGATTCTCGCTCGTTCTGCGGTGCGGCAGGGGGACTTTCCATGCGTGGCGTGGCGCTGCGTGGCGTGCCGCCCGGCCGGAAAGAGTTTACAAAAGTAATGAAAAAAACCGGTAAATCTCCCGTGCTGGGAAATTTACCGGGATTCCGGAAAGAAGCGTTCTGCGCTTATTCTGCGGCGGGTGCTTCGGCTTCGCCTTCAGCGGGTGCTTCTGCGCCCTCTGCGGCAGCGGCCTGCTCGGCCTCCTTGGCGGCAGCTTCGGCTGCGGCCTTCTTCTCGGCGATGGCCTTTGCGCGCTCCTCCTTGACTTTGGCTTCGGCGGCCAGACGGGCCTTTTCGGCCGACTTGGCATCCGCTTCGAGCTTGTTGCCCTTAGCTTCGATCTTACCGGCCTTCTCGGTCATCCATTTGTTGAAACGAGCTTCGGCTTCGGTCTCCGAGAATGCGCCCTTGGCGATACCGCCCAGCAGGTGCTTCTTGTATAATACGCCCTTGTACGAGAGAATTGCCCGACAGGTATCCGTAGGTTGTGCGCCTTTCTGCAACCAGCCCAGTGCTTTCTCGAAGTCCAGGTCGATCGTAGCAGGATTCGTGTTGGGGTTGTAGGTACCCAGCTTCTCGATAAATCTACCATCACGTGGCGCCCTGCTATCTGCGGCAACGATGTGATAGAAGGCGTAACCCTTCTTACCATGACGTGCCAGACGAATTTTAACAGCCATTTTGCTATAAAATTTTGTTGTAATTAATAAAAAACGCTCACCCACTTTGGGCTTTTAAGCCTGCAAATGTAGGCAAAATATTCTGCCCGGCAAAATAAATTGCGGAAAAATGCGCGCGGAAGGCTGTTTTATGGCGTTTTCGATACGGATGAAAAAATGCCGGGCCGCATTTGCGGCCCGGCGTCGAGTGATCCCGGCGGGATTCGAACCCACGACCGACAGCTTAGAAGGCTGTTGCTCTATCCAACTGAGCTACGAGACCATGTCGATTTTCGGGTGCAAAAGTACGAAATTCCGAAGTATCTACAAATTTATTTCGTGTTTTCTTGCCCTTTATCGCAGGGAATGGGGCGTCGGGTCCGCGGCGCGGCGGGATAATTCGGTTTTTGCAATGAAAAAAATCGGCTGTAATGTATTAAAAATAGTCTGAATTGCTTATATTTGCAAATACGTTACCGGAGGATGCCCGGACGCTGCCGTCGGCTGCACCCGTATGGCTTCGGAGCCTCTCCGGTGTCGTAACTTGCGTTTTTATTAATTCCGCCGGAATGGTTCCGGCACAATTCCCATCTTTAACCCTATGAAAAATTTTTTGCTTCCTGTGACGATGTTGCTCACATCGGTATTTTGCGTGTCGTTATGCGTCGGCTGCGGCGACGATGACAACGGGGAAAAATCCGGACCTGCTCCGAAAATCTCGCTGACAGCAGGTGAAACCGCGCCGTTTTCGGTGAGTTTCACGGCTCTTGTCGAAAATGCGTCCAAGTGCGCTTATGTCGTGCTGACCGAGAGGAACGACGCCCTCACGGCAAGGGAGATTCTTTCGGACTCCGGAATCGAACTCCCCCCCCGGCATGGACCGAGCCGGTAGTCATTCCGGAGCTGGCGCCGTCGACCGATTACTATGTTTATGCGGCGGCCGCCGGTGAAAACGACCGGCTGAGTGAGGTCGCATCGCTCGTTCTGACGACGCTCGAAGATCCGGCGAATGACCTGACGCAACAATTCGAATCGCTGCATACTCCGGGCGTGGCCGAGCAGAACGGGGATAATTTCTATTTCGGACTGAGCAGCGGCGAGACCGAGATTCAGGGCGGTCTGACCGTCACCAAGCAGGCCGGATACGCCGTGTTGTTCGATCTGTACGGCGCCGCGTCGGCCGATGCCGTTATTCCCGACGGGACTTATGAATTGGCGCAGGGGCACGTTCCGCCGTCGGCCGATCCGCGTCACACCTATGCGACGCGGCGTCTGGAGGACGGAACTTGGGAAGTGCTGACCTTCGCGGCTGGCGAAGTGACGGTTTCGCGCGAGGGAGCGAATTACCTGCTTGCGGCGAATGTCGAAACCCCAGCGGGCGAACGCCTGAGTTTCCGCTACGCCGGGCCGATCGAAATGAAGCCGATCGATATGACGGGCAGCCGGCTCAAACATGCCGTCAATGTTGCACTCGAAGAGGTGACGGCCGTGTGCTACAAGGAATACAACGACCCCGGCGTGGACTGGACGCAGCTTAAGTTCTGGACGGGAGAGGTCGATAAGCGGGGCGGACTTGTCAAGGGAACGCTTTTCGGCGTGGAGCTGAATATGCCGACGACCGACGATCGCGGCGATCTGAAACTGGTGCCGGGCGAATATGAGGTGAATGCTTCCCGCGAGGCGTTTACGATGGTGCCGGGCGCGATCATGGACTACATGCCGGGAATGCTGATGGCCTACGGCACCTACTGCATGCAGAGCGATGCGAACGGCAAGATCCTGTCTGGTGCGGCGCAGGACTACGGCCGGGTGACGGTCGGTTACGAAAACGGCGTTTATCATATCGACATTGCGCTGATCAGCGTCGAGGGTATCACCATGCGCGGAACTTACGACGGTCTTATTCCCGTGACGGACAAGTAATCTGACGGCGGTTATGAAACGGAAAAGCGTTGAGTCTCTCAACGCTTTTTTTGTGCTGTTTTTGCGGCAGCGCGGCGGGACGGCGTGCCGCGCCGTCCCGCGCAGGGAGCGGTCGGGAGGAGCACGGTGCGGAACGGACAGATGCCGCAGGCGGTGTTCGGACAGGGCGGGCGCCCCGGTGGCCGTCGGATACCGCTCCGGTGCATTCCATTCCGGTCTGAAGGGGCGTATCCCGAAGCGTCGGCGGGCGGGCGAAAAAACAAGCCGGACGGTCTGTCCGGCTTGTTTTGAGTCTTGTGCGGGGTGCCTGTTTTCGGGCGCCGGCCGCTGGAGACGGTGTGGGTGTGAGGCGGATTTGCGACGGCTGTTCCCGGACCTTCTCTGTTATTTGTTCAGGTATTTGTCCAGATACATTTTCAGTTCGCGCGGCATGACGGGTTTGGTGATGAATCCGTTGCATCCGGCTTCCTCGGCAGTGCGGCGGTCGGTGTCGAAGGCATAGGCCGTTTGCATGATCACGGGCAGTTCGGCCGTGTAGCGGCGAATCTCCTTCAGCGCTTCAATGCCGTCCATGACGGGCATTTTGATGTCCATCAGTATTGCGTCGGGCTTGTGCTCCATGGCAAAATCGACAGCCTCCCTGCCATTCTTGGCCCATAGCAGATCGTACTCTTTTTTGAGTATTATTTCCAGAAGCTTGTAGTTGCTCTCGACATCTTCCGCTATCAGAATCAAGGGTTTCCGTACGTCGGGATTGTTGTCTGTCATTGTGTTTGTTGTTGGGATGTGTGCAAATATAGAAAATAATTCCTGAATTTAAGAGTTTACCGCCAAAATGTTCCCTCCCAGCGGGCTGTATTGCCGCATCTGTCCGTCACCGTGAGCTGCACGCTGCGGCGTTTTTTTGCGGCGGGTAGGTCGAACGCATGTACGAGTGTACCCTGCATCGGGAAACGGTCGCAGGGCACCCAGCGGCCGTCGATGAGCAGCGTGCAGGAGGCGATGCCTGAGAAATTGTCGCTCACGCGGAAGCGGATGCTGCGGACGCCGCCGAGGTCGGCCCCTTCGCTGAAGAGCGGCCGGATGCGCGGCGGTATGGTGTCGGCGGCGACGAAGATGTCGCCCGTGGTGCGGGTCGTCGCCGTCACGGCGCCGTCGGCGTATCTGCCTCCGATGCAGGCGATGCGTCCTTTGGCCGTACGGGTCGCGAGAACCGTACGGGACTGCATGTCGTCGGGCACGAAGGCGTGTACGGAGACCGTCATCGGGCGGCGCAGGGGCGTCTCTGCGTCGAGGATGCGGTAGGCGGGCGAGAGGACCGCCGCCGTGGAGTCGGATGCGGGGGCTTGACGCTGTTCCGGGCGGCAGAAAATGGGTTCGTAGACCGCTCCTGCGGGGATGCGGGCCGTCAGATCGCGGCCCGCACGGACTAAAGCCGCCTTTTCGGGCCGCAGGACGACGGCCGTGCTGTCAGCTTCGGCGCGGAGCGTTTCCGTGCGGCCGAGAATGTCGAATTCGAGCTGCGAGCGGTTGCCGCAGTCGTCTTCGGCTTCGATGCGGATGCGCCGTTTCTCGCCCTCGGCGGTGCGGACGAGGCCGCGCTCCCGCATGACGGGATAGAAGCAGTCGGGCGATTCGGCCAGCTGCGCAGCCGGATCACCTCGTTGCGCGAGGTGAGCTGCATGGGGTAGTGGCTCACGGCGTCGCAGCAGCGCGAAAGGTCGTGCGTGAAGCCGTCCATGCGGTATTCGAACCGGGGATCGCCGTCCACGGACATGCTCGCCCTCCATAGTCCGAAGGTGTTGTGCACCCCGTTGCGGCGGTCGCTGGCTTCGAGGACGAAATAGCCTTTGCGTCCCGTGCCGACAGGCTCTTCGCGCGTCAGCCGGTAGCGGCCTTCCGCTTCGCGGACGACGGAGTAGCTCTCCGGCCTGCCGTGGACGGGAACGCCCTGCACGCTGTCCACCTCGATGTAGTGGATGCGCATGATGCGGGGCGGCAGGTCGTCGTCGGGGCGGACGACGCCTTCGCGCACGACGTTGTAGAGCCGCTGGGTCGGGGTGTCGCGCAGTTCGAAATGCAGATGGGGACCCAGCGACGAACCGCTGTTGCCCGAAAATCCGATCGTGTCGCCCTGTGCGACGGGCCATGCGCCGGGGCCGAACCAGAGATCGACGCTGTTCGCGCGGCGGCGGAAGCGTTCGTCGCGGACGTGTTTTTCGATGTCGCCGCGGAACCGCTGCAGGTGGCCGTATACGGCCGTCGTGCCGTTGCCGAGCGTGAGGTATATCGCCCGTCCGTAGCCCGACGGGCTGACGCTCACGCGCGAGACGTAACCGTCGGCCACGGCCACGAGGGGTTTGCCCTCGCCGCCGTCGGTCTTGATGTCTATGCCGCCGTGGAAGTGTCCGGGACGCATTTCGCCGAAGTTGGCCGAGTAAAGCCCCGCGACGCCGCGGATCGGATATATGTAATCTCCGGGGTTGAGCCGCTGGCCCTGCGCCCCGGAGCAGATCGTCGTGAAAAGCAGTAATGTCAGAATTCGTCGCATGTCTCCGTGTCCGTCACGAGCGCGGCGGCGCTGTCGAGCACCGTCTCGTAGTCGTATCCCAGCGAAAGTCCGTAACGTATCAGTTTGGTTTTGAGTTCGTATTGTGTCGTATGTCTGGTCGTCCGCATCTTGCGTTCCAGCTGCTGCCGCAGCCGGCCGGCCATATCCTGACGGTCGGCCTGCGCCAGCGCCGCGTCGATCAGCTCCCTGTCGATACGCTTGCGCTGCAGGGCCGTGCGGATCTTGTATTCGCCCCAGCCGCTCAGCCGCAGTTTGTCGCGCACGAAAGCTTCGGCGTAACGGCCGTCGTCGATGAAGCGGTCGCGGACGAGCCGCGCCAGCACCTGCTCGCCCTCGCGCTCAGCAAGCCCCCAGCCGCGCATCAGCCGCCGGGCGTCGTCCTGCGATTTCTCGGCGCGTGCGCAGAGCCGCATGAGTGCGGCGAGGGCCTGTTCGGGCGTTTTGGCGCGTTTCCCGGTCTTTTTTACTTCAGACGGCTGCATGTCATGCGGGGTTTGCCGTTGAGGTCTTCGCGGACCTCGGTGTCCGTATATCCCTCTTCGCCGAGCATGCGGCGCATGGCCTCGGCGAAGCGTTCGTAAATTTCGAAGTAGAGCCTGCCGCCGGGGCGGAGCGTCCGCCGTCCGGCGCGGGCGATGGCGCGGTAGAAGCGCAGCGGGTCGTCGTCGGGGACCAGCAGCGCTTCGTGCGGCTCGTATTCCCGCACATTGACGTGCATCGCAGGCAGGTCGCTCTGCGGCACGTAGGGCGGGTTGGAGACGATGACGTCGAACGGTCCCGGAAAGACATCGGCCAGATCGCTCAGGGCGTCGGCCTTGCGCAGGATGACCCCGGCGCCGAGCGCCCGGCAGTTGCGGGCAGCGGTTTCCAGCGCCGTGTCGGAGATGTCCGCGGCATATACCTGCGCGCCGGGCAGCGCCAGCGCGAGGGTGGCCGCGATGCAGCCGCTTCCGGTGCCCACGTCGAGCAGCGCGGCGGCTTCGGTTTCGGCCTGCGCGATCCATGCCGCCAGCTCTTCGGTTTCGGGCCGGGGAATCAGCACCCCTTCGCGCACGGCGAACGTGCGGCCGCAGAACTCCGTGCGCCCCACGACATACTGCACCGGACGGCCTGCGGCCAGCTGGCCGAGGATGTCGTCCAGTTCCGCGATTTCGAGCGGCGCGCCGGGATCGGTCAGCAGGGCCGACGCGCTCAGCCCAGACAGCTCCGAGACGGCGACGAGGGCGATGCTCCGTGCTTCACGCGCCCCGTAGAGGGGCGCGAGGCGTGCCGAAATACGGCCGAGTATGTCGCGGCGCGTGGTCATCAGCGGATGAAGTTGGCCAGCGCGATGGCTACGGCGGCTTCGACGACCACAGCGCCCCGCAGGGCGACGCAGACGTCGTGGCGGCCGCGGATCGTCAGCGGCTCGACCTTGTTCGTGGCCAGATTGTAGGTCATCTGTTCGCGGCCGATGCTCGGCGTGGGCTTGACGGCGGCGCGGACGACGAGTTCGTTGCCGTTGGTCAGTCCGCCGTTGATGCCGCCCGCGTTGTTGGTCGCGGTCGTGCCTTCGACGTCGAGGAACGGGTCGTT
>ERZ825324.4562-NODE-4562-length-11393-cov-3.336303_pt1 | contig 11393 bp, 10 predicted proteins | sample MGYA00519859_ERZ825324 | MGnify/ENA primary metagenome ERZ825324 (study PRJEB31778, sample SAMEA3449198) | human gut metagenome | biome: human gut; feature: human-associated habitat; material: faeces | place: United Kingdom | collected 2010/2012 ... | reverse complement strand
TTCAATGAGGGGAAAACTTCCCGCGTTAAGTGTCTGCTGCTGACAAGCCAAGATTGGACAGTCAGAATGCCCGGATCAGTATTCCCCCCACATCTGGGGGAAACCGAAAATTTAGGTATCGCCCCGGGGTAACAAATCGTTACGCCATAGATCAGCCGATGGTAAATTGCTCTCGGGTACCAGCAAGGTACTTGAGGTCAGCGCAAGATTGCGCTTTGCAAAGTTTTCATACTCAAATTTGAGTATTACCCTAAGCCGCTCAAATTTGCGCATCAGAAGAAACGCGCCGAATTTCCGGCGGCTTTATTGACATCCGGCCAGACAACTTAATATGCTTAATAAGGGAGCTGATAGACGGTTCTTGCCATCCGTTCCGAGACCTTGCGGAAGGGGGACAAGCTATGGTTACATATTCTGACTTATTTACTTTCGTCATCATGCTATGTGCAATCATAACGCTTGTGAGTAATTACAAGCATAAAAAATAACCGTCCACTCCCCGGCTAAAGGTTGGACGGTTACTTCGTAACTTAAGACATAACGCCGGAGCGGATAGGTGCAAGCTATCCGACCAGCTCCCTTGTTAAGTATATTATATGCAATATATGAAATATATGCAAGCAGAAAAATAACTATCTCTTTTACTACATCGCCGCCAGCATGAGGAAGGAGATAATACAAATGCCAGCATATTTTGATGACCAGAAAAGAACATGGTTTGCAAAATTCTATTACAAGGACTTCACCGGGAAGCGAAAACAGAAGATGAAACGCGGTTTCGCCCGGAAAACGGACGCGCTGCAGTATGAGCGGGAATTCCTGCTCCGTCTGGCCGGATCGTCAGATGTGACATTCAATACACTGCGGGAATCCTATATTGATTACAAACGCACCAGAGTGAAAGCTTCCACGCTCCGCAATCTGGAATACTGTCTGACAGGGCAGATTGCCCCATATTTCGACGAAAAGGCAATCCGGGATATTTCCCCGGCTGATGTGCTTTCATGGCAGAATGAGTTAATCAACAGCGACAGGAAAGAAACCACGATCAACAAGATCAATTCCCGGCTGGTGGACGTGTTCAATTATGCCGTGAAATATTTCGGACTTCCGGCTAACCCATGCATTGAGACGATCGGAACCCAAAAGCGGAACGCGGATAATATCGACTTCTGGACACTGGAAGAATACCGGAAGTTCATAGATCATGTGCCGGATATAGAGTACCGGATCATATACGAATTGCTTTTCTATTCCGGTATGAGGATCGGCGAATTGCGGGCTCTGACGCTCTCTGATATTGATTTCGATAAAAATACCATACGCATAAATAAAACGCTCCCACGGGGCGCAGACGAGACCACAACACCAAAGACAATGAACAGCTTCCGCTCTGTCTCCATGCCGGCGCCGATCATGGCGGATCTGAAGGAGTACACGGGGCATATCTATGACCTTACCCGACACAACCGGCTGTTCTTTCTGGAATATCAGACGATCACCCGGTATAAGAACAGCGTGTGCCAGTCCTGCGGTGTGCGTCAGATCCGATTGCATGACTTGCGGCACTCTCACGTTTCGCTGCTGATCCATCTGGACTGTGATATTATGACCATAGCTGACCGGATCGGCGATACTCCGGCAACCGTGCAAAGCACATACGCGCATTTATACCCGGACAAGAAAGATATAGCGGTCAGCAAGTTGGAAAAAATAGTATCAAAGTAGTATCACGAATAGCCGAAAGACCGTGCAAAGCCTTATTCTATGGGCGGTCTTTCACAAGAGGTACAATCCTATCATGAACATTTTAGAGTATGAAAACTATCAGGAAAAAATTCCACATGGCAACCCGCTGTTTCCTTATATCACCTACCCTTGCTCGATTCCGCTTGACTTTTCGCGCGTGCCTCTGCACTGGCACGATGAGATGGAAATCATCTATATCAAAAAAGGAACCGGAGCAATCACGGTCGATTTCAAATCCTACGTGGTGACTGAGGGAACCATCGCGCTGATTCTGCCGGGCAGGCTGCACGGCATTGAACAGTACATGCAGGACAGCATGGAATACGAAAATATCATTTTCCATCCGGGCATCCTCATTTCCAAAAAGGCGGACACCAGCAATACCGAATTTCTTGCACCGCTGTTGTCGGGCGCCCTGTCCGTTCCGCTCTTATATCAGCCGGGATCTCCCTGCTATGCGGAGATTGCCGCCTGCATTGACGCAAACGATGAAATCAGCCGGACGAACCCGCCCGGCTATCAGTTCTTTATCAAGAGCCAGCTCTTTATGCTTTTTTACATCTTATTCAACAAATGTCTCTTAAAGGAGCCGGCAAAGCGCGACCACAAATCGCTGGAGAAGATGAAGCTGATCTTAAAATATCTGGAGAACCATTATATGGAGCGCATTACGATTGCAGATATCTCGGCGGAGGTCGGACTGAGCCAGTCGCATTTCATGAAGTATTTCAAGAATACGATGGGCACTTCCTTTATTGAATATCTCAATGAATACCGCCTGACCATGGCTTCCCGGCTGTTGATCTCTTCTGAGTCCTCGATTCTTGCCATCGCAGAGGAAGTCGGCTACGAGAATTTATCGTACTTTAACCGCACTTTCAAAAAAAGATTCGGCATGACGCCCCGGGATTACCGAAAACAATCCACGAAGCAGTTGTAAAACGGGTCCCACAGAGGATTTTCCTTGTTTTAGACCCGTTTTTCTTCATTTTTCCAGTCAAAATGGTGCTTTTTCTATGTAAAACGGGTCCAGAGCAGATTTTTTCCTCTGCCAGACCCGTTTTTTGCAAAAATCCGGGTCCCACAGTCATTTTTTTCTCCTGTGGACCCGGATACCTCTTTTTCACACGTCTGAACATACCATCTGGACAGTTTTTCTTTTTCTCGTGCTTTCTCTTTCTTTTTTCTTACGATTCTATATCAAAGTCAATGCTTCCCATACCGCAGTCCAGATCAATCGTTCCCACAGCCCCGGCATTCGTGACTTTGTAGCTTCCGCTGAGATCGGAATAGCTTTCTCCGTTTACCGTGAGATCCCCCATGCCGCAGGACATCTTATAATTATAGTCCTCTTCCCTGCCGCGCAGGGTGATGCTGCCATCCCCCATGCCGCAATGCGCTTTCACATTCTCTGCCACAATGCCGTCCAGCGCAAATGATCCCATACCGCAATCCAGCTTAATATCTTTATAGGTGCCTCCTTCCAGATCAATATCACCGGCTCCAAGCTTGATGTCCAGGGTTCCTGTCACAGCAAAATCTGCTCCCGTCAGTTCTCCTGCTCCCACATTCAGCTCCATCGTTCTGCAGTTCACACTGCCCGATGCAAAATCTGCATCTGCCGCCCCGATGTCAAAGTCCATGGTATCAAAGGTCATTTTCTCCGGAATCTCAATCACAATCTGCGCATCATAATTGTCCGGAAACTGCTTATGAATCTCATACTGAATCTGAAGCGTATCTTTATTCATATCCCCTTTATAATATTTTTCTTTGCAGCCGTAGGTTCTCACCACAAGGTTTTTATCATCCGTCCCCTGCTTGACATAGATTTCCGCAGCATCAATATCAATATCCAGATTTTTTATGCCGGCTGCCTCATAGGTATAAACTTTTGCATCGTCGTCTGCTCCCCAGTCATCCTCTGTGTCTTCTTCATCTGAAGAATAGTAAAGTTCATATGGCCGGATATGCCAGTTGCCCGCATCCAGTTCTCCTCTTTCCGCCATGCGTCTGATTGCCCCAAAGCCTCCGCCAAGCAGAGCGGAGATGCCGCCGAGCAATAATCCCATTCCCCCGAGAACTGCCACAATGATCAGGCAGATTTTTGAAAATTTTTTCATGCTGCCGCACGCTCCTTTCTCTTATTAAATGGCTTTTTGCAAAGCTTCCAGATTCCTTTCAATGCCCAGGGAAGAAATCCTCCGAAAATCCAGACCACAAGAACCACCGCAAGGACACCGAACGCAAGGACGATGAGTCCTCCTCCCATAAGCCCGATTCCGATTGCAGGATTTCCTGCAAATGCGGTTCCGATTCCTGCACCAAAGAGCACCACACCGCAGATTAACAGTGCGCCCATGACTGCCACAACCGCTATTGCAATTCCAAACAGCGCCGCCACAATGCCGAGCAATGCTGACAGTATGACCAGAATCATTACCAGCCACACCGGCGAAGTGATGACCAGAAGAACGATCGCCCATCCCGGCATTCCATCCTTCTCCGGCGCAGAATACGCTGCATTCTGCGCTGCTCCCTGTGGTACTCCCTTCGATGCGTTCTGCGCTGCTCCCTGCACTGCCGGATTCCACTCTGCTCCTGCCGATGCTCCCTGCGCGCCGGAAGAACACGCTTCCCCGGGCTGCACACCCAGATCTTTGATAATGCTGTCCGCCACTTTCTGCGGTGATTCCAGTTCTTCTAAAATCTTTGCCTCATTCGCCTCCCCGGCGTCCTCGAAATAACTGCGGTAAAATGCAAGTGCCTCCGTTCTTTCCTCCTGTGAAATCCCGGACAGCAGCGCTTCCAGCTGCCTTAAAAATTCATCTTTATTCATCTTCAAACTCCCTCCTCGGAAAATAACTCTGATATTTTCGAAGAATAGTCATCCCATTCTCTGCGATAATCGTCCAGTTTCATTCTTCCCTCATCCGTAATCCTGTAGTAGCGCCTGTTGCGGCCTCCACATTCTCTGTCATACACCATAAGGCATCCATCTTTCTGAAGTCTACGCAATACCGGATAAAGTGTGGATTCCGAAACCTCAATCGCCACTCTCACATCCTGCGTGATCTTATATCCATATGTGCCTTCCTCCTCCTTGGAGACGACCGCCAGAACAATCGCATCCAGCAGGGCTGCACCTGTATTGAACACCATATTACCGGCTCCTTTCCTGTTCTGTCTGATATTACTTATATGTTTATAATATTATTTTGTTATCAATACTATATATCATATAATATAGTATTGTCAATATTATTATTCAAAAATAATACATCCATTTTCTAAAAGAGAAAAAAAAGAATCCCGCAAACAGGAATGCTCCTATGAATCAAAAAATCGTACATGCATGTGTAACGCTTACACAACATGTACGATTTACATTTTTGATTCGCTTTATCTCCGGCTTCTGTCTGCCCTACGCTTCCCAGTCCGCGCGTTTGATAATCCCCACGCCGATCGGATACGGTCCGGTATGAACGCCAATCGTTGCGCCGATCTGGTAAATCTCAATCTCATCAATCCCCAGGCGCTCCCTCACGAGATCTTTTAACATCTCACGAAAATGACAGGCTTCCTCATAATCATAGCCATAGCCGATGGCAAAACTGTATTCGCCCGGCTTTGCGGTGCGTTCGTCCAGATAAGCCTTGAGCATCTCAATTACTTTCTGCATGGATTTTTCCCGGCTCCGCGCAATGCCGGAGGCAAAAATCTCGCCCTCCTTCAGTGTGATGAGCGGCTTAATTTTCAACGCGCTTCCCGCAATCCCCATCACTTTTCCGATTCTTCCGCCATGCTTTAAGTAATCAATGTTGCCAATCGTAAAGAAGATTCTGCCGCTCTCCCTTATGGCAAGGAGCCTCTCCACCATGCGGTCATACTCCCAACCGAGGTCGCGCAGCCGGCATGCCTCAAGTACATACAAACCCTGCAGCACCGTGTTGATCTCTGCGTCAATGACTGTGATGCGCGCCTTTGGATATTCCTCTAAAATCATATCTCTGGCAGTCGTCGCCGACTGCATGGAGCCGCTGAACTTCGTCGTGATACAGATACAGATCATCGGAACATCCTGCTTTGCGAGCGGGAGAAAAACCTGATAATAATCATCCACCGACGGCATCGACGTCTTCGGAAATACATCCGGATGATCCACCATTCTCTGATAGAACTCGCGGATATCCAGTTCCACCCCCTCTTTCAGATAAGTTTCTCCATCAAAAGATACATAGAAAGGCACCACCAGAATATCGCGCTCTCTTGTGAGCTCTCTTGAAAGGTCTAACGACCCGTCACTGATAATTTGAATCTTTTCCTGCATAAATCTCCTTCATAATCTGTTCATCAGAATAAATAAACACCGCGCTCCGTGACACGGATCTCCGGGATTACCGTAAGCGCCATAAAAGAAAGGGTAACAAACGGATCTACATTCTCTGAGATACCAAGTTCTCTCGTCTCCTTCTGCATGGCAGAGAGCTTTTCCGTGACTTCCTCATACCGTCTGTCGCTCATAAGACCCGCGATCGGCAGCGGCAGTACATCGATTACCTTTCCGCCGGACACGATCGCATAGCCGCCCTGCTGCTCCTCCACAGTCCGGATGGCAAGCAGAATGTCATCGTCATTGTCTCCCGCCACAATCAGATTGTGGGAATCGTGCGCAACGGACGTCGCTACGGCACCGCCCTTTACGCCAAAGCCCTTGAGCGGTGCCACACCGATCTCTCCGGTCTTGCCGTGACGTTCCACCACACAGATCTTATTGTATACTTCATTCGGGACAAAATATCCGTTTTCTGTCGGCACTTCTTCCACCAGATGCGTCGTCACGATCTGATGCGCATTCATCTGTATCACATCGGTCTTTCCGTTGCATGCAAGCTGAATCCGCTCTCTGGAAAGCTCCCCGACATGAACCGTGTGAAGCAGTTCCTCCGGCACTGGAACCCAATAATCTTTCTTATAGTCTTCCTCTCCCAGGATCCTGCCGTCCTTCATCACATCGGTCGGACGCACCTCCTCCAGATTATCGAGGAACACAATGTCGGCGTGATATCCGGCTCCGATGGCACCGTATCCCTTAAGCCCGTAAAACATTGCCGGCTGGTAGCTTCCCATCTTGTATGCCTTTGCCACCGGAACCCCAAGTGCAATCGCCTTGCGGATACAGGTGCTGATATGTCCTTCCTTGCGGATTTCCTCGATATGCTTATCGTCGGTGCAGAATGCGCACTGGTCGAGCGCCACATTGGCATCTAAAAGCGTGCGGATTAACGTTTCAAGATTCTTGGCACCGCTTCCCTCACGGATATAGATGTGAAAACCGGCGCGCAGCTTGTCGAGCACTTCCTCGGAGTTCGCACACTCATGATCATTCTCCACGCCAGCCAGACGGTACGCCTGTACCGCCTTTCCTGTAATGCCCGGTGCATGTCCGTCGATGTGCTTCTTTGCAAAAAGTTCCAGCTTATCCGACATCCGGCGCTCGCCCTGGTAACACTCCACAAAACGCATGGTCTCCCCGAGTCCCAACACTCGTGCATCATCCACATACTTCATCATATCGGACGCCAGAAACTCCCCGCATCCGTTTGTCTCCACATCGGTTGCCGGAACAGAGGACGGAATCATGAAGAAAATATGTACCAGCGCCTTGCCCGCACATTTCAGAAAATAATCCATTCCCTTCACACCGCACACATTGACAATCTCGTGCGGATCCGCAACAATGGTCGTCGTTCCCGCCTGCACCAGCACCTTGGTCAATTCGCCCGGAGATACCATACTGGATTCAATATGCATATGGGCATCCAGAAATCCCGGTACCAGATATTTTCCGGTACAGTCGATCTCCCGCTCACCCTCGTAGGAACCGACTCCCACGATCGTATCGCCGCAGATTGCCACATCCGCTTCCAGAATCTCCTCCGTGAATACGTTCAATACTTTGCCGTGCTTTAATACAATGTCTGCTTTCCGGATTCCGTTCGCGCAATCCAGCCGTCTCTTTCTGTCTACCATAGATTCCTTCCTCTCCTCCGTTTACGAAAACAATCCCTTAAAGAAGTCCGCGATCGAGCTGAATACATTTGAGAAAAATGTGCCTACGCTCGAGAGCACGCTGCTGTCTCCTCCGCCATCCTTAAAGGAATGGTACAGTGACTCCGCATAATCCACAAGGCTGTCAAGATTGATTCCCAGAGATGTAATCTTTAAGAGCAGATCCACGATCTGCTGACGCTCGGAATCTGACAGTGTCACATTATATTTGCTGCAGGCATCATCAATTGCCTGATTGATGCTCGCCTCATCTTTCAGATCATTCTGTGCAATGACCGACTTGATGTAAGCGATAAACTCTTCCACTTCCTCATCGGAAAGTCCGGCAATCGACTGTTCTAACTGCCCGGTAACCACGAGCTCATTTAAGGATGCGTCGATGATATCCGCATTGATCGTCTCACCTGTCATCTCCTGGTATGCCTTGAATACGCCGACAAGCGCCGCCGTACCGGAGATCTCCTGCGGTCCTGCAACGATGATATCCGCATCGGTAATACCCGCCGTTGTCAACGCATTTTTGTACATGCCGACTGTACAGTAATTGATATTCCTGGTTGAAATATTTAATCCGTTTCCCTTATCGCGTTTTACGATCACAACGGAAGACCATGACTTGCTTCCGATCTGTGAGGAACTGATATAGGAATCCAGATACTGATGCTCCTCTGCATTCGTTGTATAGACCACATCATAATTGCCAAGGTTCGCCGGATCAATCCCCATCAGGGAAAGCACCGTATTCTTCTGGGCATCCGTCAGATCCGCTCCCAGCGCAAGATATGGCTTATCATCCGCCTGGATTGTCACGTTATCACTGTTTGCTCCCGTGGCAGCGTTCTCCGCTGCCGAAGCCTGTGACTGATCCTGCGCCTCTGCCGAAGTCTGATCCTGCCCTGCCTGATTCTGCGACTCTGCTGAAGTCTGATCCTGACTTGTCTGGTCTACGACAACCTCTCCCTCTACATTCGCTGATGTATCCGCCGCGGATGCCGTCACAGGCGCCGATGCAAGCATCACCGCAGCCAGAAATAAACTGGTAACTCTCATTCCATTCTTTTTCATGTGAAATCCTCCTTCCAAAACAAGTCTCTATTTTACTACGAACTTTCCTTAAAAACAACCGGCGTTTTCCCTCCAGTAGTTTTATTTATATAAATTTAAGAAACCTGTCCGGCAAGATTACAGTTCCACATGCACGTTCAGCCAAGCCGCAATATCCGCCATGACCTGATCGCGGTCTGTCTCGTTTAAAATCTCATGGCGGTCATCCTCGTACAGGCGGTAGGTAATATCCGAAACCCCCGCATCTTTGTACATCCCGTACACCTTCTTAACTCCCTCTCCCAGATCTCCGACCGGATCATCCGCACCGGATACAAAAAACAGCGGCAGATTTTTCGGGACCTTTTTTATATTCTCCATCTGATTGTCAAACAATACCGCCTCCATCAGGCCTTTGTAGCCGTTTACGGTAAACAGAAAAGTACAGCGCGGATCAGCATAGTATGCCTTGACATTCTCCACGTTCTTGGAAAGCCAGCTGTTGGCATAATCCTTTCCATATAAATCGTAGCGCTTGTACGGCTTGCTGTAGGAAAGGCTCTGCATCAGGCGGCTTCTGTAATGCCATCCACGGAATAGTGCGATCGTACGGCATAAAAACAGTCCAAACTTCATCGTGCTATCCGGCATTGCCCCGGTTCCCATGATGACGGCGCCAGCCACTCCCTCCGAGTGAATACACAGGTATTTGCGCAGCATGTAAGATCCCATGCTGTGTCCCATCATAAAATACGGCACGCCGGGGTTCTCTGTCTGGATCGTCGTGCGCAGCGTGTGCATATCCTCGACGAGCGTGTCACTCGGATCCGGCTCTGCAAAATATCCCAATTCCTCCTCGGATGCAACCGACGCACCATGTCCCAGATGATCATGTCCGACCACAAGGACCCCCTGGTCATTTAAAAATTCCGCGAACGGCTTATAGCGTTCAATATACTCCACCATGCCGTGCGTGATCTGCAAGACCGCCCGGTACTCTCCGCTCTCCGGCATCCACTTTACCGCATGAATCTTCGTCTTTCCGTCCTTTGATAAAAAACTGAACTGTTTTTCTTTTGTCATAGCATTGTTCCCTCACTTTTTATTATTTATACTCTCTGATTCCTACTCTCTGCTCTGTATCCTTTGCAGCAAAACCGGCATCATCCGGCTTCCCCTGCCGACTGCAGGATGCTCTTGCAGACATTCTCCAGTTCATCCGCGCTGCTCTTCTGCTCTGCCAGTTCCTCCTGCATGCCGGATACATATTTCAGGAATGCCTCCCTGGCGCGCACATTTTCGTCCGCCGACTGCTGCAGCACATCTGCTCTCGCGACCGCCGTATCCTGGATCAGCCCCCTCAGCCCGATCTGTCCGGTCTCATAAGCCGCCATATTCTGCGCACAGTCGCGGTAAAGCTTTCCCATGGAAATATTATTCTCCTTGAGCAGCTCGTTTAAGTGGTGTACCTGCTCCTCCAGAGACGCGATCCGTTCTTCCGCCTCCCCAAGCTGGTCTTTTAACGCCAGCGCCTCCTGCTCATAATCGTCCGCATATGCACGCACCTGCTCTGCCGCCGTCACAAACCGGGTTCCGCTCTCCCCCATTCTTCCTGCTTCGATCGCAGAATTGAGCGCCAGCACTCCCATCGTTTTCGACAGTTCCTCCATGCGCTCTGCCCTCTCACCAAGTGCCTGGCGCATCTCGCGAAGCGCCTGCGGAGCCTCCGAGATATGCTTCATCGGCGTCGTAAAGTGCTTGTTGTTCTCCACGATCTCGACGACCTTTTCATTCTGCCCCTTCACCTGCTCCATAAAAACGCTGTGGTTGGCGTCGAACGTCGCGATTCCGTTATTCATTGTAATCAACGTATTGTGAAGTTCTCCCGCCGCCTGCGCGCCGTTCTCCGACAACTCCCCGTTCTGCTGCATCTGCTGTTCGATCTCTTCGATCTCTTTTTCCATCTGTGCACGCGAGGCTGTCATGCGTGCAAACTGTTCCTCCGCGGTATCCTTCTGTCCTGCGATCTTATGGAGCAGCTCCCTCTCGCGCTTCTCCGTCTCCCTTAATGCCGCAAGTTCCTCTTCTAATAAAGCCTTTTCTCTCTTTCCACTAAACATAGCTACTCCTTCTGTCCACCCGCCACGTTCTATTTATAGTTGCGAATGATGAGCTGGACACTCTCCATTCCCTGATATACATTGATTTCCGGATAGTAAATCACCGACATCCGGATGGCATTCGCCCTTCCGCGAAGCGCAGCGTCCACCTCCGTCTGCCCGTATTTTTCGCTGTAATACTGCTTCCATGCCTCCACATCCCCAAAATAGACCGCAGAGACATGTTCTCCCGCCGCCGTCATAAGGGACAGCTTCAACACATTCTGGTTCCTGCCCACCACAGACGCCCGCAGAAGCGCAAGCTCCCTGTCCGCGAACTGTGGCTTACTGTTGCCATTTCCAAACGGCTCTAAGCGCGCCAGCTCCCGGATCAGCCCGATCGTCGGATACGCGGCAGGCATTGCCATA
>ERZ825324.4557-NODE-4557-length-11404-cov-3.278615_pt1 | contig 11404 bp, 7 predicted proteins | sample MGYA00519859_ERZ825324 | MGnify/ENA primary metagenome ERZ825324 (study PRJEB31778, sample SAMEA3449198) | human gut metagenome | biome: human gut; feature: human-associated habitat; material: faeces | place: United Kingdom | collected 2010/2012 ... | reverse complement strand
TCTCGCTCTTGGTAAATTGCAGTTCCCCATCCACATAGATGTTCAGGGTGCTGTGCTTGCCGGTATCCGGCACCGTTACCTGCAACTTCACCGCCTGTGCCGCCGGGTCGGTAGACACTACACCGGTGGACACCACCAGCTTGATGGCAGCCGACGGCTCCGCCGCCTCACCCTGACCGGGGGTCTGGCTGATCACCGTATCCTTGGGCAGATTGCTGTCTTCGGTAGAAATCTGCACATTCTCAAACCCGCTCTTCTCCAAAAAGCTGCGGGCATCGCTTTGGTTCAGTCCACGCACATCCGGCACAGTCAGCAGCACCTTTGGGTCGTGCTGGGGCCGGAGCTGATATAAATGGTCACCGTTTGGTCCGCAGCCACCAAATCCCCTGCCTTGGGGCTGGTATATACGCACTGACCCTCTTTTACCGTCTCGCTGGAGATGGTCGTTACGGTGTAGTTGTTCAGTCCCTCGGAGGCCAACTCTTTCTTGGCCATATCCTCACCAAGGCCGTAGCAGTTGGGCACCTGAATGCCACCGGGCGTCTGGGCCACCACAAGGGTCACTGTGCTGCCCTTCATCACCCGCTCACCGGCTGCCGGTTTTTGCTCCAGCACCGTGCCCGGGTCAGCATCCTCGCTCTCCTTGCTTTCCTGTACAAAAACATAATCGTACTGGTTGGAGCTGACGATGGTGTCATAGGACTGACCCACAAAGTTCTCCAACTTCATAGACTTGGTGTTCAGCGAACCGGTAAGGCCCATCACCAACAGTACAATAGCTGCTGCAAGCACCAGCATACCGGCGATCACAGCGCCGACGATCTTGCCCTTGCGCTTGGGGTCTTCCTCCACCACCGGCTGTTCCGGCTCGGATCGCAAATCCGGCTGGGGCTTCTCCGTGTGATCCACCGTCTTGATCACATATTTAGTAGGCTCCTCGTCCACAAAATAGGAATAGTCAAATGTGGTGGCCGGGTTCTTGATGACCTCCTCCACATCAAAGAGCATTTCCGTTGCGGACTGGTAGCGATTGGCCGGGTTCTTCTCCATAGCGTGGGCACAGATCTGCTCCACGCCCCGGGGAATATCCGGGTTAATGTCAATAAGCCGCTTGGCGTCCGCCTGCACCTGCATTAGGGCCACAGACACGGCGCTGTCTGCATCAAAAGGCACACAACCGGCCAGCATCTCATAGAGTACCACGCCAAGAGAATAAATATCCGCCCGTTCGTCAGTAAACTCGCCCTTCGCCTGCTCCGGACTGATATAATGCACAGATCCCATTGCATTTCCGTTAATTGTATTGGCAGATGCTGCCCTTGCAATACCGAAATCTGTTACTTTTACCTTGCCTTCTCTGGATATTAAAATATTCTGTGGTTTAATATCCCTATGAACAATTTGATTGTTATGGGCACACTCAATTCCGTTGGCAATCTGGATTGCTATGCTAATTGTCTCTCTAAAAGAAAGCTTGCCCTTTTTCTCAATATATTTTTTTAAAGTTATGCCTTCAATAAGTTCCATAACTATGTAATATAGTCCATCATCTTCACCTACATCATATACATTTACAATATTCGGATGTATCAGTCCGGCTGCTGCCTGTGCCTCCGAACGAAATTTTCTTACGAAATTTTCATCCTCTTTATACTGTTTCTTTAATACCTTAATCGCTACATATCGGTTCAGCATCTGATCCCGGCCTTTATAGACATCTGCCATTCCGCCGGCACCGATCTTACTAAGTACAGCATATCTCTTGCCTAGTACGATTCCATCTTTTACCATACACTCACCTCATCAGCAAGTGGCTCTGCTACGATAACCCCTATATTATCTCTCCCGCCATTGCTATTTGCTTTTTCTATCAACATCTGAACAGCTTCCACTACGTCTCTGGAACCTTTGACAATATTGAACATGTCTTCATCCTCTACCATATTACTGAGGCCATCTGTACACATCAATATCATATCACCCTTTTTCAGACGATATTCATAAATGTCCGGTTCCACATCTTCTTTTACACCAATTGCCCGTGTAATGATGTTCTTATCCGGATGGTTTCTTGCTTCTTCTGCTTTGATTCCACCAAGTCTTACCATCTCTTCTACCAGCGAGTGATCTTTGGAAAGCTGACGGATCTTATCGTTGATCAGGTAAAGTCTGCTGTCTCCCACATTAGCAAAGTACAATGTATTGCCAACAACAGTTGCCGCTACCAGTGTCGTTCCCATACCTTCCAGTTTTATATCTCTTGAAGCTGCCTCGATTAATTTATGATTTGCAATACTGACTACGCTCCTTAGAATCTCCTCGGGTTTATCCATCGGTGTCTTCTTCAGTTCATCTTTTAATACATTTACCGTATAACTGGACGCGAAATCTCCCGCCTTATGTCCGCCCATTCCGTCGGCGACCGTAAGGAGATTTGGAAATGGTCCAATCGGTCTGTCTGTCACATATACATAGTCCTGATTGACCTCACGTCTTCTTCCTACATCAGTCATTGCATAAATTTTCATCTGTCTCTCCCTCGCTTTTGGCTGCGTGTCTGCGACGCAACTGTCCACAGGCTCCGTCAATATCAGAGCCTCTTTCCCTTCTTATAGTAACATTAATTCCGTTTTTTTCAAGTTTATTTTTAAATTCCATGGCATTTTTGCGGTCCGGCTTTTTGAAATCTCTTTCCTTGATCGGGTTCACCGGAATCAGATTAAGATGACAATTTCGCCCTTTTAAAATCGTCGTAAGTTCCCGGATATCGTCCGGCTGGTCATTCACTCCGGCTACCAGACTGTACTCGAAAGTAATCCTTCTTCCTGTCTTGTCAAAATAATAATCGCAGGCATCCAGTACTTCCGACAGATCGTATTTATTCGCTACCGGCATCAGTTTCTTACGTTTTTCCTGACTGGAACCGTGAAGTGAAAGTGCCAGTGTGATCTGAAGTCCTTCCTCCGCAAGCCGTCTCATATTCGGAACGATTCCACAGGTAGACGCCGTAATATTTCTCTGACTGATATTCAGTCCGTGCTCATCACTCAACATATGGATAAACTTTACAAAATTATCATAATTATCGAGCGGTTCTCCGGTTCCCATCACAACAACATTCGAAACACGTTCTCCGGTAATCTTCTGGATGTGATAGATCTGCCTTAACATCTCAGACGGCTCCAGGCTTCTTACCAGTCCACCGATCGTTGAAGCACAGAATCTGCACCCCATACGGCAGCCCGCCTGTGAAGAGATACATACGGAATTGCCGTAATTATATTTCATCAGAACACTTTCTACCATATTACCGTCTTCCAGTTCGAATAAGAACTTCTCCGTCGGATCTTCTTTTGATATCTGATGATCGATCATCTTCACTTTGCGGATCTCATAATTTTTTTTCAGTTTCTCACGTAAGGCTTTTGACAGATTCGTCATTTCATCAAAATCATCTGCCAGCTTTACATGAAGCCATTCATAGATCTGTTTGCTCCGGAATGCCTTCTCTCCGATTACAAGCATCTCTTCTTTTAATTCATCATAATTATAGGAACATATATCTTTCTTACTCATGGTTCACCCTTTTTATTATTGCTATGTAGAATCCATCTCCTGCATCTTTACCCGGAATCATCTGTTTGTCTTTCACCAGTTCAAATTCCGGATATTCTTTCAGGAACCATTCTACATTCCCCTCATTCTCTTCTCTGTGTATGGTACAGGTACTATACAGAAGCTTCCCGTCCGGTTTTACATAATCCTTTACCACCGACAGGATCTTCCTCTGTAATTCCACCAAGTCAGCTTCCGTCTTTTCATTCATCTTATAACGCAGATCCGGTTTCTTTCCAAGTACACCAAGTCCGGAACACGGAAGATCTGCGATTACAATATCTGCACTCTTTTTCTTATCCGGATCATACACGGTTGCATCCTGGCATACTGCCTCAATATTGGTAAGGCCGCTTCTTTCGATGTTGTCCCGGATCAGATCGACTTTATATTCAGTCAAATCTCTTGCTTCCACATGGCCGGTTCCGTTCAGAAGTTCTGCGATATGTATGGATTTTCCACCCGGTGCGGCACACACATCCAGTACCTGGTCTCCTTCTTTCACTTCTGACCATAATGCTACCTGCATAGAACTTAAATCCTGCACCTGATAAAGTCCTTCGCAGAAGCTTGGAAGTGCGGACAGGTGATCATATCCTGACAGATATAATGCACACGGAATCTCCGGCACTTCACCAACCGTTACACCTTCTTTTTTCAGGATTCCGACCAGATCTTCTTTTTTGATCTTATGTTCATTAAACCGGACTGTTAATGGCTTTTCTTCCAGAAATGCACTTCCGATTGTCTTTACTGTCTCTTCGTCGTATACGTTCAGCCATTGTTTGACCAGCCATTCCGGCAGCGAATACTTCACGGAAAGGTAAGACACCTTATCCTTCTCATCCGGATAGTTAATCTTGTCAAGATTCCTGCTGATATTGCGGAGCACTCCGTTGACGAATCCTTTCAGATTCACGAATCCTCTTTTGCCTGCAAGCTTCACCGCTTCATTACAGATTGCCGAATCCGGTACGCTGTCCATATATTTCATCTGATACACCGAACTTCTTAAGATCGTTCGTATCAACGGTTTCATCTTATTTACTTTTACCTTTGAAAACAGATTAATGATATAGTCGATCTCAATCATGCGTTCCAGGGTTCCATTTACCACTCTTGTGATAAATGCACGTTCTCGTTTGTCCAGATACTGATATTTATCCAGAACATTCTTTATAACAATATGGCTGTACTCACCGTCTCTCGTGATCTGAAGCAGCATGTCCAGCACTAATTCTCTTTCATTTACAGACGCCTGCATACGTCCCCTCCTCTTCCCATAGATATACAATCAGGGAAGCGGTTTATATCCCCTTCCCTTTCGTTAATTAATCGTTTCTTCGATTTCCAGTCAGAAGCAGTATACGCAGAAGCTGCAGAATTGCAGATGCTGCTCCGGCTACATAAGTAAGCGCTGCCGCTGTCAGCACCTTTCTGGTATCTCTGACTTCATCCTCATACAACATGCCTGTATTACCAAGGATCTTTAATGCTCTGTGCGACGCATCAAATTCCACCGGTAATGTCACAATCTGGAATAACACTGCAAGTGAAAATGCAAGGATTCCAAGATTGATGAACAGTGAAGAGGTCGTACTGCTGTTGAAGAAAAATCCAAGGATAATTAACGGCCACGCGATCGAACTTCCGAAATTCGCCACCGGCACCAGGCTGCTTCTTAACTTCAGCGGCACATATCCCGTCGCATGCTGTACTGCATGCCCGCATTCATGCGCTGCTACGCCAAGTGCTGCTACTGATGTAGAATTATACGTTGCATCCGAAAGTCTCAGCGTCTTTGTTCTTGGATCATAATGGTCAGTGAGATTGCCGGAAATATGCTCGATCCGCACATCATACAGTCCTTCCCTGTGAAGGATCTGCTCTGCAGCATCTCTTCCTGTCATACCGGAATGATTCCTTACTCTGGAATATCTGCTGAATGTGGAATTCATCTTCGCAGATGCAATCAGGCAGATCACGACACCAATCAGCACTAATATATACGTTGGATCAAAATACATTGGATAATACATAATTATCAGCCTCCTTGCTCTCTATGACCTGCATTATATATGAAAATTTCCCCAAATAGCAGGTTTTCATACATTTTTAACAATTCTTAATCATTTGTGAAGAAAGTTCACATCCTGTTTCGATCTGATAACCTCGTAAGAAAGCGTCCGCTTCCATTCTCTTCTTTCCCGGGATCTGAAGTACCAGTACTTTCAGAAGTCCGTCTCCTGTCTGTACAGAAAATCCGTCTTTTTCCACTTTCACGATTGTTCCCGGGGTTGCATCGGTATTCTCATCCAGAACTTTTGCTTCCCAGATTTTCATGACTTTACCATTCCAGTCTGTGTAAGCACTCGGCCATGGATTCAGACCCCGGATCAGACATTCGATTGCCTTCGCAGACTTGCTCCAATCGATATCTCCAAGCTTTTTGTCCAGCATTTTCGCATATGCTGTCGGGCTTTCTCCCTGTGTTTCCCACGTTGCGGTCTTATCTTCCAGTGCCTTTAATGTCTCAACACAGAGCTTTGCACCTGCTTTAGCAAGCTTGTCATGAAGGCTTCCGCCTGTCTCATCTTCTGCCAGTGGCACTTCTGTCTTCATGATCATATCTCCCGTATCCAGGCCTTCATTCATCTGCATCGTCGTTACACCGGACACTTTATCCCCGTTGATAACTGCCCACTGGATCGGAGCCGCACCACGGTAACTTGGCAATAAGGACGCATGTACATTGATGCATCCGTATGGTGTCATCTCAAGAATTTCTTTTGGAAGGATCTGTCCGAATGCGATAACGACCATGATATCTGCATTATATTTGCGAAGTTCTTCTACGGCCTGCGCTTCTCTGATCTTCACCGGCTGAAAGACCGGGATTCCATGTGCCAGTGCTGCTTCTTTGACCGGTGTATACTGCATCTTGCCGCCACGTCCCTTCGGCTTATCCGGCTGTGTGACTGCAAGTACGACTTCATGTCCGGCTTCGATCAGTGCTTCCAGTGTTCCGACCGAAAAGTCCGGTGTTCCCATGAATATTACTTTCATGCTATTCTTCCTCCTCATAGTTCACGTCATGTACTTCACCCTCTACCAGTCTGGTATATAACTTACCATCCAGATGGTCGATCTCATGACAGAATGCTCTTGCAAGGAGACCTTCTCCTTCCAGGATCACTTCTTCCATATCTTCATTCAATGCTTTTACTTTCGCATAATTCGGTCTTGTCACGATTCCTGCTTTTCCAGGAAGGCTTAAGCATCCTTCTTCGCCTGTCTGTTCTCCGGATGTCTCCAGGATCACCGGATTGATCAGGACGATCGGTCCTTCTCCGATATCAATGACTACGATACGCTTCAGGATCCCAACCTGTGGTGCCGCAAGCCCTACGCCCATTGCTTCATACATGGTATCTAACATGTCGTTGATCAGTACTTTTGTGCGAAGCGTCATCTTCGTTACTTCTTTACATTCTTTATTCAGAACTTCATCCCCAAATTCTCTGATTGTTCTAAGTGCCATCTCTTTTGTCTCCTTTATCTTTTAAAAAATATTCATCGGATTAAAGTCAAACTGTATCCTCATGTTCGCAAATCCTCTGTTGATCTCGATATAGCGTTCCATATGGTTCTTGATCCGCACAAGCACCTGATATTCCTCACTTTTCAGATATATGACTTTCCGGTAAACGTCATTGACTTTTCCAACCGACGGACTTGCCGGTCCGATTACCTGCACTTCTCCGTCTGCGCTTACCCTGATTACATATTTCTTCAGATATTCTGCTGCCGTTGTAAGCTTATTTTCATCAGATCCGGTCATCAGGACTGCCATCAGCTGTGATGCCGGCGGATATCCCATCAGATCCCGGTAATTCATCTCTTTTTCATAGAAGCCTTCGTAATCCTGTCTCGCTGCCATCCGGATACTGTAATGATCCGGACTGTAAGTCTGTATTATTACCTCCCCCGGACGTCTGCCTCGTCCCGCACGGCCCGCCGCCTGTGTCAGGAGTTGGAATGTACGTTCTCCGGAACGGTAATCATCCGAATACAGCGACATATCTGCCGCCAGAACACCGACCAGCGTCACATTTGGAAAATCATGTCCTTTTACGATCATCTGTGTCCCGATCATGATATCTGCTTCTTCGTCTGCGAATTTCGCCAGGATTTTCTCATGTCCGCCTTTGTTCTTCGTGGTATCCATGTCCATCCGAAGAACCCTTGCCTGTGGGAATTCCCGCTTCACCAGATCTTCAATCTGCTGTGTTCCCGCCCGGAAACCTCCGATATACGGAGACCCGCACACCGGACAATTCTTAACAGTCTGTGTCTCATACCCACAGTAATGACAGACCATTTTTCCGCCCCGGTGTACCGACAGTGATACATCACAGTGAGGACATTTTACTACATATCCACAGGCTCTGCAAGAAACAAAGCCTGCGTATCCTCTCCGGTTCAGGAATAACATTATCTGTTCCTTCTTCTCCAGCCGGTCCTGCATCAGTAATTTTAACCGGTCACTTAAGATAGAACGGTTCCCATGCTTTAATTCTTCCCGCATATCTGCCACATATACTTCCGGAAGTGCCTGCTTCCCGGTGCGGTTCCTAAGCCTCAGCATCTGATATCTGCCACACTCACACGCATAAAATGCTTCCAGAGACGGAGTTGCCGAACCAAGTACTACACTTGCGCCCTCCATCCGTGCTCTTTCGATTGCCGTCTCTCTTGCATGAAATCTCGGTACCTGTTCACTCTTATAAGTCGGTTCATGCTCTTCGTCAATGACGATCAGTCCCAGTCGTTCGAACGGTGTGAACAGAGCCGATCTCGGACCAATCATGATATCGACTTCACCTTTTTTCACACGTTCCATCTGATCATAACGCTCTCCCTGTGACATCCTGGAATTCAGGATAGACACCCGTCCGCCAAATCTTGTGTAGAACCGCATCACGGTCTGATAGGTCAGTGCTATCTCCGGAATCAGTACGATTGCCTGTCTGCCCTCACTTAGGACTTTATCGATCATTTCCATATATACTTCTGTCTTGCCGCTTCCTGTCACCCCGTATAACAGATAAGTCTTACGGATTCCCTGCTCATAATCCTTCGAAAATGTCCGGATTGCCGCCTGCTGTTCTTCTGTATAAATGATTTCTTTTTGCTCTTTCTGCTGATAAATCACCGGGTTACGGTATACTTGTTCCGATTCCAGTGCCAGAACCTTCTGCTCTTCCAGTGCCCTTACCACACTTCTCGTCAGATTCAGCTTATGGATCAGAAAATCATAATCCTGTTCCGGCTGATCCAGAAGTGCCGCCAGAAGTCTGGCTCTTGCTTTCTGATTCTTGTGCAGATACAGTTCCAGCTTTTCTTTTCCCTCTGCTTCCGGCAAAAGAAGCCGTACCTTCTGCTTTTCCTTTGCTTTTTCTTTCTTCTTGATCGGAAGTACCGTCTTCAGTGCCTGGATCATCGTTCCCCCGTAAGATTCCTTCATCCAGGCTGCCAGTGCAACAAGTTTACTTTCAATCGCCACACTTTCTTCGGCAATTTTTAAGACCTCTTTCATCTTCTCCGGTGCATACTCCGCACGTTCGGAGAATCCGGTTACATAGCCTTTGATTTCTTTATTTCCCATGCCGAACGGAACTACAACTTCCATTCCAACCTTAAGCATCCCCTCCAGATGAGAGGGGATGCGGTATTGAAAGACTTTATCTAATTTTTCATGCGTAATATCAACGATAATATCAGCGTACATTTATTTCTTTAATTCCTCTAATACTTCCTTGATCAGAACACGTTCGTCCATATCGTGTTTCACACCCTTGATTTCCTGATATGTCTCATGTCCCTTTCCTGCCAGAATGATGACATCTCCAGGCTGGCCGTGTTCGATCGCATACTTGATTGCTTCTTTTCTGTCACAGATCGTGATGTATTTTCCATCTGTCTTCTTCATTCCTACTACAATGTCATCGATGATCGCCTGTGGTTCTTCAAATCTCGGGTTATCAGATGTGATGATCGTAAAGTCGGATAATTTACCGGATACTTCACCCATCTCGTAACGTCTGGTCTTAGATCTGTTACCGCCGCAACCGAATACGGTCACGATTCTTTCCGGATGATAATCTCTTAATGTATCCAGAAGACTTTCGAGTGCCATGGCATTGTGTGCATAGTCGATCATCAATGTAAAGTCATCAGATACTTTGATCATCTCGATACGGCCTTTGACTCTTGCAACCTTCAGCGCCTTCTTAATATCTTCTACCGGCACACCGAAATGTCTGCATACAGCAATTGCTGTCAGTGAGTTATATACACTGAAGTCTCCGGGAATGTCGATCTCTACATCAAAGTCCATAAGTCCTGCTACATGATACTGTACTCCAAGGTATCCAGGTCTTGAGATGTGCTTTACATCCGTTGCACGAATATCTGCTTTTTCAGAAAATCCAAATGTTTCCACTTTGCATGTTGCGTCTTTGAATATATCTTCGAACCATTTATCATCTACATTACCGATTCCGATCTTACACTGCTTGAATAACAGGCTCTTACAATATTTATATTCATTGAAATCTTTGTGCTCATTCGGTCCGATATGATCTTCTCCAAGGTTCGTAAAGATTCCGATCTCAAATGGAATTCCTGCGGTACGATCCAGTTTCAGCCCCTGTGAAGAAACTTCCATAACTACACATTCGCAGCCTTCTTCTACCATCTCTGAAAAATATTTCTGAATGGTATAAGATTCCGGCGTTGTATTATTTGCCGGGATACTCTTATCTCCGATGATTGCCTCAATCGTACCGATCAGTCCGACTTTGATGCCGACTTCTTCCAGAATGGATTTCACCATATAGGTTGTCGTTGTCTTTCCTTTTGTTCCTGTGATACCGATGACTTTCAGCTTCTCTGCCGGATATCCGAAATATGCTGCCGAAGTTAATGCCAGTGCGTAACGGGTATTCTCTACCTTAATGACTGTCAATCCTTCCGGTGCTTCTACATCTTTTTCTACGATCACAGCCGCTGCTCCTTTTTCCGCAACCTGCTGTACATAAGCATGTCCGTCGGAAACCGCTCCGCTGATGCATACGAACACGCTTCCTTCTGTCACTTTACGGGAATCGTTGATCAGTTCTGTGACTTCAATCTGGTCGTCTCCCTGTACTACTTCATATTCTAAACGTTCCAGTAACTGGGTTAATTTCATCTGATTGCCTCCTATTTTCCTACAATATCATAAGTATACCATCATTTTTCCATGCAGCAAAGGAAAAATTATGTTATAGTAATAGTTAGAATATTTTGAAAAAATAAGAAAAGGAGAATGTAACTTATGAAAGCTTATGAAAGATTACTGAAATATGTCGTTGTCCGTACACCAAGTGACGAAAACAGCGAAACTGTACCATCTTCTGTATGCCAGTTCGATCTTGCAAGACTTCTGGAAGCAGAGATGAAGGAACTGGGTCTTACAGATGTTATTCTGGATGACCAGTGCTACCTGTACGGAAAGCTTCCGGCTACCGAAGGCCTGGAAGACAAGCCGGCGATCGGATTCATCGCACACATGGATACCGTATCAGACTTCTGTGACCATGATATCAAACCAATCGTTACTGAAAATTATGACGGTGGCGAGCTTAAGCTTGGAACAAGTGATACTGTATTAAGTCCTAAGAACTTCCCACATCTGGAAAGTCTTAAGGGACGTACACTGATCACCTCCGATGGAACAACGGTT
>ERZ825324.4545-NODE-4545-length-11432-cov-7.135097_pt1 | contig 11432 bp, 10 predicted proteins | sample MGYA00519859_ERZ825324 | MGnify/ENA primary metagenome ERZ825324 (study PRJEB31778, sample SAMEA3449198) | human gut metagenome | biome: human gut; feature: human-associated habitat; material: faeces | place: United Kingdom | collected 2010/2012 ... | reverse complement strand
ACTTCAAGAACACGATCCTGATCATGACCTCGAACCTCGGCTCGCAGTTCCTGGTGAACCAGGACATGGACGCGGACGCCAAGAAGAAGGCCGTGATGGACGCGGTGCACATGAACTTCAAGCCGGAGTTCCTGAACCGTCTGGACGAGATCGTGATGTTCCATCCGCTGACCCGTGAGGAGCTGGGCGGCATCGTCAACATCCAGGTCGCTCAGGTGGCCTCGCGTCTGACGGATCGCCGCATCAAGCTCGACGTCACCGACGCGGCTCGCGAATGGCTCGCCAACACCGGCTATGACCCGGCGTACGGCGCTCGTCCGCTGCGCCGTCTGGTGCAGACCGAGGTCGGCGACCAGCTGGCGCGCATGCTGCTCGCCGGCAAGGTACACGACGGCGACACCGTGCTCGTCGACCAGACCGGTGGCGAGCATCTGGAACTCGGTACCATGCCCGAGGATCCGGATGCCGGTTCCGATGCCGACGTCACGGTCGAAGACGTCACCGAAGACAAGTGATGGCCGGGTGATGGCCGCATAATGACTGAGCCGCGATGAGGGGAGGCCGGGCTCAATACCCGGTTTCCCCTCAATGCGTCATAAGTGCGTCACGCTGTGCGGGTCGCGTCACGCGGCGAGCGCTCGCACAGCGTGACGGTTCGTGAGAAGCCTTATTTTTCAACGTTCTTGGAGTATGCGTCACTCTGTGCGCTCGCTCTGCGTGACGTGACCCGCACAGCGTGACGCTGCATGGTGCGTGTGTAGGCGCTGTGGTGCCCGGATTCGCGCGTAAGTCCGAACGCGCCGCGACCCCTATTCGCCGACCGCGGCGCGCTGCTCCACGAACTCGCATCCAGCTATCGCGCGGGCCATGGCGTCGCGCATGGTGGACAGGAACACGCCGTCGCGCGTGAACGCCAGCGCCTGCACCTCGATGCCGTACGGCGAAAAACCGGTGAGCTTGACGAGTGGTTCGCTGCCGGGTTGCGCGAATTCGGCGGTGGCCGTGGCCACCGCGCGCTTCACCGCCTCCGTCACGTGCGCCGGGTCGCTGCCGGCCTTCGCGGTGAACGTCATCGTCACGCATCCTTCATTGGACGGCGTGAGCTTCTCCAGCGACGCGGTGTTGAGCACGGAATTGGGTATGACCATCTCGTTGCCGTTGCGCTCGCGCACCACCGTCTGCCGCCACGTGATGTCCTTGACCACGCCGGCCGTCCCCGCGACCGACACCAGATCGCCCGGCTGTATCACCTTGCCGAGCATCAGCCCGAAGCCCGAGATCACGTTCGCCACGGTGTCTTTCAGACCCAGCGACACGGCGATGCCGCCGACGCCGAGCGCGGTCATCAGTGTTGTCGGGCTGATGCCGAACACCGGCTGCAGCACGATGGACGCGGCCAGTATCCACACCAGCACGCGCATGATGTTGATGAATATCGACGCGCTCGGCATGTCCGTCCGATCCAGCACCTTGCGCATCACCCGTGCCAGTCCCTTGGTGATCAACAGCGCGGCGACGATCGCCACCAGCAGGAAGATGATTTTCCCGACGTTCGCCTCGAACCATTGCAGTATCTGATCCATGTCGCCTCCAGGGTCGCGTCCGCGTCGCGCACCCCGCGGCGGCGACTGCTCTGCAAGCCACTTTAGTGGGCGGTTTTGAAATCTCCTGGAATGTCGCCTTTGAAAATGCGGCTCCAGTAGGCCAGCATGTTCTCCTTCGACATCGACAGGTACACTCCCATGGCGAGCACGGCGACATCCTCGTTGAGCAGGTCGTCGACCGAGAGTCTCTTGCTCAGCTCCGGCCACCGCCGCAGCACCGCGAGGATACCGCCGACGGTGAAGTCGAGCATCAGGTCGGTTTTCAGATCCAGGTTGCCGGCGTCGAGCTGGAGGTCGTTGATGATCATCAGACGGCCGAAGTCCTTCAGTGACTCGATGAGCTCGGGCGAGCTATGGCTGCCGGCGAGCAGTGCCAGACGGTCGAGCCGCTGCCGCTGAACTGGGTCGTTCATCACCAGGGAGCATTGGCGCCTCCATTCGATGTCGGGATTGAGGTCGGCGCGTGGCGCCTGCACGGTCGAATGCTCCACGGCGTGCATGATCGCCGAATCGGCCAGCTCCGGCAGGCTGGCGTAATGGTAGTAGAACGAGTTGCGGTTGACATGCGCCTCGCGTACGACTTCGGTGACGGTGATCTTGCGGTATTCGTGGTCTGCGAGCAGCTCCCAGAACGCGTTTTCGAGGCGTTCGGTCGCGGAGAGTATCTCGGAATCCTTGCGTGGGCGCGGCATGATGGTTCCCTTCCTGCGTGACGTGCGGCTATCGTTTATTGGGCACTATGTCTATATGTGTGATATGGATTATTGTAGGGCGGATTGTGCGGCGGATGATCGGAAAATAGGCGAACTGTCCATTTTTCTCGGTTGGCGAAACAGGGTTCGGGCACGAGACGGCTACCGCGAGGAACGGGACCGGACCGCGGCCATGAGCAGCCCCATCGCCTCGATCAGATGACGGCGATCCGCCTCCGACAGACCCACGAACGTGTTGATCATCGTGGGAACGGCCTTCAGGCCGGCCGCCATGAGATCGGAAATGCTGTCGGCATGGCTCGACCGCAGCACGGAGAACAGGGCGTCCACCGCGTGCTCGCGGTCCTCGGTGCTCAACGATTCCAGCCAGCCGTTCAACGACCGGTTGAACAGCTGGGAACTCGGCGACACCTGCGGCAGATATTCGAAATCATTGCCCGAGACCTGCCAGGAGAACGTCAGATGCTGCATCACGCCCTTCTGGTCGGAGCGTACAACCCGCATCGGCTCGGGCGTCTCCAGAATCATGCCGACAATCGAGGAGTCCGGTACGATCTTCACGATGAGGGGCATGACGCTCCGATACGGATCGCTGCCGACGATCTGCGACGGGAACCCCGGCCCGTCCAGCGAATACACCGCCGTGACACGCCGCTGCACCGGCTCGGGCGCGTTCATCGCCGCATACACGGCCAGATTGCCGCCCTTGGAATGCCCCAGCAGCACCATCGGGCCGCGCCACAGGCGCGCCACGGCGCACACATACTCACATGCCGCATGCTGTGCGGGCACCGGGTAGCGAAACGCCATGTTGAAATCCTCTTTCCAACCCACGAGCGAGTCGTCCGTGCCGCGGAACGCCACCGCCAGCGTGCCGCCCGGCAGCAGCATGGTCACGGCGGCGAACTGCATCTGCTGTTCCTCGCTGAAATGCTCGTCGGATGCGTCCACGCGAACGCAGGCAAAGCGCGGATTGACTCCGATGGCGGCGTACAGCTCCTGCGTCAGGCGTGGGTCGGCGAGGCCGTTATGGCCGCTCTCCACATGAAAATCATCGGGGGTCAGCGCCTCCGACACCGAAGCCAGCGTTGCGTCGCCGAACTCCGGGGCGGCCAAATGGCGAATCGAGCGCACCGGATGGCGCACGTCGATGCTGCTCAGACGTCTGCGGAATGTGCCGGATCGTGCCTCGACATCGGCCAGAGTCCGCACGCATGCCGGCATGTCCTGATAGACAAGCGACGCCAGCACCAGCGCGTCGACGGCGTTGAACGGTGCGTCGACGCCGAACGGGCGGGTCTCGGAACGTGCATAATCGATGATGTTGGGCGTCGTGCGCCTCCTTTCCGCCGCGGCGGGGCTATGCTTGTCGTCCGGAGCCGCTAAGGGCCGGGCGGGTGACCGGTTACCCGTCAATATACCCGGTTCCCAACCCGCGCGAACCCAACAACAACCGGCGACATGCCCTGTTGTGCGTGGTCGGTGGTAAAAACGAAACCAGAGTCCAACGGGGAGGTTGTGCCATGATCAACGAAACATACAAAGCCATGCTCGGCGGCAAATCGGTCATTCGAACCCTGAGTGAATACGCGACCGCAAGGGGCACCGAAATCGGATACGACAACGTGTTCGACTATTCGCTGGGCAACCCGAGCGTGCCGTGCCCGTCCAGCTTCACCAAGGCGATGATCGACATGTACGAGACCGCCGATCCGGTCGCGCTCCACGGATACAGCCCGTCGCTGGGCAACCCGGAGGCGTGCCGCACCATCGCCGAAAGCCTCAACCGGCGTTTCGGCATGGATTACACGGCCGGCCACATCTTCCCGACGACGGGTGCCGCCGGTGCGCTCGCCCACGCGCTGCGGGCCGTCACCAAGCCCGGCGACGAAGTGCTCACGTTCGCGCCATACTTCCCCGAATACCATCCGTATGTCGAAGGCGCGGGCGCGCGGCTGACTGTCGTGCCCGCCGACATCGAGAGCTTCCAGATCAACTTCGCGGCGTTCGAGGCGGCGCTGAACCCCGAGGTGACGGTCGTGCTCATCAACACGCCGAACAATCCCTCCGGCGCGGTGTATTCGGCCGAAACGCTCGACCGGCTCGCGGGTATCCTGCGGGCGAAGCAGGCCGAATACGGTCACGACATCTTCCTGATCAGCGACGAGCCCTACCGCGAGATCGTGTTTGACGGCGGCACGCAGCCGTACCCGGCCAAGTTCTACGACAACACGCTGACCTGCTACTCCTGGTCGAAGTCGCTGAGCCTGCCGGGCGAGCGCATCGGCTACGTGGCAGTCAACCCGCGGGCGACCGACGCCGAACTCATCGTGCCGATGTGCGGGCAGATCTCACGCGGCACCGGCCACAACTGCCCGAGCTCCAGCATGCAGCTCGCCGTGGCGAAGATCATCGACGAGACCAGCGACCTGAGCGTGTACGAGACGAACATGAACCTGCTGTACGATGCGCTGACCTCGATCGGCTTCGACGTGGTGCGCCCGGGCGGAACGTTCTACATCTTCCCGAAGGCGCTGGAAGCCGACGCGAACGCCTTCTGCATGAAGGCCAAGGAATACGACCTAATCCTGGTGCCGTCCGACAGCTTCGGCGTGTCCGGGTACTTCCGCATGGCCTACTGCATCGACACCGACAAGGTGAAGCGGTCGATTCCGGTGCTGGAGCGCTTCGCGCGCGAGGAATACGGATTGTAGGCGAAACCGCGCTCTCAAAACTCGCAGATACAGCAACAAAATGTCGATTCTGGGGCTGTATCTGCGAGTTTTGAGAGCGCGTTCCGTCTAAGAGCATCCAGAAAGCATCAGAAAACATTCGAAAACCGTTCCGCAAGGTTGCAGGACGGTTCAACGTCAGGCGCAGGGGCCGCTAGGAAAGCCGTCGTTCAATGGAGTCAATCCAAGGAAAGGACGACGACCATGAAACCCCATGACATGCAACCCCATGCGAGCCCCGGCGGCATGGTGCTGATTCGGCACCTCTCGGCCGGTTCCGCTGGCTCCGCCTCAACCATGCAGCCGCCGAACGGCAACTTCGGTGGCGGCGCCAACACCATGCAATACGACTATTCCGGCACCAACTCGGTGTCGCTCACCGTCGGCGAAGACTCCACCACCGTCATCGACGGTACCGACATCACCGCCTCCAGCTCCGGGTCGAACGGCGTCTTCGCCACCGATTCCGGAACGGCGCTCGTCAACGACACATCGATTGAGACCATGGCCGACAATTCACGCGGGCTGGACGCGACCTACGGCGGCACGATATTGGCGAACAAGATCACCGCGGACACGCAGGGCGGCCACAGCGCCATCGTCGCCACCGATCGAGGCGGCGGATCGATCTCTCTCGCCGATGCGACGCTGGGCACCGCCGGCTCCGGCTCCCCGCTGCTGTATTTCACCGGCGACATTCAGGTGAACAACGTCTCCGGAACCTCATCCGGCAGCCAGATCGCCGGCATGGAAGGCCTCAATACGATCCTGATCAAGGATTCGACGTCGGAAAGCACGGTCACCGGCAAAACCGCATCCGACCCGATCGCCACGGCATCATCATCTACCAGTCCACCTCGGGCGATGCGGAAGGCAGCACCGGCGAGCACGCCACGTTCCAGTCGGTCGATTCCACACTCAGCTCCGCCATCGGATCAGGGTCGATGTTCTACTTCACCAACACGACCGCCGATGTGGTGCTGCAGAACACTGAGCTTGATTTCGACACCGACGCGGCGACGATCACGGACAACGCGGCGGCCGGCTCCGGCACGGGCACGGCGAGCGACGCCCCCATCACTGTGAATGTCGACGGCACGTCCACGTGGGGGGGTGGCGAAGGATACGACCATTTCCGCGCTCAACGTCGCTTCCGGCAGCGATGGCAACACCGTCACCATCGTGGCGAACGGCAAGACCGTGGTCTCCGGCAGCGGCGACGTGACCGTCACGGTGACCGGCTCGTATTCGACCTCGGTCTCGGCCGGGAGCGACACGGAGCTGTCGAGCGACACCATCGACCGCAGCGAGTTCGACAGCCGGTTCGGCACATCGACAGCGTGGACGATGGCATAACCATGGCGGCGTGCCAGACATCAACATCAGCAATCACTTCATCAGTCAGTTTTCAAAGGAGTCATCATGACCAGCAACAACAGCAACAATGTCAACAATGCGGATGGCGGCGAGAGCGGCAACGGCGCGGATGGTGCCATCGAGGGCGTCGCTATCGAGGTTGCGGCGAACGTCACCGGTTCGGAGCAGCGTCAAGCGGCTGTGAATGACGCCGCTGTGGCTGATGTTTCGGTGACTAACGGTTCGGCGGGTGGCTGGGGCGTGGAGCCTAGTTCCGCGGCTGGTCGGGCCGATGGTGGCCGGGCTGCGGCAGACAACGGCGGTACAGACGAGTATGCGGGGAATCGTGCGGATGGTCTGGGAGACGCCGAATGGGCTGCCGGGGCCGGGGCTGCTGGATGCGGAACCGCCGGATACGGCTCGGCTGGGTATAGGCTCGCGGCAGCTCCGGGCAGTTCCGGCTATGCGCCGAACGGTCCGATGCCGGGGAGCTACGGCGAGGGATCGCGTGCGGCGTGGTACGCGCAGAATGCGCCGACGCAGGCAATGAATCCGCAGCCGGGGAATATGCAAGCGGTGAGTGGCCAGAACATGAACGCGCAGGACGCGAATATGCAGGGCGCGAATACACCAGATGCGAACGCGCAGGGCGGCCGAATGCCGTTGTATGAGGATTGGAACGGCCGGGGGTCGGTGCCTGGATCAATGGGCGGTCAGGTCCCGACACCGAAAGGCTCGAAGGGCGGCGAACACGCGTTGAGCGGTAAGACGTGGGCATTGCTCGCCGTGGTGTCTCTGGTCTGCGGCCTCGTGGGCGGCGTCGGTGGAGCGCTCGCGGTGAACGCGCTGACCGACGACGAAGATGGCACGGGCAGCAGCCAGCAGATGCAGATGCCCGGAGGCATGGGGCAGCCGCCCAGCGGCGGCCAATTCGGCAATGGGCAGTTTCAGCAGTATGGCGGCTCAGGGAAGTCGGACAGCCAGCTCGGCAGTGGTTCCAGTGGCTCCGGCAGCAGCTCCAGCGGTTCCGGTTCCTCGTACAGCTCCGACGGCAGTGATGCGACCACAATGTAAGCCATGAGCCGCGTCCAAACGCAATCGCGTCCAACCGCAATCGCTGCCCCCTGTCTGCCCCCTGTCTGCCCCCATCATCCTCGTCAAATTACGGGTTGAAATAGCCGTTCTGGGCAATTCCCCGTGCGAAATCGCCGTTTTGAGCTCGAAAAACGGCGATTTCACACGGGGAATTGCGGATTTCGGCTATTTCACCCCGTAATTTCGCGTTCTGTTCGCCCTCCACAGCCCGTAAATGGCCCAGCCAGTCGGGCTTTACGGCTCATCCGGCCAGCGCATCGCTGACGAATCGGTCGACCGTCGACCAATGCGGCCCTTGCCTCCTCGGCTGCATCACGGCGCACGCCCTCCAGCTTGGCGCCGGGAACCTTACCGGCCCTGACCAGTTTCATCATCGAAAGCGGCGCCTGCGTGTCAAGGACAAATCGGAACATGAACGCCGACGTGGCCAGCGTCAACGCGCCTGCGGATGCCGCGGCGATGCCGGTAATTCGGCATCCGCGCCGTATCCGGCCGGCGCGTCGCGAGCGAAATGAGTCATGCCGATGCGTGAAAGCAGCCGGCGCAAACGCATCGCAGCTTCCCCTGCGGATACCCTGTGCCGACTGGATTCCAAGCCGGCTGCACGGCCCAAGCGCGGCCGGCATGCTCGGGAAGAGCGCGAAAGGCGAAAAATCCTCACGACCTCTAGCGAACCGCGCGAACGGTTGTTAGTGTTGATGCACAGACGATTTCGGTCGCCGCGGCGCGCCGAACGCCGCATATACCGCTTGGTGCGCACCAGACGTAGAGCGGCGGTCTCCAAAACCGCAGGTCGTTGGTTCGAAGCCAACCGCGTATGCCAGTCACTTGTTTTTTCGGGGTCTGCCTCCGCCGACGCCCCGACCGGGACGCTTCGCGTTCCATCCGTCTATCGTCTCCGGGAGCCAGCCGCGCGTGCGGCCTATCATGGCGTCGGGTTCGGGGAGCTTGAGGTTGAGCAGGCCGCCACTGGTTATGCCGAGGCGTTCGGCGACCTGCTTGACGCCGAGAGATATGCAGTCCGAGAACACGCGACACGCAGTGAATCTTAACGACCGCAGGACTAGGCAAACAATAAATGGCACTACGTGGATGCTCATACACCCACTGCCACCTGCCCGTCACCCGCGGCCAAGCACGGGACCTCGGACATAACGACCGGCGCGACGGATACAACGGACCCGAACACGCGAGCTGCAACCGCAAAGCGGGAGCAGCCAACAGCAACCGCATGCGCGAACACTGGAACAAGCAAACAGGAAACAACGTGGCGACTGCAGGCCGGGTGAGCCTACTTCTTCTTCGGCACGTAGATCACAGTGTCGATCAGTTCTCGGTAGTGCGCGACGATCTGCGCGCGGCGGGTCTTCAGGCTGGCCGTCAGCATGCCGTTGTCTTGTGTGAACTCGTCGGGCAGAATCTCGAACTTGCGGATCGACTCGGCGCGAGACACGCCCTCATTGGCCTGATTCACCGCACGCTCGACTTCGGTGTGCACGATCGGATTGCGGGCCAGCGACGCCAGGTCGGACTCCTCCTGAGCGCCCTGCGATTTCAGCCACGCGTTCGCATCGGCGAGATCCAATGTGACCAGTGCGGCCACGAACGGCTTCCGGTCGCCGATGACCAGGCACTGGTTCACAACCGGCGATGTCATCACGGCGGCCTCCAACAGGCCGGGGGAGACGTTCTTGCCGCCGGCGGTGATGATCAGATCCTTCTTGCGGCCGGTGATCGAAATGAAGCCGTCCTCGTCGATGTCGCCCAGATCGCCGGTGTGCAGCCAGCCGTCGACGATCTGCTCGGCGGTCACATCGGGATGGTTGTGGTATCCGCGGCAGACCAGATGGCCGCGTACGCACAGTTCGCCGTCGTCCGCGATACCCGCGGTGACGCCGCTCATCGGCATGCCGATCGTGCCGATCCGATTGTTCTCCGGCAGGCTCACGCACACCGGCCCGCAGGTCTCCGTCATGCCGTAGCCCTCAAGCAGCGGCATGCCGATGCCGTTGAAGAAGTGCGAAAGGTTGGCATCCATCGGGGCACCGCCGGTGATGGCGAAGTCGGCGTTCGGACCGAAAATCGTGCGGATCTTCTTGTACACCACCAACTCGTAGAACCCGTGGGCGAGGCGCCCCCGCCACGGCAGTTTCTCGCCGGCCTGCTCGGCCTTCGACCAATCCCGCGCCACGTCCGCCGCACGCAGGAACATCTTGCCGGCGATGCCCTTGCCGGCGCGCTGCGACGCTGCGTTATACACCTTCTCGAACACGCGAGGCACCGCCAGCAGCAGCGTCGGGCCGAACGACTCGAAATCCTTGACGATCGTCTTCATATCGGAACTCAGTCCCAACGTCAGCGTGCCGCAGAAGCTCAGCAGCTCCATGAACCGCGCGAACACGTGGCTCAGCGGCAGGAACAGCAGCAGACGGCGGTCGGGCCACGCGCAGGCGCGGGGCATGTACTGCATGGCCGACAGGCACAGGAACGCCAGATTGCGGTGCGACAGCTCCACGCCCTTGGGGGTGCCGGTGGAGCCGGACGTGTAGACGATCGTCGCGAGGTCGTCGCCGTGGGCGTCGTTCTTGCGCGCCCAGAACTCCTCGTCGCTCACTTCCTTGCCATACGCCTGCAAGGCTTCGAGCGCGCCGGCCTCGATCACGAACACCTTGCGCAGCGACTGCACCTCATCGTGGATGGATTCGATCTTGTCGCGCTGCCCGTCGTCCTCGGCGAACGCGATCGTGGCCTGCGAATCGTTGAAGATCCAGCTCACCTGAGCGTCGGAATTCGTCTCGTAGACCGGGACGGTGAGCGCCCCGACCGCCATGATGGCCATGTCGAGCGCGGTCCATTCCCAGCGCGTACGTGACACGATTGACACGGCGTCGCCCTTCTTCACACCCAAGCCGATCAGACCCTTGCCCAGGGCGATCACCAGGTCGCGGAACTGCGTCGCGGAGAACGACTTCCAGCCGCCGTCCGCCTTGTATTCGACGGTCGAGCCGTCCGGGTCGCGCTGGGCGCGGCGGTCAAGGAAATCAAACAGGTTGATATCGTCGTCGATCGGTTCCTTCAGCGGATTGGTGAACTCTTTGACCATGGTCGAGGAATTTACTGTCATACTCTCTTGAATACTCTCAGCGCGGTACAAAAACCGCGCGACAGGCGGCATTCGGGGGGGCGGGGGGGAGCGAGCATGCGGCGCGATGATGTCGCATTATGTGCGTCGCGCGTGGCCGGGGCTGTACGATGGAGGCAGGTTTGCCAGTATCGCGCCTTCGGTGGCGCGGCGCGGTGATTCGTGGCCGATGAAGGTGACGGGCGGAATAGGCGAGGCGCGGGCGAGATGCAGGCGAGCGGCATGAGCCGGAGCGAAGCGGCCCGAGCCGGACGAGAGCAATCATGAACATGCCGCCGGGCTGGTATCCGGACCCATCGGGCGATCCCTCGCTGATGCGTTGGTGGGATGGCGAGGAATGGACCGGTGATTTCGCGCCGGCGCAGCAGGTGACGCCGGACGGCAACCGTATTCGCCGGGCGCGTACCCGATGACGAATGGCGACCGCAACCTACGTCTCGCTGCATTCATCCTCAACATCATCTCGATGGTCGCGTTGGGATGGACGTTGCTCCCGCTGGCATGGATGAGCCCGATGACGGTGATGAGTTGGGGCATCTACAAGGGCACGCGGGCCAACACCGTGGCGTTCGGTGTGTGCAACCTGCTGTTCGTGAATACCATTGGAGGGGGGGGCTGCTCATCAGCAACAAAGAGCGGTGACCGATTCCGCGGAATTTCAGGCGTGTCGCGATTTTTGTCCCGTTTGTACAGGCGGTCGGGTAATGTATTCCCCTGTTGCCTGTCAAGGTGACATTGCGGACATAGCTTAGTTGGTAAAGCGCAACCTTGCCAAGGTTGAGACCGCGGG
>ERZ825324.4532-NODE-4532-length-11458-cov-3.150487_pt1 | contig 11458 bp, 11 predicted proteins | sample MGYA00519859_ERZ825324 | MGnify/ENA primary metagenome ERZ825324 (study PRJEB31778, sample SAMEA3449198) | human gut metagenome | biome: human gut; feature: human-associated habitat; material: faeces | place: United Kingdom | collected 2010/2012 ... | reverse complement strand
ACAGCGTTGAGAGGAAGCACCATGTGGGCAGGAAGAACGCACACAAGATTACAGAGCAAGGCCACAGCCGACCCGACCAACAGCGTTGCAGGCAACAGAATGCGGTGATCAGACGTGCGGAATATCATTCGTGCCACATGAGGCATGGCCAGACCGATAAAGGCTATCGGACCGCAGAAGGCCGTCACAGACGACGACAGCAGCCCAGTGGCCAGCAGGAGCGTATTGCGCACTCTCCAGAGATTTACGCCGAGGCTTGCCGCATAGTCGGCGCCAAGCTGAATCACATTCAGCGGCTTGACAAGGAGCAGCGAGAGCACTATGCCGGCTCCGGCTATCGAAGCGAATACAGGCAGATTCGCCGCTGTCACACCGTTGAAATTGCCCATGCCCCACATGACATAACTCTGGATGCCGTCGGCTGTGGAGGTATAGTTGAGAAGCATTATCAGCGACGAAGCGAGATAACCTATCATGACCCCGACGATAAGGAGCATCAGATCGCTCCTTATGATGGCCGACAAAGCGAGAAGCACCCCTATGACAGCCAGACTCCCCACAAATGCACCGGCCATGACCGCCGCATAGCCGCTCCAGCTCATGGCGCCCGCGCTGACACTACCTCCGAACAGCAGTATCACCACCGCCACTCCGAGACTTGCGCCGGAATTTATACCCAGCACCGAAGGGCCGGCAAGAGGATTGCGGAAAGCGGTCTGAAGCAGCAGACCCGACGAAGCGAGGGCAGCTCCGGCGATTATGGCCGTCAGCATCTGAGGGATGCGGCTTTCGAGAATAATATACCGCACGGCATCCGACTCAGGACGGCTCCCGGTCAATACATCAGTCACTGTCTCAGCAGGAATGTCGACCGAACCGAGATAAATATTCATGACCGACAAAATTGCCGTGACAATCAGCAACAGGATGAATCGCGCGGTAGTCATCAGGGCCTCAAGGGAGTAAAATAAGTATGCCCGTCAAAAGGCTCGGCCTTTCCGGGATGAATTATCGATATCAGCTCGGCAAGAAGCCACTGGGGATGGAAAGGCACCTCTTCGTAGAAATAACACGAAGAAGTATTGCAGCCGTAGACTGCCCCCTTGCCAAATGCCTCGAATTTCGGATAGACCGGACTGTCGGCCTCAAGCTGCCCGAGCGTCATATCTGACGCCTGACTGTAGCGTATCAGCCATACGTCAGCATCCTGCGCCTTCATAAGCACTTCCTCGCCCGAAAGCGGATAGGAACCCGCGGTAGGACGTGAAGCAAACGGATTGGATCCGCCTGCATGGACAATAAACTGTCCCATTGTCGAATGGCCCCCGGGCACGTACCACTGCGCGCCATACAGCCTGTCGACAAGTATACCCGGACGATCACTGACTTCAGCGACACGCCCCATAAGACTCTCATACGCTTCTCTGGAACTTCTGAACATGGAGTCGGCCTTCTCTCTCCGGCCGAACAGCAGTCCGTAGAATTTCATCCATTCGGCCCGGCCGAGCGGCGATGTCTCCATATAGTCAGCGCACTCTATAACCGGAACGCCAAGCGATACGACCTTGCCGTAGCCGCCGGAATTTTCGAATGGCGAAAGCATGATGGCGTCGGGCGACAGAAGCATTATCCGCTCAAGATCGGGAGCGGTGCCTACGCCGCAGTCTGTCACCGATCCGTCGGCAATGCGCGAAGCCACTCCTGGAGTATGGATATATTTCGAATCGCATACGCCGCCTATCGACTGCACCGCTCCAAGCTCGCTGACGAGCGAGACATGCACCGCCGAGTAGACCAGAGCGTTCTTCAGCGGCGTCCTGACGACCGTGCCCTCCGGCAGCGATACCGGAACATTGATCGAGTCAGGCACGAGCACATAGGTGTGGAGCATCCGGAGCGTATCCCACGGATTGCGGATTCTCACCACCGCGAACGAGTCAGTTTCCTCTATAGCGATATTCCGGGCGAAGTCAAACTGCAGCGGTTCCCCTTTCTGATGGCTGACGGCGTCCGAGCCGCCCCCGCACGAAACGAGCGAGAGGGCTGCGGCCGCCGTCAGGACTGCAGAAAAAAAAGTATGTCGGAACCTATCGGTGGCTATGTTCATTTTGCCACCTCAACAGTGTTGAAATTGATAAAGCACGGACCCACGCCGGTTTCATAGCGTTTCACGAGCGAGCCGTCGGCCTTATACTGGTTGATATAGCCGGGAGTGCGGTAGCTCGCGTAACCGCCGACCATTTCATACGAAGAGATGAAGATCTCGCCGCTGACAGGATCGACAGCTATACCGGCAGGCGAATCGACGCCGGAAATCGGCAGTGACGATATGGACTGCGATGTGAGGTCAAGCACCTTGTAGTCGATCTGGGGCGCACCATATGGAGCGTTGATGAAGTAGAGCTGTTTGTCGTGTATTGCCATAAGAGTGGCGGGAGCGACAGCCTTTACCTGGTCGCCGATGATCTGACGCACTGTGGCAGGATTCTCCTCCGAATAGTCGCCCATGGTGATTACGAATACCTCGCTGCCGTTGGAAGCCATTCTAGTGGGATTGACACCTACGTTAATCTTCTTTTCTTCGGTAAACGTGCCCAGGGCCACTTTCGATACCGTACAGCCGTCGGCATACCCGTTCTGGTAGTTCATGCCGTCGGAATTGGCCACGTAGAGATAATCGCCGGCCACGCACATTTCCTCGGGATTGGGGCCGACTTTAACCGAGCCGTCGACCGAAAGCGAGAGAGTGTCGATGCGCTGCACGTAGCCGTCATACATCGACGCATAGACTTTGCCACCGTGGGCGAGCACAAAGCGGGGCTGGCTGCCGGTCGTCGACTCAAACGAGATTGTCTTTAGCGACTTGAGCGACACGCGGTCAACAACTTCTATAAGATTTGACTGATAGACCGCAATATACATCTTCGATCCGTAGACGACGGCATTTTGCGGCGTATCGCCGAGCACGCGGCCGTTGGCCGTCTTGAAGGCATCCTGCGAAGCCTGACCGGTAGCATAATCAATAAAAGTCAGGCTGCCTGGAATATTGGAACGCAGATTGCCGCTGTTGACCACGAAAACGCCGTTTGACACGGTCACCATTTCGGGTTCGGGACGGGGCCCGTCATCGTCGCTGCAGGCAGCAAACGAAAGCGGAAGAGCCGCCAGAAGAAGTTTGAAAACGATTTTTTTCATTTTTCAGTCTGTTTTGTAATTGCTTATAGTTGGAATTTCAGCGACAGACGCCATGACCGCCCGGGCATTGGGTAGCGTGCTATCACCTGATACTGTTTGTCGAAAATATTGTCGATATCGAATGCAGCTTCCCACAGATGTCCGTGGATACGGAGGCTGCGCCGCAATGAAATGCCGGCCTCTACATATCCAGCGATTCGGGTATCGGGTATATTGCTGTTGGTGGTGAACCGTGGCCCGACACCGATAACCTTCACCACCACGTCGACCCAAGGATTTGTGTATGCCACTGACCCACCGCCGGAATTGAGAGGTATGTATGCCACCTGCTTGCCGTATTCGGCCGAGCTCCTGTCGGTAAGCGGCTTCGATCGCTGATAACTATAGTTGAGATTCCATTCAAGCTTGTGACGGGCAGCGAGGCGCACGTCGGCCGAAAGAGTGACGTCGACTCCCATTGCCTTCACCTTGTCGAGATTGACCATTGTCCATACAAACATGTTGTAGGGGACTCCCACGATCATGTCGTCGATCTCGTTGAGATATGCATCGGCCGTCAGGGCAACGCGCGGAAGCCAGCGGGCAGGCGCGAAACATAGGGATGTGCCGAGATTGAACTGTTGCGTGGTTTCGGGCAGCAGGTCGGTGCTTCCATAGTGGAAGAAATATGACTCATTGAATGTAGGCACCCGGAAGATGCTCTTGTATGACGCTCTCAGGCGCCAGTCGTAAGCAGCCATGGGCTGAAAGGAGATGCTTGCCGACGGCGAGAGCCTATGATTGTCGCGCGCTTCGGAGCCCTTATGCACCCGGTTGAGATAGATCGATCCGAGCAGCGAGGCGGTGGCAGTCAGGCGTCCGGTGCGGTAACGTCCGGTCAGAGCCTGCAATATCGTATATCGGCTTGGCCCGACCTCCTGCGGCAGATTGCTTGAAAGATTGCCATAAGCAAAATCAGCCGCATAGCTGAAAGCCAGGTTCGAAGCCGGGAGCCACAATGCTACGCCCGAGGCATATACTTCGCGCTGGAAGTAATCCTGATCCAGTCGGCCCCCGGGATATCTGCCGTTGACATCATCGTAGAGCGATGCCTCCCAGTTGAATTTGCCGGTGAGACGGAGGGAGACCTTGTCGGAGATTGTCGCTCTCCACAAAGCCTGTGCGAAAGCGTTGCGCTCGCGCAGACGTTCGTTGCACTGCGGATTATAATATATCACCGGGCCGGGAAGCTGACGCCCGTTGTCGTAATAATATATTTTCGACGTCAGCGACGAGCTGCGTCCGGTAGGCACGGTCAGATTGATTTCGCCGTGGCCTGAATTCATCAGCGAGTTCTTGCGACGCTCGCGCGACGAGTAGATACCGTTTTGCAGAGTGAAAGGATAATCGTTGAGGGCGTGAGTGAACTCTCCTATAAAGTTGACTGACAGTCCGCCGCTGCGGCTTGTCCCGACTTTCAGAAAGGGGTTGAGCATCCCGAATGAGCCCGCACGCATCTGGGCGGTAAGCCATAGTGAATCAACGTCGGCGACGACCGGGGCCGACGAGATGACAAGCGAAGAAGCTGACGCGATAGATCGCGCCGGACGGAATATATCGTCGTTTTCTCCTATTATGAGCGACAGACTGCCTACGTTGTCGAGCGAATAACGCGACAGATCCACTTCGCCGCTGCGGTTGTTCGACAAGGTCACACCGTCGTAAACCACTCCGGTATGAGCGGCCCCGAAACTTCTGACGGCTACTGTCTTCATGCCTCCCGCGCCGCCGTAATCCTTCAGATTGATGCCAGGCAGACGCTTGAGAGCCGACGAGATGTCGGTGGCGCCCATGGCCTTGAGCGAGGATGCTCCGAGTTGGAATTTCGGCGCTGTCGAGCGATCGGCCTTACGGGATGAGGCTTCAACCATGATTTCTGGAAGCATCCGGGCGGAGACGACAGTGTCGGTCTTTGTCCCTAATGAATCAGGCCCTGAAGTCGTTGCGCCGGCATGACCGTGAAGACACACGCAGAATGCCGCCAGAGCGAGTGCCCTGACCAGCAGACATGATATTGTAGCTGATACTGAAGATTTATGAATTCTCATCCTCGAAAGAATCATATTATATGTTGAAAAGAAATCGACGGCAGGTCTTCGGACTTATTTCAGCTTTATCCGGATGCCTTCCCGAAGCGCTGTGGCGCGCTCAGTGGCGTTAGTATCCGGTGCCTTAACGAAAATTACCGCAGCGGGACTGTCCGGGATTCTCACCCGTGTTCCCTTTTAATCGCCAGGCCCGTCAGTAGTGACAGATCAGGGCGAACCGCTTTTTCTGCCGCAAAATTAATATTAAATTTTCAGCCCTACAAATTTTTATTAACTTTGCATTGAATGCAAGCAAACTTCAATGAAACATGCCCACGACCAAGGTTTACAAACCGACTGACCGGCAGGCCATAATGGCCGAAGAGATCATATCCGCCATGGAAGCGATGAAAGATGACCGACAGCGCGCGATCCTATGTCGTTTTTTTAAGACCGGAAAAGGCCAGTACGGCGAAGGCGATCAGTTTCTCGGGCTGAAAGTACCATTGACAAGACTTGTTGTGAAAGAGGCTCGTCTGCGCGTGGGTATGGATGAGATTGAACAGCTCATCTATTCACCGTGGCACGAAGTCAGGCTTGCGGGCTTTCTGTTGCTTGTCGAGGAGATGAACGCGTCACTACCCCGACGCGGAGCCGACTCGCCGGAGTCAGCCATCCGGCGACGGGAAATAGCCGGATTTTATCTGCGGCATGCACATCAGGCCAATAACTGGGATCTTGTGGATCTGTCCGCACCATATATCATCGGACGATGGATTCTCCATCCCGATGAGAACGGCGACATGCCCGACAGACATATCCTCGACTTACTGACTGCAAGCGACAACCTGTGGCTGCAAAGGATCGGCATAGTGGCTACACTCGCCCTAATACGGGAAAGACAGTGCGGCGACACGTTGCGGATAGTCAGCAGCCTTCTGTATCACAGGCATGATCTGATCCACAAGGCCATGGGATGGATGTTGCGCGAAGTTGGCAAAAAGGACGTTGCGGAGTTGCTCGATTTCCTTGATGCATACTATACGAAAATGCCGCGCACTACCCTGCGCTACGCGATAGAACGCCTACCGGAGCCACAGAGGCAATACTGGCTTCGCCGTAAATAAAAATCAGTTTCGATCATGAACATTGAAGAAGTAAGGGAATACGGGCTGTCATTGCCTCACGCTACCGAACGGTGTCCGTTCGGCCCCGACACTCTATCGCTTGAGATCGGAGGCAGAATATTCTGCCTGATGACGCTCGACAACGAATGGAACTTCTACAACCTGAAAGCGGATCCCGACTTTGCCATAGAACTCCGCGACAGATACACAGGCATACGTCCGGGCTTTCACATGAACAAACGCCACTGGATATCGGTCGACTTCAGCAGCGACGTCCCCGACGCAGTGCAGCGCGAACTCATCCTCCATTCCTACCGCCAGGCATTCATGAAACTGCCCCGCTCCGTCCGCACTATCCTGACGCAATAACCCCTTGGCAGAAGACGGATATCCGGATTATTTCGAGAGCATGATGGAGAGAATCTCGCGGTCGGTCTGGGCCATGCCCTGCAGGCCGATGCGGGTGAGGTTGTCGATAGAGCGGTCAACGTCCTCGTCGACGATTCCCTCAAGGGAGCTTACCGAGGCATCCTCCATGGCCATTAGCGCTGCATAGACTGCGGTGGAGACGCCGGAGGTGACCTTCAGGGCGCAACTGGGCTTCGCTCCGTCGCATATCATTCCTGTAAGGTTGCCGACCATATTTTTCACCGCATGACATACCTGCCGATATCCGCCACCCATGAGCAGGGTAAGTCCACATGATGAACCGGTAGCTGCCACCACACATCCGCACAGGGCTGACAACCGTCCAAGTTTCTGCTTTATATAGATCACCGTCAGATGGCTGAGCGCAAGGGCACGGAGCATCTCATCCTCCGTATTTCCATTTTCCCTGGCAAAGACTACAACCGGGACAGTAGCCGATATACCCTGATTGCCGCTGCCTGAATTGCTCATCACCGGAATCATCGCTCCTCCCATGCGGGCGTCGCATGCAGCGGCTGTCAAAGCCACAATATGAGTGAACATTGTGTCACCCATCAGTCGCGAACCATGGCTTCCGCCTATTATCTTACCGAGCGCATGCCCGTAATGCCCTTCGATGGAAAATCGGGATGCGGCCAGATTGAGTTTTGATGACTCAAGCAGGAATCCCAGCTTATCAAGAGGGGTCGTGGTAGCAAATTCATATACTGTCTCAAGTGTCAGGTCTGTGGTATGGTCTTCAGCTTCCTGTCCCTTAGGAGAACGCTGATCAAGAATGATATCCGAATCGACCGAGAGATATACGAAATTGGTGTGTCCGCCGGCTATGACCGCTACGGCTTCATGATCATCGGCCACACAACGGATCTCGATATATAATTTTTCAGTTATATCATCTTTAAGAGCTATGACGATCGCCGATCGTTCGACCATTGCCTTGCCGAGCGCTACAGCATCGTTGTCCACATCGCGAAGCACCTCAAGCCCGAGTTCCGGCCTGCCGCATATTGCTCCAAGCGCGATAGCTATGGGGAGACCGGACATTCCTGTACCGGGAATACCGACACCCATGGCATTCTTAATTATATTGGCACTCAGGCTTGCGTAAATCCTTTCAGGCACTCTGCCAAGCAGGCGCGTCGCTTCAGCCACACACAGTGCCACCGCGATCGGCTCCGTACAACCGATGGCCGGCACTACTTCTTTCCTGATGAGAGATATGATGCGAGCCTGCTGTTCCTCGTTGATCATGGTCAAAACTCAATCAATGATTTCAGACGAATCAGAAGAAATACGCAGCGCGGACATACCAGTAACGGCTGCGCGCGCTATAATTGGTCAGCACCTTTGCCTTGACCACATATGTCATACCCATATTATATCCGGCAAGCAACTGCCACCGGCGCATGATCTCAAAACCGCCACCCATATCAAGGGCAAGAGCACCACCGGCAAAATCCATGGCATCACACTTGCTGTGGCCGGCAAGAATGCTGAACTCCGGACCGACATAAACCAGCGGGGCAATTTTCTCCTCCAGTCCGCCCATCCTCGTCCACTTGAAACGCAGATGCAGAGGAATGACCGCATAATGCATACGGAGCTGTTCGTCGCCATAACCCTGGCTGCTCCACATCTTACGTTCACCGAGATGGGCCTTGGCACCCGTCATCTCATAATGAAGACCCACATCGAGACCGAAACCGATGCCCGGAAAGATCATCTCACCGACCACTCCGGCAGAGAAACCGGCAGATTTGTCGATCGTCACCAGATCCTGTTTGAACTTGAGATTATTGAAGTTGACTCCCGCCTGAGCCGCCCAGCGGAACTGTGCGAAAGATTCGGACGGCATCGCTGCTGCTGCAATCGCTACCGTCGCCAAGGCCACCGAACGGCACAGATATGACTTGATTCGTTGTATCATGATAGCACTATATTTTCGGCAAAGGTACAAAACACTATCGAAATACCCGCTCAGGAGCAAACAAAAAATCACAGACAGCCTGCGATCGCACATGTTTGCATCAAAAATTTGGGTAGGATAATAAAGAATTTGTAACTTTGTAGGCATGCCTGTGGTTAAGCGTCAGGCAACATATGTTTCACAAAACCCAACACTGACAGACAATGAAAAAATGCCCGTATTGTGCCGAAGAGATCCAGGACGATGCAGTCAAGTGCCGGTATTGCGGCAGCACTCTCAATAACGGCCAGCCGCAGACACCTCCTCCCTTCGGCAACCAGCACAATAACGCATATGGCCCGAGCAATCCATCCGATCCATACAACATGTGGTATGCCAACGATGCATTCGCGTCCGGTCCCCAAGGGAAAAGCCGCGGCATCGCAGCCATCCTCGCCATATTACTCGGATCGCTCGGAATCCACTACTTCTACATCGGCAAGCCGACCGGAGGCATAGTCTACCTGATACTCACCGTCATTTCGTGCGGCACGATTCCCGCCATACTCGGCCTGGTGCAGGGCATCATGATGCTATGCATGTCCAATCAGGAATTCGAACGCCGCTACGTGCTCACACCATCATCATTCCCTTTCTGATGCGGAATTACATACCTGTGCTTACCGTGGCAGGATCCGACTCCTCGGGCGGCGCCGGCATTCAGGCCGACCTCAAGACGATGTCGGCGATAGGCTGCTACGGCATGTCGGCGATAACCGCTCTGACGGCGCAGAATACCACAGGTGTGTCTTGTGTCGAAGGAGTGAGTCGGAATATGGTGAAAGCCCAGATTGATGCCGTGTTTTCCGATATCATACCTATGGCTGTCAAGACCGGAATGCTCTTCAGCTCAGAGATTGTCGAGACTGCGGCTGAAGCACTCCATCAGCATTGCGTGAAAAACCTCGTAGTCGATCCTGTCATGATATCGACAAGCGGACACCGACTGATCGCTGACGACGCTGTGGAAGCAGTGCGTCGCAATCTCTTTCCGTTGCTTACCCTCATCACCCCCAACCGCAATGAAGCCGAAGCGCTGACAGGATATACCGCTCCGCGTCACCAGGCAGAGGAGCTTAAGCGACAAGGCTGCGCAAATGTGCTGATCAAAGGCGGCGACTCGGATGCGACCGATTTCAAAACCGATCTGCTGCTGACAGCCGACGGTGAATGGCTTGAACTCAAAGCCGATGCCGTCGATACAGCCAACACCCATGGGACAGGATGCACCTTGTCGGCCGCCATAGCATGCTATCTGGCCTTAGGATACCGACTGCCGAGAGCAGTGGAAATGGGCAAACTGTTCATCACGCGTGCCCTGCGCGCAGGGGCGAGAGTGACTACAGGCGCAGGCCACGGCCCGGTAAATCATTTTTTCTCCCCCCGCAAACTCAAGACAATATGAACATAACTATAAACGGCAAAACATACGAACTGCCCGAAGCTGCCACTCTCGACGACGCCCTCCACGCGGCAAAAATGAAAACGCAGGGAATAGCCACGGCGCTCAACAACCGTGTCGTCGTCGCTGCCATGAGGTCGAAAACTGTATTGAACGACGGCGACAAGATCGTGGTGATCACCGCCTTCTACGGTGGGTAAGCTGAATGAAGCGGATAGCTATAACCGGCCCCGACATGCGCAATGACGAGGGGCTATGGATCTCCGACATATTGCGCGAAGGCTGGGACGCTGTCCATCTGCGGCACCCGGCAGCCACTCTGGCTGATATGAGACGACTGATAGAGAGCGTGCCTCAGCAATATCATTCGCGTCTGAGACTTCACGGCCACTTCGAGCTGACCAACGAATTCAATCTCGGAGGACTTCACCTCAACAGCCGTTGCTCGGCCGCTCCTCCGCATTATTGCGGCGCCCTGTCGCGATCATGCCATACGGTCGAAGAAGTAATGAACGCCGACCGCCATCTCGACTACGTAACGCTCAGTCCGGTGTTCGACAGCATTTCAAAACCGGGCTACACATCTGCATTCAGCGACTATGAGCTGGAAGCGATCGAAACTATTTCGTCGCCGATTGTTATAGCATTAGGAGGAGTGACCCCGCAGCTGACGCCATTGCTCAAACAATGGGGCTTCGGCGGATATGCCGTCCTCGGCTATCTTTGGCAGGCGGCTGATCGGCAGGATCTCACGCGGAGGCTTCGCCAGTATATTTAACCAAAATTCAAAACCAACACTAAACGAAGATGTTGCAGTTCATTACCAATCCTTCCGACCGCTGGTCGATAGCTGAGGAAGTGCAGATGGCCATTGAGGGCGGATGCCGCTGGATCCAGCTGCGGATGAAAGATGCCACTGACGAGGAAGTGCGTCAGGTAGCCCTTGAGCTCATACCGTTGTGCCGCGATCACGACACTTTCCTGATAATTGACGACCGGGTGGAACTTGTCAACGAACTCAGAGTATCGGGAGTGCATCTCGGTCATGACGACATGGATCCAATGGAGGCCCGCGAACTGCTCGGTCCGCACGCCATCATTGGAGTCACAGCCAATACAGCCGACGACATCATCAAGTGGAAAGGCAAGGACGTGGACTATGTAGGTCTCGGGCCGGTACACACCACCACCACCAAGAAACGTCTGGCGCCGGTGCTCGGCATCGACGGGGTCAAGGACATAGTGGCCAAAGTGCGCCAGGCCGGGGTCGAAC
>ERZ825324.4531-NODE-4531-length-11458-cov-5.686749_pt1 | contig 11458 bp, 7 predicted proteins | sample MGYA00519859_ERZ825324 | MGnify/ENA primary metagenome ERZ825324 (study PRJEB31778, sample SAMEA3449198) | human gut metagenome | biome: human gut; feature: human-associated habitat; material: faeces | place: United Kingdom | collected 2010/2012 ... | reverse complement strand
TTTTAGAATGGACATAGATCAAATTTTATAGGAGGCTGACACCATGAAACACGCAAATTTCATCACAGGCTTTGTCGTCGGCGCACTCGTTTTTAGCGGCACCACCGCCTATGCCGCGGGCATTATGGCGGAGCGCAGCACCCATCGCATCTATGTCGATGGACGGGAAGTGCAGATGGAAGCCTATGTCATCAACGGCAACAACTACGTGCGGCTGGCGGATATTGGCAAGCAGGTCGGGTTTAATGTCTATTGGGACAGCAATACGAAGACGGTCCAGATCGAGGCAGATAAGCCCTATACTGGCATCACACCCCAGCAGACTGCCGCAGCCCCCACAGACGGTTCCCGGTATGTTCCCAAGGTGGGCGATGTGATCCGCTGCGACGACGGGACCGACTACACCATCACCGATGTGTCCCGCTGGAACAACAACGCCTTTTCCAGCGCACCGCTGGGAGAACTGCCCACCGCCACCTGTGACTGGAGCAAGCTGCCCCAGCCGGAAATGCCGAGAGCGGAAGCGCGCCACTTTATCAGCGGCGGGCAGGACTACCTATTCCAGCGCAACCTCTATGAAACGCGCCGGATGCTCTATACCTTGTATAATGCCATCGGGGACAACCCGGAAACATGGCAGAACGGCCAGCCGGTGAAATTTCCCAGTGGGAATGACAAGGTGAAGATCAACCTGACCATTCCCGCAGAGGTCACGCCGCAGAGCTTTTGGCCGTGGCGGGCAGAGCAGATCACCGAGTTGTTTAATTCCTGTCCTCCGGGGACGTACTCTCTGGAGGCATGGAATGTCTACAAAAACGGCGTATTCCAGTACACGGAGTACAGCATCCATGTGAGCTGAAAAATTCATATCCACACGCAGGCGGTATGTGAAAAGCATACCGCCTTTTTTATATCCAAAAAATTCAGGAGGAACGCACTATGAAAAAACGATTGATCTCCATGCTGCTGTTGGTGGTCATGGTGTTGGGAATGCTCCCGGCCACGGCCCTTGCCGCCAGCAGCGAGGAGGAAGCCCTGGGCGAGGTCAATATCTACAACGGAGAGCAGAAGCTCTCCTACCTTTCCATCAACGGGCGAATCCGTGAGCTGATCTATACCTATTTTAACCATGTGGATGCCAACGGCAGGACGAAGGAGATTCCCGCGTACTGCGTCAATCCGAATACAACAGGTGTGCCGCAGACGGTAGGCCCCGGCGAGAGTATCAAATACATCGCCAAGGAAAAGGGCAACGATCCGAAGGTCATGGGTATCATCGCCAACGGCTATCCCACCCGCGGCTTATCGGAATTGAAGCTGGAGAACAAGTACCACGCCTACTATGCGACCAAGATGGCGCTGTGGTGTTACTTGCTGCCGAATTGGAACATCAACAACCTGAAGGTCAATCCCAATCTCACCGGAAAAGAGCTTCAGCGGGCGCAGGCTATTCTCGCCGCCGCCAAGGACATCTATGTGCGTGGCACGGCGTGGAACAAGATATACTCGCCCCGTGTTACCGCTGCCCCCGACCGCGACACCGCCTATGCCGTCACGGTGGACGGACAGCAGTACAAGCAGCAGGTATTCACCGTCCATTCCGACACATGGGTATGTAATTACGCCATCCGCGTGGCCTTTTCTGATCCCGCCTCCGTCCCCGCAGGAGCGCGTATTGTGGACATGAACAACAAGGATATTACCACCATCACCACCTCCGGCACCGGGGATGGCTACGGCGGTAAATTCAAGGTGCTGTACCCTGCCGCTGCGGTGGCGGGCAAGACCGGCAGTGTCCAGCTTTCTTTTACCACCGATGTTTATAAGTATGCTGTGTTTTACGCTGTGTGCGCGGAGAAAAACAAGTACGGCCAGCTCCAGAACTATATGTGCGACACCGATCCTACCGTCACCATGCGCCTGTCCACCTACAGCAATTACAGCGATGGCGGTGAAGTGGAACCGCCCGACACCGGTCTGAAGATCATCAAGCTGGAAAAGGGTACGGATACCCCGCTCAGCGGCGCTATTTTTGAGGTGGTCGATCCTGATGGAGCCACCGTCGGCACCTTCGCCACCGGCTCGGACGGCACCGTGACCATCCCTCTGACGCTGGCGGGCAACTACACCGTGTATGAGCGTGTGGCACCCCTGGACCATCTGCTCAGTGATATGCCCGCACAGAATATCAAGGTGGAATACGGCAAGGTGGCGGAGTTGACCTGCTGGAACGAGCCTTACGGAACGCTTCGCATCGAGAAGCTGTCCGACACCGGGGCGCACCTGCCCGGTGCCATGGTGCAGGTCAAGCACATCGAGAGCGGCGTGACCTACACCGCCGAAACCAATTTTGCGGGCTATGCCATCTTTGACAACATCAAGCCCGGTGCTTATGAGATCAAGGAGATCACCGCGCCCTCCGGCTGGCTGAGGGACGACGCCACCTATACGGCTTCCGTGGCCACCGGCGAAACGACGATCTTTTCTCTCGTGAACAAGGAACTGCCCGGTCTGCGGATCATCAAGTATGACCGCAAGAACATGGCGGCGATGGCCAATGTCACCTTTGAAATTTTCCGAGACAGTGTTTCTCTCGGTAAATTCCGCACGGACGAGTTTGGTGAAATCCTCCTGACCGATGCTGCCCCCGGCACCTACCGTGCCGTGGAGGTGGATACCGGCAGCGATGGCCACATCCTCGACACCACACCGCAGGAGGTGGAGCTGTCTGCCGGAGACGGCATCAAGGAGCTGCTGTTCTTCAACGATGTGAAGCCCGGTATGCGGCTCATCAAGGTAGACAGCACCGACCCCAGCAAGGTCATTCCCAATGCAGTTTTTGAAATTAAGTCCGTCAAGGGCGACTACGGCCCGCAGGAATTTGTAACCGACCAGAACGGCGAGATCGACCTCTCCAAGCTCTCCACCGGCGCGTATGTGGTGACGGAAAAAGCCTGTGAGGGCTATATCATCGACCAGGCCCAGCGTATCATCCAGCTTGACGCCAACGAGGACGCACAGTTTGTTTTCACCAACACCATCAAGCCCTCGTTGCAGATCATCAAGACCAGCTCGGACGGGAGCCGCCTGAAAAATGTCCATTTCCGCATCGCCAAGATCGAGGACGGGACGCATTATCTCGACCGCACCACCAATGAACAGGGCGAAATTTTGATTGCCGATTTGGAGCCCGGCGTGTACTCCGTGCGGGAAACCGCCACGGATTCCTCTCACATTCTCGACCTGCGGGAGTATCACATGGAGCTGTTCGCAGGCCGAACCAGCACCCTGACCATCGAAAACCAGAAACGCCCCAACCTGACCGTCTACAAGCACGACGCCGACACCGGCGAGCCCATCGCAGATACCGTGTTTGAAGTCCGTGCCGCAGACGGTCACAGCGTCGATCAGATCAAGACAGACAGCGAGGGCAAGGCGGAGCTGAAGAACTTGCTCCCCGGCGTGTACGAAATCTCGGAAAAGTCCGTGCCGTCCCCGTATCTGCTGGATGCGCCCTCTCAGCTTGCGACGCTCTATCCCAATCGAGACCACACCGTGTATTTTGAAAACCATCAGAAGCCCGCGCTGACCGTTAAAAAGGTGGACAGCGTGACGGGAGACCCCTTACAGGGCGCGAAATTCCATGTTACCTACGCCAGCAACAATACCGGCAGCGGCGAGATCAACGACCTCGGCACCTACTACACCGATGAAAACGGCCAGTTTCAGCTCACCGGCCTGCGGGACGGCTGGTACAAGGTAACGGAGCAGGAGCCGCCCACGGGGTACGCCATCAAAGAGGCCACGCAGGAGGTCTACATTAAGTCCGGCACTTCCAAGACACTGACCTTTGAAAATATTCCCCTCTCTGCGCTGGTGGTGTGGAAGTACGACAGCGTCACCGGCGAAGCAGTCAGCAACGCCGTATTTCAAGTGAAATACCTCGGCGGCACCTCCGGCACTGGCGGCACAGTCATCGGCACCTACAAGACTTCCGCCAATGGCAGCTTCACCGTGACAGGGCTGAAAGAAGGCACTTATATCGTCGAAGAACTCTCCAGTGACAGCGGCCATGTGATCGACACCGCGCCCCAGACAGCGTACATCAGCGGCAAGCAGCAGGATGTGGTGCAGCTCTATTTTGGAAATTCTCCCAAGGGGAACCTGCTGGTGAAGAAGATCGACAGCGCGACCCACAAGCCCCTTTCTGATGTGGAATTTATGGTGACGACCGCAGACGGAACGGTGGTGGGTGACGCCAACGGCAAATATGTGACGGACAGCGCAGGTACTTTCACGATTACAGACATCGTCCCCGGCACAACGCTGGTGGTAAAGGAAACCCGCGCAAGGGACGGCTATCTGCTGGACGATGCACCGCAGGCCGCAACCGTCAAGGCTGGCCAGACCGTGACGCTGGAGTTCCGCAATCAGCCGCAGGGCTCCCTTATTATCAATAAGCTGTCCAGTGCGGATAAGAAAACACCCCTGGAGGGTGTGCTGTTCCAGATCACCTATTCCGATGGTAGCTTCGTGGACAATGGCGCACTTTCCAGCAAGGGCTTGTACCGAACGGACAAAAACGGCCAGATCATTCTCAGCGGCATCACTGGAACGGTTATCGTAACGGAGGTGGAAACCATCAAGGGGTATCGCATTGACGATGCCACCCGCAGCCAGACCATCGAGGTCCGCGCCAACGATACGCAGCAGCTCTGGTTCTACAATGCTCCCATCTCCCGAATCCTGCTCCACAAGGTAGACAAGGCTACCGGCAAGGGAATTTACGGCGCAGTGTTTCTGCTTTACGACAGCAATCGCAATCCCATCGGGGAGTATGTGACCGATCAGGACGGTTACATCTACGCCGACGAGGGACTGGCCGATGGCCGCTATTATCTGCGTGAGATCAAAGCCGCCCCCGGTTATGTGCTTGATCCTGAACTGAAAACGATCTATGTCCGTTACGGCTCTACCACAGAAATCGAGTGGAGCAATACCGCGGAGTGCGGCCAGATCCAGATCATCAAGAAATCCGCAGACGATAACGCCACCAATGGCCTGCCTGCCGGGACGCTGCTGGAGGGCGCAGTGTTTGAGATCTACGACAAAGCGGGTAATGTGGTGGACACCATCAAGTCCGACCGCAACGGACGCGCCGTTTCCAAGACGCTGCCGTTGTCCCGCTATACGGTCCGTGAGATCAAAGCGCCTGCGAATTACTCCATCAACCCCACAGTGATGACCGCCTATCTGGAATTCAACGGACAGATCGTCACCTTTGAAGTGCAGAATACCAGCGTTGCCACCGGCGTATCCATTAAGAAAACCGGCCCTGTGCAGGCTGTCCCCGGTCAGCCGATCCGCTACGTGTTCTCACAGATCAAGAACAGCTCTAACGTTGCCCTCGACTCCTTCTATTGGCGCGATCAGCTTCCCGCGCAGGTCACGCTGGGTAAAATCGTCACAGGGAGCTACAACCAGCCGCTTTCCTACAAGGTGGTCTATAAGACCAACCTCTCCGGGGACTACCGCACTTTGGCGGATAACCTGAGTACAAGCAAGGTTTACGTATTGGACGCCCGTCCTGCTGTCCTCGGCCTTGCCGCCAATGAGCGTGTTACCGAAGTCATGTTCGTGTTCGGAAATGTAAAGGCGGGCTTTGCACAGGTAGAAACGCCGTATATCTACGCCACTGCCCGCAGCGGTCTTGCCAACAATGCCAGCGTTGTGAATGTGGCAGATGTGGGTGGCCTCCTTTACAATGGGCAGTGGATTCAGGCGGTGTCCCGCTGGCTCACTACCGTCTACACCAAAACAACGGTGAAGCTGCCCAAAACGGGGTACTAAGCCTTGCGGCAGAATGACTTTCGCAGCGCCGCCCCTGTGTGGGCGGCGCTTTCCCCGTTGGTCCTCTGGCTGGCGGCAATCGCCGCCTATGCCTACGAGGACGGTATGAACCTCTTTCAATGGATGGGGCGTTTCAGCCAAGTGCTGGAGCGCCCCTTTTCCATAGGCTGGACGCCCTACACACTGAAATGTATGCTGGGGAGCCTGCTGCTTTACGGCTGTGGCATTGCGCTCTACTACTCCAGCCGGGAGAATCGGCGACCGGGCGAGGAATACGGCAGCGCTAAATGGGGTAGTCCCAAGGATCTGAACCGGAAGTATATGGATCACCAGCATAAGGACGCCAACATCATTCTGACCCAGCGGGTCCGGCTGGGTATGGACGGCTACATCACCCAGCGCAACATGAATGTTCTGGTAGTGGGCGGCTCCGGCTCCGGCAAGACCCGGTTTTTCTGCAAGCCCAATATTTACAGCGCGAATTGTTCCTACCTCATCACCGACCCCAAAGGGGAACTGCTGCGGGCAGCGGGCGGATTACTGGTGGCGCTGGGCTATGAAGTCCGGGTGTTCAACCTGATCGACCCCAGCCAGTCCGACGGATACAACCCCTTTTCGTACATTCACAGCGAAAAAGATGTGTTGACCCTCATTGATAACCTCATCAAAAATACCACGCCCCGCAACGCTTCCAGCAACGACCCCTTCTGGGAGAAGGCGGAGATCGCGCTGGATTCTGCCCTTATGCTCTACCTCGTCAGCGAAGCGCCCCCGGAGGAACAGAATTTTGAAATGCTGATCTACATGATGAACTTTGCCGAGGTGCGGGAGGAGGACGATCAATACCGCAGCCCGCTGGATATGCTCTTTCGGGCATTGGAGGAAGAACAACCCAACCATGTGGCGGTGAAGCAATATAAGGCTTTCAAGCAGGCAGCAGGCAAGACCGCAAAATCCATTTTGGTAAGCGCCGCCGTGCGGCTGGCCACCTTCAATATCCCGCAGTATGCCAGAATGACAATGGTGGATGAGATGGACTTTGGCAGCCTGGGTGAGAAGAAAAAAGCCATCTTCTGCGTGATCCCTGTTGATGACAGCAGCATGAACTACCTTGTGGGAATGCTCTACACCCAATGCTTTCAGGCGCTTTACCGCAGGGCGGACGAGAAACACAACGGACGTCTGCCTGTGCCGGTGCGTGTCATTCAGGACGAATGGGCGAATGTGGCCCAGCCGGAGAGCTATCCGAAGATTCTGGCTACCTGCCGCAGCTACAATATTGGGCTGAACATCATCGTGCAGAACATTCAGCAGATCAAGGCGCTGTACGAAAAGGAATGGGAAAGCATCATCGGCAACTGCGACACGCTGCTGTTCCTCGGCGGCGGCAACGAGCCGACTTCGTTGGAGTTTATCGTAAAGCTGCTGGGCAAGGAAACCATCGCCACACGCACACGAGGGCAAACGAAGGGACGCAGCGGCTCCAGCTCTACCAACTTCCAGCAGACGGGCCGCGACCTGATGACCATTGACGAGGTACGAAAACTGGACACCCATAAAGCGATCCTGTTTATACGAGGGGAAGATCCTGTACTGGACAAAAAGTACAACATCAAGCGCCATCCCAACATTAAGCTGACGACGGACGGTAAGGCAAAGCCTTATATCCACAAGCCGCAGGGCGCGCCGGATTACGCACTGCCTGACCTGCCCTATGCGTTCAAATCACTGGATGATTATGATTTTATTGACATGGAGGAACCTAAACATGAATCTGAACAAGAAGAACCTTTGGAAACCGATGGAGCCGAATAAGGTGAAGCGGCGTTATTGGACGGCGGCTGGGGCTGCTGTTCTCTGTCTTTGCTGCGTCACGCCCGCGATGGCGGCGGGCGGCGATCCGCTGGACATTGTAAACAATCTTTCCGATTTTATCTTCAGCATCATCAAGGCGCTGGGCGTCATTATTCTCGGCTGGGGCATCGTGCAGGTGGGTATGTCGATCCAGTCCCACGATGCCAGCCAGAGAACGCAGGGCTTTCTCTGCCTGTTTGGTGGGCTGATGATCGCCTTTGCAAAGGAAATTCTGACCGCCATCGGCGCGATCTGATAAAAAGAGCCGGGAGATACTGCCTTGCGGCGGATCTCCCGGCTCCTTTGTGGGAGGTGATTTTCATTTGGATAATAACTGGATCGTAGAAAACCTGACCAACGCCTTTGGCGTTTGGAATAGTAAAATGACGGAAATGTGGTCACTGCTGACGGAATCACCCCAGACCTTCAAGGGTGGCACCATCTGGCAGACCATTGTGACCATCAATGGCGGAATGCAGGCCATCGGCTACGGGCTACTGGTGCTGTTCTTTGCCATCGGTATCTTTCGCAGCGCTTCCGGCTTTCGGGACTTTCAAAGGCCGGAGCATTTGCTGCGGCACTTTATCTACTTTGTGCTGGCAAAGCTGGGTATCACCTACGGCATGGATTTGCTGGTAGATGTATTTGATGTGTGCAGCGGCATTGTGGCAACGGCGGCGGGCAGCGTAGGCGGCTTGACCGGCGCATCCGTGGCGCTGCCGCAGGAAATCGCGGACGCCATCGGAGATGTGGGCTTTTTGGCGAGTATCCCGCTTTGGCTGGTGACGCTGCTGGGAAGCCTGATGATCACAGTGCTGGCCTTCATTATGATCCTCACCGTCTATGGGCGCTTTTTTAAGATCTATATGTACGCTGCACTCTCGCCTGTGGCACTGGCATCATTTGCCGGAGAGGGGACTTCCCATTTCGGCAAGGCGTTCCTTCGGAGCTATGTAGGCGTGTGCATGGAAGGGGCGGTGATCGTACTTGCCTGCATCATCTTTTCAGCCTTTTCCTCCAGCGGTACGCCGGTGGTGGATAGCAGTGCCTCCGTAGTGACGCAGGTGTGGAGCTATTTGGGCGAGGTCATATTCAACCTGCTGGTGCTGGTGGGCCTGGTCAAATCAGCCGACCACATCGCAAAGGAAATGCTTGGACTATAAAGGAGACGTTTATGGATAATTACCGTGAGAAGATCATTCGTATCGTGGAGCGAGAGCTGAAACGAACGGAAGAGTATCAGCAAAGACGCGACGAGTACGGCAACGAGGAGTACATTTTGGGCTGTATCATGGTTAAGGGCGATGCTTTTCCTAAAGAGGTGATCGCTCATGCATTTGTTGAGGATATGGGGCTTGAACTTCAATTTCAGGTTTGGAGAGACGAGCCGCGAATCAGGCAGAAGCAGGCTATGTGGTATGACTTGACCTTGTTTGATGTGGAAGGAGACTTCTTTGGAAAACTGGAGCAAGGATACTCGATTTTATCGGTATCTGATCTTTTCCATTGTACCGCTTGGAATGCAACGGAATATCTGGTTGATGAGCAGAATCGAGATAAGGAAAATTCCTGCTGGAAGGGAATGCAAAGGTATCTGAACTATTGTAAAAAGCACGGCATCACAAGAAATTATCTGGTAAAAAAAGAAGAGTACGACGGAATAGATGCTATGAAGTTTTACGACAAGTCAGCCGTTGCCAAATTTGAGAAGAACAGAAAAACGCAGGATCAGTGCCGCTGACGAGGATTAAAACTATACATTTTATTAAATAGACAGGAAAAGCAAGTAGCCCATCGCTGCTTGCTTTTCTTTTTTAGGAGATTGATTATGGAAATCAAAATCAACAAGGAAATTCGAGCTTACCGCGAAACGCTCTTTTTTGGACTGTCCGTGCGGCAGTTTGTATGTTCCGTTTTGGCGGTGGGCGTTGCTGTGACGCTGTATTTCAGCTTGAGCCGCGTGCTGGATCGTGAAACGGTAAGCTGGGTGTGCATCGTTGGCGCGGCTCCCGTGGCCGCTGCCGGATTCTTTCAGTACAACGGCCTCACGCTGGAGCAATTCTTGTGGGCGTGGCTAAAATCCGAGGTCATCATGGCAGGCAAGCGTGTCTGGAAAGCGGAAAACTATTATGAAGAAGCGATGAAACGAGAGGTGAAGAAACATTGATCTTTTTCAAGCATCGGCGCAGCGCGGAACGGGACGCCTTTTCCGTTCCCCGCAGCGTCCAGAAATCCATTCCCATCAAACGCATTTATCAAGACGGCGTGTTTCAGGTAAGCGGCAAGTTTTCAAAAACTTGGCGCTTTTTTGATGTCAATTACGCCGTGGCCTCCCCGGAAAAGCAGCGGGAACTCTTTATGACCTACTGCTCTTTCCTGAACTCGCTGCCCATCGGAGCCACGGCGAAGATCACGCTCTTTAACCGTCAGCTCAATCAAAAGGACTTCGGTCGGACGCTGCTCATGCCCATGCAGGGCGACCGCCGCGATCTCTACCGCAACGAGTATAACGCGCTTGTGTTGGGTAAGGCGGCGGAGAGCAACAATCTCATTCAGGAAAAGTACATCACCGTTTCGGCGGAGAAGAAAAGCGTGGAGGAGGCCCGCGCATTCTTCTCCCGTGTTGGAACTGACCTCACCACGGGGCTTTCCCGTATGTCATCCAGTGTCCGGGAGATCACGGTCAATGACCGCCTGCGGCTTCTGCACGACTTCTATCGTCCCGGCGAGGAACAGCTATTCCGCTTCGATTTGGAGGACACCATACGCAAAGGCCATGACTTCCGGGACTGCATCGCCCCGGACTGTATTTCCTTTCAAAAAAATCACTATGAGTTGGGCGATCATGTGGGCCGTACCCTGTTCCTGCGGGAGTATGCCAGCTTTATCTCTGATGCGATGATTACGGAGCTGATGGACTATCCTCGGAACATGATGCTTTCCATCGACATTATCCCTGTGGCCATGGACGAAGCAGTGAGCGATATTCGCAAGCGGATCATGTCCGTGGAATCGGATATTACCCGCTGGCAGCAGCGGCAGAATCAGAACAACAATTTTACCGCCAATATCCCCTATGACTTGGAGCAGATGCGGAGCGAAACGAAGGAATTCATGGACGACCTCATGAGCCGCGACCAGCGCATGATGCTGGCACTTGTCACGCTGACGCATTTGGCGGACAACCTCGAACAGCTTGACCAGGACACCGAGGCCCTGCAAGCCATCGGGCGGGCGCGGGGCTGTCAGTTTAACATTCTGCGCTACCAGCAGGAGGACGCACTGAACACGGTGCTGCCCCTCGGCTTAAAGCGCATTGAGGCAACCCGCACCCTGACCACGGAATGTACTGCCGTTCTCATGCCGTTCAAATCACAGGAGATCCAGGACGCGGGCGGTATTTACTACGGTGTCAATGCCGTATCGCATAACCTCATCGTCTGCAACCGCGGAAACCTGCTCAACGGCAACGGCTTTATTACCGGTGTGTCCGGCTCTGGCAAGTCGATGGCGGCCAAGCAGGAGGTCTCCGCGCTGGCGCTCTCCACCGACCATGATATTATCATCGTGGACCCGGAGCGTGAATATGGCGAGTTGGTGCGGGCATTGGGCGGCGAGGTCATCACCATTTCTGCCTCTGACCCAAACGGCTGTCACATCAATGCGCTGGATTTGTCCGAGGGGTATGGCGACGGCAAGGAGCCGCTGGTGATGAAGTCCGAGTTTATCATGTCGCTGTATGAGCAGCTCATGG
>ERZ825324.4525-NODE-4525-length-11481-cov-3.418782_pt1 | contig 11481 bp, 13 predicted proteins | sample MGYA00519859_ERZ825324 | MGnify/ENA primary metagenome ERZ825324 (study PRJEB31778, sample SAMEA3449198) | human gut metagenome | biome: human gut; feature: human-associated habitat; material: faeces | place: United Kingdom | collected 2010/2012 ... | reverse complement strand
GGCTGAAAGCTGTGATATGGCTGCAAGCGGTATGCAGCGTTGCTGGCCGGTGGTGTTGTTATACAGTTCACGCAGCTGGTCGTAGAGAGTCTTTTGCCGCGACTGATATGACTCTGCGGGCAGGTCTTCCGACTGTATGAGCCGTGTGCGGGCCATTACTTAAGGTGCCGACCCCGGCTCCGACCGACGGGTTATCTCCTCCAGAAGAGCGCGGGCACTGGATGGGGAGCCGGTGGACTCATAGAGAGATATGGCCTGTGCTGCCATGAAGTCAAGCAGCGTAGGATAATATACAAGTTGCCGTCTGTCGGCGGATATGATACCGGAATATGATCTTGTCGGCTCATCCGACAGCATTTTCGGATCGGCCATCGCTTCCGTTATCAGGCGGTCTATTTCAGCCTTGAATTGTTCGCCGCTCCATTCCGAAATATCGTCGGGGAGGGGAGTCAGTGGAAGCTCTCTGAGGTCAAACATCCACCGGTCGTCCGAATAATAGTCGGCATACATGCGTGCTGTCAGCATATACATGATCGCATGGCAAGGAGGGTCGGTGATCAGCGGAGTGATGCTGTCGGCCATGGCGATGGCTTTCTTTATGCTGTCGGGATCAATGGCCGTGCGTGCAAGCTGCAGATTGATAAACTGATGGATCGCTTCTTTGAAATCTGATGATTTGAGTGCCTTGTCAAGATTCGTTTCAGCATTTGCGGCTACTTGGGCCGGAAAAGCGAAGTCGGGCTTACGGTCGTTCATGGCTAAAATTTGCAGGCTGCAGAGCATGAGCGCCGCAGCCGTGATGATTTGTCGGATGTTGATCATAGAAAGTCGGTTTTGTGGTGACCGAAATGTATATGTCCCGGCTTAATGCCCCGGAGGCAGTATGGATAGTCAGCGTTTTTTGCCGTGCGAGCCTCGGCGGTGTTTGTCCATCAGGTTGCGGTTGAAGTCGCGTTCGGCGTTTTTGAGCTCATAAAGCTGGCGAGGAGTAAGAATCTGCTTGAATTTCGGAAAATAGCTCCGCTCAATAGCTGCCTCCTTGGTGCGTATCTCAAACTGGGCTTCGGCCGCTTTCTCATATTCGGTGTCAGTCACCTTTTCGCCGTTTTTCCTGATGTTACGCTCAAGCTGGCGCATCTCATGGTTGAGGCGTCCTATCTCGGCATCCATCTGTTCGTAGACGGGAGTGAATTCCGCTTTCTGCTTGTTGTCGAGTTTGAGCTTGTCGGCGATATATTCTGATTTATACCGGCGCATTTCTTCAAACCATTTCTGTCGCTGTCGTCCGCCGTCGGTCTGTGCACTTGCCGTGACAGCCGCCGCTATCGCCAGCATGAGGATCAGTAGTATTCTCTTCATTATTATCCGTGTTTTATTCAGAGGTTTTTAAGCGATGCGGGCTGGAAGCCCTCTTCATACAGGTCGTTGTAAAGATCATCCGGCTCCATTCCGTCCATGCAGTAGTCGCTCATGAATGAATCGTCGGCCATAGCTTCAGCCAGAACGGGACTGCTCCCCGGCATCATTACGTCGCTTGACGACCTGATCATGTCAAACATGTTCATCATGCACCACACCCCGAGAAACATTGCTGCCAGATACACGTAGGGGCGCACTTTTTGCCAGAAACTGGTGTGCATTATATGGCCGTTGGCTGAAGCCTTGGCTTCAGTCTCCCACGGCTGCTCGGGCAAAGACGCCTCCATGCGGCGTGTGAAGTCCTCGAAGTAACCTTCGGGTGTGGTCATGCCGTCGCGATGGCCAGCCTTTTCAAGTATGTCGTCTATCTTCTGTTTCATAGTTATTGTTTAGACGTCGTTATTGTGCGGTGGTTTAATCGTTGTCGGCGAAAAAACGCTCTATTTTTTTTACTGCATGGTGATACGATGCCTTCAGGGCTCCTTCCGAGGTGCCGAGTATCTCCGACATCTGTTCGTAAGACATCTCGTCATAGTAACGCATGTTGAAGACAATGCGCTGTTTCTCAGGGAGAGTGGCTATGGCCTCGCGAAGCTTCCGCAGTGTCTCGTCGCCATCGGTAAATGTGTCGGCTTCGATAGCGTTGATAAGCATGGAAGCCTCGTCGTCAATAGATACATTGAGGCGCCTGCGCTCTTTTTCGAGGAAAGTCAGACTCTCGTTGATGGCTATCTTATAGAGCCAAGTCGAAAGTTTTGCCTGTCCTCTGAAAGCGTCGATGGAACTCCACGCTTTCATGAACGTGTTCTGCAGCAGATCGTTGGCGTCATCGTGGCTTTCGACCATGCGTCGTATCTGCCGGTAGAGCGGCTCGGAATATCGGCGTATCACCTCGCCGAATGCGGCCCGACACTCCTCCGGATTCTGAAGGCGCGCAGTGAGGTCGCTATCGTTGCTGGCTGAGGATCTGTCGGTCATTTTTTTGTTGATTATTCATTTTGTCGCTGTAAAATTAGCCAATCTTTTTTAACTTTGCACTATTAATAAATCCTAACGCCTGAAAAAGTCATGACCGGAACACCCTATAGACTTCTCTCTCTGCCTCCCGATCTCGTCGGAAGCTTTCATTCAGTGACCGACCTCAATTCGCCGGAATGGTACTGCACATCGGATCCTGCCGGCATCAAGGTAGGATCAGGAGGCGGCACGGCATGGCTTGTCGACAGCTGGCTCAAGGATACCAGGGGCGCGTCGATGTCCGATCCGAAGATCATCATACATGCCGGAGGCCAAAGTCGTCGGCTCCCTGCTTATGCTCCTGTCGGGAAGATCCTGACTCCTGTGCCTGTGTTCAGATGGGAGCGCGGACAGCTTATCGACCAGACTCTGCTATCGCTACAGATGCCCCTTTATGAGCGCATCCTCGCCTCAGCTCCGGCTTCGCTGCCTACACTCATTGCAAGCGGCGACGTTTATATACGGGCCGAGAAGCCGCTGACCGAAATACCTGAGGCCGACGTGGTATGCTACGGACTATGGGTTGACGCCTCGCTGGCGACTCATCACGGAGTGTTCGTATCCTCGCGTTCCACCCCGTCAGAACTCGACTTCATGCTTCAGAAGCCCTCGCTCGACAGGCTTGAAGAGCTCTCGCGCTCCCATATGTTCCTGATGGATATCGGCATATGGCTTCTCTCTGACAGAGCGATGAAGCTGCTGCGCAAACGTTCGACTGACGAAAATGGCTGTATCGGATTCTATGATCTGTATTCCGACTTCGGACGCGCACTCGGCAGTCATCCTACAGTGGCGGATCCGGAGGTCAACAGGCTTTCGGTAGCCATCCTTCCGTTGCCAGGAGGGGAATTCTATCACTTCGGTACGTCGCGCGAACTTCTTTCGTCGACTCTCGCGCTACAGAATAAGGTTGTGGATCAGCGCAAGATACTTCAGCGCAAGGTCAAGGCCAATCCTTCGCTATTCGTGCAGAATGCCCTGATGGGTTACCGTCTGTCGTCGGCCAACGACAATGTGTGGGTCGAGAATTCTTCGGTGCCGGCATCATGGACTCTCCGCTCCAACCATATAATCACCGGCGTGCCCGACAATAAATGGGATCTCGATGTGCCGGCAGGTGTGTGTGTGGATATTGTGCCTGTAGGTGACAATTCATGGGCCGTGCGCCCCTATGGTCTTGACGATCCGATGCGCGGCGACCTCGATTCACCGGATACGGTATGGATGGGACGTCCGTTTGCCGAGTGGCGCAGCAGTCGGGAAGTGTCGATTGAAGGCGCCGATATCCAGGCTTCCCCGATATTCCCTGTAGTCGACAATATCGACGATATGGGATTGGTGCTTCAATGGATGATGACCGGAGGCGCTGAGGGCCGCGGCCGGGAGATATGGCTCAACGCCGAGCGTCTGTCGGCCGACCAGATTTCGGCGCGTGCCAATCTGACACGCCTGTTCAGGCAGCGCAACGAATACCTTAAAGCCAATCTCGAATACCTTGCGTGGAATTACGAGAAAAGTGTCTTCTATCAGCTTGATCTCAATGATGTAGCTTCGCGTTTTGTCACTCTCGGCATTGAGAAGCCCGCATTGCTTTCTGAAGACTCCGGGACGATGAACCGTATACGCAACTATATGGTGCGCTCGCGTATTGACTCGATGGCCGGACGCGACGGCGCCCGCGAAGAGGGGGAGGCGTTCGAGCTGCTGCGCGACGAGATACTCTCGGAACTGAAAGGACGCCGACCGCATCCGCGCCTAAATGTGTATTCCGACCAGATAGTGTGGGGCCGCAGCCCGGTCAGAATAGACCTCGCCGGAGGATGGACCGATACGCCGCCGTATTCGCTGTATGCCGGCGGAGCAGTAGTGAATATCGCTATCGAGCTTAACGGCCAGCAGCCTCTGCAGGTCTACGTGAAGCCGTCGGCCGACTACCGTATCGTCCTCCGCTCGATAGATCTCGGGGCCTCGGAGATCGTTGAGGATTTCGAACGGCTTGCGAGCTACCATACGGTCGGCTCTCCGTTCTCCATCCCTAAGGCTGCGCTGACTCTTGCAGGATTCCGTCCACGCACATCGTCAGACACTTTGCAGGAATTCCTGCATGATTTCGGTTCCGGACTGGAGATAACGCTCCTTTCGGCCATACCGGCCGGCTCAGGCCTCGGCACGAGTTCAATACTCGCCGCAACCGTACTCGGCGCCCTGTCGGAATTCTGCGGCATAGGCTGGGATGCCGGTGAGATCTCCCACCGCACTCTCGCCCTTGAGCAGCTGCTGACTACGGGCGGAGGCTGGCAGGACCAGTATGGCGGAGTACTCGGCGGAGTGAAACTGCTCCGCACCGACGAGGGAATAACGCAACGGCCTTCGGTCAGCTGGCTTCCGTCGCAGATCTTCACCTCCACGGAGTTCCGTCCCTGTCATTTGCTCTATTACACGGGCCTGACCCGCACCGCCAAGGGTATACTCGCCGAGATCGTGCGCGGAATGTTCCTCAATTCCAACAGCCATCTGTCGATACTCTCGGAGATGCGGTCTCATGCGCTTGCCACGGCCGAGGCCATACAGCGCAATGATTTCCAGCTATATGGCCGGATGATCGCGAAAACATGGAGCCAGAACAAGCGCCTCGATTCAGGCACCGAACCGCCAGCCGTGGCCGACATCGTCAGCCGTGTTGCTGATCTCACGCTCGGATACAAGCTTCCGGGAGCCGGCGGCGGAGGGTATCTCTATATGGTGGCCAAGGATCCGGAGGCAGCTGCACGCATACGCCGTATTCTCACCGAATGTCCGCCAAATCCGCGCGCACGCTTCGTGGAGATGACACTGTCCGATACCGGTTTCCAGGTGTCGCGTTCCTGACCGGATTCTTATTCTGGATCCATCCGTCAGGCTGCCGGAGTGACGTCAGGCTACGAGGCGCCGGGTCGGCGACCACTGCCGCATGAGCCACGTGAGCAGGCATGATGCAGCGAAGGCTGTGACGGCCATGAGAAGCAGCCGTCCGACGGGCGCCATTCCGGCGATGTCAAACAGGTCGTAGGCCACGAATACGAAGAAGAAGTGGCAGAGATAAACTCCGAAAGTCAGCGACGCGAGGCGGCCGAGCCATGGCCGCGGGCGCAACCGCAGCCGGCTGAATGCGACAAGCACCGGGAATGTCATCATGAACACGTTGATACCCGTGAAGTAATAGATGATCTCAAGGTATGAATAGTCGCCCGGATAAAGCTCCTGCAACTTCAGGTATCCGAAGAATGTGATGCAATAGCCGGCGATGAACATCGGCACGCATATCGCGGCCGTCTTCGCTCCGCTCCACTGCAGCGGCCACCGGCGGATATAATATGCAAGAAGCATATAGCCGAAGAAGCCGCTGACGTAGTAGAACGTTCCGTAGGCATTCCAGTCGCACGCTCCGAAGATCTCCATTGATCCGAAATTGCCGGTATAGCCCACTGCCGGAGCCAGAAGCTTTATGTAGGGCAGCAACAGGGTGAATCCCCAGATCGTCAGCAGCAGACGGACGTCGCGCCGCGATGCGCGATGCAGCCACGGGCTTATGACGGGAATAATGAAGTAGAGGCCCACAAGCATATAGAGATACCAGAGCGGGACTGTGTCGAAATTGAAATTGACAGTCATCAGGCATATTTTATGCCAGAGTCCGCTCCATGTATAGGATGCAGTGTCGACAGTCGGATTGGCCGATCCCGGATTGGCGTGGCCGAAATACAGATAGAAGGCTACCGGAAGCACCAGCGACCAGAATATGAGCGCCGGCAATATGCGCCCTATCCTCCGGCGATAGAACTGGCCTAAGCTCAGCCCCTCTGGCGACGGGAGGAGAAGGATGGCGGTCATCATGACGAACAGCGGTACGCTCGGCCGCGTCAGAGTGCCTACGGCCACGCCGGTGACGAATGCGGTGCGGTCCGAATCGAATGCTCCCACAAACGGATCGGTGCAGTGAGCGATGACTACGAGCAGACATGCCACGATCTTGAGTGCGTCGACCCAGGCGATGCGCTCTGTGACCGGAGTGATGTTTGATGACAGGTTCATATCAGTCCAAGTATTTCTTCGAAAGCGTTGTGAGGTTTGATAAATATTGTATCGGCCGATTTTTTCAGCCATGTGATCTGTTTTTTTGCATAGACACGGGTGTTTTTGGCTATACGTGCTATGGCGGTGTCGCGGTCCATCACGCCGTCAAACCATGCGAACATCTCTTTCAGTCCTACGGTGTTGAGCGAGTTGTATTGACGCAGCGGATAGACGCGCCGTGCTTCCTCTTCCAGTCCGGCCTCCATCATCATATCTACGCGCCGGTTGATGCGTCCGAACAGCTCTTCGCGCTCCATGCAGAGAGCTGTCCTGATTATACGAAACGGCCGTCGGCGCCGCTGGCCCGTCAGCAGCGAGGAATAAGGGACGCCGGCCTGCATGCTGACCTCTATGGCATGAATCATCCTCTTGTGGTTCGCACGGTCTACTTTTTCCCAGTAATCCGGATCGAGCTGGCGAAGCCGCCGCTCCACAGCCTCTATGCCACCCTCTTCCATGATCGCGTAGGCCTGACGGCGTATCTCCGGATCGATGTCGGGCAGCCGGTCGATCCCGTCGGTCAGCGCGTCGACATACATCATCGAGCCGCCGCATACTATGGCCACGTCACTCTTCTGCCAGATTCCCGGCAGTATCGAAAGAGCCTCCTCCTCGAAGCGTGCGGCGCTGTAATAGTCGGCCAGACCGAGAGTGCCGACAAGATGATGTCGCACTTCGGCAAGCATTTCCCGGGTCGGGGCGGCGGTGACTATGGGTATGTCGCGGTAAAGCTGGCGCGAGTCGGCCGATATGATATCGGTCGACAGTTCTTTTGCCAGACTCATGGCCAGGGCCGACTTGCCTGAGGCAGTCGGCCCTGTGATTACAAGGAGTGTCTTTTCCAAGGCGCTCTCGGTTTAGTTCGGGTGTCAGCGCTGGTCGCCTACAAGGCGGGCTATCTCTACGATCACCTGCGAGGCTTTCTCCATGGCGCGCACCGGCACGAACTCAAACTTTCCGTGAAAATTAAGGCCGCCAGCAAATATGTTGGGGCAGGGAAGACCCTTGAACGAAAGCTGCGCTCCGTCAGTGCCTCCGCGTATAGGCACGACTTTAGGTGTTACCCCCGCAAGTTTCATCGCTTTCTCGGCGATCTCGATGATGTGCATCACCGGCTCTATCTTCTCGCGCATGTTGTAGTACTGGTCGCGTATGTCGAGGCTCGCGCAGTCGGGGAATTCGTGATTTATCTTGCGTGTGAGATGCTCGAACTCCTTCTTGCGGCGCTCGAAGCGGTCGCGGTCGTGGTCGCGGATGATGTATGTGAGCACGGTCTTCTCCACAGTGCCCTCGATCGAGGTCAGATGATAGAAACCTTCATATCCTTCGGTATGCTCCGGAGTCTCCCAGCGCGGAAGCATGATGGCAAACTGCAGGGCGATACGCATGGAGTTGATCATCTTGTGTTTTGCCGAACCGGGATGCACATTGCGTCCGGCAAAGGTCACTTTAGCCACTGCGGCGTTGAAATTCTCATATTCCAGTTCACCGATTTCTCCGCCGTCGATGGTATAAGCCCAGTCGGCGCCGAAACGATCCACGTCGAATTTGTGTGCTCCCTGTCCGATCTCCTCGTCGGGATTGAAAGCGATGCGGATGCGTCCGTGAGGAATGTCGGGATTGTTCTGCAGATAGTCGATGGCGGTTATGATCTCGGCGATTCCCGCTTTGTCATCAGCTCCGAGAAGGGTCGTGCCGTCTGTTACAATTAGGTCGTCGCCCACATAGTGATCCATTTCCGGAAAATCCTTCGGAGAAAGTACGATCCCTTTGGCTGCATTTAGAGTGATGTCGCCTCCGGGATAGTTTTCGACAATCCGCGGATTGACGTTGTGGCCCGATGCGTCGGGCGATGTGTCGAGATGGGCAATGAATCCTACCGTAGGAGCGTTTTCATAGCCGGGAGTAGCCGGCAGTGTAGCCATCAGGTAGCCGTTTTCGTCGAGAGTGATTTCAGTGAGGCCCATGGCCTTTAATTCCTCTTCGAGGCTTTGGGCAAAAATCATCTGTCCCGGTGTCGAAGGGGTCATGTTGGTAAGTTCGTCGCTCTGCGTGTCATATTTCACATAGCGAAGGAATCGGTCAACAACAGTCATTCTTATGTAATGGATTTAAGACAATAATTTATCAGTTGATAAGGGGAAGTATGGAGTATGTCACAAAAGTAGTGATTTTTTTGTCAGGAGAGGGGTGTATTGCGAAAAAAAATGCGTAGATTTGCGAAAAATCTATGGTCGGCATGGAACAAAATGCCGTCGGCCGGTGTTTATATCAATGAAGTTTAATTCTAATCAGCAATTCATACAGAAATGAAACCATTACCTATCATTCTGGCAGTGCTCGGCGGCGCTATCGCAGGAGCTACAGTAGGACTTCTTTTCGCTCCCGAAAAGGGAGAGACCACCCGTGATGAGATCGTGAAATATCTCCGTAGCAAAGGCATTAAGCTTCACCGCAACAAGATCGAGGAGCTGGCCGACGAGATAGCTGAAGAGATCAAGAAATAAACACGGTTGAACCCAAAGAGAACAGCTATATGAGCACTACTGGAATACTTTATTCTTTCATCGGCGGCGCCATTGTGGGAGCCGCAGCGGCTCTGCTCCTCGCTCCTGAGAAAGGGGAGAATACACGCCGTCGCATCAAGGAACTTCTCCAGCAGAAAGGTATCCTATGCACCGATAATGAGATCGACGCCCTTGTGGAGCAGCTCACTGAGGAAATGGACGCCAAATAAGGTTTGGCGGTCTTTAATCCCAAGAATATCGCGCGCAGACCGGCAGTCGGAGTCCTTAAATTCCCGGCCGCCGGTCTGAACGTGTGGTTTTGTCGCGGATGCCTATTGCAGAACGGCAGACTACGGTTTGATAGAACGGCTTGAAAGATATGTCGTGCCAAAGCACTCATTCAAAAAACAATGAACGATAAAGAAAACAACTATACGCGGCTCTGGCAACAGGCCAAGGCTTATTTTGAGAACGGACTCGAGTATGCCAAGCTTACGGCTGCCGAGAAGCTGACGATGCTTATCACCGGACTGGCTGTGGCTGCCGGAGCATTTGTCCTCGGCATCATATTCCTGTTTTTCCTCACTATCGCCATAGCGCAATGGATTGCGCCCTCAATCGGACTCGGGTGGGCATACGCACTGATGGGTGTATTCTATCTTTTGCTTGTTGTGTTGTTGGTGGTGCTGTGCAAGCCGTTGATCATGAATCCGGTAGCAAGGTTTATTTCACGACTGTTCCTTAAATGACCCCGACTTATTATGAACACGAATACTCTTGATGCCCATAAGCAGCCGCAGGATCCGGCCAAACCCTGGAAAGGTTATACCATTGACGAATTGCGATATCAGCAGGCGTATACGGCAGTGAGGATGCAGATCGACCGTCAGAAACTGTTTTCCACGGTCTCTCAGATGAGAGGCGGCATGATGTCACTGAAAGGCACCGGACTGCTCGGCAGGATGCTCAGCAATCTGTCGTACGTCGATTATGCATTCATGGCATTCAGGATCGGCCGTCAGGTATTCCGACTGTTCAGACGCCGCTGAATATGCGGCCGGGTCTGCGCTTCATTTGAAATTTTTACGGTCGGACGACGGTATGCCGTCCGGCCGCTTGTTGTCAAATATCTCATACAACCAATCGTTATGAATGACTATATGGAAGTGAAAATGGTCATAACTCCATTTTCAGAAGATTATTCCGATATTCTCGCCGCTTCGCTTGCAGACGCCGGATTTGAAAGCTTTGTGACGGACGATGACGGACTTACGGCTTATGTGAAAAAAGAACTTTATGACCCTGACAGCGTAGACGCTGTCATTGCCTCCTGGCCCTATCCTTGCCGGCTGCAGCTGTGTCAGGCTCTTGCGATAGAAGGACGCGACTGGAATCATGAGTGGGAGAAAAACTATTTCAAACCTATAGTCATTGGTGACGAGTGTGTGGTGCACAGTTCATTCCACACTGGCTATCAGCAGTGCAGGTATGATATAGCCATAGACCCGAAGATGGCTTTCGGTACCGGTCACCATGCCACGACATCTCTGATAGTCAGGCGGCTGCTTTCGATGCCCCTTGACGGACTCAAAGTGATAGATATGGGCACCGGCACCGGCATTCTTGCAATTCTTGCTCACATGCGCGGCGCCGGCAATGTCGTGGCTGTGGAGATCGATCCGATGGCGTGCGAGAATACCAGGGAGAACGTGGCGCTCAACGGTTGTGCCGATATTGATGTGCGCTTGGGTGATGTGACGTCAATCAGAGATATCTGCGACGCCGATCTTCTGCTTGCCAACATCAACCGTAATGTCATAACTGCTGATCTTCCGGCTTATGCCGCCGCCATGAAGAGTGGCGGTCAGCTGATTTTCAGTGGATTCTATGAGGCGGATGTGGCTGTAGTGGAAGAAGCTGCAAAGGCGTGTGGTCTCAGGATTGCCGATACCACTTCGCGTGACGGATGGGCAAGCGTGCGCTTCACTAAAATGTGAAGCGCATCGTTCAGTTTCCGAATGACAGGGAGGTGTAGAAGCGGGTTGCGCCGCCTGTCGACATCCCGTTGCCAAACTGCAGTCTGATATATCCGTTGTCGGTCGTGAACCATGTGGCCAGATAGCCGCCGTTGGGGTATGTCAGCGTAACCGGAGCGCCGTATGCGTTCACCAGATCGCGATAGACATAGTTATAGCGCGAAGGATCATAGACCGAAGTGCTGTAGACGAATTCCGATCCCATCAGTCCTGACGGCCCGTAATAAAGTGTCGCGTCGGGCCACAGATAATTGAGCTGACTGACATTGCGGAGATACACCATGTTGTCACCGTAGCCGTCGACAGTATACCCGTTGCCATACAGGTAGTCGAGGCTGAGACCGAAGGTTGTGCCGAACGATATGCCGAGGACTGTGCGGATAGCCGGA
>ERZ825324.4524-NODE-4524-length-11483-cov-3.013738_pt1 | contig 11483 bp, 9 predicted proteins | sample MGYA00519859_ERZ825324 | MGnify/ENA primary metagenome ERZ825324 (study PRJEB31778, sample SAMEA3449198) | human gut metagenome | biome: human gut; feature: human-associated habitat; material: faeces | place: United Kingdom | collected 2010/2012 ... | reverse complement strand
CAAAGATCATCAATAGAATCCTGATCTGCATAGATAGCATCTCTGGCTGCCCGAGACATTTTGTCAAAACAAACACTCCAAAATCTGCGATATATCCAATTCCAGCCATATTCACAATAGTCCCAGCCCCAATGCAGCTTCTTCCTTTCCATAAAACAAATATAAAAAGTATAATATTAACAAGCAGCTGATATGTTCCAAAACTGATATTCAAAAATCCGCTTACTCCAAGATTCATGCATGTAAATGGATCTGTTCCAAATCTTGACATTCGAAGGATTGCCACAGCAATCCCCAGCAATAAATTTCCCAGAAGCATCATTATAATTTTCATAGTCTTTGTATTCATTATTTTTCACCATGAAGTAAATAAATCTTAGACCAGAAATCTGTACATGTCTCTCCACCATCTAAAACTTGTCCAGCAGATGGATCTGAAGTGATCATTCCAGCTTTCATAAGTTCACGTCCTGAATATACTCCATCAACACCTTCTATTGTATATTCCATTTTTTCATCCAATCCATGAAGGCATAATCGACGATATGGGCAGTTAACATCATTTAAAATCTTATAATATCCCATGATCGCATCTTTTTTATCTTCTGATACGACTATCCATGCCGCAATATTTCCTTCAAACGGACTTAACAAACGATAACTCGAGGTACACCAGTGATAAATCTTGAGTACAGTACAGCTGGTACACCAACTTCTACTGTTTCAGGATCTGCTTCTGCAAGTCCAAGTCCTACTGGAACGAAGTCACAAGCACACTGTGTATTGATTGCAAATAATGCTGGAAGTGCAAGGCTTGGTTCAATGTTTCCTTTACCAATTTCTACACCGATCAATGTTCCGACGATCTGAGCAATTACAGCTCCAGGTCCAAGCAGACAGCTTAAGAATGGAATAGAACAAATAAATCCTAAGATTACAAGTCCAATGATATTTCCACATAATGGCTGTAATAATTTAGCAAACCAGTTACCGAATCCAGATCCCTGAATGATACCGATCAGCAATGATACGAATCCCATGAATGGAATGATCGTATGAAGTACTGTGTTTGTAGATTCTTTCGCTGCACTATTGAAAGTAGCAACGACTTTACCAGCTCCCATACCAATTCTCTGGATCAAGCTTGATTTTGATGAGCTTCCCATTGTTTCAGATACTTTCTTATCTGCGCTGTATTTGAAGTCTTTTTCTTCTTTTGCAGGTGCTGCTTCTGAAATAGGTGCTGCAGATCCATCTGCCAATGCAATGTTATCATTTTTAACACCAGATACATAAATATCTTCTGTGATATATTTTGCCATTGGTCCAGATTTTCCAACTGGGTTGATATTGATCGTTGGAATTCTCTTCTGTGGATAAATTCCACAACGAAGTGTTCCACCACAGTCAATGATCACAAGGAAAATCTCTTCTTCTGGAACAGATGTCTTAAATCCGTTAACTGGGCGGCATCCTGTTAATTCTACGATTTTAGGTAAGATATCAGGTTCTGCTCCACCACCTGTGATATATAATAATACATCTTTTCCTTCTTTAGGTTCTACTGTTAATGGACCACCAAATCCACCGCTTCCCTGTGTGATCGTAATCGCTCTATATTCTGACATAGTTTTTCCTCCTAATTATACTCGTAAATCCATCTTATTTCAATTCGTTACTTAATTCGATTCCCTGCTGTTTCATAACTATCTTTGTTGTAAAGTCTGTTACCCATCCTGAGAAGAAGTTCATAACAAGACCAACTAACATATAACGAAGACCTAATTCTGTCATATCAAATCCAGCTTTCTGAACACCCTGTGCAATTCCAAGGTAGATAAAGATTTCACCTGGGTTAATATGAGAGAAAATTCCACTGTTTGTATGGCAATGATAAGAAGCTGATGCATAATAGCTTGGTTTCATTCTTTCTGGAAGGAATTTACCCATTGATAATGCCATTGGGTTTCCTAACATAAATGCTGAAATAAATGGTAATACTCCATATGCAAGGATTACGTTTCCTGAACATACTTTAGCAAATTTATTAACTCTTTCCTGTCCAATCAGGGCGATGATCGTATTCATTAAGATTAACAGTAATAATACCTTTGGTACGATTCCTGACACCCAGCTTACAAATGTTTCTGCACCTGTATCAAACAATCCCATGAATCCTGATGCACCTTTAATAATGATATTCATATAATTCTCCTTTCATTTCAGGCTTTTTTCTTATTGACACCGTAAATCTTGTCTCCAATTCTTGTAAACAGACTCGGCTTTTCTAAGACTTCGCCTCCACTCATAATCGTGTTGTAATTTGAGGAAGCATTAAGCACTGCTCTTCTTAAGGATACACCGATCGTTGCACAATCATCTTTTTTAATCGTTCCAACATCAATTCCATTAAAGAAATCCCAGTTTTTAAATCGTGCAAGCATTGTAAATCCTCTCATAAAGCAACCATCTATGATCACTCCATCCTGATCGATCGCAAACATAACGATCGCACCTGCATGAAAACCGCCTTTTGCCTTTCCTATGGCAACCCGGCCTTTTTTTCGAAGTTTTGTATAAAATTTATTAAAACTTTTCATCTGCACCATCTGAAATAAAAACTGCAGACAAAATGCTGCAAGCATCGCCACAGCTATGACCATAAATGACATCGTCTTCCTCCTTTTCGTTTACTCAAATATATTATTTTCTTCTGCAATATAGAGAAGAAATTCTCTGTAGCTTTCCATTTTCTGGATCTTAGGAATGACATCCGGTTTCTTGCCGATCGACAAAATATCATCATACAATCTGACAAGTACTGTGTCATCTTCCATTGATTCAGGGATTCCCAGTAAAATAATGATCCGGATATTTCCGTATTTATCATCTTTTAACATATCTGGAAATACACCCATTGCCAATGTTAATTTTGGCAACATATTCTTTGTATGTGGAAACGCAATATTCTGGTCAAGAACCATTGTTGAATATTTTTCACGTTCTCTCACTCTCTGGGCAAATCCTGCATCAAGTTCTCCCTGATTGGTAAGTGCCCTTGCCATCCGATCAACATTCTCATCATATGAACTTTCTTGATCCAGAACAAAAAATCTCGTTTCATCTAATAAGTTCATAAACAAAGAATCTATTCCCTTTCGGATCGTTCGTCCTGCTTCAGAAAGATATCTCATATTTTCAAATTTACGTTGAATATATTCTCTATCGAATACTTCATCCATAAAAACAATCGGGGTTTTCGTATCCATATGTAATTCTGTCGTCGTAACAATATAATCAAAATCATCTTTGCGATTTTCATCGAAGATACCATAGAAAAATTCAAATTCCGGTTCTACATCAAAGACTTTCTTTAACTGATTCTCGATCAGACGTCCGATGATCTTTCCAGATCCGCAAACGATCGCGATCTTGCATCGTTTCTCTTCTGGTTCCTGCTCTAATAAAAACACTCCAAAATAAGCAGCCAGAAATCCCATCTCATCTTCTGTCATTTCGATTCCTATGCGTTCTTCCAAAACACCTTTTGCAATCTCCGCCATCTTATAGGCTACACTGTATTTGTTCTTGAAATTATCAACCATCGGATTATAAATATGGAAGCCATATTTTAGCCGGTTGATCATAAAAAATACGTGATAGACAAAATCATCAAATAATTCATTTGCTACAACTGTTACATTAAGTTCTGCTTTGATCCGATCTAAAATTTCAATGATAAGATCTGCAACACCTTCCGAAATACTGATCTTTTGCTCGATCTCTGCTGTATTTGCCGGTGTTCTCATTCCTGCTACAGATATGCTTAAAAACAATCGCTCTTCTTTGGATATCTTATATCCTTTGACCTGTTCAATTTCATTAAGGAACTCATCCACGATCATATATGCTGAACTTTCGTATAGTTCTTCATATTTCGGCTTCAGCTTTTTGATCGTATGACCGCTTTCCATTCTCTGGATCATCACAACAAAAAATCTGTAAAAGAAACCAAACCCTAGGGCATCCATCGATAATCTTTCCTGAAAATCATATAGTTTTTCACGAATTGTCTGTCCAAGTGGGAAATTTAAATACAGTTGTTCATAAATATTTTCTAAGATAAATAGGCGAATGTTAAACTCATCACCACAAAGAGCCAGTCCTGTATTTGCTTTTCCTTTGATCTTCAGGTCGTATTTCTCGATTGCCTTTCTTAATCGGTTCAGATCACCGATCGTTGTTGTTCTGGCAACTTTCATCTCCTCAGAAAGATCATCGGTAAGATACGGTTCCTCGGCATGCATCAGCTGCCAGAACATATATGCCATTCTTGTATGACTTGAATTAAAAAGGTCTTCCTGCTTGTAAATCTTATTGCGGATTTCTGTAAAACCTTTCGGTGCAAACACGATCAGTTTACATGTTCCTTTGTTATTGCTGATACATGCGTATCCTCCAAGCAGGCAATTCAATTCCTTAATGTCATTGCGGATCGTTTTTTGCGACACATCAAGCTTTGCCGCGAGGCTTTCTACACTGCAAACAGATTGCATTTCGATATTCTTTAAAATAACTGCGATTCTGTTTTCATTGTTAAAAAGCTGTTTCATATTGATCCTCTTTTCTATTGATACAGGTTAATTGTTTTTAACCTCTTGTTTTTCCTCCTGCTACATTCACTGTAACTCCATGAACATAAGAAGCTCTCTGACTTGCAAGATATACACACAGATCTGCAACTTCTGATAATTTACCAGATCTTCCTAGTGGAATTGTAGATGTTTTAGAATATCCAGCTCTTAAGTCATCTACTGTGATTCCTCTTGTATATGCTAATGCTGATTCATAAGCAATTGTACGAAGTCCTGTAGCTTCCATGATTCCAGGTGCTACTCCGACAACTCTGACTCCCTGTTTTCCAAGTTCTTTTGCCCAAGATCTTGTTAAAGAGTTTACAGCGTTCTTTGTTGCTGCGTAAACGCTCTGTCCTTCAGATCCTTCCAGACCACTTTCAGAAGACATGTTAATGATAACTCCTTCACCTTTTTCAACAAGCACACGTCCAACGGCCTGCGCACAGAAGAATACACCTTTTAAGTTTACGTTACAAACTTTATCCCATACTGCTTCATCTAATTCATACTGTCCTTTTGGATCTTTTGGATCTACTAACAAACGAGGAATGTTAATTCCGGCATTGTTTACTAATACGTCGATCGTTCCGAATGTTTCTTTGGTTTTTTCTACCATTGCTTCAACATCTGCTACTTTTGTAACATCTGTTTTCACATACAGTAATTTTCCTGCTGCTTCGTCCATCTCTGGTGCTTCAGATGCCATATCAGAAATGACTACGTTAGATCCTGCATTTAAGAATCCCTGTGCAACTGCTTTTCCGATTCCAGATGCTCCACCAGTTACGATGACTGTTTTTCCTTCAAGATTTAACCAAGATTCGCTCATTATAATCCTCCTTTGAATCTGTGTTTCTTTGCTTCATGAGTTCATTATATAGCGCGTCAAGGAAAAATTCAATTCTTTCATTTTCCATCGTGAAGAAATTTTGTGGACTTATTACAAAAAATGGCTTAAAATCAAGAAATATTGAGTGGAAATTTTTTTAATCTGTGTCAAAAAATCTGCTTTATTTATTGTTTCTTGTGCCAGGATCTTTTCTTTATGGATCATAATATTACCTTTGCTATATTGAATCTCACCAATCTTCTGTCCTTTCTTCACTGGTGCTTTCACAGAATCTATCTTGATCTTTTTCACAATCTTTCCCTTCTGTGTTTTAATATCGATCAGATCAGCAGTCACCTTTTCCTGGCAAGATACTTCTGATCTCTGACCCTTTTGTACTGGAATCCTTCCGATTTCTTTTCTTGTAGTTTCGCTGTGTATCCGCTGGCAGTTTGAAAATCCATAGTCCAAAAGAGTTCTTGCATCTTTGATCCTTGCTTTAGAGCTTTCACACCCCATCACTACCGCAATCATATGAATCTTATTTCTTGTTGCAGTTGCACTTAGACAAAATCCTGCTTTCCCTGTACTTCCAGTCTTCATTCCTGTACATCCATTGTAGTGGCGGATCAGTTTGTTTGTGTTACTTAAACCAAATTCTTTCTCACCTTTTTTCGTTTTATGTATGATCGTATCCATCCAGATCTTTGTATATTTAAAAACTTCTGGATATCTTTGTGCAAGTTCTCTCGTCATCAACGCAATATCATATGCACTTGTCACATGTCCTTTTGCATCAAGCCCGCAGGCATTTTGAAATGTCGTATGTTTCATCCCAAGCTCTCTGGCTTTTTTGTTCATCCTTGATACGAACGCTTCCTCACTTCCGCAGACATGCTCTGCCAATGCAACAACTGCATCATTCGCACTTGAGATCACAACACATTTGATCAATGTTTGTACCTGCTGCTTCTCTCCTGTTTCTAAAAACACCTGAGAGCCGCCCATAGATGCTGCATGTTCACTGACTGTAACCGTATCTGTAAGCTTGATCTTACCTTGCTTTAAGTCTTCAAAAATAAGCAGCAAGGACATTATTTTCGTTACACTAGCTGGTGCAAGTTCTTTATCCTTATCTTTCGCAAATAAGATCTCCTTGCTTTCCTGTTCCATAACTACTGCTGATTTTGCTGAAAGATCAAGTACTGGTGCTGCTGTTTCTAAAAATCTTGCCTCTCTTGCCATGACTGGACAATAAAAGCTTTGAACGAGTATTGCTGCAACGAGCAGTATCACTTTCCATTTCTGCATGCATCCACCTCAAACCTGTTTGTTATAGTTTAGTGGCAGATACTTAGATTTATACATAATTTCTTGGCAGTATATGTTTTTTTAAAAAAGAAAACCAGAAATATCTTCTGATCATATCTCTGATTTTCCTTCATTTATCTTGTTTTCTTACCCCAACGATTCGCAGATCTCAACTTTTTATATTCATCATATGCTTGTTTTAAGATCTCTTTCTCATTAGGAAATTTCAATAAGTGGTAAGCCTCGTGAAATTTGTAATACCCTGAGTCTACAAAAAACTCTTCCTTCTGAGGTTTTGAGTGATAGTTCTCGGATTCCATCAAGTACCAGTGTACACTCTTTATGATCTGTTCATGAAATGAATAGAAAGAATATTCACTTTTCCCTACATACTTGATAATTGATGCGTCCGCGTCTGTCTCTTCCTTTACCTCACGAAGTGCTGTCTGCTCGTGAGTCTCTCCTTGCTCAACAGTACCTTTCGGAAGTACCCAGCCATCATATCGGTTCTTATAACTTTTGTATAACAGCAAAATCTTTCCTCTAAATATTACGACACCACCACAGCTCGTTGCTTTTGTCACCAGTTACAACCTCCTGTCTCTTAAACGATCTTATTCGCCTAAGTATGTGTGTCTTTCTCTGACAAATATTATACATGGATTGTGAACTGATTTCAACTGCTATCTGTTTTACTCTTTTGAAAACATCAATCTAAAAATGCATGAAATACTTTATCTGCGATTGGCGCCGCAACTCGTCCTCCAGAGTCTCCACCCTCTACAAGAACACTGACTACGATCTTTTTCCCGCCTCTTTCGGCACATCCGATAAACCATGCGTGGGAATCTTTCGCGCTGTTATATTCTGCTGATCCTGTCTTTCCATATACATTATAGTGTGAAGAATAAGCTCTTGTTCCAGTTCCCTTTGTGACAACTTTTCTCAACATTTTCTTTAATGTCTCACATTCCGATGCCTCTAAAGGTTCTGATAGTTTTGATGCTTTTGTTTCCTTGATCACTCCACCGTCAATATTTTTGACATTCTCTACCAGATATGGCTGCATCACAACTCCATCATTGGCGATCGCAGACATGACCATCGCATTTTCAAGCGGTGTGATCAAAGTCTGACCTTGTCCGATCGAAGTGTGTGCCATCTCATTAGTTCCTGATTTCTTATCAAGAACAAAACGACTTCTGTTTGCAAGAAGATTGATCGGAACTTTCGAATTATACATCAGATCTCCTGCAAGACTTGCGAGTTTTCCTTTGTTAATCTCTTCTGACATATGCACAAACGCACAGTTACAGGATTTCTCGATTGCCTGTTCAAGATTCACCGTTCCATGTGCTTCTCCTCCATAACAATGAATCTTTAAAGTTCCAACCGTTGTATATCCAGTACAATGGTATTTGAAATTCTTATATGTGTTTTTATGTTCTCTCATATATTCTAATGCCGTCACAACTTTAAATGTTGATCCTGGCGGATATAATCCTTGCGTTGCACGGTTTAACAACAAAGAATTCTGGCTTGTATTTAATTCTGTCCAGTTTTCTTTGACGTAAGCTGGTCTGTAATCTGGTTTGGATACCATTGCATAGATCTTTCCTGTCTCTGGATCCATCGCAACAACCGCTCCTTTTTGTCCCTGCAAGGCATAATATGCTGCTTTCTGAACTTTGGTATTTAATGTTGTGTATACATTATCCCCTATACTTTTCTCACCTTTTAAGCTGCTTGTGATCTGTGTCATCAAGTTCGCATCCGATTTTAATAGATCAAAATTACATACAGATTCCAGTCCTGACTTTCCTTTATCGTTATATCCTACAACATGTGCAAACATTCTGCCATAAGGATAATCTCTGATTTCTGATCCATTTTCAGTAAGTGTCTGTGCCAGCACTTTTCCATCACTACTGATGATCTTTCCTCGTACTACTTTCTCTGCCATAGACTGTAATCTCCGGTTATGCGCATTCGTGACCACATTTTTACTATCTACCGCAACAAAATGTGCAATATAAGCGATCAATGCCAAAAATGCTACAACAAATATATAAGTAATCTGCAGAATCTGGCGATTTGCTCTTTTTTTCTTTTTCTTCTTTATCTTACTGATTCTTTCGGTTGTTTTGTCTTGTATATTGTTTTTCTGATTCTTGTGCCTTAATATGCTCATATTCTTCTTCCTCGCTATCTGCTAACATATGTAATCCTTGTATGATATTAAAAATGATCAAAGTACTGATCACAGAGGTTCCTCCATAACTTACGAGTGGAATCGTAACTCCAGTGGATGGAATGAATTTTGTCACACCACCGATACTTAAGAATACCTGGAATAAGAAACAAACTCCGAATCCAAGGCATAACAATTTGTTAAACAATTTTCTGCTTCTTGTGGAAATATCCATAAAGAGGATAAAACTGCTCATTAAAACGAAGATCAGGCAGATTCCAAAGATCACACCAAATTCTTCACAGATCACAGAAAAGACAAAGTCTGATTCCCTGACCGGAATATCAAACGGCCGTCCGTTTCCAAGCCCCATTCCAAACCAGCTTCCAGTTCCAATAGCAAATAAGGATTGACAGACCTGAAGTCCTCTTCCTTCGATCATGGAAAACGGATCTTTCCATACCGCTACACGGATCTGTACATGAGTAAAGATCTTATCTGCAATAATAGCAGCCACAGATCCTGCTGCCAAACCGCCAAATAAGTAACTTGCTTTTGCGGTTGCAACATAAAGCATCATCAGATAGATCACAAAATAAAGCAACGCTCCGCCTAAGTCCTTCTCAACAACAAGCACTAATACATAAAATGCTGCAATCACTGTGATCTTTACCAGATCTTTAAATTCCTTTGCCTTAGAAAGCAGTGCTGCAACAAAGAACACAAAGATGATCTTTACAAATTCAGAAGGCTGAAATTTAAGTCCCGCAATGCTGACCCAGTTATACGCCCCATACTTGTTGATACCAAACACGAATACTGTAGACAACAGTAAAAATCCTGCCCCTGCATAAAGCCATCCAAATTTATTCCAGATCGTGATCTTATGCATCATCAATGGAATAAAACTTGTCACGATCACACTTCCTGCCGCGATCGCAAACTGTTTCATTGCCAGATCAAATGATAATCTTGTTAATATCACAAACCCAACTCCTAACAAAAAACAGGTGTTATTGATCAGCGGTCTTGAACATCTTTTATAGATTCTCGGAAATACGATCATCAAAATCTCGAAAAAGATCACTTGTGCCGCAAAAAAGATCAAGATCTTTAATTCAAATTTCTGCAAAAACAGTACCGTGTAACATAAGAACAAAAATACAAACATATAGATGACCTGATTGTCTAACAGGTCTTCCTTTCTATCTCTATTCTTTGGACGAAATACTGTATAACATGACAGTGTATAGATCAGACACATAATGATGATCAGATATTTTGCTATCGTAGTAATAATGTCTATCATATGGTTTTATAAAACTTCCCTCTTTAAATGCCCTGTCGTATATTCTGTGGCAAGAGAAGCTCTTTCCCCTTTCTGTATAGATTTCGCTGCATTTAAAATCTCCTTGACCTGCACCTCATTTTCTCTTGTAATATGAAAACGGATCACGGATGGATGAAGATCATTAAGAATTCCTGCTTCATTTCCAACCCACAATGGTTTTCCATTATAAATCTCATTGATGCAGTCACAACAACTTGTGTGAACGAAGAAGTTTGCATTGTAACGATCCTTTAATGTCAGCCAAGATGGAGTCTTATCACATCCTCGAAGATTATTCTTCACGCATTGTGCAGACACCATCAATGGCTGATAACCATAGAGGAACAGGTCCGCATTCAGAAGTTCTAACTGTTCCATCTCTTTTTTGTTTAATTCCGATGGATACGTCATTCGAATTTGAATACCTGATAATCTTTGATATTCTTTGACAGCCTCTTTGTTATATCCATAAAACATGTAATCCGCGATCATTTCCTTTTGATATCCCTCTTCGATCAACCATGAAAATTCTTCTAAATTGCGTACGAGCAGCCCATCAATTTCATTTGTAAATATAAGATCTTTCTTTGCCTTTAATTCTTCCATCTGACGTTTTCTTGCAATCTGCGGAAGCATCAGATAACACTGTTTTCCTGCAGTCTTTATTTTATTCAGGATAGATTGTGGATCCTCCTGCTGTTTGAGTTCCATCCATGAAAGATAGATCTTCATTACTTCCCTGTCTTCTGTTACAATATCCAGATACTCAAGGTTCTCCATAGAAACTGCAATCTGTATCTTGCTGTCTTCCTGTTCCTGACTGCTTGCTACATCATTTTCTTTGACTGGATCTTCGTAAGTTCTTCTGTATTTTAAAATCTTTGTCTGATCCATCTGTGCAAATGCTTCTTTTCTTAGTTTCTTGAGCACAGAACCTGGTACGAACAAGTTCTCTCCAAGATCAACTTCTAATTCTTCAAATGTATAGTGGGTCTGTCCTGTTTTCTTAAGAAGCTTCTCAATATCTGCTGGCATGGCACCATTTTTCTTCGCTTCTTCGATCACTGGACCAATTACTTCTACGTGATTTTCTCCGTCTTTGAGAATGAGTTTAGCACACTGATCTTTCTGAATTATGATTTTTCCCTTAAGATTTTCTTTCTTTTTTTGCTTTAATCCTTCATC
>ERZ825324.4523-NODE-4523-length-11484-cov-19.022662_pt1 | contig 11484 bp, 10 predicted proteins | sample MGYA00519859_ERZ825324 | MGnify/ENA primary metagenome ERZ825324 (study PRJEB31778, sample SAMEA3449198) | human gut metagenome | biome: human gut; feature: human-associated habitat; material: faeces | place: United Kingdom | collected 2010/2012 ... | reverse complement strand
ATGCTTTGTTGATATATAACGATGTTATGATAAGTAAGTTTTTTTGACTTTTTTTAAGAGTTATTTATTTTTTTGTATTTCCATATACTTTTGATAGTAATATTCTACCATTCCAGGTTCAAAAGCTTGCTCTTTTTTCCTTACTTTATCTATTAAATTGGTCAATTCTTCTCTTAATATATAATCTATTTCTGGAGAATAATTCATTAAATTCTTATGATAACGATATTCTCCCCTGTCTAGTACTTTAAAACTTCCGTCTGGAAAAACACGTAAATCCAAATCATAATCAATATATTTTATTGTTTGATCTTCTATTATATATGGAGACGCCATGTTACAGTAGTAATATATTCCATTTTTTTTGTATTGACCGATTATGTTGTACCAGTTATTCTTAAAAAAGTATATGGCTGCTGGTTCTTTAGTTCTCCATGTTCTTCCATCTGATTCTGTTACTTTTGTTTTTTCATTTCCAAAAACTAAATAGTCATCGTGTATTTCTAGCAAAATTGCTTCATCCCAAGAACGATAAACTTTTCCATTGTGTTTATATCCATGTATTTCATATTTTCTTCCTATTACTAATTTTTCATTTTCCATTTTGTACCTCATTCGTATTTTATTATATCTTTTTTTATTATTATTTTCAAATAAAAAAAGCCTTTTACGGCTTTTTGCTATTTGCTCTTATTTAAATAAGAAATAATCCAACATCCAAATCCAAATAAAACAAATAATGCTACAGTTCCAAAAAATGGACTATCAAAATTATTTGCGAAAAATGAATTCAATTTTTCATTCCATTCTTCTATCATAATAGAAAAGCGACCTAATATATTTAACATAGCTTTGTCCTCTATTCTGCGTTAGTATTTCCTTTTTTGTTTTTCTTTTTACTTTTTTTGTCTTTTTTGTCTGTTTTTTTTGATTCTTCAGTTTGATTAGTTTCCACATTTTCTTCGTCTACAACTTCAGCATCATTTATATTTCCATCTATGGCGTTGTGAATAGCTGCTACATTTTTCTTAATTGTAATTGTTGAAACTATATCTAGTATTGAATATGCAACAATAAATCCTCCAATTATTTGCATTATTACAACAGCGCCCTTAAATGGATTACATATTAATATCACTCCACAAACAGCACTTATTATTGAGATTACTACTGTTGTTTTCCATTGATTGTTTAGACTTTCTCTTAATTCTAGAGCATATTGTAATTTTGTAGCACTATTTATAATTATACCTATTCCAATTATTATTGGTATGATGCTTGCTATTGCTTCTGGATTATAAACAACAATTACACCTAAAATGATTGTTACAACTCCATAGAAAATGTCTAGTTCTTCTCTAGCTACATTATTAATGTTTTTTATGAATTTAATTATCGCAATAGCACCCATTGCTATTAATAATGTTCCTATTAAATAGGATATTGTTATAATTGTTATTTCTGATTGTAAAATTAATAATACTCCTATAATCATTAGTATTATTGATGATATCAAAGATGATCTAAAAAATTTTTTCATTAGTGTTTCCATAATTTTCTCCTATTCTGTTCTAAGTGCTTCAACCGGATCTTTTTTAGATGCCATACTTGCTGGTATCAGTCCGCCTATTATTGTCAAAGTAACACTTATTACAATAAGTATTATAGCATGAATTGGACTTAATTTTGCAACATTTGGTAATTCTGATGCATTTTCTATAATAATGTTGGTTGGAATTATTAATATTCTTGCAATAATAATACCTAATACTCCAGAAAAAATACCAATAATAAATGTTTCAGCATTGAAGACTCTTTTGATATCTTTTCGTCTAGCACCTAATGCTCTTAATATTCCTATTTCTTTCGTTCTTTCTAAAACTGATATATATGTTATTATTCCAATCATTATTGATGATACAACCAGTGATATTGATGAGAAAGCAATTAATACTATTGTAATAGCATCCATAATGTTTCCAGAAAGTGTTGAAATCATACTTGCCATATCTGTGTATTTTATTTGGTCTTCTTCAGATTTATCTTTATTGTAGGCGTCCAAATATGTAATAATATTATCTTTTGATTCAAAATTATTTGGATAAATATAGATTGCTACTGGTATACTGTCAGCACCTAGATATCCAAGCATATTTTCTTTTGTCATTGTTTCATCACTAAACAATTCATTTGTTAATACATTATAATCTTTTTCCTCTTGGACTTTTACTATCGCTGATGATTTATTTTTTTCTATAACTAAGTCTACTAAAGCATTAGTATAGGCAATCCCAGTTCCTGATGTTAACATTTTTTTACTTTCTTTTCCTCTTATTATTGCCTGTACTTTTATCGTAATACTGTTTTTACTGTTATACAACTTTTCATAATCAGTACTAGGAATAAAATGTTCACCATATTGGATATAATAATCATCATTTAAGGCTATTTTTATTTCTTTGTTTAGGATATCATTAAAAGAGACTTTAGTTCCATTTAATCCTAATTGTTCAAGTGTTTTGGAATATATTTGATTTCTGCTATCAACTTGTAATATTAAGCCAGGTTCATCTTCTTTTATTTTTCCAGCTATGACATCATAATTTTCTTCGATTGTACCATCTTGTTCCTTATTTAATCTTGTAGGTAATAAGGTCCATGAAGACATTCCCATTGTTGGATTATTTATTAACTTATAGCCAGTACTTTCATTGTAACTAATTATATTTAGAGCTGTACTTTTTTGATAAGCAATTCCTGCTATATTACTTTTATCCATCTTTTCTAAATACTTTATATAATCCTTGGTAATATTATTGGTATGTGTCATTGCTTCCATAGTATCATCTAGGACGTATACCTCTTTTTTATTAGGGTATTTTTCTCTTTTTGTGTATTGTTCTTGTAATTGTGAAGCTGTTTCTGAATCTAATTTCATTGCTTGCTTTGATATTATTATTGGAGCTTCCGAAAGTGATTCTTTTTCAAAATTATCAATTTCTATTTTAAAACCATTAGATAATGATAAAATCAGTGCTATTCCAATTATACCAATTGATGAAGCAAAAGCAGTTATTGCTGTTCTACCTTTCTTTGTTTTTATATTATTGAAAGAAAGATTTAAAGCTGTAAGAAAACTCATTGCTGTTTTTTTGATGTTGAATTCACTCTTATCATTTTCATTTTCGGTAACTGGGTTACTGTCACTTAAAAGTTTACCATCTTTTAATTCTACAACTCTTGTTGAATATTCCTCCGCTAATTGTCTGTTATGAGTTACCATTATAACAAGTTTATTTTTGGAAATTTCTTTGATTAGTTCCATTATTTGTTTGCTCGTTTTGGAATCAAGTGCACCTGTTGGTTCATCTGCTAAAATAATATCTGGATCCGTTGCTAAGGCTCTAGCAATAGCGACACGTTGCATTTGTCCACCGGATAGTTGGTTTGGCTTTTTATTAGCATGCTTTTCTAAGCCTACTTTTTTTAAAGCTGATAGAGCCTTTTTCTTTTTTTCCTTAGTACTTACACCACTTAGTGTCATACCCATTTCAATATTTTCTAAGATACTAATGTGGCTTATTAAATTGTAATTTTGAAAAATAAAACCAATACAATTGTTTCGATATGAATCCCAGTCCTTTTCAGAAAAAGTCTTTGTTGATTTGTTGTTAATAATTAAGTCACCAGAATCATAATGATCAAGCCCTCCGATGATATTTAACAAAGTTGTTTTACCAGAGCCTGACGGCCCTAATATACTTACAAATTCTTTGTTTCTAAATTTTAGGCTAAAGTTATTTAGGGCTATTTGAGTAAAATCACCTGTTGTATAACTTTTACTTATTTTTTGTATTTCTAACATTTGACTCTCCTTTCTATATTATATATATGTGGTTGTTTTAAATTAATTTTTTTCCACAAGAAATGTTAATAACTCTTCCGGATTTTTTCCTTCTACGGCAATATCATATATTAAATCAATGATTGGTATAGATACCTTTTTATCCTTTAGTAATTTATATATTGACTCTAATGTATAAAAACCTTCTACGGTAGTATTTTTTAGATACTCTTCTATTTCAGCTTTTGGTCTTTTTTCTCCTAGTAATTTTCCAAAACTATAATTTCTACTTTTTGTGGAAGTACAAGTTAATAGTAAATCTCCGAATCCTGCAAATGATAGTACTGTTTTTTTGTCTCCATTAAAGGCATCTATTATTTCTTTCATATCATGAATTGCTTCGGTAAGCAACATAGCAGTTGATGAGTCGTTTGCTCCTAGTCCTGCTAACATACCTGAAGATAAAGCAATAACATTTTTTATAGCTCCGCATGTTTCTACTCCAATAATATCGTGAGTTGGACGTAATTTAATATATTTATTTTGAAGAGCTTTGATGGCTAGTTCTATAGTCTCATCATTTTTACTTGCTACTGATAAACCAGCTGGCATTTTTGTTATTAAATCAACAGCAAATGTTGGGCCGGAAATTGCCGCAATATTTTTGGTATCTAAATACTTTTCTAATATTTCATTGATAAATAATCCTGTTCCTTGTTCAATTCCTTTTGTAGCAATTAGAATATGGTTATCCTTAATATATGGTTGCATTTCTAAAGCAAGTGAATCTATAAAGGCTGCTGGTATTGCTATTATTAGTAAATCTTTATCTTTAATACAGTCTTTTACACTTGTAGTTATTTTTATTTTATCTGATAGTGTATATCCTGGTAATAACTTTTCATTTTTTCTAGTTGTTTCTAGTCTTTCTTTTTCTTCTTGAAACTTTGTCCACATTTCAACCTCGTGGTCGTTTGCTATTAAAATACTGCTTAGAGCCATTCCATATGCTCCGCAGCCAAATAAACCTATTTTCATATTTCCTCCTATTGTATAGTTACTTGTCTGTTTGATGGAACAATTTGTACAAATGTATTTCCATCATTTAATGTTATTTCTTCACCATTACTATACGTATATTTTGTTTTATCATGTCTTGATGATTTTGTCCAGTTTATTGGTAGTGCATAACCATTTGTTATGTAGTATCCTTGACCTGTTCCAGTTGTGTTTAAATCTTGTCTACCATAACTATCAAGTTGGTAATTATTTACATAAGCGATTATGATGTTTTTATAATGATACTGCATTTTTGAATCTGCATCAGTATGTGGAATACCATTCATAAAACGAAGATAATATTTATTATTTTCATCATATATATAACTTCTTGTTTGATAGTTTGAGTATGGTATTTCAATTGAACTGGCTTGTGTTAAACCTTCCATAGTTACTGGGACTTTTTCTTTTTTACCAGTTTCTGGATTTTCTACGACATCATAACGAATTGGAGTATTTAAATTTAATTCATCTGGTGTATATTTTAATAATTTCCAGTTGTCTGATGTTGTACGATAATTTTTTTGAACTGCGTATTCATAAATTTTTGAAATTGAAGTGAAAACATTGTGTGGAGCGTATAGATGCGTTGATCTCCAAAATGGATAAGAGTCATATAAGCCATTTATATTATTGACTCCTAGAGTTCTAATATCATTTTCAGCATAAGTACTCCAACCAAAATGAGTATATATACAATCACTTTCTAGAGCATAGTCAAGAAAATAATGTCTTGAACTTCTAACTGGACCAATTTGTGCTAAATCCTTGTCCTTATATATAGCCATTATTCTTGTTAGACCGCCTTCTACAATTATTTCATAATTTAAATATGAATCTTGTAAACCAGAATGTGAATCATTTCCTACATTGTTATCAATCATAATAGCAATAGGTCTTTGATTGCTGTCTTCGTCATATATAGTTAGTTTCTTTTCAATTACTGGTTCTGGTTCTTTTTCTGGTTTTGTGGGAGTTGGTGTTGTTTCTTTTTTTACTATAAATATGTAATAACTGATGCCTAATATAATAAGTATTAATAATAAACCAATGCCAACAATTATAATTTTTTTCTTTTTACTTTTCATTATATTTTCACCTATTTTTATTTTAACATTTTTTTAAATCATTTAATAGTGTTAATATTGTGTTAAATTTGATGTTATAGTTTTGACTTTAGTCTTTACTTAATTTATACTTAGTATGAGGTGATAAGCATTGGCTAGAGATTTAGAAGTTAATGAAGAGTATTTTAGAAGAAATTACCATCGTAGGAGAAAGGTAAAACGTACAAATCGCATTCCACAATTGATTGCTGGTGGTCTTGCAGCTGTAACTATTTTTGGAGCTGGTACACTTTTAAAAGGTAAACCAGTTGAAGAGGCACCAACAGTTTCATACGTTGATACAATTCCAGATGAAAGAGTTGCACCTGATGTTACAATTGATGAGATTAATGCATTAAACATTATAATTAATGATGGGGATTGTAACGATACTTTCATAGAAAATATATGTCAAGAATTAGAAGCTGATGGTATAAAATTTAATTTTACTAGAGATGCTGAAAATGTAAATGTAGATAATAGTGTTGTTATCACTTTAGATCAACAATATATTTCTGGAAATAATATGGCCATTTTAGGACAATATGAAAATGGAAAAAATAATGATTCAGATGCTTTAGCTATTGCTATGAACGGGTCTTTTTCAAGTTCTAACGATGGTATATATGCTGGTAGACGTTGCTTTAAGCCAGATTCTTGGGGTGGTGTTACTACAAGAGTTCCAACAAGTACAGAAGATGCTATTGATAAAGATAATGTTTCTTTTGTTACACTTTGTTTTGGTACAAATCATTCCGATCCTGCACTTATAGCGAATAGTATTGTAGAAGGTCTTGGTAGATTTGCAGCATTTAGAAATGAAATGAGAGCAAATCCAAGTCTAGCTGATGAAGACTTAATTTATAGAACTAGTACTGGTGATTCAGAATGGGGTCTTGCGGAAAAGTTCAATTGTAACGTTAGCGATATTAAAACAAAAAGTGATATTCTTCAAGCCGATGATGCTATTGAGAATCCAGCTGTTAAGAAAATTAATTCACTTACTGGTAGTGCTAATATTATAGATAGTTCAAAAAATAAGTCCGATAATGTTCATGCTACTTTGAATAATTAATTTCTTCTTGAAAGAGGCAACAGTTTATGCTATAATCAACTTGTTCAGTTGATTTGGCATTACTTAGGGGATTAGTTAAATGGTATAATAATGGTCTCCAAAACCACTGTTGGGAGTTCGATTCTCTCATCCCCTGCCAAGAAAATACCGATTTTTTCCTTATAAAGTAAGGGAAAAATCGTTTTTTTATGTATAAAAATGTCTTGCAATAGTTTTTATTGAGGGTTAACACCAAACTAGAGGTAATAAAATTTATAATTCATAAAAAACACGAGGTAGATGGAAATTATTTGGATGTCGAAATGATAGATATTAAATTAGTTCGAGAGGTAACATTTAAAGTTTTACTAATAAAGAAATATCAAATAATTATAAAAAGAGTTATCAAAAAAGCAAATTATGAACAATCGATTTTTATTTTAATTATTTACCGATTTTATTAGAAAGATTTACAAAAAACGATTGACAAGCATTTAAAAAATATAATATAATTACTTTGATTATCTACATTTTTTTAAACAAAAAAAATAAAAGATATGGCTGATATTATAAAAAAACTTTGCCATATCTTTTTTTAAGGAAAAAATCTGAAGATAGGAGGTTGATAAAATGCTAAAAAATGCTATAGCATATATTTTAAGAAAAAGAAATAGAACAATTATAGTATTTATTATTTTAACAGTAGTTCTCTCTTGTTTATATTCATGTTTGAATATAACAAAATCAACAAATGATTTAGAAAAAAACTTATACAAAATTTCAAATACATCATTATCAATAACTAAAAATAATGGTGATACTTTTGAAACTAATCAGTTTAAAGAATTAGATAATATAAAAGAAATAAAAGAAATTATAACTACGTATGAGGGACTTGCTAGAACTACAAACATCAAAGTTGTAGATGGAACACAATTAATAGAACGAGATGATTTATCAGATGAGTTCAAAAATATGCTTTCAGTAGAAGCTACTAATAATAGTGAAAAGAATAATTTATTTAGTAGTGGTGTTTTCACTATTATAAAAGGCAGACATATTAATAATAATGATAGAGGAAAAATTATTATTCATAATGAACTTGCTGAAAAAAATAACCTAAAACTTAATGATAAAATCAAACTTGAATTAATTGATTTTAATAATAATGAAAAGAAATTAGAATATGAGTTTGAGATAATTGGAATCTTTTCAGGTAAAAAACAGGAAAAATATACTGGCTTATCATCAGACTTTAGTGAAAACATGGTGTTTATTGATTATGAATCAAGTCAAAAAGCATTAAATAAACTTGAAAATAACAAAATTGTTAGTAAACTTGTAATATTTTCTGACAGCTCAGAAAATACAAAGGTTGCACTAAATAAAATTAAAAAAATTAAAATTGATTGGTCACAATATAGTGTTTCAAGTGATAACCATGTATTCGAAGAAACACTAGAGTCTATAGATGGAATAAAACATATTATTAAGATCATGACATATTCAATTATGATAGGTGGAATAACAGTATTGTCATTAATATTAATATTATGGTTAAGAGAAAGAATACATGAAATAGGAATATTATTATCAATTGGTATAAGTAAAATAAAAATTGTAACTCAATTTATACTTGAATTATTATTTATATCACTACCCTCTTTGGTATTATCATTGGTTATAGGAAATGTAATATTAAATATTATAGTCGGTGGATTTATGAATTCTGATGATTCAACAATAATGGTTGATAGCTTACTTAAAAACAATAATTTAATTTCAAATCTTATAACATTTCTACAAAGTTACGGAATATTAATTGGAATTATTGTTCTATCAGTTATTATTGCAAGTTTAATGATATTAATTAAAAAACCAAAAGAAATATTGTCAAAAATAAGTTAGGAGATTAAAAATGGATATATTAGAAATAAAAGATGTAACATATAATTATTCAAATTCAAATGAGAAAGTATTATATTCAGTAAATCAAAAATTTGAAATTGGAAAATTTTATGCAATAATAGGAAAATCAGGGGCAGGAAAGTCAACATTACTTTCGCTATTAGCTGGTTTAGATAAACCACAAAAAGGTCAAATCTTATTTAAAGGAAATGATATAGAGAAAGATGGCTACAGTAATCATAGAAAAAATAACATATCGTTAGTTTTTCAAAACTATAATTTAATTGATTATTTAACACCTTTAGAAAATGTTAGATTAGTAAATAAAAATGCATCTGAAACAATTTTATTTGAATTAGGGCTTGATAAAAGTCAAATAAATAGAAATGTAATGAAGTTATCAGGAGGACAACAACAAAGAGTGGCGATTGCAAGAGCACTAGTTTCAGAAGCCCCAATAATTTTAGCAGATGAACCTACTGGAAATCTTGATGTTGATACTGCTGGTGAAATAATTGAAATACTTAAAAAGTTAGCAAAAGAAAGAAATAAGTGTGTAATCGTGGTAACACATAGTAAAGAAGTTGCAAATTCTGCTGACATTATTTTAGAATTAAGAGATAGAAAACTTAAGAAAATAAATAAAAATAATTAGGAGGTACAATAATGATTAAAAATGCATTTGCATATGTAACTAGAAAAAGTCTAAAATCAATAATTATATTATTAGTTATAACAGCTATGTCAACGCTTTGTCTTATTAGTTTATCGATCAAAGATGCTACGAACAGAGCTTCAAAAGAAACTTTTGGAAATATAACAAATAGTTTCTCTATGGAAATAAACCGAAGAGTTAATTTTGGAACACCAAGAGGTGGTGGCAATATAAAAGGACAAGATATTAAAAAAATTGCTGAATCCAAAGATATTGATTCATACGTAAAAAGAATTAATAGTGTTGCTGATTTAGTAGATAACGATATAATAGAAACACAAAAAACACTTTCAGGACAATCACCAGAAAGAGCAAAAAACTTTAAAAGAGCTGTTATGTTAACAGGAGTTAATGATTCATCAAAAGAAAATAAGTTTATCTCAGGAGCTTACAAATTATCTAGTGGTGAACACTTAAATAAAAATGATAAAAACAAGATTTTAATGCATAAAGACTTAGCAGAAAAAAATAATTTAAAAATTGGAGATAAAATAAAAATAAAATCTAATTTATTTGATGCTGATAATGAAAAAGGTGCAGATGAAAAAGTAGAAGTCGAAATAAAAGGACTTTTTGATGGTCATAATGAAGGTGGCGTTACTGTAGCCCAAGAGCTTTACGAAAATACTTTGATAACTGATTTAGATACGGCTGCAAAAGTATATGGAAATACAGAGGATACTGCAGTATATCAAGATGCAACATTTTTTGTAAAAGGTGATAAAAATTTAGATAAAGTTATTAAAAATATTGAAAAACTCGATATAGATTGGCAACAATATAATTTGATTAAAAGTTCAAATAATTACCCAGCACTACAACAGTCTATATCAGGTATATATAAAATAGCTAACAAATTATTTGCAGGATCATTATTATTTGCAGGTGTTACAGTTTCATTACTATTGTTTTTATGGATGAATGCTAGAAAAAAAGAAATTGCAATTTTACTTTCATTAGGAATTTCAAAAGCCAAAATATTCGGACAATTTGTTATTGAACTAGTATTTGTATTAATCCCAGCATTTATAGGATCATACTTTCTAGCTGTTTATACAGCAAGTATGATTGGAAATAACATATTAAGTAAAGTCACTGGTACTATAGCAAAACAAATTGCTAAACAATCAGCTTCTAGTCAACTTGGAGGTGGAGCTGAAGTGGATGGATTTAATAAAACACTAACAAGTTTAGAAATTAATATATCTCCAAAATTAATGATATATGTAGTTTTATTTATGTCAATAGTTCTTATAATTTCTTTACTAATATCTTCATCAAGCAATTTAAAGAAAAGTCCAAAAGAATTATTAATTGATACAAAATAGTTAAAACTTATTTTTTGTAAAGTGTAATTACTTTTATACCGATTTAAGTGATAGTATGATATAATTTAAACATAGGGAGGATAAAAAAATGAAAAAACAAAATATTTTAATAATATGTTTGATATTATTAGCAGTTATATCATTTATAATATTTATATTAGTATCAGGTGGTGGTAACAAAGGTAGTCTTAAAACATCCAAAGACATTAATAACATTATTAATACTATAAATAAAAATAATAAAAATATTTTACCAGAACTTGAAACTATGAAAATAGATATAAAGAATATTGATGAGGTTACTAGTTATACTGGTTTGAAAACAAATGATGGCATTGAATCGATTATTGTATCAGTGCCAGTAATGACAGCACAAGCTTATTCAGTAGCTGTTGTTAAGGTTAAAGATAATGCAGATGTAGAAAAAATTAAACAAGAGATGTTAGATAATATTGATATGAGACGTTGGA
>ERZ825324.4515-NODE-4515-length-11499-cov-3.919084_pt1 | contig 11499 bp, 10 predicted proteins | sample MGYA00519859_ERZ825324 | MGnify/ENA primary metagenome ERZ825324 (study PRJEB31778, sample SAMEA3449198) | human gut metagenome | biome: human gut; feature: human-associated habitat; material: faeces | place: United Kingdom | collected 2010/2012 ... | reverse complement strand
CCGCTAAAAAACGAAGTCAATACATTTCTTACCGCCGCCCAGGCGGTCTGCCGTGTAACGGCTTAAATAAAATGATGAAATCATTTTATTAAGAAATAGTATTATACAGAAAAGGGGTCAGGCAAGCCTGACCCCTTTGCGGTTGTGCGGATGTCAGCCGACGGAGGACACCATTTCGCCGTTCAGGAAGGAGAAGGTGCCGCCGGGGGCGGTGAGGAACTGGCCGTTGGACAGCGTCACATCCAGACGGATGGACAGCTGCTGGTCGTCCTCCATGGAGGGAATGTTGAAGGTGATGCCGGAGATGCCCGCAGTGTAGCTGCCGGGAATTTCGGCGGCTTCCATGGTCAGCGCGGCGGTGCCGACGATCTCCTCATTGAAGGTCAGAACCAGCTCGGCCTTGCTGCAGGTGATGGTCTCGCCCTCGTTGGTGATCCGGGGCGCCTGCACCTCCACGGAACCACCGGTGATGGTCAGGGTGCTGCCGTCCTGGGTGGCGGACGCCACGGTCATGTTGCAGTAGGAGTTCAGCGCGGACTCCAGATTGATCAGGGCGTCGTCGGTGGGGGCGGTGGGGGTGTTGATGGCGACTTCAGTCTGGGTGCCGTCCGCGGCGGTCAGAAGGACGTAGTAGCAGTAGCCGTCGGCAGCGTTCAGATCGGCGGACGCGGTGTAAGCGCTGCCGTTCCACTCGCAGGGAACATTCGCTGCTTCCTCACCCTCCAGACGGACGATGAATGCCGCGCTCTGCCCCTCGGCATAGCCGTTGGGGGTGGCGGTCAGGTTGACGGTAGCACCGTTGGGGCTGCTCCAGGTGGCGGCGGTCAGCGTACTGGAGGTCAGGGTCAGCTCCTGCCCGGCGGACATTTCCGGAACGCTGGCGGCGGTATTGGCGGTCGGTTCCTTATCCTTGGAACCGCAGCCGGCGAGGGCAAACGCGAACACGGCGACCAGAGCGATCACAGCGAGAATATTCTTTCTTTTCATTTTGGGCTCCTCCCTTATACGTCCCGGCGAGAGGGCTTTCAAACCCGCCCGGAACGCTTGTTTTCTCCAGTATACAACAAACTGTAACACTTTGCAACTATTTCTTAGGAAAATAACAAAATTTAACAATTGAAAGAACATCGGCGCGGGGATATCCCCGCGCCGATGAATGGAACGCAAGTAAATTAGTCGTTGGCCTTCGCGTCGGCGATGATCTTGGCCTGATTGGCCTTGGGGACTTCCTCGTAACGGACGAATTCCAGCGTGAAGCTGCCTCTGGCCTGAGTCATGGCGCGCAGATCAATGGCGTAGCTGCTCATTTCCGCCATGGGGACTTCCGCCTCAATAACGGTGTTGCCCTCGTGATCGGGGGACATGCCCATGGGACGGCCGCGGCGCTTGCTCAGATCGCCCATCACATCGCCCACGTAGGAATCCGGCACGGTGACGGTCAGCGCGCCGATGGGCTCCAGCAGGGTGGGGTTGGCATTGGGCATGGCTTCCTTGAAGGCCAGAATGGCGGCCAGCTTGAATGCCATTTCGTTGGAGTCAACGGGATGGTAGGAGCCATCGTACAGGGTAGCCTTCAGGCCGACCATGGGATAACCGGCCAGCGGGCCCTTCTGAACGGCTTCCTGAATGCCCTTCTCAACGGCGGGGTAGAAGTTCTTGGGGACGGAGCCGCCGAAGACTTCCTCGGCGAAGATCATGTCGTCCTGCTCCTCCTGCGGCTCGAAGCGAATCCAGACGTCGCCGAACTGGCCGCTGCCGCCGGTCTGCTTCTTGTGACGGCCGTGAGCCTCTACCTTCTTCTTGATCTTCTCCCGGTAGGCGACCTTCGCCGGATACAGCACGGCGTCCACGCCGAAGCGGCTCTTCAGCTTGGAGACCAGCACGTCCAGCTGCTGATCGCCGGTGCCGGAGATGACCTGCTGCTTGGTCTCGGCGTTGTTGGTCAGGGTGAAGGAGGGATCTTCCTCGTTCAGACGGTTCAGGCCGGTGCCGACCTTGTCTTCCTGACCCTTCACCTTGGGGGCGATGGCCATGGAATAGCAGGGGGCGGGGTAGGGGATCTGCTTCAGGGAGACGACCTTTCTGGGGTCGCACAGGGTGTCGCCGGTGCGGACCTTGTCCATCTTGCCGATGGCGCCGATGTCGCCGCAGCCCAGAGCCTTGACTTCCGTGGACTTCTTGCCGCACATGGTGTAGAGTCTGCCGAGCTTTTCGGTCTCGCCGGTGCGGGCGTTGACCAGAGTCGTATCGGAGGTGATCTCACCGGACAGCACCTTGACGTAGGAATACTTGCCGTACTGGTCGGAGACGGTCTTCCACACATAGGCGCAGGGAACGCCGCCGGGGGAGACGACGAACTCTTCGGTCTTGCCGTCGGCAGTGGTAGCCTTATGGTAGTTGCCCTGCACGGGGTTGGGCAGCAGGTCGATGATGTTGTCCATGAGCATCAGGCTGCCAAGGCAGGTCAGGCCGGAGCCGCACAGCACGGGGAACAGGCTCAGATCCTTCACGCCCTGATGCAGGCCGGTGATCATTTCCCGGTAAGTAAAGTCGCCGCCCTCGAAGAAGCGATCCATCAGAGCCTCGTCGGTCTCGGCAACGGCTTCCTTCAGTGCGTCGTTGAACTCCTCGATGACGGACACCTTATCAGCGGGAACGTCGATCTCCACACGCTTCAGGTTCTGCATCTCGTAGGCGCGCTTGTTCAGCACGTCGATGATGCCGGTGACCTTATGGGCGGAATTCCAGATGGGGATGACGACGGGGGCGATCTTGTTGCCGTACTTTTCCCGCAGAGCGTTGAAGGTGGCGTTGTAGTCGGAATTGTCCTCGTCTACCTTGGAGATGTAGACGAAACGGGGCATGTTCCGGTCTTCGCAGTATTTCCATGCCTTCTCAAAGCCAACGGTGATGCCGTCCTTGGCAGAGCACACTAGAATGGCGGCGTCGGCGGCGCGGAGCGCCTCCATGACGGCACCGGAGAAGTCGAACGCGCCGGGAGTATCCAGCAGGTTGATCTTCACGTTGTGGTATTCCAGCGGAACGACGGAGGTGGAGATAGAAATATGACGGCGGATCTCCTCGGGGTCGTAATCGCAGACGGTGTTTCCGTCGGCGTTCTTGCCGATGCGGTCGATTGCGCCGGTCATGTAAAGCAGGCTCTCAGCCAGCGCGGTCTTGCCGCTGCCGCTGTGACCCAGCAGACAGATATTGCGGATGGAATTAACAGTGTACATTGTGGTCAATACTCCTTTCGGGAAGGGAAGCCTTCCATTTGGGGCGCGGGCACCCGAATAGTGACATTATACACGAAAGACGCGCTAATTGCAATGCTTATTTTCGTCACTTTGTGAAATTGTGTAAATTGGTGGGTGGACACTTGTTTTTGTGTGCAAAACAGACAAATTCCGGCATGGAAATCCAGCAAGGTATACAATTGTCGCCCGGGGTGAAGGGCAGAATAAAACCATCCCCGGAGCCGCAGGCCCCGGGGATGGCAGATCGCATTATACGGCTCTTGTCCATTCCGTGACGAGGAAGCCGGGGATCATCCAGATGAGCTGATACAATAGCACGTTGGTGGGGGTGAGCAGCTCCGTAGAGCCGAGGTAGCCCAGCGCCAGCATGGTGAGCATTCCCAGAATGCCGCCGATCAGGTGGATGACGGTGCCCAGGGTGGCGGCGGAGCGCAGGCTGCGCGCGCCGGTGACGGCGTAGGCCGCGCTGACCAGCTCGTCCCGGGTGGTGATGGCCAGGGTGGGCGCGTCCGGGTCGGGATGGCGGTTCAGCAGATCGTTCCGGACCTCCCGGGTGGGGAAGACGATCCGGCGGGTCTTGACGCCGAATTTGGATTGCAGGAAGCTTTCTGTCAGCATGAAGTCCCCGCACAGGATCACGGGGGCCACCGACCGGTGGCCGCACAGGGTCACAAGACCCGCCGCGGCGGAACGCATCTTGGCGTAGGAAATGGCGAACACGGCGCACAGCTGGCCGTCGATGGCGGCGTACACCGCCTGATTGACCATGGTGCCTTCGGGGATCACAACGCCCATATCCTGCAAAAAGTTCAGGCTGCCCAGCAGTACCGGCTCACCGCAGACCTCGCCGCCGATGCCGCCGGTGCCGTAATTCTGGAAGTTCTTCACGGGATGTGCTTCCACGCTGCGGTTTTTCATCAGCTGCTGGAAGACGGGAACCAGCCCGCCGCCCGCGGCAGTGATGAGGGAGGCGGTCAGAGACACCACCTCATCGGGGCTGCGCTTGCCGTAGAATTTGACGCCGTTGAGCTTGGTGCTGCCCAGAGGGAACAGGTCTTCATCCCGGAGGGGGAAGACGGCTTTGCCGCTCAGATCCTTCACGCCCTCCCAGCCGCACAGCACGGTGCCGACCATGTGCAGCCGCTTTTCCAGCACTGCCATGGGGCGGGTGTAGGAAATGAAGAAGCTGGCGGGGACGGCCACCAGCAGACTGGTGGCGAGGATCTGCACGCCAAGGCTCGTGCCGTGGAGCATTCCCGCGAACACGGCGATACCGATGCAGATCAGCAGGCTCAGCAGCGCGTACACACCCTGCACCTTTTCAGGGGTGGAGGGACGGCTGTAGGTGTCCATGAAGTCCTCGACTTCTGCTTCGCCCCGCACCAGACCGGGCTTTCCGTCATAATAGTCGGAAACTTTGGTGATGCCCTTGAGACGGACGGCCTTGCGCAGGGTGTCCATCTGCCCCATTTCGGTGGAGCGGCGCTGGCAGCGGGCGGCCATGGCCATAGTCATTTCCAGACAGAAGGCGGCGCAGCAGGGAACCCGCAGCTCCACAAGGCAGGACGCGGCGTCCACGCAGCAGGCGATGAACGTAAAGGTAAGCAGAGAATTCAGGTTGAACCGGCCCTTGAAGATGCTGCCAAGCCCGTCCAGCATCAGATGGCTGCCCAGCAGGCCGGATACCAGCATGGCCAGCACCTGACTGAAGATCACCAGACGCATCCGGTTTTCCGGCACCATATCCAGCGCCAGAAGCGTGGTGACACCGGCGCACAGCAGCACGATGACGAGGTTCAGCAGAATGCCGATCTGCAGCTTGCCGATGCCCAGCTCCGTCAGCTCATAGTACCGCTTTTCGGGGCCTGCCACCAGCTTCTTTTTCAGCTCCCGCAGACGCTGATGGGGGTCAAAGGTGATGGGCGGGGTCTGGTGCTGCTGAGGGGCTTCCGGTGCAGGGGCGTCGGAACCGCTGCCCGACAGCGCTTCGGCGATCAGATCGTCGATGGCTCTGGCGTCGTCGCTGGGAGCGGCTTCCTCCGCTTCTTTGGAAAGTGCTTCGGGGTCAAAGCGGACGGTGTCGCCGCTGGAAACCGGGTCGGGGGTTTCCTCGGGGGCTTCGGCAGTCTCGGGGGCTTCGGGCTGCTCCGGTGCCGGGGAACTAACTTCCTCCACCAGCAGCACGTCTACGTCCAGTTCCTCCTCCGACGCGGTATCCTTGACGTCATCGTCGGGATCTTCGTGAAATTCCCGCAGGATGTCGTCAAGATCAAATTCCTGAGATTCGTTGGTATTGTCCATATGGGTTTCCTCCTGGTGAAATTCGGCTGCTGTCAGCCGATGCGCTGGCGTACCGCCTCGTAGAGCAGAATGGATGCGGCGGCGGACGCGTTGAGAGAGCTGATCTTTCCCTTCATGGGGATGCTGACCATCACATCACAGTTCTTCCGAACAAGCTGGCTTAAGCCCTCACCCTCATTGCCGATGACAATGGCGGCGGGAATGGTCAGGTCGGCCTTATACATGGGGATGGAGCCTTCGGCGGCGGTGCCGAACACCCAGACGCCCTTGTCCTTCAGCTCGGCGATGGCGGTGTTGATATTGGTCACCCGGGCGACCTTCATGTACTCCACGGCACCGGCGGAAGCCTTGGCCACGGTGGCGGTCAGACCCACGCTGCGGCGCTTGGGGATGATGACGCCGTGGGCGCCCGCGCATTCGGCGCTCCTGAGGATGGCACCCAGATTGTGGGGGTCGGACAGCTCGTCGCAGATGACGATCAGGGGCGCTTCCCCACGGGACGCGGCTTCCTCCAGAATGTCGTCAACGGTAAAATAGGCGTGGGCGGCGGCCAGAGCGATCACGCCCTGATGGGCATGGGTGAAGGACATGGCGTCCAGCTTCCGCCGGTCAACGCTGACCACAACTGCGCCCGCGTCCTTTGCCTCTGCGGCCAGACGCTGTAAGCCACGGTCGGTGTCGCCGTCGGCGATGAATACCTTGTCAATGGTGCGCCCGCTTCTGAGCGCTTCCTGAAGGGCGTTGCGCCCTTCCAGCTGCCCCTCGGTCTCCTCCGCAGGCGCTGCCTGTGGGGGTCGGGGCGGGAAATTCCGCCCTTGGGGGCGGCGCTTTTCGTTCATAAATCCAAAATCCTTTCCTGAGAAAGTGCCTTCGTATACATACAAATACATACAAGCCATACTATTATATCAGATTTCTTCCGGTTTCACAACTCTTATTTTTCGCTCAGGACGGGAGAAATGGCTGTTTCTGGCGGAAATTAACAGAAAATTTACCGAGGGAAGGAGAATCGCCGATTGCCTACCACGGAAAAATGTGTTATGATAACGCCAGTGTAATGAAGGAGGCGAGGGAATGGACTTGAATCGCAATGACTCCCCCAACAATAATAACAATAACAACGACGGGAGAAAACCCGGCGGAAACCGCCCGAAAGGCAGCATCGGCACCGCGCTGCTGATCACGCTGGCGATCGTTCTGCTGGTCAACTGGATTTACGGCAGTATCTCCAAGAGCCAATATACACAGACTTCCTTTTCGGACTTTCTCGCGGCGAAGGACGCGGGGCAGCTGTCTGAGGTGGAAATTCAGTCCGACCGCATTATCTACATGACCAAGGAAGAGGCAGGCAAGCCCGCGGCAGTGCAGAAGGCCTGCTACACCGGCCTTCCCGGCGGCGGCGACCTGATCGCCCTGTCCGAGGAGCTGGACGCTATGGGTGTGAAGGTGGACAAAAAGATCGTGGAAGACAATTCCCTGATCATGATGATCCTGTCCTACGCCCTGATGATCGGCGGACTGTTTCTGGTAATGAATCTGCTCACCAAACGTATGGGCGGCGACGGCATGATGGGCGGCTTCGGAAAATCCAAGGCCAAGGTCTACATGGAAAAGCAGACTGGCGTTACTTTCAAGGACGTGGCCGGTCAGGACGAGGCCAAGGAGTCCTTACAGGAGATCATTGATTTCCTCCACAATCCCCAGAAGTACACCGCCATCGGCGCGAAACTGCCAAAGGGTGCGCTGCTGGTGGGTTCCCCCGGCACCGGCAAGACGCTGCTGGCCAAGGCTGTGGCGGGCGAGGCTAACGTCCCCTTCTTCTCCATTTCCGGCTCGGATTTCGTGGAGATGTTCGTGGGCATGGGCGCAAGCCGTGTCCGTGACCTGTTCCAGCAGGCGGCGAAGGTCGCGCCCTGCATCATCTTTATTGATGAGATCGACGCCGTGGGCCGCGCCCGGGACAACCGCTACGGGAACAATTCCGAGCAGGAGCAGACGCTCAACCAGCTGCTCAGCGAGATCGACGGCTTTGAGCCGTCCAAGGGCATCGTGTGTCTGGCGGCCACCAACCGCCCCGAGATTCTGGACAAGGCGCTGCTCCGTCCCGGCCGGTTCGACCGCCGGATCATCGTGGACAAGCCCAACCTTCAGGGACGGCTGGATACGTTGAAGGTACACACCCGGAAGATCAGGCTGTCCGACGATGTGGACCTGCGGAAGATTGCTCAGGCCACGGCCGGCGCGGTGGGCGCTGACCTTGCCAATCTGGTCAATGAGGCTGCTCTCCGGGCTGTGCGCAAGGGCCGTCAGCTGGTGAATCAGGAAGACCTGCTGGTGTCCTTCGAGACGGTCATTGCCGGTACGGAGAAGAAGAACACCGTTCTGACAGACATGGAAAAGCGGCTGGTCGCCTATCACGAGGTGGGTCACGCACTGGTGGCGGCGCTGGAAAAGCATTCCCAGCCCGTGTCCAAGATCACCATTGTTCCCCACACCTCCGGCACGCTGGGCTATACCATGCAGATGCCCGAGGAAGAAAAGTATCTGTCCACCGCCGAAGAACTGCGTACCGAGCTGCGTACTCTGGTGGGCGGACGTGCTGCCGAGCAGGTGGTGTTCGGCGTCCAGACCACCGGCGCTGCCAACGATATCCAGCGGGCGACCGCTCTGGCGCGGAACATGGTGACCCAGTACGGCATGAGCGAAAAGTTCGGGCTGATGTCCACGGCTTCGGTGGAGAACCAGTATCTGGACGGGCAGGCGTATATGGACTGCTCTCAGGAGACCGCCGCCGAGGTGGACAAGGAGGTCATGGAGATTTTGCAGAAGGCCTACGCCGACGCCAAGCGCATTCTGACGGAGAACCGGGGACTGCTGGACGAAATTTCCGAGTTCCTTCTGGTAAAGGAGACCATCACCGGCGACGAGCTGATGGCCTACGTCAATGCGGACAAGAACGCTCTTCCCGCGGCGGAAAAGACGGAAGAATAAAAAACAGTCAACAGCCACGGCGGGTCTGCCGTGGCTGTTTCAGTAAATCAGGATTTCAGGTGATGAAATGAAAACGGCCTTAAAAAGCTGGGCTGAGATTGTCATTGAATCTGTAAACTACATCATCATAAGCTATGCACTCAGCTGCATGACCTTTCTTTTCAGAACAGATTGGTTGTTCATTCTGTTCTTTGCTTCGGAGATCTGGCTGTTGAGCAAGTATTTTGCGACCTTAAATAAACTGACAAAGAGCAAAATCGTATCCGACGCGGTATGGGTTTGCAGCCTGATTATTGTAGGCTTTCTTATGTATTTTGTCGGATATGTTGATGGAACGCTGGTTCCTTTCGCTTCTTAAGACCAGGTTTCCCATGAATAAAATTGAGCCGCCGGTTATCCGGCGGCTCGATTGCTTCAAAGAGGAAGAAGGCTTTTTATTCGCCCAGTGCGAGGAAATCCGCCGGGTTCATAGGCTCGTCCTGATGGGTGACGCTGAAATGGATGTGGCTGCCCAGCGTGGTCTCCACCAGAGCGCTGTCGCCCACGTAGCCGATGACCTGTCCTGCGCTCACCGCGTCCCCGGACTTCACCGGGATGTCCTGGCTCAGGCTGGCGTACCGGGTGAGGTAGCCGCCGTCGTGGCGGATGACCACGGTGTAGCCCATGGAGTCGTCCTCGTAGACGGTGTAAACCTCACCGTCCGCAGCGGCGCAGACCTCAGTCCCCGCGTCCGCGGCGATGTCCACGCCGTTGTGGGTACGCCAATCTCCCAAAGTAGGACTGTATACCAGCTCCTCCATGGAAAAAGCCGTCAGCACATCCCCCCGCAGCGGTGTCACCACCAGACGGGGTGCTTCCGCCGCCACCGGCGTGTGATCCACCTCCACCTCCGGCAGCTCTTTGGTCTCCTTGGGCGGGACCGGAACCGGCACCGGCGCCGGTTCCAGGGTCTCCACCGCCGGGAGCCGCACCTCCGGCATTTCCACCGGCTGTGACACAGGGATCTGCGGCGTCACTGCCTGCTGCGGAGCCGGGTCCTCCCGGTCCTGCAACAAGAGCCATCCGCACACCCCAATCACCAGCAGGCACACTGTCAGCGTGCCGTAAAAGCCAATGCCCGAAAGTACGTTTTTTACCTTGTTTTCCATACAATACCTCCCTTCCTGTTCATAGGTACGGAAGGAGTATGGTCAAAAAATCCAAAGGCTATACCAAACCCGGCAATTTTCCACTGTCAGCGGCGCGGAAATGAGAAAAAAGCTTTTTTTCTCCGATGCGATGTGGTATAGTTGGGAACGTACACAGAACTTCGCGTGGGAGGGGATCTCATGAACTACACCGGAAGCATGATCCTGTTTATTTTTCTCGTCCAGTTGGCGGCCTATACCCTCAAGTGGCTCATTGGGTTCGGGAATCCCCTGATCTCCGCACCGCTGCTGGCCATGCGGCTGGACAACACCCTGATCACACCGGGCAGTCTGCTGCCGGATCTGGTCATCAACGGTCGGATCACTTGGCAAAACCGGAACAACTTCCGCTGGCGGGCCATCCTTCCCCTGCTGCTGGCTATGGTGGCCGGGGTGGTCCCCGGGACCTGGCTGCTGCGCTTCTCCCTGCCCTGGATCATCAAAACGGTTTTGGGCGGCGTTGTGGTATTTCTGGGACTGGAAATGGCCACCCGCCGGCTGCGCCCCGTCCGCCCGGACCGTCGGGAGATCCCGTGGCTGCGGTATCTGGTGGCCTTCTTGTGCGGGGCTGTTCGGCATCAATATGTTTCTGGTAGCCTACCTTCAACGCACTGCCAAGGATTACGATGAATTCAAGGGCAGCATTTGCTTCCTCTTTCTGGGTGAAAACCTGTTCCGCACCGGGCTGTATCTCTGCACCGGGCTCCTGAACCGCTCCTCCCTGTGCTTCAGCCTTATCTCGCTGGCCGCCGCCTTCTGCGCCGCCCGGCTGGCCCGGCTCCTCTCCCCTCACATCAGCGGAGAGCGGCTGCAAAAGCTGTCCATCGTGTTTTTCCTGCTGGGCGGCGTCAGCATCATCGTGAAATCCGTTTTGCTGCATACATAAGAAACGCTCCCGCACCTTTTCGGTGCGGGAGTGTTTTTATCTCAAATCCGGAACAGCCGTCTGCCGTTTTCCCACGTCACGCGGGTCATTTCCTCCGCCGTCACGCCTTTCCACTCCGCCAGTTTTTCGATCACATAGGGGAGATACCGGCTGTCATTCCGTTTGCCCCGCATGGGTACCGGAGCCATATAGGGAGCGTCCGTCTCCACCACCATCCGGTCCAGCGGCGTCACCGCCGCCACCTCCGGCGCGCGGCGGGCGTTCTTATAGGTCACGGGGCCATCAAACCCCAGATACCAGCCCAGCTTCAGCAGCTCCTGCGCCATCTCAGGACTGCCGGAAAAGCAGTGGAACACGCCGGTGACATCGGGGAATTCCCGCACGATGGAGAGGGTGTCGGCGTGAGCCTCCCGATCGTGGACGATCACCGGCAGCTGAAGCTCCCGCGCCAGCGCCAGCTGGCGGCGGAACACCTGCTGCTGGAATTCCCGAGGCGGGTTCTCCTCCCAGTAGTAATCCAGCCCGATCTCGCCGATGGCCACCACCTTGGGCTGCTGCGCCAGGGGACGCAGGGCCGCCAGATCGTCGTCGGTGCAGCCGCCGCAGTTCTCGGGATGGATGCCCACCGCCGCGTAGACGTGGGGGTAGGCCGCCGCCAGCTCCACCGCTCTGCGGGAGCTGGTGAGGTCGCAGCCCGGATCGATGACCAGCCCCACACCGCAGTCCGGCAGGGCCGTCAGCAGCTGGTCGCGGTCGGCGTCGAAGGCTTCATCGTCGTAGTGGGCGTGGGTATCGAACAGCATGGGTCAGTCCTCCAGGTGAACGCGGCCCAGCTTTGTGGCGGCGATGTATTTATCCTTGATCTCCCGCAGGCGGG
>ERZ825324.4511-NODE-4511-length-11521-cov-3.213065_pt1 | contig 11521 bp, 14 predicted proteins | sample MGYA00519859_ERZ825324 | MGnify/ENA primary metagenome ERZ825324 (study PRJEB31778, sample SAMEA3449198) | human gut metagenome | biome: human gut; feature: human-associated habitat; material: faeces | place: United Kingdom | collected 2010/2012 ... | reverse complement strand
AGCGAATAAGAATTTCCAGCTAATTTATGCTTGACTTTTCATAGCTGGTCTCCTTACGATCCAAACATTATTTTATATAAGGCATATGCATCAAGATCCTTTATATCTTCATATTTTAAATCTTTAGCATTTTGTACTTCGGGTTTTAACTTGCTAATATCAGTTGAAACGGTTTCTTGCTGCTTTGCTACAGATGGAATGTCTTTACCCTGTTCCCTTCGTACAATATCTGCTTTCGTGGCAGATCTTCTGTCCTTTTTTCCTTTATCATATAAAGATTGTTCATAAGCTGTGATAGGCGTATCAAATTCAAGTTTTTCCCGTCCTCTTTCACGGGCAAATTTTTTTACATTTTTTCTTGTCTTTACCGAATGAGATTTTGTTCCAAATTCCCCTCTTGCTATAAGTGTTCCAATATATAATCCGTTTTTTGTATATGCTTCCACAGACGATATATCTCTCGGATTATATATAATTGTAATAGTCTGGCCAATATATGTACCTGTCAATGATAATTCGTTGCTTCTATACTCGCTTCCCAGAAAATTTATGTATGCACGTTTTCCATTTTTTCCTCCAACTACTTTTCTGGTAGTCGTTCTATAATCAAGCTGTTCTATAGCTTTCATCATTGAAGCATCCGCAAGTGTTGGACTCATACCAGCTTCAAAGATTTTCTTTCTCATAGATTCGAGAGGAGTAAGATTATCTAGTCCACTATGAGGAGTATTGTTATATTCAGCTATTAAAACCTCAAGTAATTCTAATATCTCGTCATAGGTTATATCGTATTTAACAGCAGCCTTTTCCGGTTCTCTCCTCTTTAAATCTCTTATATTAGATCCTGTTGTAGATGGTAATTTATGAAACCCTCTCGTTTCCAATCCACCAAAAAAACGCTCTATAATCCCTCTTGTTTCTGGAGTTGCTACCGATCCAAAATTTATAGAACATTTAAGTTCATCAACAATTTTATTTACGGTATGTCCGGCTAAATGTGATTTTGCGTTATCCAGCATCAGAGTATCAAACAATACATATCTAAGCTCTGGAAAAGCCAGAGAATAATATCCTCCATTTTCAGGATATCTAAAACCCTTTGTTGTAAATGTCATTCTTTCACGGGGAACGATGGCGTTTTTTATTGCCTCAATCACATCATACTGATTGTAATTAAATTCCTGGGATACAGAAAATCCCAATATACATCTTGTGGCAACATCTATTACCGCAAATATCCATGCTCTTGTGGCAACAATTTTACTTATAGTTCCATCGGAATTATATATTTCAACATTGTATTGGATGTCCATAATATGTCCATCCACCTGAACAACAGAAAAAGGAATCAAAGCGTTATGAGTATATCTTTTGCCAATACCTGTAGAATGAAGCTTCTGTCTGTTATCTTTCGATTCCCGTTCTGCTTGTTTACTGATATTTTCCTTCTGCAATGTCTTTACATATTTGCAAAGAGATACATACCCTTTAGTTGATGTATTGAATGGATATTCATGTTGCTGAATACCCAGTTTCAAACACTCTGATAAAAATTTATTATGTAATGTTTTGAGATTCATATTTTTTTCTAGGGTATATTTTTTATCTCCAAAGAAATTGCCTGCGATAAAGTCTTTAAGAGTTGGATATGTCTTGATCAATTTAGAAAAATAGCCAGATTCTTTTTGGGGCTGCGGAGTTATTCTTGTGTAAGGAATAAGCCCCTGATACCCTAAATATCCATTTGTATCTACGGCAATGCATTTTTGAATATATTTTGATATATGATTATGTACAATACCGGTTCTTTCAAAAATATCCATTGTTGAATATCCATCAATATACATATCAACGGCCTTTTTACGTTTTATATATATTTCCCGATATTTTTCTGGTATTACTTCAGATGGTATATCATTCCAGTTTTCTCGAATACTTCTCAATTCATTAATATCAAATCGTTTTTCTGCCATTAAAAATCACCTCAGTTCTATTACTTATACATTCATTGTGAATATCTGATAAATCAATAATGCCTCTATAATATAGATCAGCAAGATAATCCATCGTTCTACCATATTCAAAACGTCCGCTACTTACAAGGAAGCCTATAGTCGTTTTATTTACAAGTGAAAGATAATTTATAATTGCCTTATCCGCTGTATCTGAATTAATATGAATCCTTCTTGCTTTTGCAGCTAAGTATGCTAAATTTCTTATATAAAATTTTCCATCTTCAATTTCTTTGTCTGTACGAAGGTTATAACCAAATCCATTTTGCATACACCATATCTTTTGAGCTACAAGTTGATTCCGACTTCGCTCACCTTTAGAGTTATCAGAATCAATTTCTTCCTGATATTTCACCTCTTGAAATTCTTCTCTCCCATCTCTATAAACTACATAAACATCAAAAATGGTATTTATTTTTTTATCACCAATAAATACGGTTGCTTTATAAGGTTGTTCACAAAAAAAATCAATATGATGGCTCATTTCCAGTATAAGCAGATTTTCATATTCTAAATTTGAATAGGCAGTAACTCTCCGATGAAGTTTTCTGGATTCAAACATCCAATAATTACTACCATAATGGGTTGCCCGTGGCATCTCTAACGGCTCAGAAAATTTATATTTCATAGTCGTAATCCTCCTTATTTAATAATTTAAAAAGATTAGACCACATATACTTTCCATGAATATTAACTGTACAATTACAGGGGAATTTCGTAGAAAAACGATTGACATTGTAACACTAATATGTAATAATAAATACCAGATAATTATTACATATAATTTATGTCATAAAAAAGTAACGACAAGGCAAACTGTGCCTTTTAGTTAATATCATTTAAGGAGAACAGCTAAACTTTGGTCGGTGTGGCTGTTCTTTTTATATGGTTTAATTTGTTTAATTCTACATGAATATACAAAAAAAAGCAAGAAAAAAGACAGGAATACATATTATATCTCTTAATAGTCATGCATAAAAATAGAGTAGCCTTTTACAGCTACTCTACTAGTCTTTACTATAAATCATTATCAAAAAAATATGATAATTTGCTTCTAAATTTATCTTGTTCCCTCTGAAATAAAATAAGGAGTTGTGTCTCATCTCCACCTTGTGCTAATTTAATCGCATTTATATATTCAACTCTTGCTGTATCACTAATGATAAATGGGCATATATCATTGTGTAATGCTTCTCTAAACAGAATCAATCTTCCAACTCTACCATTTCCATCTTGAAATGGATGAATTTTTTCAAACTTTGCATGAAAAATAGCCAATGCCCTTAAATCAACTTCACCTTTTGAATATTCTTCTAAAAGATTTTTCATCATAATTGGTACATCCTTAGGAAGTGCTGTTTCTGTATCTCCAGCTATATTTGCTCTCTTTTTATATTCACCAATAGCATACCCGTTTAATCGATCTTCAAAAACCCCAGCCTTTAAGCAATAGTGAAACGCTTTTATAATATCTTCCGTCAATACATCGTCTATAGTTTTAACCAAATGGTTAAAAGCCAAAAAATGACCTTGTGCTTCTTCTACATCCTTCATTCGTATAGTAGAACCATTTGCATCTAGGGTTTTTGTATCAAAGATTAAGCCGGTTTGATCTTCTGTTAGTGTACTTCCCTCTATATGATTTGAGCTGTATGTCATTTTTCTTTGAATATAACCATAAATACCGTTTTTATATTGCATTGTAAATTCATCATTCAAAGCTTTTCTGAGTTTTGAACATATTTGTATATCATCATAATCAAAAATAGTCATATTATTCACAAAGGCACCTCCAGCTTTAAAATTATCAACATAGCATTTTTATAAATATAGATTATAGATATAGAAATAGCCGCCTTGTAAAACTAAGCGGCATCTAATTGTACTTATCCTTATAATACCATTAATTATACTATATTGGTGTTGTAATGTCAATTTAACGCTAGTCTCACATTTACCCAATTTATTCCAAAATTTTATCCAAAACAATAAATCCCATTTTATGCATATACCTAAAAGATATAGTAAAATTCTACTTTGCACCAAATTCAGTTTATTTTTTCTACTTTGCACCAAATTTACTTAAAAACATTTACTTCGCACCAAAATTATGTTAAATTTTTAAAGCGAAGTTGGTGCAAAAAACCATTGAATATAAAAAAAATCCACTACATACGGCATTTCTCTTATTCTACTTTGCACCAAAATTAGTTTAATTGACAATATTTTCTTGAAACCAATTTCTTTTATAAGTATAATATACACGGTTATGAAATAAATCTTATCATTTTGAGGTAATTATATGAAATTACAAAAGTTATTAAGTTATACAAGACGTGCCATCGATTCATATGAAATGATCGATAATGGAGATAAAATTGCAGTTGGAATTTCCGGTGGCAAGGACAGCCTGACCTTACTCTATGCTCTGGCTGAATTACGGCGGTTCTATCCAAAAAAATTTGATCTGATCGCTATTACAGTTAATCTCGGCTTTGATAATTTTGATACTACAAAGATCGAACAATTATGTAAAGAACTTGATGTTCCTTATTATATTGTAGACACAGAAATATATGATATTGTATTCAATGTCCGTAAAGAGAAAAATCCATGCTCTTTATGTGCGAAAATGCGAAAAGGCGCATTAAATCAGAAATTAAATGATCTTGGCTGTAATAAGATCGCTTATGCACATCATAAGGATGATTTTATTGAAACTTTCCTGATGTCATTATTATACGAAGGCAGAATCCATACATTCTCACCTAAAACATATCTGGATAAAAGCGAATTAATGGTTATCCGCCCTCTCATGTATATAAACGAAGGTGAAATTATCTCGTTTAAGAATGATATGCATCTTCCTGTTATCAAAAGTCCATGTCCTGCTGACGGATATACAAAACGTGAATACGCCAAACAGACACTTGCTAAGCTGGAAAATGAAACTCCCGGCTGTAAGCAGCGGATTTTTTCCGCAATCGAACGTGGAACCCTGGAGGGCTGGCCGGTAAAGATTGATAATCCAAGACTTTACAATAAAGATGCCAAATAAAACAAAAAGTATCTGTTTTTATCTCTTATATGGCAAATCTGTTTTAAACAAATAAACCATATAACATTCTATAACAGATACTTTTTTATTTATTCGTAATCATTTACTTTATAATATGGGATCAGTAAATTGGTTCCGTCCACGATCACATCTGTATTCAGATTGTTCATTGCAAGAACTTCATCGATATAAGCCTGTGTGGATGCATACTCTTCTGTCTTATATTCATTTGCGATATCCCAGAGGGTATCTCCTTCTTCTATGGTGATGCATTTATAATATTTCTTACTTGCGTTCGATGCGCTGGTTGCCGGTGAATCCTTATGTGATATAAGGATATATAATACTGTAACCAGAATAATACCTGCTATAATGAAAATCTTCTTTGTACTGATAAATCTTACTACGTTCTTCATGTTCTTTTCCTCCTTAGAATTCAAATCTATATGTAATATAATCTTCTGAACAAATGTTTGAATAAATTATATCGAACAGTTGTTCATTTGTCAACACATTTTCGAACATTTGTATGGTTTATTCGAAAATATATTCGTCATACCCTGATGACTTCTCTATAATAACAACATAGATGGGGAAAAAAGCGCACACGAGCAAGAGAACATTTGTTTGCAAAACGAACAATTATGTGCTACTATTATTCATATAAGTTTTTTAAATACATTTAGGAGGATTTACATATGGGTAAAGAAAAGCTCACGGATAAGCAGACTCAGATCCTTGAATATATACGTCATGAGATTCTTGCAAAGGGGTATCCGCCATCAATCAGAGAGATCTGTCAGGCTGTTGATCTGAAGTCAACTTCTTCTGTACACGCTCAGTTATCATCATTAGAGGCAAAGGGATATATCAGAAGGGATCTGACAAAATCCCGTTCGATTGAGATCATAGACGATGATTTTTCACTGACAAAACGGGAACTGGTGAACATTCCTATTGTCGGAACTGTTTCCTGTGGTCAGCCGATCCTTGCTGAACAGAACATTGAAGACCACTTCCCTGTTCCACCGGAATATATTCATAATACGAATAACCAGACCTTTATGCTTCGTGTAAAGGGTGACAGTATGATCAATGTAGGTATTTATGAAAAGGATCTTGTAATTGTTGAACAGTGCTCTTCTGCCAGAAATGGCGAGATCGTTGTTGCATTGATCGAGGATTCTGCAACAGTTAAGACATTTTACAAAGAAAACGGTTATATTCGTTTACAGCCGGAAAATGATTATATGGATCCGATCATTGTTGAACATTGTGAGATTCTCGGACGCGTGATCGGTCTGTTCCGTAATTTTATCTGATCTAGTTATATTGAATCTGTTCTAACCGGATTTTTATAATAATGGATCTTTATAATAATTGATTATAATAAAATTGATCTCTATAAAAAATTGATCAACATCAAAAATGCACCCGCATATGACCGGCATAATAAATGCCTGATCATTTCAGAGGTGCATTTTATTGATTTACAAACAGCTTCTTTGCATAATTATATAAGGCATTCCGCCTGAATATAAGCGTATGAATTCTCTTGTTGTTTTCTTTGTATACCAGCCCACAAAGCAACAAATATAACACCTATACAAATAACCGATACAGCTATGATCATAGCCGTTTTGATTTTTTTTGAATGCATTTTTATTCAGCAACCTTTTTCTGACTCAATCTTTTCTTAAATATATGATAATACACATTTAATTCAAAATTGTCTGTAGGAACGTAATTTTTAGGAATTATGCTTAACAATTTTTCTTCGATATCTTTCGTTATTTCCGGATCCCTGATATCTGTTAAGCCGTTTACGCTCAGAAATTTGTCAATTTCAGATATTGCTTCCTGAATTTGCTGTAATTCAAGATAGTAATCAAAATTATATCTGGTCTGACTCTCCCATTCAGTTATTTGAATTGCATTTTTCTCCAGCCACTCTGTTATTATACATGCCGATCCGTTATCCTTCGACATACGAATCAGTTTATTTAGCTGATGAGTTTCCGGCACTGTTACACCTTTACATTCCAAAAAGGCTTTTAATGTAAATTCCACACATTGCTGAAGTTTATAAGCAGTATCATTAATAAACAGTTCATACCAACTAAAACATTTTAATGCTTCTTTTGCTGATATAAAATGATGTCGTGCCATTCTGAAATATCGAATATCACACATACTATCCCCTCCTGTAAACTAATACACCGTGCTCCCACAAAATCTTTTTTAAACGTTCACCAATATCAAACAAAATATCGACATCACTATTTATTTCAAAAAAATCATTCGGTACTTTTTTATAACCATCATTTCGTATAACTACCATGTCTATATCACTTTTTGAGTTACAACGAAATTCAACCGAACTACCAAATATAATTAACGCATCAAGTCCGTTATCCTCGGCACAGCTATTTACTAATTTCTGGATTTCTTTTTGCTTTAAAGGGTGAATCCGGTTACAATTCATAAAACTGACGCCATCTAGGATTTCAAAATCCCATAGATTAGGATTGTTCTCATTAATTAAGTTTGCCAGATCTATATGATCATTCTGCATTTTATTCACCTCAAATTCGCATCGGATATAATATTTAAACTATTCATATTATTTATAACAGAGATTCAAATATTTATAAAAGGTCCAGACATTTATATAAGATTCAGATACTTATATAAATTCTAATAATGGCTTTCAGAAATGAATTTTAGCTTCCGATAAAACTATTTAATCCTTAATAGTTTTCAATACATCCAAATAGAATGGATTGCATTCGAATAATTACTTTCTATTTTATCAACACTCATTAAACCTTCAAAATTATTCATAGATATTACTATTTGCATAACTACCATCTGGATAATAAGAATAACCATAATTATCAATAATTATTTCTAAATTCCCTTTATCATCATATACTTTAGTATAATTTCTTCCACTATTTAATATATTATTTACAGGACCTGGAATATCATTATATTTTTTTGCAGGAGTAACTTTCGTTACATCTTTTTTACCATTGGTAAACTTATAGCGTTTACCGTCGCTTAATGTTACATATCCGGTACACAGGGCATATTGCTTTTTAGATTTATTCCACTTCTTAACAGTCTTTTTATTTGAATCATATAAATAAGACGCAGATTTTGAATTTTTATAAAAGAAATACTGCTGTCCTGATTTCTTATCTTTTTTCCATTTATTACTTTTTACAGAATATGCTGTTTTCTTACCTTTTTTAAAGTAATAATATTTACCATCACTTAGCTTACAGACGCCATTATATTTTTTAAAACAACCGTTTTTCCACTGATAAAGAGTCTTATTCTCCCATTTATAAGATGCCGTCGTTTTATTCTTATTAAAATAATACTGCACACCTGACTTTTTATACCAGCCGGCTTTATGGTTTATTTCCTTTGCAGTAACCTTTTGAGTTGTTTCATTAATTTTTATTTCCGAAATTTCGCTGCCTTTTTTAACTGTAATTGCAGCAGCTTCAGCAGTATTCGTGTTCACAGAACAACATGTGATCATCACACATATAACAATTAATAAACTAACAGTTCTTTTAAATCCTCTCATAAAGTCCCTCTCTCTCTTAATATACCTGTTTATCCGGCTGTCTCTCTGCGATCTCCTTGAATGCATCAAAGTTCTGCTTGAACAGCTCTACGACCTGCGGATCAAAATGCTTTCCGGATAGGCTTACGATCTCATTATATGTCTCTTCTACGGTCCATCCACGCTTGTAGTACCGTTCAGAGGTAAGCGCATCAAAAACGTCACATACCGCCATTAAACGGCTGATATAGGCAATCTCCTCACCCTTCATACCTAGATATCCTGTTCCGTCCCAGCGTTCATGATGCTCCTTTGCAATCGTTCTTGCAATCTGCATGATCTCACCCGGACAATGCTCCAGAAGTGCATCACCATAGAGAACATGGCTTTTCATGATCGCATATTCTTCATCTGTCAGTTTACCGGGCTTATCCAGGATCTCCTCACTGATCATAAGCTTTCCGATGTCATGCATCATGGCAGCCGTTGACAGTTTATCCACGTAATCATCATCAAAACCGGATGCCTTTCCGAGCACCCGCATGTAATCTGCTACACGCTTGATATGTTCTCCTGTATATTTGGATTTACTCTCGGATAATTCAGCAAATGCAAATATCAGCTCTTTCTGATTGCTCTTTACTTCTTCTGCGTTATCAATTACGGAATTCAGCATCGTAGAGTTTCTGGATACGATGAAATATGCAACCAGTGACAGGATCAGGATCGTGATCACACATGGAAATACCGATAAGACCATGCTGTCTGTATAGTCCAGATAAATTGGCGCAACCATGAAATCACAGTATGTAAGATTGATAAAATCCGCAAGGATAACACCGACAGTAGACATCAGCGCGGTAAATACGACCAGCGTCTTATTATAATATAAAGATGTCAGCAGGATCGGAAAGATCCAGACAACCAGTGCCATATGGGAAAATACAGAGCTTAATATCATACAGTTAAAAACTGCGATACATATGACTATATATTTGATTGCCTCATTCTTGTCATGCTTGAAAAAGTCAATAACAAGCGTCGGAATAAGCGAAAAAATACAGCAGAGAACCATACATATCGTAACCACTACAAGGTTACATTCTCTGCTGAAAAATGCAAATGCCCATAACGCAACTACCAGTGCAACAAAAAAACGCATGCACTTCGCTGCTATATGATTGATCTTTATATAATTGTCTTTTAATAATCTGTTATCGTTCATACCTACCCCAAAAACATATCTATGAAAGTAAATCCTTTGTTACATCGGCTGCATCATTCCAGATACGTTCAATATCATAGAATCTGCGTGCCTCATCCGAAAAGATATGAACAATTATATCATAATAATCTAACAAAATCCATCCTCCCTGTGAATATCCTTCCACACTTTTTAAAGAATATCCGGCTTTGTGCATTTCTTCTTCCACACTGTCGCACATTGCCTGTACCTGATTCTTGTTTGTTCCGTCTGCAATAACAAAATAATCAGCTACAGCAGAGATCTTTTTAATATCAAGGATCTTAATATCAAAGGCTTTTTTATCATCCAGGGCTTTATAAACAATTGCTGCCATTTCCTGTGCTGTATTCATATATGACGCTCCTCCTGCTCTGTATATTGGTTTTAATATTGTATCCCATTCGTTTATTTATTGTTGCCTATTTAAATATCGACTTCTTTCAGCTTATCCGCTACCGCCTGGTGAGCAACATAATAATTATAGGTATCGATCGACATCGGATCGGTATCATCCGTTGTGGTATCCAGATACGATAAAGTATTTTTCAGGATATGAACGATGCATTTGTCAATATCGGTAAATGCTTCCTTCCGGATCTCATCGATCTCCTTTAATGGTTTCCGGTTTGGCTCGATATAATCTGCAACAAACAGGATCTTCTCAAGCATGTTCATTGCAGGCTTTCCTGTGGTATGACATGCGATCGCAGATAAGATATCAGGATCTTTTACATCGTACTTTTCTCTTGCGTAGAATGCTCCAAGCTTCGCATGCAGGAGTTCCGGGTTATTATACTCGCATTCGCTGATCGGAAGATTATTCTTTGTACAGCGTTCAATCTTTTCTTCCGGTGAAAGGCACTTTGCACAATCATGTAACAGTCCGGCAGTCAGTGCTTTTTCTACATTTACACCATGTACCATAGCCAGACAGCCCGATACATATTCTACACCTAACGAATGTTCAAATCTTCGATCTGTCAGTTTTTTCTGAAGTTTATCTCTCATTTCCTGTCTGTTCATTGTTTTGCCCTTCTCCTGTAAACTATTCCTGCACTATATTATACTGTTTTACCAATCTGCGTCAATTATTTGTCTGTTGATCAATGATTTGATCAAGGGTTACATCCGTCTGATATAGCCCATATTCCTTAATATAGCGGCATACTGCCATCGGTACGGTTTCTGATATATCCTGTCCGTTTTTTACTGCTTCCCGGATGCCGGATGATGACACATCTACCGGATGGATCTGCATCTGTATGATATCCGCATCTGCATATATTTTCTTTAAATGCCGGATCTTAGCATCGACATCTTCCGCCTGGATCTGATCTCTCGTTGTAACGATCAATTTAGAGAGAGAAAGAATCCTGCCCGGCTCTCTCCAGCTGTCAAATGCAAGGATTGAATCCCCACCCATGATAAAATACCATTCCGTATCCGGATACTGTTCATGTAGCTGTGCCAGTGTATCAACGGTATAGGTAACTCCGCCACGCTGTAATTCCAGATCCGAACAACGAAGTCCGTCATGATCCTTTACTGCAAGTTCTACCATATGGAGTCTGTCTTCATTTGTAACCGATCTGTCCCACTTCTTGTATGCCGGGATATGATTCGGC
>ERZ825324.4506-NODE-4506-length-11540-cov-14.516326_pt1 | contig 11540 bp, 8 predicted proteins | sample MGYA00519859_ERZ825324 | MGnify/ENA primary metagenome ERZ825324 (study PRJEB31778, sample SAMEA3449198) | human gut metagenome | biome: human gut; feature: human-associated habitat; material: faeces | place: United Kingdom | collected 2010/2012 ... | reverse complement strand
CGTGGGAGCAGGAAACGAAACCGTCCACCGTTTTCGGTATGCCCTAGAGTTTCATGATAGCATATCTGATCGAATCCTGTCAAGAAAAATCAAACACACCAACAAAAAAAGCGGTATACCTTTCCGGTACACCGCTTTTCTTATTGACTACAGGCACATGCCTGTGCATATTTTAGGAATGTGTCGAATAGTTCGGAGCTTCCTTGGTGATCTGAATATCATGCGGGTGGCTCTCCAGCAGACCGGCGTTGGTGATCTGTACGAACTTTGCCTTTTCGTGGAGCAGCTCAATGGTCTTGCAGCCGCAGTAACCCATACCGGAGCGAATACCGCCTACCAACTGGAACACGGAATCGGCAACGCTGCCCTTGTACGGCACACGACCTTCTACGCCCTCCGGTACCAGCTTCTTGGCACCCTCCTGGAAGTATCTGTCCTTGGAACCGTTTGCCATAGCAGCCAGACTGCCCATGCCGCGGTATACCTTGAAGGAACGTCCCTGATAGATCTCGGTTTCTCCCGGAGATTCCTCACAGCCAGCCAGCAGTGAGCCCAGCATAACGACATTTGCACCGGCAGCCAGAGCCTTTACAATGTCGCCGGAGTACTTGATACCGCCGTCTGCGATGACCGGAATGTTGTGCTTCTTTGCCACCTGAGCCACGTCATAGACTGCGGTGATCTGCGGCACGCCGATGCCGGCAACGATACGGGTGGTACAAATGGAGCCAGGTCCGATGCCGACCTTGACAGCGTCTGTACCGGCTTCGATCAGAGCCTCTGCCGCTTCTGCGGTAGCGATGTTTCCGGCGATGACCGGTACATGCGGAAATGCTTCCTTGACCTTCTTCAGGGTAGTCATGATGTTCTTGCTGTGACCGTGTGCAGAGTCCAGAACCAGCACGTCTACCTGTGCATCTACCAGAGCGTGAGCACGTTCCAGAACATTTGCAGTGATGCCGATCGCAGCACCGCAGAGCAGGCGACCCTTTTCGTCGCGGGCAGAGTTCGGGAACTGTACTGCCTTTTCAATATCCTTAATGGTGATCAGACCCTTGAGGTAGCCTTCTTCGTCCACCAGCGGCAGCTTTTCGATCTTGTGCTTGCGGAGAATCGCCTGTGCTTCTTCCATAGTCGTGCCTACCGGAGCCGTGATCAGGTGATCCTTGGTCATTACTTCCGAGATCGGGCCGTTATAGTCGGATAGGAACCGCATGTCACGGTTGGTGATGATGCCCACCAGCTTGCCCACATTGTCTACGATCGGCACGCCGGAGATCTTGTACTTGCCCATCAGAGCATTGGCATCAGATACCAGATGATTTTCCGTCAGGGAGAACGGGTTGACGATAACGCCGTTTTCCGAACGCTTTACCTTATCCACCTCGTCTGCCTGCTGTTCGATGCTCATGTTCTTGTGAATGATACCGATGCCGCCTTCACGGGCAATGGCAATTGCCATTCTGGCTTCGGTGACGGTGTCCATTGCCGCAGTCATGATCGGGTTGTTGAGCCAGACATTGCCGGCAAGTCTTGTCCGCAGTTCGATCATGTTCGGTGTTACGTCCGATTCTGCCGGAATCAACAGCACGTCGTCGAATGTCAGTCCCTGTTTTCCAAACTTTTCACACAGTTCCATTGAATGACCTCCTCAATCTTCCGAAGATCAGTTCTGCAAAGGTCTGCCGCTAAGGCAATACCGCACAAAGAGCGTCTGGCGACTTTGCACGCCATCTGCTTGCAAATTTCCCGTCATATTTCACAAAAATGCTCGTGAATACATCAAGTATTCACTCCGCTTTTTGTTTCATCTGACGAAAAATTTGACGACGCATCTGCCGCACAATCTTTGTGCGGTATTGCCGCTAAAAATACAGAGTGGTGCGTGCCTTCCGCAAAGCTGTCTTTTCGTTTTGTGGTTCTGACGCGTGGCATCAGAATTCCAGAGAACCTGTCCGCAGGATAGACAGACAGGTTCGTCAATAGGTTATTGTATTTATGATACTCTTTTTTTGTCGCTTTGTCAAGGCTTTGGGGGAATCTTCGGGGAATTTAACATGTTTGCTAAAATTCTGCCTTATTTTCTCCAGCAGCTGTCAGAGCAGCACGCAGCAGTGTTCCCGACAGACGGACAGGACGGAAACGGGTATATTTTGCGGGGAAATGGAACAACCGATTCCCTGCATTTTCCCCACAACCCGCCTGATTCTCCGTCGAAATCGCCAAAAATTTTTCTATATTCTGCTTTTCTTTAAGAATTCTTTAAGCAAACGCCTTTATACTGGATAACAACAGGAAGACAGGCTGCGAAAACCTGTCAACAGCTTCTCGCATTCCAATTCCCGCCTTGCGGCAGACGCCGCTGTTCCGAGGGCAGGGGAAAATAAGGAAACACTGAATAAAGCTTGTGCGTAAGATGCGTAGTCAGATTTTTCGGCAGATTGCACAGAAATTCCGCAGGCAGACTTGGTGTCTGGCAAGGGATTTCTGGGCAATATGACGGAAAATCTGCAAGCAGATTGCGTGCAAAGCCGTCAGGCGGGCTTTATGCAGTGTTTCCATAGCTCCGCAACAGACTGCATCAAAGGAGAAGTGAATGATATGAAGAAACAACCCCACCGCTATATGCGGAAAACAGCAGCAGGCATGGTTGCTCTGTCCATGCTCTGTGCCGCAGCAATTCCCTGCGTACTGGCTATGCCGGCAGGAGCCGCAAGTGCCTCCGGTGATCTGAACGGGGACGGCTCTGTCACTGCCGCAGACGCTGCCATTTTGCAGACTGCTCTGCTGGGCAGTTCCAAGCTGACTGCCCAGCAGTATGCCAACGCCGATGTCACCGGTGACGGTGCTGTCAACGGTCTGGACTTGTCCCGCCTGCGGCAGATGATCGCCACTGTACCGGTCAGCGATGCCATTGCCATTCACCTGAGCGACAGCGGCATTACCGTAGAGGGCGACACCAAGGGTGTCACTGCTGTTTCCGGAAAAACCGTGACCATTTCCGCCTCCGGCAACTACACCGTAGACGGCACCATTACAGACGGACAGATTCTGGTCAATGTGGTAGATCCCACTGCGGATTCTGATGCAGTTTCCCTGTACTTGCAGGGCGTGACCATGACATCTTCCACCGGTGCTCCCTGCATTCTGGGACAGAGTGCAGGGAAGCTGAAGCTGACCTGCTCCGGCATCAACACCCTGACTGACACGGCGGCAGCTGTCAACGCCGACACCAGCGGTGTCATCTACGGCGACTGTGACATTACCGTCACCAAGAACAGCACCGGCACCCTGAACATCACCAGCAGCATGAACACAGCGATCCGTTCCAAGGACGACATCAAGCTGAACGGCGGCGGCATCAGCATCAACACAGATGTCGATGCCACTTCTGACGCCGATGCCATTCGGGCAAATAATACACTGGAAATAGACGGTGCTTCGGTGACCGTGACTTCTTCCGCAGACGGTCTGAAATCCTCCAAGGAGGACGTTTCCATTCTCTCCGGCAAAGTCAGCATCAAGGCAGGCAATGATGCCGTGCAGGCTGCCACAGCCCTGAACATCTCCGGCGGTACGGTGACCGCCAGCGGTGACCGCGGCTTTACGCTGGACGAAAACGGCGTACTTGCCATTACCGGCGGCGATGTGCTGGCAACGGCGACGGACTACGCATTCGGCATGGATTCTGCCGGTACAGCTGTGACTGTGGACACTTCCGGCTGCACGCAGGGCGTGGTACAGCTGGACTATGCGGCAGAGTGGAAAAAGAGCAATGCTGTGACTCTGAAAAAGGGCAGCAGCACTGTCTTTGAAATGACACCGAACAAGAAGTACACCTATGTGCTGGCAAGCAGCGGCAGCCTTTCCGGTTCGGACAGCTACACTCTATACACCGGCGGCACCCAGATGACACACGACGGTTCCGATAACGGCACCTTTGCCATGACCGGCACCCTCACCAAGTTCACCGGCGTACAGGAACTCGCCGGCGGCAGCGTGACACCGACGGACGACACTGTGGCAACGGCTCTGGTCTACAGCGGCAGCAGCGTCACGGCGACCAACGCTTCCGGCAGTGTCGTTTCCAACCCCTCGAACCTGACGATCTCCGGAGCCAATGTAACGGTTACCGCTTCCGGCGAACTCTCTGTCAGCGGTGAAAGCACCAGCGGACAGCTTGCCGTCAACGTGGATAAGACCGCGGAACCGGAGGGCAAAGTGGTGCTGAATCTGGAGGGACTGACCTTGTCCAACGACAGCGTTGCTCCGATCTATGTGGAGGCGATCAGTGACGAAGTGCAGATCTCTGCCAAGAACGGCACGACCAATACCATTTCTGACGGCACGTCCCACACGGACACCTATGTGGACAGCGACGGCAACACCAATCCTGTCAACGGGGCGATCTTCTCCCGCGACGACCTGAAGCTGAAGGGCAAGGGCACGCTGATCGTCAACGGCAACACCGAGGACGGCATCGTCTGCAAGAACGACCTGAAGATCTGGAACGGCAGCATTACCGTCAACGCCGCAGATGACGGCATTCGCGGCAACGACTCCGTCCGCATCGGCGACCCTGATGCCACCGATTACAGCACTCTGTCTGTGACGGTGAACACCAACAACGGCAGCACCGGCGGCGACCTGAATATTACCACATATCAGGGCTCTGACTTTTCCGGCAATGCTTCCGGCGGCTGGGGCGGCGGCATGGGCGGTGACGGCAACTCCGGCAAGACTGACATCAGTGCCAAGGGCATCAAGGCAATCGGGCTGTATGATGAGGCCGGCACCACATGGCAAAGCGGCGGCGACCTGATCGTCAACGGCGGTACGATCACCATTGACTCCTCCGACGACAGCCTGCACTGCGGCGGCGATATGCAGTTGCTGGGCGGCAGCATGACCCTTGCCACTGCAGACGACGGTGTACACAGTGACCACGCTCTGATTATCGGCAGCACCGGCGGCGATGATGACACTCCCTATGTGAACATCACCAAGTCCTATGAGGGCATTGAGGGTGTGGATATTACCCAGAACAGCGGTACTGTTATGGTAACCTCCAGCGACGACGGCTACAATGCCGCAGGCGGTTCCGACAGCAGCGGCAACAATAACAACGGCGGCTGGGGACAAGGCGGCTGGGGCGGCCCCGGCGGCGGAAACTCCAGTAACGGCAGTCAGACCATGACCTTTAACGGCGGTTATACCTATGTTAATGCAGCCGGCGACGGGCTGGACTCCAACGGCAACATTTCCTTCAACGGCGGCTATGTCTTTGTTTCCCAGACCGGCGGCGGAAACGGCCCGCTGGACTGCGGCGACAGCAATAACTCGATCACCTATTCCGGCGGCACCGTCATTGCAGCCGGCAGCAGTGATATGTTCGAAACACCCAGCAGCTATTCTTTCCTGTCCCAGACTTCTGTTTCTGCCGGACAGACCATTACCTTTACAGATGCCAGCGGCAACGTGCTTGCCACATTTACCCTGCCCAATGGCTCTGCGGAAATGGTAATGTCCAGCAAGGAATCCAGTGTGACCTGCTATACCGGCGGCACGCTCTCCGGCACGACATATTTCGCAAGTCAGGACGACACAGACCGCTGCGGCTACGGCGGAACCATTAGCGGTGGTACGGCCGTTTCTGCAAGTTCCGGCGGCAACGGCGGCTGGGGCGGCGGCGGAAACAACCGCCCGTTCTAAGGCAATACCGCAAAACAGTTTCCGGAGCGTGTTCGCATAAACGCTCTGTATTTCCTCTCTTGAAATAGTGCCTGTAGAAGCAGGAATGCCCATTCCCCCTCAGGGCAGCATTCACTGCTGCCGCAGTAAAAAAGCGGAGATCCGGTTTTCATCGGATCTCCGCTTTTTGTGTTTATTGGGTGTGCCTTACGTAACATGGTCAGAACTCTCTGCGTTTCTGACGTTCCTGGTTACATTTACAACGCTGTTGTATCATATTTTCCATGACGATAATAAAAAGAAGTAACCGCCTGACTCTCACATAAGGCGGTTACTTTTTAATCACCAACATGGGAGCAACCGTCTACCGGTATGCTCTTTCTCTTTTTATTATACGCATTTTTCTCCGGTTTGTCAAGAGGCAGACCGGCGTTTTTTTCGGTTTTGCGGTATTGCCTTTATTCTTCTGCCGCCGGCTTTTCCTTTACCGGCTCCGGCTTCGGGGCAACTACCTTAGGCTTCCGCAGGTTTTCAATACACCCTCTGGGGCATTCCTTTGCACACAAGCCGCAGGACTTACACTTATCATAATCGATGACCGGATAGGCGTTCTCGACGATGATCGCCTCAAACTTGCAGACCTTCTCGCACTTCTTACAGCCGATACAGGAGTTCTGACAGGACTGCATTGCCACCTTGCCCATATTGCGGGAGGAGCAGCGAACGTCCACCTTTTTCTTTTCTGACCGCAGTTCGATCAGCCCGTTGGGACAGACTTTCGCACACTTGTTGCAGGCAACACACTTTTCCGTACAGAATGTGGCAATGCCGTCTTTGATCGAGATGACATCGTTTTCACAGACGGAAACGCAGTCCCCCAGTCCCAGACAGCCATAGGCACAGACACCGGTGCCGCCGTAAAACCGTTTCGCAGCGGTACAGGACTGCACGCCGTCAAACGTGAACTTCCGGTTGGTGGCTTCGCAGGTACCGTTACAGTGCAGCACCGGCACCATGCGTTCCGACGCAGTCACAGACACGCCCATGATGTCACCGATCGCTGCCGCAGCATTGGCACCGCCGGGCAGACAGGCATTCATGGGAGCACCTTTATTCACAATGGCATCGGCATAGTCTGCACAGCCGGCATAACCGCAGGCCCCGCAGTTTGCACCCGGCAGTGCCTCGGTGATCTGCACCGCACGCTCATCGGTTTTCACCGCGAACACCTTTGAGATCACGACCAGCAGGACACCGAACACAATGCCCATGACCACAAATATCAGAATGGGATAGACAAATTCCATGACACACCCTCCTTACTGTCCCAGTCCGCCGAAGCCCAGAAAACTCATGGACACAATGGCGGCTGCGATAAGCGTTGCCGGAACGCCGCGAAACATCTTCGGGGTTTCGCTCTCGGCATCGTCCACGCGGGAACGGACACCGGAGAAGATCACCATTGCCAGTGCAAAGCCTACGCCGGAGAACACGGCATTCACCAGCGACTGTCCGAAGCTGTAGCTTTCGTCGATGTTCATAATGGTAACACCCAGCACGGCACAGTTGGTGGTGATCAAAGGCAGATACACGCCCAGCGTTTTATACAGCGGCGGCATCAGCTTTTTGATGACCATTTCCAGCAGCTGTACAAATACAGCAATGACCAGAATGAATGCCACTGTCCGCAGATAAGTCAGTTCCAGCGGCTTCAGGATAAAGTAGTAAATGGGATAAGTGCACAGGGACGCACACAGCATGACGAAAACCACTGCGGCACCCATGCCCACGCTGGAATCCAGCTTTTTCGAAACGCCCAGAAACGGACAGCAGCCGTAAAATTTCGACAGAACGAAGTTGTTCGTCAGCACAGCCGCAATGATGATTGCAATATAGGTACTCATGCGTCAGCCTCCTCACACTTTGCGTGACATGCCGCCGCATTGGGGCAGCTTGCACAGCCGATCTTTTTCGGGGGATTCTTCCTGGACAGGGCACAGACCACAGCGATCACGAAGCCCAGCACCAGAAAGCCGCCTGCCGGCATGACAAACAGGCTCATGGTATGTCCTACCATGCCGGGGATCGTCAGTCCGAACCATGTGCCGCTGCCGAGGATCTCCCGCACGCTGCCCATGAGGAACAGAGCCAGTGTGAAGCCCAGTCCCATGCCGGCACCGTCCAGAGCCGAAGCCAGCACGTTATTCTTGGAGGCGAACATTTCCGCCCGTCCCAGAATGATACAGTTTACAGTGATCAGTTCCAGAAATGCTCCCAGACTGGTATACAACGCCGGCACAAAGCCGTGCACCAGAAATTGAATGACCGTTACGAACGAAGCAATGATTACGATATAGCAGGGGAGTTTCACCTGCTCCGGAATCACTTTCCGCAGCAGAGAAATCACGATATTGGAACAGATCAGCACGAACATGGTAGACAAGCCCATGCCGATGCCGTTAAATGCTGCGGTGGTAACTGCCAGCGTCGGGCACATGCCCAGCAGTCCTACCAGCGTCGGGTTTTCTTTCAGGATACCCTTGGTAAATTCTTTTCCGTAGTTCATGCGCCGGTCACCTCCTGATTGGCATGTACAGTTGCAAGGGCACAGTTCACAGCGGCTTTCATGCCCTTGGAAGAATAGGTCGCTCCGGTGATATTGTCCACGCCGTCTACTGCGTCACTGTCCGACAGTCCCACCAGATGATCTACCAGCAGTTCCGGATTGGACTGCACCTTTGTGCCCAGTCCGGGGGTTTCCGAAACGGTAACAAAGGAAACGCCGGTAACGGCTCCGCCCTTGTCCACGCCGATGACGACCTGCAGGCCGCCTTTGTTATAGCCGTCTGCGGTCACCAGCACGGCATACTGTCCGTTTTCGTCCAGATACAGACCGGTGGCAGATGCCTTTTCGTTATTCTCCGGCTGGAAGTCTGTGACTTCCTCAAATGTGCCGGCATCGGGCAGCTGTTTCAGACTGGTCTGAATGGCATCTGCCTCTGCGGCAGCGATCTTGTCCTTGGTCACCATATTGGCAAGTGCCAGAAATGCACAGCAGACTGCACAGATCAGTGCCAGCACCAGCGGCGGCAGCACCATGGATTTTACAGAAGATGTCTTTGCCTCTGCCATGTTACTTCGCCTCCTTTTTCACTGCGGGCTTTGCCCCAAAGGGGTGGGTCATGGTCAGCTTGTCGATGTACGGAGTCAGCAGGTTCATCAGCAGGATCGAGAACGAGCAGCCCTCCGGCATGTTGGCAAACTCCCGAATGACAAAGGTCAGCACCGCACAGCCCAGACCGAAAATCAGCTTTCCCGCACCGGTCATGGGAGTGGTCACATAGTCGGTCGCCATAAAGAATGCTCCCAGAATCACACCGCCGCTGAGCAGGGCGTAGAGCACGTCGGTCATTTCACCGCCGGTGGCGAGGGTATAGAACAGTTCCAGCACTGCCAGACCGCCCAGATATGCCACAGGGGTGTGCCACGAGATCAGCCCCAGCACCAGCAGGAACACGCCGCCGATGAGCAGAGCCAGTGCCGAGGTTTCACCCAGCGAACCGCCCACGTTGCCGAGGAACAAGTCCAGCAGGCCGGCATCACCGGAAGCCAGCGGAGTGGCACCAGTCACGCCGTCGGGGAGGTTCCCGGTGGCGGCAAACATTTCAAAGAAGCTTCTGCCGCGATAGAAAAAGGGCTTCACCCAAGTGGTCATATCGCCGCCGAAAGACAGCAGCAGGAACACTCGTCCGGTAATGGCGGGATTGGCAAAGTTACAGCCCAGTCCGCCGAACAGCTGCTTGACGACTGCAATGGCAAAGACGCAGCCGATTGCCGCTTCCCACAGGGGCAGCGTTGCCGGCAGGTTCAGAGCCAGCAGCACGCCGGTGAGCATGGCACTGCCGTCGGTATAGGTGGTTTCTTTCTGCATCAGCTTCTGACAGACCATTTCGGTGAACATGCTGATGACAGCACAGAACACAACCAGAAACAATGCTCGCGGTCCAAAGACCACCGTCGCCGCCACGATCGCCGGCACCAGAGCCAGCACCACCAGCAGCATGATCTTTTGCGTGGTCATGCCGCTTCTCACGTGAGGTGACGGAGAAACAGTCAATAATGATGTCATGGTTTTTCCTCCTATTTTCATGGATTGGTCGGAGAGTCTGGGGGATTTTGCTGTAAAATCTACAATCTAAGAAAAAGATTGCACTGGAACCCCTCCACCGCCTAACGGCGGTCCCCCTCGTACTGAGCGGTCCCCTCTGCCCTGCGGGCATCTCCCCACCCCGTGGGGAGTCACCCCTTTCAGGGGAGGCTTGCTTGGGTGATTGTGGGCATCGCCCCCTACAACAAGGGCTGTCAACTCTCCGGATGCCATGCTTATTTTTTGATGCTGGACATATAGAATACCTTTGCCAGCTGGTTGGTTTCTGCCACCGGACGCTTTGCCGGACAGGCGTAAGTACAGCAGCCGCAGTTCATGCACAGGGTGACTTTCAGTTTGCCCAGTGCTTCGCTGTCCTTCTGCCGGAACGCCTTGGCGATCTCCGTGGGCATCAGCCGCAGGGGACAGGCGTGAACGCATCTGCCGCAGTGAATGCAGGCGGTAGGTTTCGGGGAAACGAATTTCTCCAGAGCCAGCACAGCGTTATTGGCTTTCAGAATCGGGTCGGCAGTGTCCGGCACAGCGATGCCCATCATGGGGCCGCCGTAGAGCACTTTCTTTGCCCGTTCCATATCGCACTGTGCAAAATCCAGCACGTCCTGCACCGGTGTGCCCATAGGCACCATGACATTGCAGGGCTTGCCCACAGCATCGCCGTCCACCGTCACCATACGCTGCACCATCGGCATGCCGGTTTTCAGGTAGCGGCTGAGGAATGCCACGGAGGACACGTTCATCACGATCACGCCCTGATCTGCCGGCAGCTGTCCCTCCATGACGGTGCGTCCCAGTGTGTGATAGATCAGCACCTTTTCTGCACCCTGCGGGTACGTGGTGGGGAGAGAGAAGATCTGAATCTCCGGTTCGGACTTGGTCTTTTCCGTCAGGACGCGGATCGCCTCCGGCTTATTGGTTTCAATGCCAATGACTGCCTTGGGAATTTGCAGCCAGTGCAGCACCTGCCGCACGCCGTCCAGCACTTCGTCCGGTGCTTCGATCATCTGGCGGTAGTCCGAGGTGATATAGGGCTCACACTCTGCCGCGTTGATGACCAGCGTGTCCACGGTCTGTTTGGGGTTCAGCTTCACGTGAGTGGGGAAGCTTGCACCGCCCATGCCCACCAGTCCGCTTTCCCGCACTGCCTTGAGGAAACTCTCTTTATCGGTGACAGCGGGCGGACAGACATCCGGAGAAACAGTCTGTTCGCCGTCGGTTTCGATCTCCACCATGGGACATGTCCTGCCGTTGGACATACGGTAGGTGGAAACTGCCTTGACTTTGCCGGAAACACCAGAGTGGATCGGCACTGCCATGAATGCGTCGGTATCGCCGATCTTCTGCCCCACCAGCACGGTATCCCGCGGCTTTACAAGAGGTGTACAGGGTGCACCGATATGCATACTCATGGGAATCCGCACCAGTTTCGGCAGCGGCAGCGGTACAGAAGCACTGTTTTCTGTGTTCTTATGGTGTGCCAGATGCACGCCATGCAGTTTCTTCATAGAATACAGCTCCTTTCACTTTTTCGGATTGCTTTACATTTATATATCTACAGAAACGGAGTGGTTTCTGCGATAGGCGTTGGGAATGATTTATAGGGTGGGAATTTTTTTCTTCATGTGTGAAATTCCACAGAAGAATCCCTCCACCAGCTTCGCTGGTCCCCCTCCCTTTTCAAGGG
>ERZ825324.4505-NODE-4505-length-11544-cov-2.439725_pt1 | contig 11544 bp, 7 predicted proteins | sample MGYA00519859_ERZ825324 | MGnify/ENA primary metagenome ERZ825324 (study PRJEB31778, sample SAMEA3449198) | human gut metagenome | biome: human gut; feature: human-associated habitat; material: faeces | place: United Kingdom | collected 2010/2012 ... | reverse complement strand
GCGGCTATCAGGACAGGGATTTCCAGATATACAGGGTCGACAGTGATTTCTCCTTGGCCATCGGAGCCTCTTCTGCCCATGTTCTTACAACCTTTGGCCACCACATTGACAGAAGGCTGCAATGAAAAATAGGTTGAGAAATTATAGTTCAATCCGACTCCGCCCTGGATGTATAAATGATTGTTGCCTCCATAGATGTCTTCGTTATTGTTTTCAAGATTGTATCCGCTGACTCCAACCCCGGCTTGTATAAAGAATGCCAGTTTTTTCTCTAAGTCGAGGGTAACATTCATTATGGGTCTTATTTTTACGTCTTTGGGTTGCATACCGATGTATTTTACCCGTATTCTCTGTGCCTTTTCGGGGATTTCTTTTAAAGTAAAACGTCCGTCGACGTCTGTGATGGTGCTGATATCTGTTCCTAATACGCTCACCAATGCTCCAACGACGGGCTGTCCGTCCTTTTTAAACACAATAGTGCCCGAAACCTCCGGGATCTGGGCCATTATCATTCCCGAAATCATAGAAATGAATAATAATGCAAATAACTTTTTCATCTTTATTTTTAATTTATGTAAGTGTAATTAAGTACAAATATATAGAAATATTTTTATGAATGTTAGGCGTGGAGGATGAATTTTGCATTTTCATTGTTGGGATTCCGAAAAGAAAAAGAAGAAATAATGAGGGCTTCGGTACTCTGTTTCGTCTTTTCTGACGGCATTGTCCGAAGCCCCCCTGTTTACAGTAGTCCTGATTGAGACACTATTCGAGTTTTAAGAACATGTCTTTTAGATTGATCGTTACGCAATCAAATTGATTGATCATATCCATGCCGATGTTTCCGTCATCTTCGGCCGGGATGCCGTTGGGGGTAATATCCACTGCGAGGTTTTTTAAGTGGGCGGTTGCATCTCCAATCTCCATATCGAATGAAGGCAAACGTAATATATCTTTTGTAACGACATGATTGAATCCGCCACCGGTTATTTTTTCTTTTTTGCCGATACTCTCGAATTCGGTCTTATGCTTTTCGTAATACTGATAAAACAATCCGGCTGTGCTGTTGCCCGTATCGAAATGCAGCATAAGTGTTTCGCCGTTTGCCTGGGCTTTCAGCTTCAGTGCACGGTCAACCTTCATCAAGTTACGTCCGTAAGATGGGAGAGGTGTGGAGCTCTTGGGAAAAACGATTTTTTTATCTTTGGGATAAATGCGGACTTCATCGAATAAGCCGATAAAATCCATACCGAGAACCGCGTCAACTATCATAATACTGTCAAACGCATTGGGGGGTGCTATGGTGATGAGGGAGTTATGGAAAGTAATGCTCCCGATTTGCATATTCTCCAAAGTTCCGAAATTTCCCGTCATGGCTCCGGGTAAATTGGAATTTATTTCCAAAGAATCACTTAAAATGCGTACACCTGTTTCTTTAGCCATGCGTTGCGACATGTAGCTTGTTCCGGCTCCTGTATCGAAAATAAATTGATAGGTTTTTCCGTTAATGGTCACAGGTATTAGAATTGTCGTACCGCGCCATCCTTTGGGCTCGATGCTTGTCGGTAACTTCACTTTCTCGATATCGACAGGAATGATGATATCCTCTTGCGGACATGTGATGCCCGGAGCCGGAATGTTCTTCAACTGATCATAGAAATAACAGATACCTTCGAGGCTTTTGTACATTCCTTGTTCTGCATTTTGCTGTTTGAGTTGTTCCATAATGCTTCGCGAGTTTTGTGCGGCTGTGGCATAATTCCCTTTGAGACCATCAATCTGACATGCGAGGATAGCCATGTTAAGTGCATTTTGACCGCCAATCTCGGCTTGGTGGTTGACCAGTAGTTTATGGATGCTTTGCAGGGCTTCATCCGGACGATTGAAGTAATAGCCGATCAGTGCCTCGGACATTAGCTTTAGGAAATCCGCCTGCATGGAGTCTTTTAGTATCGGATAGTTTTTTTCAAGTCCGAACCAATCCGCTTGATTTAAAAAAGCTCCTATACGTTCATCGGCGCTTTGTGAAAAAGCGGGAACTGAAACAAGGATCGTTAATAAGAATAGGATTTTTTTCATTGTAGATGTTTTTTTATGTTGTGTACGTTCTGTTTGTAAATGCCATATCTTTTTGCATGACCGTAAATGTAGATAATTAATTTGAAATATTGGAAGACTTGGTTTTGAATTATTATAGGCATGTCCCCAAACATACTTTTTCGGGGGCCCGAAAAAAAATCCCTTGAGCGGGTAGATACTCACTCAAGGGAGAATGTAAAAAATGATTGGATACCGAGATTTATTTTTTCAGTAGATTTTTCAGCTGTACCGGTTCGTTGGTGGTGATGAAATCTACTTTACGATCGATCAGCCATTTCATGTCATCCGTCTTGTTCACGGTCCAGGCATTCACTTTCATGCCCAAATCATGGCATTCCTGAATCCATTCGGGATGTTTGCGGAATACGGTGTAATGATAGTCCGGACCGGCACACCCCAGTTCTTTCAGCTCCTTGGGTGACAGATTACCGTCAAGATAGTAGACGGGAGTGCCTTCCGGAGCCAAGCGGATAAATTCTTTGGTGGCATGCAGGGAGAAGGTGATATATTCCATCCGTTCCTCCAGTCCCATGTCTTTGACCAGGGCAACGATTTTTTCGATGGCTTTCGTTTCGCGGAGTGGGGTGCTGTGTGCTTTCAGTTCAAGAATTAACCGGGTGTGTAGCGGTTGTGCCGCTTTCAAGTATTTGGCAAGGGTAGGCAGGCTTTCCCCATTATCGAGTTTGATGGCTGTCAGTGCGGTGGAAGGTGAGTTTTCCATCCTTTTCCCTTTAAATGTGGGGTCATGGTTGACCACTAACTGGTCATCGGCTGCCAGCCATACATCAAACTCCGAACCGTAGCATCCGATGGAGTCGGCTTTTAGCAAGGCGGCGATACTGTTTTGCGCAGAACCTTCGGTTTTCCAGAATCCGCGATGGGCAATGACCTGAGTTTGCGCAGAGGCATTGTATGCTGAGAAAAGCAGGGCAGAGGCAAACAGAAGTTTTTTAATTTTCATATATTTCAGTTTTTGGTTCGCCTTCAAAGATATAAAAAAGTCACGCAATTTAGCCGGATAAGGATGCTAATCTGCGTTAAACAAAGCTATAAAATTCTTTTAAATCTCTTTACAATACATTCCTGTGTACCGAAAACGGGAGTATGAATAGGAGAAACGCTTCCGTGGACAGGGTGTAGCCATCCGTCTGTCGGGGCTACACCCAGGACGTCCGATGGCTACACCCTTTGCCTGTTGGAGCTACACCCTTTTTAATATGCTTCTTCGTGTACTCCTTTTACGGCACGTCCGCTGGGATCGTTCAGGTTCTTGAATGCGGTGTCCCATGCCAGTGCCTCGGCTGTCGAACAGGCTACACTGGGGATACTGGGTACGCTGCGGGCGGCGCTTTCACTGGGGAAGTGCTCTTCGAAGATGCTGCGGTAGTAATACTCTTCTTTATTCATAGGGGTGTGGATGGGAAAACGTTCTGCGGCATGTGCCATCTGTTCGTCACTGACAGCCGTTGCGGTAATCTCTTTCAGCGTATCTATCCAACTATATCCCACACCGTCACTGAACTGTTCTTTTTGGCGCCAGGCGATGCCGGAAGGGAGCATATCCGCAAAGGCTTCGCGCAGGACTTTCTTTTCGATGACTTTTCCCGGAGCCATTTTTATTTCGGGATCGAGTTGCATGGCCACATCCAGAAACTCTTTGTCGAGGAAAGGGACACGTCCTTCCACGCCCCATGCTGCGAGGCTCTTATTGGCGCGAAGGCAATCGTATAGATGCAGTTTAGACAGTTTGCGTACGGTCTCTTCGTGAAAGGCACGGGCATCGGGTGCTTTGTGGAAATAAAGGTAGCCGCCGAAGATCTCGTCGGCACCTTCACCGCTCAATACCATCTTGATGCCCATCGACTTGATGACACGTGCCAACAGATACATCGGTGTGGAAGCACGGACGGTAGTTACGTCGTATGTCTCAATAAAATAGATAACATCCCGGATGGCATCGAGCCCATCCTGAAGGGTGTAGTTTATTTCATGATGAACCGTACCGATGTATTCGGCTACTTCACGTGCTTTGATCAGGTCCGGTGCACCTTTCAGTCCGATGGCAAAGGAGTGTAGCTGCGGCCACCATGCATCGCTCGCGCCATCGGTTTCAATGCGTTTGGCGGCATACTTTTTGGCAATGGCAGAGATAACAGAACTGTCCAGCCCGCCCGAAAGAAGCACTCCGTAAGGTACGTCGGACATCAGTTGACGGTGTACGGCATTCTCAAGGGTGTCCTGAATCTGCCGGGTGGGAGACCGGCTGTCCGCCTGCTTGTCGTTCTCCTCTTTATATTCCATCCAGTCACGGGTGTACCAGCGTTTCATCGTCCTTTCCTTGCTGTGATAGTAGTGTCCGGGTAAGAAGGGTTCGTACTCGTCGCAGAACCCTTCGAGCGCTTTGAGTTCGCTGCCGAAATAGACATGTCCTTCGGCGTCCTTTCCTATATATAAAGGTATTACACTGATGGGGTCCCGGGCAATCAGGTATTTGTCTTTTTCTTCATCATAAAGGGCAAAGGCGAAGATGCCGTTCAGCTCTTCAAGGAAATGAATACCTTTGTCGCGGTAAAGGGCGAGGATCACCTCACAGTCACTCCCGGTCCGGAACTCGTAGCGGCCGGCATATTGGGCGCGGATGTCACGGTGGTTATAGATTTCGCCGTTAACCGCCAGTACTTGCTTCCGGTCGGATGAATAAAGAGGCTGTCCTCCGCTTTGCGGATCGACTATGGAAAGGCGCTCGTGTGCCAGGATGGCACTTCCGCCACAATACATTCCACTCCAGTCGGGCCCGCGGTGACGTATTTTGCGTGCCATTCGGAGAGCCTTGTTCCTGAGTTCCCTGCTCTGAATCTTTATATTGAAGATTCCTGCTATTCCACACATAATTGTAATTGTTTTAAAGGATTTATGTTTTTATGATAATAACTTCACCGTTCATCTGAAATATTCCTCTATCTTCACCGCAGGCATACATGTAGCTGCCATGACATACACGATGGGCCGGGAACCATCTCGCGGTTCTATTGCCTGCCCCTTTTGCTTTGACTTTGCTGTTAAAAAGTTCTCGTTTCTTCATTCTGTTTAGCTTTATTATATGATAATACTCGGTTGTCCTATCAAAATGTCTGGTAAATATAGAAATTTAATTTCATTATGATGAGTATTTAATTGGTTTGCTTGACACTAATTATCTTATCTAAACTAGAATGTTTCGGACTGTAAGCGAATTAACTACTTTTTGTTTCGATCTGTAAGTTGCTTCCATTCTATCGTTAAACAATTATAATCTCTTTCTTTTTGAGATTGAAATAATAGATTAATTAACGTTTTGGTATTAAAACAACTTTTTTGTACGTTTATGTCAAATATTTATAGGAAAGCTTATCTTTATGTCATATAGATTGTGTATCTTTGCACGCGAAAACAAAAAAGGATAATATGTGTGGAATCGTAGGCTACATTGGTAAGAGAGAAGCCTACCCCATCCTTATCAAGGGGCTGAAGCGACTGAAGTATCGCGGATACGACAGCGCCGGGGTAGCGATCATCAACGACAACCAGCTGTTAAATGTATATCGGCCGCAAGGCGAAACGTTCGTGTTTGCTTCTGACGGCATTATCGAGACTCCCATCGTTATCCTCCAAGAATTTCCATCCCAAAGTTACATCTTCCGTAACAGTACCTATACAGAGGTACCCGTTTATTCCTTTTCTTCTTTCCGCCCGATGCATCAGTTTTGTAAGATAACGGCTTCTCGTGCTGTGAGGCCGGAAACATTAAAGTGCTCTGATTCGTTGATAATTAGAGAGGTTTTTTCTGACACACTGTTGCAAGACGGGAAAGATGAAGCGACCGGGATAAGGGAAGAGAGTGTGACTATGGAGTGAGTTCGATAACCCATGTATAAATAATACGAATCAAGAGTTGGAGCAGATATGTTTGAACTCTTGGGAAAAACGATAAGTCCTTTAATTTTTGATTCGCGTAAACTGCTAAATAGAGAATAGATGGAACAACTGAAACATGAATGTGGCGTTGCCATGATACGTTTGCTTAAACCGCTGGAGTACTATGAAAAGAAGTACGGAACGTGGATGTACGGGCTGAATAAGCTCTATCTGCTGATGGAAAAGCAGCATAACCGTGGTCAGGAAGGTGCCGGTCTGGCGTGTGTGAAACTGGAAGTAAATCCGGGTGAGGAGTATATGTTCCGTGAGCGGGCATTGGGTTCCGGTGCCATCACCGAGATATTTGAGACAGTACAAAGCAACTTCAAGGATCTGAGCAAAGAACAGTTGCACGATGCCGCGTTTGCCAAACGGACGCTGCCTTTTGCCGGAGAAGCTTATATGGGGCATCTGCGTTACTCGACTACCGGAAAATCCGGGATATCCTATGTTCATCCGTTTCTCAGAAGAAATAACTGGCGGGCGAAGAATCTTGCCCTTTGCGGCAACTTCAACATGACCAATGTGGATGAAATTTTTGCCCGTATCACAGCCATCGGCCAGCATCCCCGTAAGTATGCCGATATGTATATTATGTTGGAACAAGTGGGGCACAGGCTCGACCGTGAAGTGGAACGTCTCTTTAACCTGGCTGAGGCTGAAGGCCTGACCGGCATGGGCGTGACGCATTACATTGAGGACCACATCGATCTTGCCAACGTGTTGCGCACGTCGAGTAAAGAATGGGACGGGGGGTATGTGATGTGCGGACTGACCGGTAGCGGAGAGAGCTTTGCATTGCGTGACCCGTGGGGGATTCGTCCGGCGTTCTGGTATCAGGATGACGAGATTGCGGTGCTTGCTTCCGAACGTCCGGTGATTCAGACGGCACTCAATGTTCCGATAGGAGAAATCAGGGAATTACTGCCGGGACAGGCCCTCCTGATCAGTAAAGAGGGAAAGTTGCGTACGGCACAGATCAATAAGGCACGGGAGAAGAAAGCCTGTTCGTTCGAGCGGATCTACTTCTCGCGAGGCAGTGACGCGGATATTTACAAGGAGAGAAAACAACTGGGTGAGAAACTGGTTCCGAACATCCTGAAAGCGATTGATAATGACCTCGACCATACCGTCTTCTCGTTCATCCCGAATACGGCAGAGGTGGCATTTTACGGTATGCTTCAGGGGCTGGACAATTATTTGAATGAGGAGAAGGTGCGGCAGATTGCGAGCCTGGGACATCATCCGGATCACGATGAACTGGAAGTGATTCTGTCCCGCCGTATCCGTTCGGAGAAAGTGGCTATCAAAGATATCAAACTGCGCACTTTCATTGCCGAGGGCAATAGCCGGAATGACTTGGCAGCACACGTATATGACATCACATACGGCAGTCTCCGTTCCGGTATCGACAATCTGGTGATTATCGACGACAGCATTGTTCGCGGTACTACTCTGAAACAGAGCATTATCGGTATCCTCGACCGTCTGGGACCGAAGAAGATAGTCATTGTCTCTTCTTCTCCGCAAGTTCGCTATCCCGACTATTACGGTATTGATATGGCGAAGATGTCCGAATTCATCGCCTTTAAAGCTGCAATTGAATTGCTGAAGGACCGGGATATGAAAGATGTGATCGCATCGGCTTACCGGAAGTCGAAAGATCAGGTGGGACTGCCGAAAGAGCAGATGGTAAACTATGTGAAGGATATTTATGCTCCTTTCACCGATGAGGAGATTTCGGAGAAGATGGTGGAACTGCTGACGCCGAAAGGAACGAAAGCGAAAGTGCAGATTGTCTATCAGCCGCTCGAGGGGCTGCACGAGGCGTGTCCCAATCATACGGGAGACTGGTACTTCAGTGGCAACTATCCTACACCGGGCGGGGTGAAGCTGCTGAACGAAGCATTTATTAACTACATCGAGCAGGTGTACCAATTTTAAAAGAAAGGTGAACTTAAATAAAGAAAAGATAAGAATGAAGAATGTGACTTTGATCCTTGACGACGGGAGCCGTTTCCACGGTAAGTCGTTCGGTTACGAAAAGCCCGTGGCAGGTGAAGTAGTGTTCAATACCGCCATGACCGGTTATCCGGAGAGTCTGACCGACCCTTCGTATGCGGGGCAGTTGATGACACTGACGTATCCGCTGGTGGGCAACTATGGTGTACCTCCTTTTAGCATAGAGCCCAACGGACTGGCTACGTTTATGGAGAGCGAACGCATCCATGCCGAAGCTATTATCGTAAGCGATTACTCACAGGAATACAGTCATTGGAATGCCGTTGAGAGTCTGGCTGACTGGCTGAAGCGTGAGCAGGTGCCGGGCATTACAGGGATCGATACCCGTGAGCTGACCAAAGTGTTGCGTGAACATGGGGTGATGATGGGACGGATCGTATTTGACGATGAACCGGAGAGTGCTCCGGAAGCTGTATACAGTGGAGTGAACTACGTAGACAAGGTTTCATGCAAAGAGGTGATCCGTTATAACGAGGGGGCGGACAAGAAGAAAGTGGTGCTTGTGGATTGCGGTGTGAAGACGAACATTATCCGTTGCCTGCTTCGCCGGGATGTGGAAGTGATCCGTGTACCCTGGAATTATGATTTCAATCATCTGAAGTTCGACGGACTCTTCATCTCCAACGGACCGGGTGATCCGGATACGTGTGATGCTGCCGTGCAGAACATCCGTAAAGCGATGCAGAATCCCAAGTTACCTATTTTCGGTATCTGCATGGGTAACCAGTTGCTGAGCAAAGCCGGAGGGGCTAAAATATACAAGCTGAAATACGGGCATCGCAGCCACAACCAGCCGGTACGCATGGTTGGCACGGAACGTTGTTTCATCACTTCGCAGAATCATGGTTATGCGGTAGACAATAATACACTTGGCACCGACTGGGAACCGCTGTTTATCAATATGAATGATGGCTCTAACGAAGGAATACGCCATAAGACGAATCCCTGGTTCTCTGCACAGTTCCATCCGGAAGCAGCCAGCGGACCTACGGATACGGAGTTCCTCTTCGACGAGTTCGTGAAGTTGCTCTAAAGTATATTCTGCATAAAGAGATAGAAACGAATCTGTTTCACCACAGAGTAACACGGAGTCTCACAGAGTTTTAATTTCTTGTTTATAAGATGTTAAGAGAAAATAATCTCTGTGGAACTCTGTGTTACTCTGTGGTAAACCAAACTCAAAAACATTATAATAATGAAAGAAAACAATATAAAGAAAGTACTGCTGCTTGGTTCCGGTGCCTTGAAGATCGGTGAGGCCGGTGAATTTGATTATTCCGGTTCCCAAGCACTCAAAGCCCTGAAAGAGGAGGGCATTGAAACCATCTTGATCAACCCCAACATCGCTACCGTGCAGACATCGGAAGGCGTGGCCGACCAGATATACTTCCTTCCCGTGACACCCTACTTTGTGGAGAAGGTGATCCGGAAGGAACGTCCCGAAGGCATTATGCTCGCCTTTGGCGGCCAGACGGCATTGAACTGCGGGGTCGCCCTTTACCGCGAAGGGATTCTGGAGAAATATAATGTGAAAGTTCTGGGAACTCCCGTACAGGCCATTATCGACACCGAGGACCGTGAACTTTTCGTCGACAAGCTGAACGAGATCGATGTGAAGACCATCAAGAGCGAGGCGGTGGAGAATGCAGAAGACGCCCGTCGTGCTGCCCGGGAATTGGGCTATCCGGTCATTGTCCGTGCAGCTTACGCACTGGGCGGATTGGGTTCGGGTTTTTGTGACAATGAAGAAGAACTGGACCTACTCGTGGAAAAAGCTTTCTCTTTCTCTCCGCAGGTATTGGTTGAGAAGAGCCTCCGTGGCTGGAAGGAGGTGGAGTACGAGGTGGTGCGTGACCGTTTTGATAACTGTATCACGGTCTGCAACATGGAGAACTTCGACCCGCTGGGCATCCATACCGGTGAGTCTATCGTGATAGCTCCTTCACAAACCCTGACCAATAAGGAGTATCATAAACTGCGCGAGCTCGCCATCCGCATCATCCGCCACATCGGCATTGTGGGAGAATGTAACGTGCAATATGCTTTCGACCCCGAAAGTGAAGACTATCGCGTGATCGAGGTGAATGCCCGCCTGAGCCGTTCGTCTGCCCTGGCTTCCAAGGCTACCGGTTATCCACTTGCCTTTGTGGCTGCAAAACTCGGACTTGGCTACGGGTTGTTCGACCTGAAGAACTCTGTGACGAAAACCACCAGTGCCTTCTTTGAGCCGGCACTCGATTATGTAGTCTGCAAAATTCCGCGTTGGGACCTCGGTAAGTTCCACGGTGTGGACAAGGAACTCGGCTCTTCGATGAAGTCCGTCGGTGAGGTAATGGCCATTGGCCGCACTTTTGAGGAAGCGATTCAGAAGGGCTTGCGAATGATCGGACAGGGGATGCATGGTTTTGTGGAAAACAAGGAACTCGTTATCCCCGACATCGACAAAGCACTGCACGAACCGACCGATAAACGTATCTTTGTCATCTCGAAGGCTTTCCGTGCCGGATATACCATCGATCAGGTGCACGAACTGACTAAGATCGACAAGTGGTTCCTCCAGAAATTGATGAATATCATGAATACTTCTGAGGAACTCCATCAGTGGGGGAACAATCACAAGCAGATAGCCGACTTGCCTGCCGACCTGCTCAAGCAAGCCAAGCGTCAGGGATTCTCCGATTTCCAGATTGCACGTGCCATCGGCTACGAAGGCGATATGGAAGACGGTAGCCTTTATGTCCGCAATTACCGTAAGAGCCTGGGCATTGTTCCCGTGGTGAAGCAAATCGATACGCTGGCTGCCGAATATCCGGCACAGACCAATTATCTTTACCTGACCTATAGCGGCACAGCCAACGACGTCACTTACCTGGGTGACCATCGTTCTATCGTCGTTCTCGGTTCGGGTGCCTACCGGATCGGTTCTTCCGTGGAGTTCGACTGGTGCGGGGTGCAGGCGCTTAATACGATCCGTAAGGAAGGATGGCGTTCGGTGATGATCAACTATAATCCCGAAACCGTATCGACCGACTATGATATGTGTGACCGGCTTTACTTTGACGAACTGACATTCGAACGCGTGATGGATGTCCTTGAACTGGAGAATCCGCACGGAGTCATTGTTTCCACCGGCGGACAGATACCTAACAATCTCGCCCTGCGTCTCGATGCCCAGAACATCCACATTCTCGGAACATCCGCCCAGAGCATCGACAATGCCGAGGACCGCGACAAATTCTCCGCCATGCTCGACCGTATCGGAGTGGATCAACCGGAGTGGCGTGCCCTTACTTCACTCGAGGACATTAACTCGTTTGTCGATAAGGTAGGTTTCCCTGTGCTTGTCCGTCCGTCGTATGTGCTCAGCGGTGCGGCAATGAACGTATGCTCCAACCAAGAAGAGTTGGAACGCTTTCTGCAACTGGCGGCCAACGTATCGAAGAAGCATCCGGTAGTGGTCAGCCAGTT
>ERZ825324.4503-NODE-4503-length-11546-cov-3.227743_pt1 | contig 11546 bp, 9 predicted proteins | sample MGYA00519859_ERZ825324 | MGnify/ENA primary metagenome ERZ825324 (study PRJEB31778, sample SAMEA3449198) | human gut metagenome | biome: human gut; feature: human-associated habitat; material: faeces | place: United Kingdom | collected 2010/2012 ... | reverse complement strand
GATATTTTCTCCATTTATTCTTATTCTTTCTGTAAAAGTTTCTAAATATGGAGATGTATATAATCCTTATGAAAGTATAAGTATTATAGTGGAATCAAAAAATATGGAATTGGAATTATTTAGAGTTGAAAATACTCCATTTGATAATAATGAGGTAACTATAAAAGAACAAGAAGCAATAGATATTGCTATAAAAGAAGACCAAAATGTTAAAACAAACAAAATAGAAAAAACTAAAGCAAAATTAATGGTAGTAAAAATGAATGCTGATGCCTATGATAGAATAAACAATACAGATAAACATTACGAAGCAATGAAAACACCTAATTATCCGGTTGAAGAAAGAACATATTATAAAGTAGATGATAAAATAAGAAAAGCGTGGGTAGTTGTTATAAATTATGAAGATAATTTTGGAGACAATGTAACAAAAAGATACACAGAGGGAGCATATAGTTATTTTGTTGATGCGACAACTGGCGAAATAATAGGTGGACATACAATGGATTATATTTATAGTGAAAGTAGATAAATTATAGTATTAGTTTTATAAAAAAATTTGAATAATTATAAAAATCTATTGACAAAAATAATACCTAGATATACAATGTATAAAAATACATAGAATATCTAGGTATATTTATTTTAAAGGAGGAGATAAAATTGAAAATTAGTAAAGAACTATTAAAAGGAAGCACAACAATGCTAGTATTGGATTTATTAAAAAATCAAAACATGTATGGATATGAGATGATAAAAAAATTAAAAGAAAAATTAGATATAACAGAAGAAAAACCAAATATGAAAAATATACCAAAAAAGTATAAATTAAAGAAAAAAGATAAATAATAATTTTATGTAAGTTCTATTTACATAAATGGCATTTTTGGTGTATAATACTAGTGCGAAAGGAAGAGTTGTAAAGAATGAAAAAGACAAAAATAATATGTAGTATTGGTCCTTCTACACAAAAATGGGAAAACTTTAAAGGACTTGTAGATGCTGGAATGAACGTAGCAAGAATTAATTTCTCACATGCTACTATGGAAGAAAGAAAAATAGATGAAGAATTAGTAGAAAGAGCAAATAAAGAACTTGGTACTAATATTGCTATCTTATTTGATACAAAAGGACCAGATCTTAGAACTTGTACATTTGATGGAGATTATATCGATTTAGTTGAAGGTGAAACTATTGATATAGTTGAAGAAGATGTTCTTGGAACACAAGAAAGAATTTCATTTAATTATAAAGGAATTTTAAAAGATTTAAAACCAGGTATGAGTATTCTAGTTGATGATGGATTCTATAAATTAGTTGTAGAAGAAGCATCAAAAGACAAAGTAACATGCCGTATAATGAATGGTGGAAAAATTAAGAGTAGACGTGGAGTATGTATTCCAGGTATAAAATTAGATGTACCATTTGTTAGTGATGAAGATAGAGAAGATATCAAATATGCATGTGAACATAATGGAGATTATTTAGCACTTTCATTTGTTAACTGTGCTAAAGATATAGAAGATGTTAGAGCATTATGTAAAGAATATGGTAGAGAAGATATGTTAATAATTTCTAAAGTTGAAACTCAATATGCAATGGATAACTTAGATGAAATTATTGATGCTACTGACCTTGTTATGATTGCAAGAGGAGATCTTGGAATTGAAACTGGTGTAGAAAATTTACCATTATATCAACAAATGATGATTAGCAAATGTAGAGCTAAAGGTAAGAGAGTTATTATGGCAACTCAAATGATGAGTAGCATGAAACATAGTATTAGACCAACTAATGCTGAAGTAACAGACGTTGCTAATGCTATACTTTCTGGTTGTGATGCTATCATGACTAGTGATGAAACTACTATGGGTGAATATCCAGTAGAAACAATTCAAAATATGAAACGTATTTGTGAAAATGTTGAAAGTTATTATAGATATGATAATAAATATGCATATGTTGCAGAAAATAAAACTGAAATTATTGCAAGCAGTGTTGTTAATGCAGCTAATGAATTAGGATCAAAAGTTATAGTAGCTGCTACTATGTCAGGTCATAGTGCAAGAGCAATTAGTAACTTAAGACCAAACGCACCAATATTAGCAACTGTACCAACTAGAAAAGTTGCAAGAACACTTGCTTTAAGTTATGGTGTATATCCAGTTGTTGTTAATGAATACGATTCAACTGATGAAGTAATTAATGATGGTGTTGCTCAAGCTAAGAAATTTGTTGAATTAAATAGTGGAGACAAAATTGTTATTGCTGGTGGTTTCCCTAATACAGGTAAAAAGACTACAAACTTTATGAAAATCGAAGAAATCTAATTTATAAATTGATTACCTAAAAAAGGTAATCTTTTTTTATTTTTCTGTTATAATAATTGTAATGCAACCGAAACTTTACAAAAATACCAAGTAAAGTTGCTAGAATGCAACTATAAAATAATATAGAATTAAAAATGAAAAGGAGGAAAAAATATGAAATTTGGTGATAAGTTAATTGCCTTAAGAAAGAAGAAAGGATTATCTCAAGAAGAACTTGCAGAGAAATTAAGTGTATCAAGACAAAGTGTATCAAAATGGGAAAGTAATAATACATATCCTGAAACAGATAAGATAGTACAAATATGTAATATATTTGAATGTACTATGGATGATCTTATTAATGATAATATAACTGATATAGAAAGTATAGAAAGAAAAAGTAAAAATAATATAAATGTAATGGTAGATTCATTTTTAGATTTTATTACTAAAACAATTAATATGTTTTCTAGAATGAAATTTACAAGTGGATTTAAGTGTGTGATTGAAATGATTATAATTGCACTTGTTATGTTAACTTTAGGATATTTATTTGTTGGTTTATCTGAAAGAGTTTTAAGTGGATTTTATCCATTTGAAAAAGGAATGGAAATATTTAATGGAATAATTAAAAGTGTTCTTATGCTTATTTGGGCAATAATTTCATTTATAGTTTTAGTTCATGTATTTAAAATAAGATATTTAAATTACTATGATGGACTTATTAATGAAGAAAAAGCAGATACAAAAGATGATAAAAAGAAAGAAGAAAAAAGTAAAATAAAAGAAGATAAAAAAGATAGAATTATTATTAGAGATGAAAATACTAGACCATTTGCTTTTTTATCAGTACTTTCTAAAATAATAATTATATTTGTTAAAGTATTTGTATTCTTCTTTGGATTATTCTTTATGTTTACATTATTGATGTTTGCAATTTTCTTTATAATTTCGCTTTACTTTAGTTTTTCAAATGCTATATTTATTGGAAGTACAATTGCAACGCTTGCATTACTTATAATAAATGTAATAATACTAATGTTAATAATAGGATTTATATTTGATAAAAAATATAATTATAAAATATTATTAATAACATTTTTAACAAGTATAATTGTATCAGGTATTGGTATTGGTATATTTGCTCTTGGAATTAAAGATTTTAAAATTGTTGATAATATGGATGGTATTTTAAATTTAAAGAATCATTCAGAAGAAATTAATTATAAAGATAATATGCTTATTACTAATAGTGATAGTTATTATTTAAATACAAGTTATAAGTATGAAATAGATAATAATATGGAAGATGATAAAATTAAAATATCAGGTATATATGATGATAAGTATTTAAAAATGGATAAAGATAGTAGAATTGAATATAAAATGAATGTTTTAACTATTTATGTACATCAAGAAAGTTCTGTTAATTTAATATCACAAGTTATAAAAGATTTAAAGAATAATATAATTAGAAGTTATGATTTTGGTTACTTTGATTTAAAAATAACTGCTAATGAAAATACTATTAATAAATTAATGGATAATCTTAGAAAATTATATAATTTTGATTATAAAAAAGAAAACAATATTTATGAAGTGTATAATATAAATTATAAAATATATGATGATACAGGGGATATGTGCAAATATAACGCTAGTAATGATAAATTAGATTGTGGCTCTTATACTAATAGATGTTATACTAAAAAAATAAACTATGATGATAAAGAATATATAAGTATTAGTTGTGACAGTGATTACACTACTGAATAAGTGACTTTTTGTCACTTTTTGTGTTATTATAGGTATGGTGATTTTATGGAAAATATTGATAAAATATTATATTCATTATCTAAATCAAAATTTAGAAGTAGTTTTCATTTAAAAGAAAAAGATAAAGAATATATAAAAGATAAGGGTATGGATAAAATAAGAGAGCATGCAAAAGATTTCATTACAAAAAGACTTGCTCCTAAAGTAATAAATAATGATGGAAAGCAAACACCATATAAAGGACACCCTGTATTTATATCGCAGCACGCAACCGCAACCTGCTGTAGATCTTGTCTTTATAAATGGCACAAAATAGATATGAATAAAGCTCTTTCTGAAGAAGAAATAGATTATATAGTAAATTTAATAATGAAATGGATAGAAAATGAAAATAAATGAATTGATGTATTGGTGTAATTATGATATACTATCAAATTAATCAGGGGGATTTTATATGAGAATTATATCAATGTCGCAAAAAAGATTTAAATCGCTAAAACCATTAGATTTACCAGATAATATAATGCATACAGAATCAGAATTGTTTGAATTTAGAGAAAAGGGTAAAGATAAAGTTTTAAAGAAATTAATTTTTAAAAGTGGTCAACGTTTTGGTAATAAGTTATATACTTTGGAAATGCTTGATAGTAATAAAGAATATATGCCAAATAATTTTTGGATTCCAGATTCAATATTATCAGTAGGTGGAAGTATTGAAGGTTTTACAATTCCAAAAGTAAATGGAATTAATTTATATTCTTTTTTAGAAAATAAGAATATAAAACCAAAAGATAAATTATTTTATTTAAAGAAAATAGGAGAGATGTTGAATCAATTAAGTTATATTAGAAAAACAACACCTCTTAAAGATTTTTATATTAATGATTTAAATGTTACTAATTTTATTGTTACTCCTTCAAATTGTGAACTTTCAATTATTGATTTAGATAGTGCAAAAATTGGAACAAATGCAGCATGTCCTGCGAGATTATTAACTCCTAAAGCATTATTAAATAATGTAAAAGGAAAATATAATATTAATGAAGATGAGGATGTGTTAGGACATGTTATTGCTGATGAAAATTCAGATTTATATTGTTATATAATGGTTATTTTAAATTATTTATACGGTAGTAATTTAAATACAGTAGCGATTGAAGAATTTTATGAATATATGAATTATTTAGAGTATATTGGAATAGATAAAAATCTAGTTAGTTTATTTGAAAGAATTGTAACTAATAAAAATAACAAAAATCCAGAACATTTACTTTCATCAATAACTGATGAACAAGTTTATAGAGCTAGTGAAAAAGTTTATAAAAGAGTAAAAAAATAATGTAAACCAATAACTATAAATTATTGACAATATTTGTCATATTTTATATTATTAATTTGTAAGATATAGGGTTAAATAGGGTATTGAAATGAAAATAAAAGTAGATTCAAGAAAAGTAGAAAAAGGGGATACTTTTATTGCTTTAAGAGGTGTAGATAACGATGGACATAACTACATAAATAAAGCAATAGAAAATGGCGCAAGTAAAATAATTTGTGAAGAGGGTAATTATAGCGTAGAAACTATTGTTGTTAAAGATACAAGAGAATATTTAATTAATTACTTAAATGAAAATTATGGTGATAAAATAAATAAACTTAAAATAATTGGAATAACAGGAACAAATGGAAAAACAACGTCTGCTTATTTATTCCATGAAATATTAAATAAAATAGGCAAGAAATGTGGCTACATTGGCACTATTGGTTTTTATATTAATGAAAAAGTAAGAAGTTTAAATAATACAACACCGGATATATATGATCTATATGAATTATTACTTGAGTGTTATGATAAAAATTGTGAATACGTTGTTATGGAAGTAAGTAGTCAAGGACTTGCAAATAAAAGAGTAGAAAGTTTAAAGTTTGATTATGCAGTATTTACAAATCTTACACAAGATCATTTAGATTTTCATAAAACAATGGAAAACTATGCACTTGCTAAACAAGAATTATTTAAAAATTTAAAAAGTGATGGGAAAGCAATAGTTAATTATGATGATAATTATAAAGAATATTATTTATTAAAAGATAATAATAACTTTACTTATGGTTTTAATGGTGGTGACTTTAAAATAACATCTTATGAAGTAATAAATCATAATACAGTATTTGATGTTACTTATTTAAATAATACTTATAGTTTTAAAACTAATTTAATAGGAAAATATAATATTTATAATTTAATGTCTTCAATTGTTATTATGGCTTTAGAAAATATTCCATTTGATTTAATAATAAAAAGTGTTTGTGATTTAAGCCTTCCAAAGGGAAGAACGGAAACACTAAAATATAATAGTAATTTAATAATAGTGGATTATGCGCATACACCAGATGCAATGATTAAAGTTTTTGAAGTTGCTCATGAAGTAACAAAGGGGAATGTTTATGTAGTATTTGGTTGTACTGGCGATAGAGATAAAGATAAAAGAATAAAAATGTCAAGAATTGCATGTGAAAATGCTAAGTATGTAATAATGACTCATGATGATCCACACTTTGAAAATCAAGAAGAAATATATTTAAATATGACAAAGGGATTAAAATATGATAATTATGAAATAGTTAGAGATAGAAAAGATGCAATTACAAAAGGAATAGATATGTTAAAAGAAAATGATACATTACTAATTTTAGGTAAAGGTCATGAAGAATTTATATCTATAAAAGGTGATAAAATACCTTTTAATGATACGAAGATTGCAAATGAATATATAAATGAAATAAAAGAAAGTGTCAATTAATGACACTTTTTTAGTATACTGTAGTTTTATTTTTATTATTTTCTTTACTGGTATATAATGCTTTATCAGCATTACCAATATATTTTTTTCTTAAAGATTTAACATCTTCGTTAACTATATCTTCAGTAATATTATATATTCCAAAACTCATAGAAATGTTATCAATTGTTATATCCTCAAAATTTACTTTAATATTTGAAATTAATTCTCTTACTTTTTCAATCTTTTCAAAACTATTATTTGTGTTTGGCATAAGAATTATAAATTCTTCACCGCCATATCTACCAACTAAGGAATCAGGTAATTCACATCTTAAAATATTACCGATTTTATTTAATACGATATCTCCAATTACATGACCATAAGTATCGTTAATTTTCTTAAAATCATCAATATCTCCCATGACAATAGAGAAGTTTAATTTACTTTCAGATATATATTTATCAATTTTATCTAAAATTACTTTTCTATTTAAAACAGTTGTTAATGGATCTATTTCATATCTTGATTTTAAACTTACTAAATCAGTAATATCTTTCATGTATAATACTGTATAATTTTTATGAAAACCTTCTATTGTTCCTTTTTTAATACTAAAGTTTCTATTATCAAAAGTACTATATTTGTTTTCTTTAGAATAATTTATATATATTTTTCTTATATAATCTAGTTTTCTTTTATCTCTTGGATAAACTACTTTATTATTTTTATCTTTTATTAGAAAATAAGTATCGGGTGCGTTATCTAATACTTTTTTATAATTCATGTTTGTTTTCCCCCTTTTAAAGCAACATAATATATAATATGCCATTAAAAAAATAAATTTAATTTTATTTTAACTATAAAATTTAATTTATTTAACGCATAACAATTATTGCACTTCATTTAATTTTTGTCAACTTAAAAACTATGGTATAATTAAATAAAATAGAAAAATAGTTATTTTAGAGGTTTAGTTTATGAAAAGATTATTAAGAATTAGTTTTAATTTATCACTATTATCATTTATACCAATTATATTATGGTTTTTACTTGGAATAATAGTAGATAAAAATTTAATAAATATATTTACACTTACGTATCCACTTCAGTTTCTTTATTATATATTTAGGTCGGTATTTTCTACAGGAGCAAATATAAGTAAAGAAAAAGATAAAAATAAAGATGCGGTTATGTCAGGACTTGTTATTGGAAGTATTATATCTTTAATAACATTTTTATTGATATTAATAAACATAGATGGATATATTAATTTTATGAATATGGACGTAAACATATACAAAACATTTACAATATATTCAGTAATAGAAATATTTATTAGTTTAGAATTTGCATTTATTTTAAATAAACTATATTATGAGGGTCAAAATAAACTTGCGAATAAATATTCAATTATGTTTAATTTGTTAAATCTTGTATTATTAGTAGGAACATCTTTAATTACTAAAAATCAAAGTGTTATAGTAACAACAACATTAATTCCGCTTTTCTTATTTACTTTGTATATAATTATTAAAAATAGTGATAGATTTAAGTTGAAATTAAATATATTTAAATGTATAAAATATGATTCTGTAGAACTTTTTAATAATATAGGATTCTTATTAATATTCTTATTTGGATTAAGTAATGCAATAAACTTCGGTGAAAAATATACATTAGCGCTTACATTTGTGGCTCTTATAACAGATACACAGTGGGACACAGCAGATGCAATAGTTACGGCCGCAACAATTGATATAAGCAAAAATAATTTTAATTATAAAGAACATAAGCGTAATGCATATAAATTATTAGGTATATTATTTTTAACAAGTTTAATAATGTTTAGTTTATTATATAGATTTTATGATTTAGATTTTAAAATAACAATGATATATTTTGCTTTTGAAATAGTTAATTTTCTTATATATCCTATATATAGAATAAAAACATGTTATTTACAACTAGAATGGTCTTCATTTAAGACAACTGGAAACAAAATATTTTCACTGTTTCTTAGAATGATTTTATCACTAACAAAAACTCCTTTTTGTACTGGTATAGGACAAGCATGTTCATCAGTATATCAATTTATTACAGTAAGTATATTTTTTAAATTAAATTTTAAAGTAGATAAAAAAGGAAATGTTATAAGAAAGAAGCTGGAATAGTAGTTAATTATTCCTTTTTTTAATATGTAAAACATGTTATAATTATATTGAAAATAGTAGGAGTGATATTTTGAAAATAGGAATAGATATAGATAATACTTTAACTGAAGTACAAGAAAAATTAAATGAAGCTGCATATAACTATGCAGTTAGTTTAGGTAAAAATCTTGATAGTTATGATAAACTTATGCAAGATGAAAAAAATGATGGTACTGAATACGCAAAAAGATTTCCGTTTAACTATGAAGAATTAAAATATTTTTTAAAAGATATCCAAGAAAATATTACTAATAATGCAATCCCAAGAAAAAATGCAAAAGAGGTAATAGATAAATTAAAAAATGACGGACATCAAATTTACATAATAACTGCAAGAGATTCAGAATTCCATAATAATCCATATGTATATAGTAAAAACTGGCTTGATAAAAATAAAATCTATTATGATAAATTAATTGTAAATGCTAGAGAAAAAAGTACAGTTTGTAAAAGGGAGAATATAGATTTATATATTGATGATCAATTAGAAAATTGTTTAAATATTTTAAATGCAGGAATACAAACAATTATGATAACAGATAAAAAATATGATTATGATAACATTACAATGCTTAAAAATTGGGATGATATTTATAATTTTATTAGTGAACTTGAAAAATAAAAAAGGAGTATTGTAATGCGAATAGGAGTAGATATAGATAATGTTCTTTCTAATTTTAATGATGAATTATTAAAAGAGTATATTATTCATGACAAAGAAATAAATGGTAATGGGATAATAAATAAAAATGAATGCATAAGAAAAATGTTTGATTGGAAAGATGAAGAAGAAAAAAAGTTTTATAAAGAAAATATAGAAAGAATTGTAGTTAATTTAAAGCCTATTAAAAATTGCGCTAAATACATAAGAAAATTAAAAAAAATAGGCTGTGAAATTTATATAATAACAGGAAGAGATAATGGTGATTATTCTGATCCATATAACATGACAGTTAATTGGTTAAAAAAATATAATATTTATTATGATAAAATAATTTTAGTAGATGCTAAAAACAGTCATTCAAAAACAGAAGTTTGTTTGGAAAATAATATATCTATAATGATAGATGATTCAAAAAGAATGTGTCTAGATGCAAGTAATCATAGCATTACTACTTTTATTATGGATACGCCATATAATAAGGATATAGATGGACTTATAAGAGTACATACTTGGAAAGAAATATTTGAAAAAGTAAAAAAATATAATAGTAGAATAAATGTTATTTTAGATACAGATACATATAACGAAGCAGATGATCAGTTTGCACTTTCATATTTATTAAAATCACAAGATATGTTTAATATTGAGGCAATTACAACTGCACCATATTCACATAAAAATAATGACATAACAGTTAAAGAGGGACAAGACTTAAGTTATAATGAAGTACTTAAAATCTGCAATTTGTTAAATTTTAATTTTGAAAATAAAGTATTTAAAGGTTCAATAGATTATATACAAAATGGATATGATGATGAAAATGATGCAGTTAATAAAATTATTGAAATAGCACTTAAAAACGATATGACATATGTACTTGGGATAGGAGCAATTACTAATATTGCACTCGCAATAAAAAAAGAACCTAAGATAATTAATAAAATAGAAATTATTTGGCTTGGAGGAAATGATATTTCTTATAAAGATAATATGGAATATAACTTTAGACAAGATGTAGAAGCAGTAAAAATTGTTTTTAATTCTAATGCTAAATTAACTGTTTTACCTTGTAAAAATGTAGTATCAACTTTAAAAATAGATATAAGCACGCTAAAGAACAATTTAACACAAAATAAATTTAATAATTATTTAATAGAAAGATTTTGTAATGATCTATATCATCCTTATAAAGAAGAGAGAGTTATTTGGGATATATCTGTTATTGCTTATATGATAAATAAAAAATGGTTTAAAACAAAAAGGGTAAGCACGCCATTTATAAATGATGATACATCTTATAAAATGACAAATGTAAAAAATAAAATAATATTTGTAACAAAGTTAAATAGAAATAAAATTTATAGTGATTTATTTAAAAAGTTAGGAAAAAGGTGATAAAATGCCAAGCTGGAAAATACATTCATATATTGGTAATCAGGTAAATAAGACAATTAAAGTAAATAAAAAATATTTTATGATAGGAAATTTACTTCCAGATCAAGATAGATATAATATAGGAAATTTAAAGAGAAATATTCCAAGAACAACAACACATTTTATTAAAAGAGAAGATTATTTAATAGGTATTAATCTTCCTGATTATGATAAAATGTATAATAAATATAAAGATAAATTTAAAAATCCAGTATTAATGGGATATTTAGTTCATTTATTAACTGACTATTATTTTAATAATTATATTTATAATAATTATTTTATAAAAGATGAAAATGGTATATATATTGGTGTGAAAAAATCAGATGGAACAGTACTTAATTGTGATTTTAAAAAATCTAATTCT
>ERZ825324.4502-NODE-4502-length-11546-cov-5.232617_pt1 | contig 11546 bp, 8 predicted proteins | sample MGYA00519859_ERZ825324 | MGnify/ENA primary metagenome ERZ825324 (study PRJEB31778, sample SAMEA3449198) | human gut metagenome | biome: human gut; feature: human-associated habitat; material: faeces | place: United Kingdom | collected 2010/2012 ... | reverse complement strand
CATGCAGACCATCCGCATGATTGCCAAGAACCTGGCCAAGTCCGCCGACGGCGACATTCCGGCCGGCGAGCAGATGGCCTACGCGTCCTACATCACCGGTATGGCCTACTCCAACGTGGGCCTCGGTCTGGTGCACGGCATGGCTCACCCGCTGGGCGGCCGTCTGGGCGTGGCCCACGGTGTGGCCAACGGTATTCTGCTGGCCCCGGTCATGGAATACAACAAGGACTTCACCGGTGAGAAGTACCGCGACATCGCCGATGCGTTCGGTGTTGAGGACGCCTACACCGGCGACCTGGAGAAGGTGCGCGAAGAGGCCGTGCAGGCCGTCCACAAGCTGACCGTGGATCTGAAGAACCCGACCACGATTTCCGAAGTGGGCGCCACCGAGGCCGACCTTGAGCCGCTGGCTCACGATGCCTTCAACGACGTGTGCACCCCCGGCAACCCGCGTCAGGCAACCGAAGAGGACATCCTCGCGATTTACAAGTCGCTGATGTGATCAGTCAATGACAGTAAACATTAGCTCCCTCTGATGAGGGAGCTGTCAGCGTAGCTGACTGAGGGAGAGAAGTTGCGGCGTAGCCGCTGAATAATAGGTATCGGCCTGCGTCCGATTCAATGTTTTAGCGACTGCGTCGCAGTCTCTTCCTCAGTCTCACTTCATTCGACAGCTCCCTTATCAGAGGGAGCTTGCATAAGCAGAGGGGGCTCGTATATCTAGCTACTTTTCGTGCTTTTCGTCGTAGACTTCGTCGGTGGGGGTCTCGTCGTACAGCTGCTTGCCTTGCGCCTCCGCCAGTTCCATCTGCTCGTTGATCCACGCGGCTTCAGCCGGATTGATATCCGCGGAATTCAGCACTTTCTGCCACACCGGGTAGAACATATGCATCGCCGGATACATGGCGGTGAACAACACCTCCGGCTTATGCGTGCGCGTATGTTGCGGATGCGCATCAAACGTATTCTTAAAACGTCGCATGTAGCTCAGGAACGAACTCAACGACGTATCCATCCGTCGCGCACTCATCGCGGCGATCATGCGCGGCGAGTACACGGTTTTCAGATCCTTGCCCATCAGATGCAGGGAAATATCGATATCCTCATGCATCACATCGGCCTTATCCCGGCAGACCTCATTCACAATCTGATGCCAGGCCGAAGCGCGCAAGGCCATATTCGAGCCGAACAGCAGCGGCTGGCCGCCATCGGCACGGTAGATTCGCTTGCGTAAGGAATTGTCGCCTTTCAACCCGAAATGGCGTGAGGGCATGTCGTAATACATCACCGGACCAGTGGCACCCATCGCGGCCGGGTCTTCGGTGAAGATGCCGGAGACCACCTCCACCCAGTCAGGCCGGATCATACAGTCGGCGTCAAAACGGCCCAGCACATCGCCGGTCGCGGCGTTCAGGCCAAAGTTGCGGGTGGGAATCAGCCCCTGTTCATCGTTCTGGTGCAACAGTTTGACCGGGGCCTCGGGATGTTCGGCAATGAACTGTTCGACAACCGCACAGGTGTTGTCCGTAGAACGATTGTCCACCACCAGCACCTCATGCGGCATGATGGTCTGACGGGTGGCGTTCAGCAGGCAGTCGCGGATGCGTTCGGCTTCGTTCCACGCTGGGATGATGATCGAAACGTTGAGCATAACATCAACAATAGAAAAGCGGGTGTACGCCGCCGGCGTATCCGAGCTTCAAACCCCTCGCTACAATGGGGAGCCATGAGCGAACGCGTGCGAAACGTAAACAGCACCGACACGTTGAGAACCGGTGCCGCAGAGGCCGGGGCAGACCCGGACGACGAGAATCGTATCGACTTTGGTACTTTGTTCCCCGCCAAGGGAGATTCCCGTAGGCCACCGGAATGGTTCGGCCGCGCGCTGCTGTATGTGGCCCTCGCCGTCATCGTATTCATGTTCTGCTGGCGCTCGTGGGGCGACATCTCCTATCTAGTGCTCGACATCATCATCTCGCTGTTCCTGGCGCTGGCCGTCGAACCGTTGGTGGTGGCGCTGGTGGCTCATGGCTGGAAGCGTGGCGTGGCTTCCGCCGTCAGCTTGGTGGGCGTGGCCGTGGTCGTGGGTGTGCTGCTCACGCTATTTGGCAACATGTTCGTACAGCAGATGATTGCCATGGTCCGCGGTTTGCCGGCCATGTATGAGCAGATTCGTGAGTTCGTGGACCAGTATGCCACGTTCAAGATGCCGGAAATCAGCAATCTCGGCATGGAAATCTTCAACAATATCCAGACCTCGTGGGTCACCGATTTTGCCGGTACCGCCATGAGTACGGTGGGCGGCCTGTTCTCCTTCCTGCTGAACCTCATGACCGTGGTCATGACCACGTATTACATCTCCGCCGCCGGCCCCAAACTGCGCCGCTCCTTCTGCCAGTGGCTGGCCCCCAACACGCAGCGCCGATTCCTGCTGGTGTGGACCGTGGCCCAAGGCCAGATTTCGTCCTTCCTGTTCTCCCGTTCGATTCTGGCGTTGATCAACGCCACCTGCACTGCCATCTTCTTAGAGATTCTGCATGTGCCCTACTGGCTGCCGTTGGCCCTGTTCTGCGGCGTGGTATCCCAGTTCATCCCCACGGTCGGCACCTATATCGGCGGCGCGCTGCCGGTGCTGTTCGCTTGGGGCAACCGCGGGTGGACGTACGCCGTGGCGGTGCTGGTGTTCATCATCGTGTACCAGCAGATCGAGAACCTGATTCTCTCGCCGAGGATTTCGCAGCGCACGATGGATATCAACGCGGCCGTCGCCTTCCTCTCGGTGCTGGCGTTCGGCTCGCTGTTCGGCGCGTTCGGCGCGTTCCTGGCGCTGCCGGTCACCGCATCGCTGCAGGCCATCTTCCGTGCGTACACCAAGCGCTATGAGCTGATTGACTCACCGCTGATGAACGATCCGACTCCGGAGAAGAAGTCCAAGATCGTCGAGGCGTCCGAAGCGTTCGGCGAGCATGTGCTGCAGCCGATCGGCGAGCACATGCCGCGTGCGGCCAAGGGGTCCACCAGCCGTGTGCCGATGAACGAGGAACTGCGTTTGCTGCAGGAACAGATCTATGCGATTCCGTCGCACGAGACGAAAGAATCCGATTTGGACGATTCCGCCACCGTGGCGATTCCGAAGAACGTGCTATCCTCCAGCGCTCGCAAGGGATTACGCGGCACTGAGCCGGAGTCGGATGCCGATGATACCGATAACGCCGATAATACAGTCGGTGCGGATGCAAGCTTTGATGAGCCGGATACGGCGGCGATTCCGCAGCGTGGTGCCGCGGATACGCAGCAGTCTGAGCAGCCCGAGCAACCTGAGCGGTCCGCCGAACAGCCTGAGCAGCCCGAGCAACGCAAGCAAACCAAGCAGTCTGATCAATCTGCCTCCAGCAATCCTAGGGCAGGGTGGCGCTGATGACTCTGCTTTCCGTACTCGATATTCTTCTGATGATCGTCGGCGGTGCCGGCATGATATATCAGGGACTGTGCATCGTGATGTCCCTGTTCGCCAAGCCCGTGCGCTTCCCCGACGCCCCGATGACCAACCGGTATGCCGTGCTGATCTCCGCACGCAACGAAGAAAAAGTGATCGGCAACCTTATTGGGTCGATTCGCGATCAGACCTACCCGTCCAACCTCATCGACATCTGGCTGGTGGCCGACAACTGCACCGACAACACCGCCGACGTGGTGCGGTCTTTGGGCTGCCATGTGGTGGAACGCCACAATCTTGAGCTGGTTGGCAAGGGATATGCGCTGACGTATCTGTTGGGGCATATGCTCGACATCGGTGTGGCCGATGATTATGAGGCCTACTTCGTGTTCGATGCCGATAACAAGCTGGACAAGCACTACTTCGAGGAAATGAACAAGGCGTTCTGCTCCGGATTCAAGATTCTGACCAGCTACCGTAATTCGGTGAATCTGGCGGATAACTGGGTGTCTTCTGGTTCTGCGCTGTGGTTCATCCGTGAATCGCGATTCCTGTCTAACTCGCGTATGATTCTCGGTTCCTCTTGCCATGTGGGCGGTACGGGATTCATGTTCTCCCGCGAGGTGATGAAGCGGAACAAGGGATGGAAGTTCCATCTGCTCACTGAAGATCTTGAATTCACTATGGATTCGATTCTGCATGGCGACCGCATCGGCTATTGCGGTACTGCGATCCTCTACGACGAGCAGCCGGTTACCTTCTCGCAAAGTTGGCGTCAGCGTTTGCGTTGGAGCAAGGGATTCCTGCAGGTATTCCGTTATTATGGCTCGGCATTGCTGAAACGCGCGGTTCGCGAACGTGATTTCTCCTGCATCGACTTCACATTGATGCTGTGTCCGTTTACCGTGTTGGGCGCGATTCGCGCGGTGATGGGCTTGCTGTTCGCCGCGTGTGGCTTCGTGAGTTGGCCGAGCCAGCTGCAATCGCTGGCCGATTGGTCCAGCGGCATCATCATATCGGTGTTGGGCCTGATGGCATTGGCTGCATTGACCATCATTGTCGAGCGCGACCAGATCGGTGCCACGAACAAGGAGCTGCTCGCCTATGTGCTCAGCTTCCCGATTTACATACTCAGCTACGTGCCGATCTCCTTCCAGGCCATCTTCGCCAAAGCCCAGTGGAAGCCCATCGCGCATAAGGGTTGACCGAGTCCGCTAGTCCGGAGCCGCTCAGCGGGGCAATCCAACAGCAACCCGGGGTTTGCTTCGCTGAGGGTTGACTGGTGGGGTAGAGTGGATGTATGAGCTTAGACAATACTCAAAGGAATGTCGGATTTCAGCCGCCGATGATGCCAGCTGCCGCCCCCGCGCCTGCACAGCCGTCGCAACCGCAGCCACAAGCATGGCCGCCGAATCCGAATGCGGCGGTGTCCATTCGTGGCCTGTTCAAGCACTTCGACCGGAAGATCGCCGTCAACGGACTCGTGCTCGATATTCCGGTCGGCTCGTTCTATGGACTTGTAGGCCCCAACGGCGCCGGCAAAACCACCACGCTCAATATGGTGACCGGTCTATTGGTACCGGACGCCGGCACCGCCATGATTTTGGGCCATGACGTGTGGAGCGACGTGAACACGGCCAAGCGCATGATCGGCGTCATGCCCCAGCCCGACCAGATCTTCGACCGACTGACCGGTTTGCAATTGCTCGTCTACTCCGGCATGCTGCGCGGCATGAGCCGCGATGAGACCACGCGTCGCGCCCAGGACCTGCTCAATGCTTTCGACTTGGCCGGGGCCGCCAACACGATGGTCACCGATTATTCGGCCGGCATGACCAAGAAGATCTGCCTGGCCTCCGCGATGATTCATAGCCCGCGCATTCTGGTCCTGGACGAGCCGTTTGAATCCGTGGACCCGGTGTCCAGCGCCAACCTCAAAGACATCCTCATCGAATACGCGAAGACCGGCGGCACGGTGATTATCTCTTCGCACGTGATGGCATTGGTCGAAAAGATGTGCACGCATGTGGCCGTAATCAACAACGGTCTGGTGTGCGCGGCCGGCACGGTGGACGAGGTCGCCGCCGGCGAAGAACTCGAAGACCGCTTCCTGCAACTGGTCGGCGGCCGCCACGAAGCCGCCCATCTCGCATGGCTCGACGGCGGGCAAGCCCAAGCCCAAGCACCAACTTCGGTCCAGCCGGTCCAGCCCATTCCGCTTACAACCGCCACGCCCGCCATACCCACCGATGAGGCCCGCCGATGATCAGCAGCGCCATCACCCTGGTCCGCCTGCGCTGGACGCTCACGCTCGCCACCCTGCGAAAATCGGCGTGGCAGACCGTCGCCTATGTCTTTTCCGCCGTACTCGCGGCCGGCACCATCATCGGCACCGGCGTGCTCGCATGGTTCATCGGCATACTGCCGCCCTTCACCGTGAACGCGGATGGCTTTCCGCTGAACATCCTTGGTTCCGGAGGCATCGTCAACATAGTCGTCGTGCTGGTCGGCGCGACCATGACCATCTTCATCGGCTTCATCCAGCTCATGATGCTTGGCGAAGGCTCCACCATGAACCCACGCAAATTCGCGCTCTACGGCATCGCCGACCGCAACCTGCAATTCGGCTTGCTGCTTTCCGGCCTGTCCGGCATCCCCGCCCTTACCGGCGTGGCCTCACTGATGCTCTGGACACTGGCCTATCGGCATATGGGACCAGCCGTAATCATCAGTTCCCTCCTCGCCGCAGTGCTGGCCGTCATCACCATGATGAGCATCTCCAAACTGCTCATCGCCCTATCCACCACGCTGGTGACCAGCAAACGCGGCAAAGGCGCGTTCTATATCTTCATCGTGCTGACGTTCGTTATCATCTGTCAGTTGCCGAACATTCTGGTCAACTCCGGCGTGGCCTTCAGCCTCAACACCGAAACCTGGGGCGCGGCGACCACCATCGTCGCATGGACGCCGTTCGGCGCGGCCTTCCAACTACCGTTCGACGCGCTTACCGGAGCCTGGGCGGTGCTGCTCGCCCGCATCGCCATCCTTGCCGTCACATGGATTGTCTGCTTCGCCGTCTGCACCTGGTGTCTGAGACATGAACGGCTCACCATCGGCGCAAACAGTCCGTCCGAGACCGCCAAAGGCATCGGCGCATTCGCATGGATGCCCGATTCGGCATCCGGCGCGGTTTCCGCACGCCTGATCACCTATCTCAAACGAGACCCCCGTCAAGCCATGACCTTCGCCATGCCGGTCCTGTTCCTGATCATCTTCTCCTTCCAGGCACACGGCATCAGCGCGGTCGTCTGGCAGTCGCTGATCTGGTGCGGCTGGTTCATGTCCGTCGTGGAAAGCAACGGGCTCGCATATGACGGCCGCGGCTTCACCATGGAAGTCATCGCCGGCGTGCGTGGCCGGACCGACAGAATCGGCCGCGTACGCGTCTACGTCGGCATCATGGTCGTCTACATGGTGCTGCTCTATCTCGCCGGCATCGTGCTGGTCGGCGCACTGACCGGACGCTGGGCGCAGCCCGATGACCTCGCTACCGGCCTGATCTTCCTCGCCACGGGCATGGGCATCGCCTTGAGCGGACTGGGCGTGGCCGAAGTCACCTCCTGTGTACTGATGTACCCGGTCGCCTCAATGGACAAGCCGTTCTCCGCGCCTCAAGGCCGCGCCATGGCCCAAGGCTTCTTCCCGTTCGTCTACATGCTTGGCAGCCTGCTGCTCATGCTGCCCACTGGCATCGTGGCGCTGGTCATGCTGCTGACAGGAGCCGAAGGCGGCATGTGGCTGGCGATTATTCCGGTCGCGCTGGCCAATGGCATCGGCATTCTGGCACTCGGGACATGGCTGGGCGGTAAGCTGATGGATGCGCGAATGCTCTCGATTGTGGCAACACTCGACTCGTTCGCCTCATTGCAGAAATGATTGCCTTGGCATAAGGAGCACGATGGTATCTACAGCGGTATCACGCCGTCAGCGACGTGAAGCGCAACGGCGGACCCAACGATCGCATCGCCGAACACTGACCGTCATCATTTCCGCACTGACCACCATCGCCCTGTTCGCGGGGTACTGCGCCGCCGACATCACCGACGTGGCCCCCGGATTGTTGACGTTAAAACCTGTCACCGCACCTGTTTTCGCCAATCCGGCCACCGCCAAATCAGGCGGCACCATCGCCGGTGCCCTGAACGCGAACAAGGCCATTGATTCCACGGCCGCTTCTGCACTGGTCAACGAATTGCTGTCCGCGCAAGGCGTGGGAAACGATACGTCGGTGATCATTGAAGACGCCCAAGGCACCGTCGCTGCCGAACATGAGTCGAACACTCCACGCGAGCCTGCATCCACACTGAAAACGCTGACCGCGCTCGCCGCCTCATCCACCCTGAACATGGCATCCACCTTGGATACCCAAGTGTTCCTGACCCAATCCGATGACGGCACCAATACGTTGACCCTCAAAGGCAATGGCGACATGCTGCTGTCTGCAGGCGATTCCGACGCCAACCATACCAACGGACGTGCCGGTCTGAACACCTTGGCCAAGGCCACCGTGGCCGCGCTCGCCCAGCGAGGCATCACTTCCGTCAATCTCGAGTACGACGACACCCTATTCGGCGACTCACGCATTCCCGCAGGTCTGTCGGAAGGCGGCGCGGTCTTAAGCGACTACACCGTCTACTTCACGCCGGTCTCATCAATGGCGATTGATGGAGGCCGCCAATACACCGCCGATACGCCTGCGCCGGCCGACCCTGATGATTCGGCCGGCTACCCGGAACTGTCCCAGCACACCGCCAGCGACGTGGCCACGAAATTCGCCGAACTGCTCCAATCGAACGGTGTGGCCGTTACCGGAGACGTGACGGCAAACACCGCTCCATCCGGCGAAACGCCTTTGGCCTCGGTGAGTTCGGCAACACTGTCCGAAATCATGGCATACACGTTGCGGCATTCGGACAATACGCTGGCCGAGGAGTTCGGTAGACTCACCGCCTTGGCGAAATCAGCGACAAACAGTCCTGAAGGCGGCACGGAAGCGGTCAAATCCACTCTGAACGATCTCGGTCTCGACACATCCGGTCTGACCATGGCCGATTGCTCCGGCCTGTCTCCCGGCTCCCGGCTCATCGTACGCACGCTGGCGGCCGTCCAACAACGTAATCTGACCACCGAGAGCGGTGCTGCCGGTGCGGAAGGTCTATCCATCGCGGGGTTGGTGGGCACGGCGCAGGATCGGTATACGGATGATGCCGTGGCCGGTCTGCTGCGCGTCAAAACCGGCAGCCTCGGCACGGTCACGTCGATGGCCGGCAATGTGTCCCGTACCAATGGGGGAGCGTTGTCGTTTGCCGTGGTGGTCAACAATCCTGAGGATTATGCCGCCGCGCGTAGCGCCATCGACTCGTTCATCACCAAGCTCGCGGGGCTGTAAAAGAGACATCAAGGGCCATCAAGGGCTACAAAGGCCGTAAACGTCCATAAACGCACGAGTGCCTATAACCAGAAAAGAGTGGTGAGTACATGGCATATTCCGCACGATTGCGCAAGGCCGTAGGCGCGGTCCGAACAACGCTGAGCGCCGTGGAACTATGCGATGTGCAGGCTCCCGAATTCGCGCAGCATGGGGACCATGCCGTTGCCGCCGATGCACCACTCGTGCTCGTGGCCTGTTCAGGCGGGCGCGATTCGATGGCGCTGGCCGCGGTAAGCCATATCGTATGCACGTCCATGGGCGTGCGTTGCGGTGTCGTGATTGTGGATCACGGCTTGCAGGAGGGTTCCGAACAGGTCGCCGGCGAGGCCGCGGATCGTTGCCGTGCGTTGGGACTGGGCCCGGTCATCGTGCGCAACGCAACCGTGCAGGCACGCGGTGAGGGCCTCGAAGCGGCCGCACGGCAGGCCCGGTACAACGAGCTGTGCGCCGCGGCGCGTGAATCAGGTGCCATTGCCGTGCTGTTGGCCCACACTATGGACGATCAGGCGGAAACCGTATTGATCGGACTGCTGCGCAGCCGTGGCGTGGATGCGTTGGCCGGCATGCCGCAGGTCTTCACACGCAGTGGCGTGACTTTTGCGCGGCCGCTGCTGACCCTTACTCGAGACGAAACCACCGGCCTCTGTGAAGACTTGGGTGTGGAATATTGGGATGACCCCACCAATGGCGATGCGGTAGACGGCGAGTTGCCGGACGACTATCCGTTGCGCTCGCGGGTGCGCCACGACCTGCTGCCGGCCATCGAACGATTCGCTGGATTCAATGTCACCCGCCATTTCGCCGAAAGCGCACAGCTGGCCAGAATGGACAAGGAGTATCTGGATCAGCGATCCGACGAGGTGATGGGGGAGGCGGTTACGGCAGTTGACCGGCCGGCATCGTCGGCAGCGGTATCGACCGATACGCCACGAGCCTGTGCTGCAGACGATACCAACGATTCGGGCCATGGCATCGGCCTGATGATCGGCGTCAAACGTATTGCACGTGAGCCAGAGGCGATTCGGTTGCGGGTCATCGCTCACGCGCTGAGCCAGGCCGGTGTGAACGCCAGTGCCGCCCAGATTGCCGCCATCGACCGGCTGGTCGTCGATTGGCATGGCCAAGGCGGCGTCTCACTTCCCAGAGGTTATTCAGCCAATCGCAAGAAACACGTCATTCGCGTGTGCCAAGATGGAGCGCATGCGAATCGCTGACGTTGAGGAAGATATTGACCACGAGCTGGTCAGCAAAGAACAGATCGATGCCAAGATCCACGAGATGGCCGCTCTCGCGAGCGAGGATTACCGCGATAAGAATCCGCTGCTCGTTGCGGTGCTGAAAGGGGCCGTGAATACGCTGGTCGCGTTCACCGAGGCCATGAGCATTCCTGTACAGATCGACTTCATGAGCCTGTCGAGCTATGGCTCGGGCACAGTGTCGAGCGGTGAGGTCACAGTCAGGCAGGATTTGTCCGCCGATGTTCGCGGACGGCACATTTTGATTGTGGAGGATATTGTTGATTCAGGACGCACGCTCGCGTGGCTGGTCGCAGAACTGAAACGTCGTGGTGCCGCTTCCGTGGAGGTCTTCGCTTTGCTGAGCAAGCCTTCCCGCCGAGAAGTGGACGTTGATGTGAAGTACGCCGGCTATGAGATTCCGGACGAGTTCGTCGTCGGCTTCGGCCTCGACTTTGACGAACGCTACCGCAACCTCGATTCGATCGCGGTCCTCAAGCCGTCCGTCTACCAAGGAGTGCAAGCATGAGCTTCCCGCAAGGGCCGGGTAACGGCAATAATCCGAACCCGAACAACAACCGTAACAACGGCAACCCGTTCACCAACCCGTTCAACCGTGGCAATAACGGGACCAATGGCAAAGGCAACAACAACGAGAACCGCCCGATATGGCAGTCCCCTTGGCTGTGGGGTGCCGTGCTCGTGGTCATGGTCGTGCTGATGTTCCAGATGTTCGCCGGCGGTGGCACCAAAACCATCGACACCAAAGATGGTTTCGCGCTGATCAATCAGGGCAAGGCCACCTACGCCGAGATCACGGACAACAAGCAGGTCGTCCGCCTTAAGCTGAAGAACGACTACACCAAGAAAAACGCCGACACCGGCAAGGTGACCAACTACGGCAAGAACGTGCAGTTCTACTACACCTTCGCGCAGGGCGCACAGGTGGCCAAGGCCGTGGAGAACGGTGATCTCGAAAAGGGCTGGACCTCGAATATCGAGCAGACCAGCATGATGAGCTACCTCATCACCTCGATCCTGCCGTTCATCATCTTCTTCGCCCTGTTCTGGTTCCTGATGAGTCGCATGGGCGGTGCCGGCGGCATGCTCGGCATGGGTGGCAAGAAAAACAGCGGCAAGCTGCTCGACGGCCAGACCCCCACCACCAAGTTCGCCGATGTGGCCGGCGAAGACGAGGCCGTGGCCGAAGTCGAGGAGATCAAGGACTTCCTCAAGGATCCGTCCAAGTACAAGGCGCTGGGCGCTCGTATTCCGCGTGGCGTGCTGCTGTACGGTCCTCCCGGCACCGGTAAGACGTTGCTGGCCCGAGCCATCGCAGGCGAGGCCGGCGTGCCGTTCTACTCCATGGCCGGCTCCGACTTCG